>Ga0082335_1004607_pt1 | contig 20378 bp, 17 predicted proteins | sample Subgrocontami58m_FD_72375 | JGI IMG/M metagenome (GOLD analysis project Ga0082335, IMG submission 72375) | Subsurface groundwater microbial communities from S. Glens Falls, New York, USA - GMW37 contaminated, 5.8 m (SPADES assembly) (version 2) ... | reverse complement strand
TGCCTTCCTGGGGACGGGAGCGGATTTACGGGATGGTGGAAAAACGTCCTGATTGGTGCATTTCCCGACAGCGTCTCTGGGGCGTGCCTATTGCGATATTTATCTGTGATGCTTGCCATGGTGAGGTCCTGACGGAAGCGATTCTCCAGCATGTAGTTGGTCTGGTGGAACAGCATGGGGCCGATATCTGGTTTGCCAGGGAACCGCAGGACCTGATGCCTGCGGGCACTACCTGTCCCCATTGCGGAGGGGGGAGCTTTACCAAGGAAAAGGATATCCTGGACGTTTGGTTTGACTCCGGGGTGAGTCATGCGGCGGTTTTGGAGACGCGCCCCGGTCTCAAATCGCCGGCTGACCTGTACCTGGAAGGCTCTGATCAACACCGTGGCTGGTTTCATTCTTCTCTGCTTGAATCGCTGGGCACCAGGGGATGTCCCCCCTATCGGAGTGTGTTGACGCACGGGTTTGTGGTGGATGGCGAGGGTAAAAAGATGTCCAAGTCCGTGGGCAATGTCATTGATTCCCAGGCAATCATAGATCAATACGGGGCGGAGATCTTGCGGCTCTGGGTGGCATCGGAGGATTACACCGAGGACATCAGAATTTCCGAAGAGATATTGAAACGCCTTGTGGAGGCCTATCGGCGTATCCGCAACACCTGTCGCTATATACTGGGTAACATCTCCGATTTTGACGTTGTCTCGCATCGAGTTACCTACCAGGACATGGAAGAGATTGATCGCTTTATTCTCCAGCGGCTGGAGGGGGTTGTCCGAAGGGTACGGGATGCCTACGAGCGCTTTCAGTTCCATATGGTTTATTATACCATTTACAATTTCTGCACGGTGGATTTGAGCGCCCTTTACCTTGACGTTCTCAAGGACCGGCTTTATACGTCGCCTGCGGCTTCCCGGGAAAGACGTTCCGCGCAGAGCGCCATTTACCTTCTCCTCCATACCATGACCAGGCTTTTGGCGCCGGTACTCTCTTTTACTGCCGAAGAAGTATGGGCGGCCATGCCTGGCTATGTCGGCAAGGAAACCAGTGTCCATATGTCACAATTTCCAGAACCAAATCCTGCCCATGAAGATAAGGAACTGGCAGCGCGCTGGGAGACCATGCTTGGCATCAGGGCGGAGATTTCCAGGGCCATTGAAATCGCCAGACAAAGCAAAATTATTGGCCATTCCCTTGATGCCGCCGTGACGATCTTGCCACCGGAAGATTTGCGCACCCTGCTGATGGCATATGGGGAGGATTTGCGCACCCTGCTGATTGTTTCGCAGGTGGAAATTGTTGAAACCGATATTCCGGGCGCTTACGAGAGTAGTGAGATAACGGGTCTGAAGATTGGTGTGGCTAAGGCTGCCGGTCAGAAATGCGGACGATGCTGGATATACCGCCCCGTCATAGGAACTGACGCCCTCCATCCGGAGATATGTGACCGCTGCCTCGCCCACCTTGGGGCCTGAGGCTCTGAAGATCAGCAGAAGGAGTGTTTAATTGCGAAAGAAGCATTTGATTTTTATTGCTATTGTTGTATCCGTCGTTTTTCTTGATCAATGGACCAAGGCCCATATCTGTTCGGCCATGCGCCTTTATGATTCCCAGGTGGTTATTGAAAATCTTTTAAGCATTACTTATATAATGAACGCGGGGGCAGCCTTTGGCTTTTTGGCGCAAGCGCCTCCCCTTTTCCGCTCCCTCTTTTTTAATTCAGCTGCGTTCGCCGCAATGGGGCTGATCGTTTACTACCTGATGAGGAGTCGGGACGACAAGCCGTTGCTTATTCTGGCTTTTTCCCTGATTTTGGGAGGGGCGCTAGGCAATTCGATCGATCGATTGCGTTTTGGGGCAGTAGTGGATTTTATTGACGTGCATTGGAAAACATATCACTGGCCTGCCTTCAATGTGGCGGATGCGGCCATCTCTCTGGGAGCAATGCTCATGGTTCTGGAAATATTGAAACGCGGCAAGGTAGGGGGGCGTTAATTTAGACAAAATGGCAAACAAACGGTTCAATCCGTTTTTCCTCTTTCTTCTTTAAGCTTTTCCAGCTCTTCGCGATACTGTTCCGTACGAGCTTTCATCAACGCTATCTCATCTCTGGCTTTGGCCAATTCTTCCTCTTGCTTTTCCGCATCTTCCCGGAGTTTGGACTGCAGGTCGTCAAAGCCGATGTAAGCAGCCATGACGCCCCCTAACAGCAAAAGCAACGGGATGCCGCCCCTCAGGATGACAAAGAAATCGCGCATCCATTCAAGCAAGCCCACAAGACCAATTATCGCGGCAACGGCGCCGGCCAACAGTAGTGTCATAAAGGAGCCCCCCTGATTTAGTATTAAGGAAGTCAAGCTTCCCGATTGGCAGGTACAATCTTACGTGCTGAACCTAGCACGAGAGGTGGTGTTAGGCAAGGCCAAAAATGTTTCGCTAATTGCATTTTTTCGGCAGGATTCTGCCGTTTTTCTCTTCATAAACCTGAACGACGGAAGGTATATTGGAAGTATTGCCGGAGACAATCACAAATATCTGGCCTTCCATGCAGAAAGATACGACGGAATTAGATCCTTCACCCGAATAATTCCTGAATAATTTTTTTTCACGGGCAAGATCGCCCATTTCTTTTGTTTGTGCTGGTTGTGGTGGTTGCGCCGGTGATGCGGTTTCGGCATGCGCTGGCAGCGTAAAAAACGGCAAGCCGAAAACCAGGATAGCCGTACATAAGACCTTTTTCATATAAATCCTCCTGACGTTAGCGGGGTGTCCGGGGTGTCCGGGGTCAAATCTTTGTCCGGGGTCTTTGTCCGGGGTCAAATCTTTACTCGTTACATTTGCGTAAGCTCAACCTGAATTATCAAGAATAAAGATTTGCCCCCCCATACCTGCCGTTCCCGTTCTATTACCCCGTTCACCTGGAAATGCGACAATGGAGCGCGGTGCTCATACGCAAGCGCAAGCATACGCAAGTCGATAATTATACCGCCGCATACCATCTGGGAAGGCGTTTTTCTATTGCAGCCTCGTTTTGACTTTCCCCATCATAAGAAGTTTATAAACTCCATTTTCATCATATCCCACTTCGATTACTTCATATCCCGGTTCAATTGTTCCCTTCGACTGTGCTTCGACCATGTCGGACTTGAGTTCAAAATTTTCTACCTTGGTGATGCTATCAACCTTAACACCAGCGCGCTCAATTGCTTTAATCTTGGCATCCACAAGGGCTTCGTTATAATCATCTTTGAGATTTTTCTTCTTACCGTAACTGTATCCAATAACTTTGAACTCGATAAGTTCCTCTTTCTGTTTACTGGCCTCCAGATCCTCAATCATGAAATAAAAGCTGTAAACGGTGCCGGAGCTGAACGGCGGCTGTATGAAGTTTTCCTTATCGATATATCCCTCAGGCTTCGCTTTGATCGTGTGAGGATTTTTATTAACCAACACGTCAACCATTTTACCTTTGGCGATAAATTTATTGTCCACATAAAAATCTGTCTTTTGAACATTGGACCGCATTGTAATCAAATTATTCGCATCTTCTGATGCTTTGGGGGCACCAGATTCATGCAAAAGACTCGATGGCGTCACGGCACAACCAAAAATTTGCGCAAATAGAACACCGGCAATCAACATTCCATATCCATATATTTTATAGCAATTATGAAACAGACTGCCAGCGAACGCTTGATTTTTCATTGCCACATCCACGTCCCCCTAATATCGAAGTAGATTCTTCGGCAAATGTATCGTGTTTATTTGAGCTCTTTCTTACCAAGAACCATCTTGGCCGCCGTACCTTCAACGGTCAAAGTCGTTACGGAGAAAGGCCAGATCATCGTGGTGCTTGTGTCAAATTTATAATCGATAAGCAGATCACCGCCTGACTTCTTTAACGCATCGTTATAAACCTCAGTTACAAACGACTTATCCATCGCCACACCCAAAAAGAAACCATAACGCGATACACTGGCCTGCACAGGACCTAAAGCTTTCACATTACTGTTGGGATATGCAAAGTGAGAATTAGCTTCGAAATCACCAAATTTTGAAATGCACCCGATCAAGCTCGTGAGAAGAAACAGTACTAAAATTATATTTAAGATTCCCCTTGTGTTTCTCATTTTGTCCTCCTGATTTCTATAGTCTGATGATCTGACGCTAATTCAGTTTTTGCTGGCCGAGGTCCATTTTCGCAGCCGTGCCCTCAACCGTAAATGTTGAATAGTAAAGGTTAATATAAAGTAATGGAATCAACCGTGTGGTTGACACTTCAACCGCGTCGATGATCATATCCCCCCCGGAGCTTGCCAATGCACTTTTATAAGCTTCTTCCATCATTGCACCGGTAAGGATCGTCGGCATCATTATGGATAGGGTAGAGGCTTCGCCTTTCACCGGTCCGAGGGCCTTGATATTGCTGTTCGGATAGGCAAAATGACTGTTGGGTTTTAATCTCGCAGTCCCACCAACAGCACAGCCGGTCAGCATAAAGGCACAAATCACAAATACAACCGTCATTTTCTTTTTGCCCAGAAAAGATATCATAATACCATCCTCCTTAGTTAAAGTTACCGTAACTACTATAGATAGCGACTGTGCCTCATAAAGCAAGTTTTACCCCAATTGTCAAGGCAGTTTTTTCGAGAATTTATTCTCCGATCCGGAATACCTTGAAACCTGTCAGCATGTTATCTCAAAGGTTCTCATTGACAAACAGAACGACAGTTCTACACATTATGACGGCATGAGATTCTCAGAGGAGAAAGATCGTGTCCTTTACAGCCGCCTACCGCCCCCAGAATCCACGTTGCCCGGTTATTACCGCTGCACGGAGGACTATTTTGAGACTTTAGCCGGTATCTATGATGAGTAATTTTCATGACAATACGGCTTTTGGCGGCCATATGTCGAGCAGGTCCGCGACCTTGCCATAATCATAATGATATTAATGTTTTGGTTGATAATTTTCATCACCTTCCCAGTTCGGCAGGCTACTTTTCGCTTACCGCGGCTGCCAGTGACTTTCTCTTTGCTGAAAAGAAGCTATACCAGGTATAGAGCATATCGGCGAGCGCAATAATGGCCAGCAGCGCCAGGAAAGAGATGAGAAACGCGTCTATTTTGAGTGTTAGCGTTTCGGCAGCCGTTACGCCCTGGTTGAATTTTTCCCGGTACATGCCGATCAGTTCCCAGGAGGCGGTAAGCGTTGCGGCAAACATAAAGGCCATGGGAACCAAGGTCGTCCAGGCGTACCTGGCCTTGCCGGACTTGATGATCACCGTCGTGCCCACGCCGAAGGCAATCGCCGCGAGGAGTTGATTCGAGACGCCAAACATGGGCCAGATCGTGGCAATATTGCCGGAGTGGATGAGGTAGGCCCAGGCGGCCACCACCGCCAGACTGGTGAAAATAATGCCCGGCATCCACCGGGGACGGCCGAGCGGCCGGTAGATGCGGCTGCCAAGCTCCTGGAGCAGAAAACGGGCGACCCGCGTGCCCGTATCCACCGTCGTCAGGATAAAAAGCGCCTCGAACATCAGGGCAAAGTTGTACCAGTAAGCCATGAGGCCGCTCATCCCCGGAATGCCGGTGAGAATCGAGGCCATGCCAACGGCCAGCGATACCGCCCCGCCCGGCCGTCCGGCCACATCGGTACCCACCAGAGCGGAAAGTTCGGCGATCCTGCTCACGGGAAAGCCCAGAGAAGCGAGCGTCTCGAAGGACAGTTTGGTGTTGATCGCGAAGTAATCGCCGGGTATCAGCACCGTCGCCGCAATGAGCGCCATCATGGCGACAAAGCCTTCCGCCAGCATCGCGCCGAAACCGATGAGGGGGATATCCCTTTCGGACATAATCATTTTCGGCGTCGTACCCGACGCGATAAGGGAGTGAAAGCCGGAAACCGCCCCGCAGGCGATGGTTATGAACATGAAAGGGAAGAGTTTACCGGGGATGATCGGCCCGCCGCCGCTGATGAATTGCGTAACCGGCGGCATTTGCAGGGCAGGCGCAATAAAGATTACACCGATGGCCAAAAGCAGTATCGTACCGATCTTCATGTAGGTGGAGAGATAATCACGGGGGCAGAGGAGCATCCAGACCGGCAGCACCGAGGCGATAAACCCGTAAGCAGCGATGATCACCACCAGTTGATTTTTAGTCAGGCTAAAGAAGGGTTCGAGGGGCGACCCCGGAATGAAGCGGCCCAGGATGACCGCGGCCAGGAGCAGCAGGGAGCCGATGACGCTTACCTCGCCCACCCGGCCCGGCCGGAGGCGGTAGAGATACAGGCCCATGAAGAGCGCAATCGGAATCGTGACGGCGATCGTAAAGGTGCCCCAGGGGCTTTTGGTGAGGGCGTTCACCACGGCCAGGCCCAGACCGGCCAGGGCCACAATGATGATGAAAAAGACGGCCAGCGATGCCGCCAGGCCGCCCACGGGACCGATTTCATCCTTGGCCATTTGGGCGAGGGACTTGCCGTCCCGCCGGACCGAAAGCGACAGGATCACCATGTCGTGCACCGCGCCGCCCAGGGCCGCGCCGATCAGGATCCAAAGGAAACCCGGCAGATAGCCGAACTGCGCCGCGAGCATGGGGCCGATAAGCGGGCCGGCGCCTGCGATCGCTGCGAAATGATGGCCGAAAAGCACCCAGCGGTTGGTGGGATGATAGTCAACGCCGTCATTCAGACGGCGCGCCGGCGTGACATAATGATCATCGAGGGCGAGTACCTTGGCCGCCAGGAAAGAGGCGTAAAACCGGTAGGTGATGGCGTAAAAGCAGCCGGCAGCCGTGATCAGCCAAAGGGCGTTCACCTTTTCCTGGGGATGGACAATCCCGACGACCACGGCAATCGAAAACGCGGCGATGATGGAAATCAAGCCCCAGACCAGCTTTTTTATCATAGCGTTTGCCTCCCTGAAACTGCACCGGAAATATCTTGCAAAGGAGGCGCATCTTATAAAATAGTTTTTATGAAGTCAATCCGTTGCGCATGACTTGTTGATTAGTTGACGGCATGCCGGTTTTAAGCTATAGCTGACCCATGGAGATCACATTTTTAGGCACCAACGGCTGGTATGATTCGCCGACGGGCAACACCATCTGCACCCTTATTGCCACGGCGGACTGCAATATCTTTCTTGATGCGGGGAGCGGCCTGCCCAAGGCCGATAGAATACTTGATCAAAGCAAGCAGACCTTTATTTTTTTGAGTCACTTTCATCTGGATCATATCATCGGCCTGCATGCCCTGGCTAAATTTAGATTCCAGCAGCCGCTTGTCTTCTTGATCAGAGAGGGCTCGGCAGGGACTCTGCGGAGCTTTGTCGCCAGCCCCTTTACCGTCCCGCTTGATATCCTGTCCTTTTCCGCCAGCATCATGGAACTTCCCAGAGAGCAGGAGCGCCTGCCGTTTCATGCGGAAGTATTCGAGATGGTGCACCCGGATCCTACCATCGGCATCCGCCTGAATTTGGAGGGCAAGACCATCGCCTATTGTCCCGACACGGGTTATTGTCCCAATTGTATTACCCTGGCGGAAAAAGCCGATCTCCTGATTGCGGAATGCGCCTACCGGTCTGGTGAGGATAGTGAGATGTGGCCGCACTTAAATCCGCAAAAAGCAGCCACGATTGCGCAGGAGGCAAAGGTAAAACGCCTTGTCCTAACGCATTTTGACGCCGAGCGTTATCAATCCCTGACAGATCGGGAAGAGGCACTTGCGGCAGCACGGCCGATTTTCCCCCCCACGGAAATCGGCAAGGATGGTTATCGTATTGATTTATAATACCCCATCGTGCTAAAGGGGGGCGGAAAAAAGCGGGAGAGAGAATGGAGATCAGTTTAGGACAAATGCTGGCAGAAAGCGGCCGCCGGTTTCCGGCAAGTGTGGCGCTTATTCAGGAGGAAAAAAGCCTCACCTATGAGGAACTGAATCAGGGCGTTAACTCCCTGGGGAACCATCTGCGGGCCGCTGGTATTAAACAGGGTGATAAGATCGCCTTGCTGCTTCCCAACGGCCTGGAATTTGTCATGGCCTATTTTGCCGCCCAGAAGTTAGGCGCCGTGGCTGTGACGCTGAACATGCTCTCCACCGCCTACGAGTTGCGCCATCTCCTGGGCAACAGCGGGGCGAAATGTCTCATTACCACCACTATGCTGGCCGGCAAGTTCGAGGAAATCAAAAACGAACTGCCGTACTGCGCTTATCTGCTGCTTTACGATGAGCAAAAACCCGCCGCTTCACCTTTCCGGCAGGCGATCGAGGCCGGCCCCTTTACCCTGGAGATGCCGAATATCGGGATGGATGACCCGGCGGTGATGATCTATACTGCCGGTCTGACGGGGTATCCGCTCGGGGCGGTTCTGACGCACCGGAACCTCTATGCCCAGGCCGATCTCTTGCGGTCAACTTGCGGTGTCACCGCACAAGACCGTGGTATTGCCATAATTCCCTTCTTCCATTCCTTCGGAGCGGCAGTTAATCTACTTTGCGTCATCCGTCTGGGCGCGAGCGTCGTGCTTATGGATAATTTTTCTGTAGATGGCCTTTTCCAGGCAATCGAGCGAGAAAAAATCACTTTCCTTGCCGCTGTCCCCCGCGTTTTTCTGGGGATGATCCTGCAAGCCGAGAAAAAGAAATACGATCTGAACACACTAAAACTATGCATCAGCGGCGGTTCGACAATGCCGGTAGAGTACTTCTCCCGTTTCGAGGAGAAATTCGGCCTCAAGATTATGGAAGGTTACGGTCTGACCGAGGCCGCGCCGGTGTGCTCGGTCAACAGACCGGCTCTGCCCCATAAGCCCGGCTCCATTGGCACGATCGTGCCGTGCGTGGAGGAGGCGCGGATCGTTGACGAGACGGGCCGGCCCTTGCCCACGGGGGCGGAGGGCGAGCTGATAATCCGGGGCATTAACGTCATGCAGGGTTATTATCGTGATGAAGCGGCCACCGCCCAGGTAATCAAAAACGGCTGGCTCTACACGGGCGATCTCGCCCGGATCGATGCAGACGGTTATATCTTCCTGACGGGTCGGAAAAAACGGATGATCATTACCAGTGGCTTTAATGTTTACCCCCGGGAGGTGGAGATGGTACTTGATCTCCATCCGGCGGTAAAAGAATCCCGGGCCATGGCCAAACCCGATCTGCTGCGCGGGGAGCTGGTCAAGGCCCTGATCGTCAAAAATCCCGGGATAAGCGTCGAGGGGAAGGAACTGGTCCGCCATTGCCGGCGCTACCTTTCCGCCTACAAGGTGCCGCGGGATATTGAATTTGTGGAAAGTATTGATGATCTTAAATCATAAAGGGCAGCCCACGGGCCTGCCGGAAAGGTAAAAAATATGAAGGAAGTGGTAATTGTCAGCGGCGCCAGGACCGCAGTCGGCAATTTTGGCGGCGCTCTCAAGGGCGTGAAGGCGGTTGACCTGGGCGCGCTGGTCATCAAAGAGGCGCTGCAAAGGGCTGGCTTGCGGCCCGCCGTTAGTGAATTTGTCCGGTCTTGCCGTCCCCAGCGGTTGGGCGAGTTCGAGATGACGGAGCTCAACAAAAAATATTATGACTACGACCCCTCCCTCACGCCGGTTTATGTGGACGAATGCTTCATGGGGAATGTGTTGCAGGCCGGTTTGGGGCAGAACCCCGGCCGCCAGGCCTGCCTCTACGCGGGTCTCCCGGAAGAAACCAATGCGATTACCATCAACAAGGTCTGCGCCTCCGGGATGAAGGCCATCACCTTGGCAGCCTCGATCATCAAGGCCGGTGATGCGGAGATCGTCGTGGCCGGCGGCATGGAAAATATGTCGAACGTCCCCTATGCCCTGCCCGAGGCCCGTTGGGGGTATCGCATGAATATGCCTTTCGGCCAGATTGTGGATTTGATGGTGCACGACGGTCTTTTTGAGATCTTCAATTCCTATCATATGGGTTTCACCGCCGAAAATATCGCGGCTAAGTACGGGATTACCCGCCAGGAGCAGGACGAAATTGCCCTTTTAAGCCACCAGCGCGCCCGGGCTACCATCACGGGCAATCTGGCAACGGATGAAATCGTCCCCGTGCTGATCCCGCAGAAGAAGGGGGAAGCGACCGCTTTTGCCGTGGATGAAAGGCCCATGGAGAGCAGCCTGGAAAAGCTGGCGAAGCTGCCGCCGGCCTTCAAAAAAGATGGCGGCACAGTGACAGCCGGCAACGCTTCGGGCCTCAACGACGGCGCGGCGGCGGTGCTCGTGATGAGCGCGGACAAGGCAAAGGAATTGGGCTTGAAACCGCTGGCCAAGATCAAGGGCTATGCCTCGGGCGGCGTGGATCCCGCTTACATGGGCCTGGGTCCCATTCCGGCCACGCGCAAGGTGCTCGGTAGCCTGGGGCTGACCATGCAGGACATCGACATCGTGGAATTGAACGAGGCCTTTGCCTGCCAGGCCATCGCCTGTCTGCGGGAGTTGGACGTTGATCTGGCGAAGTGCAATCTTCAGGGCAGCGGCATCTCCATCGGCCACCCCGTCGGCGCCACCGGGGCGCGGATCACCTACAGCCTGGCCATGCAGATGCAGAAGCGGGATTGCCGGCTGGGTCTTGCCACGCTTTGCATCGGCGGCGGCCAGGGCATGGCTATTGTCCTGGAAAAAGTTTAGTTTTTTAGAAAGGAGCGCCCATGTCTTACAATAACATCCTCTTTACGGTGGAGGAAGGCATCGCCACGATTACCTTCAACCGGCCCAAAGCCCTGAATGCCATGAATTCCGAGACGATGACGGAGCTGCTGAGTGCCGCCACCGTCTGCAAAAATGACGCCAATATTAAGGCCCTGATCTTGACGGGGGCAGGTGAGAAGGCCTTCGTCGCCGGGGCGGATATCTCGGAGATGCGGGATTTGCGGGCTGCCGAGGCGGTGATCTTCATGGAAAAAGGCAGCGAAACGCTGCGCTTTCTCGAAACCCTGCCCAAACCGTCCATCGCGGCAGTCAACGGCTATGCCCTGGGCGGGGGCGCGGAGATTGCCATGGCCTGTGATGTACGCTTTGCGGCGGAAAACGCCCTTTTTGGCCAGCCGGAAATAACCCTGGGGATCATTCCCGGCTGGGGGGGCACGCAACGTCTGGCCCGTCTGGTGGGCATGGGCCGCGCCAAGGAGTTGATCATGGGCGGCGCGACGATCGATGCGAAACGGGCCTATGAGATCGGCCTGGTAAATAAAGTCCTCCCTGGGGATCAACTCCTGGCGGAAGCCCGTAAATTTGCCGCCAAGCTGGCGGGACTGCCCGCCTTTGGCCTGAAGATGATCAAACACAGCATGAACTTCGGTTATGACCTCCCCCTGGACAATGCCGCCCGGTTGGAGGTGGAATGTTGCGCCCAGTGTTTCAGCACCGATGATCAGCAGGAAGGCATGACGGCCTTTCTGGAAAAGAGAAAACCGGCCTTTCGGGGCTGTTAATGAGTTAGAGGAGTGTTTATGCAGGGTGAATTAGTTGATTCGTTAGCGCTGAAAAAGGAAACCAAAATCGTCTTCCTGGTTATGGATGGCCTCGGCGGCTTGCCCATGCCCGGCGGCGACCGGACGGAACTGGAAACGGCCTTGACGCCCCATATGGATGCCCTGGTGAAGAAATCCGTCTGCGGCCTCCTTGACCCCGTGGGGGACGGCATCACGCCGGGGAGCGGTCCGGCCCACTTTGCCCTTTTCGGCTACGATCCCATCAAAACAAAGGTGGGACGCGGCTTGCTTTCCGCCACGGGCGTTGATTTTCCCATGACCCCCCGGGACGTATTCATGCGGGTGAACTTTGCCACGGTGGATAGAGAGGGGGTGCTCCTGGACCGGCGCGCCGGACGTATCGCCACCGAGGAAACGGAACGTTTGTGCCAGAAGCTGCAGGAACGGGTCCGCCTGATGTCTGCCGCTGCTGCCGGTGTCGAAATCTTCTTTTGTGCGGAAAAGGATTACCGGGCTGTCATTGCCCTTCGGGGTGACGATCTGGGGGACGAAGTGGAAGAAACCGATCCCCAGCAAACCGGTTTGCCTCCTCGCCCCCCCCTGGCCTTGACGTCTGCGGCAACGCGAACGGCGGCGATACTGACGGAACTGCTGGCCCAGGTGAAGGAAATTCTGAGTGACGAAGCCAAAGCCAACATGATTCTGCTTCGGGGCTATGCGAAATACCAACAGTTCCCCAGCATGGTGGACAGGTTCGGCCTTAAGCCGCTGGCCATTGCCAATTATCCCATGTACCGGGGCATTGCCCGCCTCGTGGGGATGCAGGTTAACCCTTTAACCTACACCATCGCCGAAGAGATTGCAGCGCTGGAAGAGAATTATGCCAAGTATGATTTCTTTTTCTTGCACGTGAAGCCCACGGATTCCAACGGCGAAGATGGCAATTTCGCCGGCAAGGTAAAAGTGATCGAGGAAGTTGACGCCCTCCTGCCGCGCGTCACTGCCTTGAATCCCGATGTCCTGGTAATTACAGGCGATCACTCCACACCGGCCGCCCTTAAATCCCATAGCTGGCATCCCGTCCCGGCCGTTCTTGCCGCTCCTACCTGTCGCCCGGATGGGGTGGAACAATTCGGGGAACGGGCCTGTATACAAGGCGGACTGGGAAGAATGCCGATGTCCCATCTCCTGGCCTTGGCCCTGGCCCATGCCCAAAGACTGGAAAAGTTCGGGGCCTGAGCATGCTTTCGTTATCCGGGGGGGGCACGCTCCTTGTTTCATGCCATAGCCGCTGCCCCTTGTACGGTGACCAACGCAAACCCCGGGTCCTAAGCATTCCGCTTTAAATGTCGCCACGAACCAAATAACAAGTTACTCCCAAAAAAATCGCCCCCAGGGTGTGAACCGCTAACTTACTCGTCGTCATCTGAGAACTGCCTTCTTCCTCTTCTGTTCACCCGCGCAGGAGCACGCCCCGCGGCTCTATCGGCCGCACGTTGGATGATGGGGTCTGAACCGGCTGGTGTGTAACCAACGGGAGGTTGTGTATTCGCCCCCGCCGGCCCCTGGGTTGCGGCACGAGCGGCAGATGGTGTTTGCGTGCTTTCCGTGTCAAAAATGGTAACCACCTTTATATCTTCATCGTAGGTCAAAAGCAGGTTCTCAATGCCGGCATTTTTCAAAACGGACCTTAACCCTTCTTCCAGTGAAACCTTGTCCAGTGTTTGCGTAACCGGTTTATCCAGCCATTTATCCGGGGCTTTGATTTTCCATTTTGTTGTTTTGGTGATTTTGCCCAGGACAAGGCGCAGGGGCTCGTCTTTTAGATCCAGGGTAATCGTGGCATGAGTGGCTGCCTTGTCCGTACCCCAACAGGCAGTTGCCATAAAATCAGCCGCCAGCAACCCCGCACAAAGCACTGCCAAACACATTATTTTTGTTGCGATGGGCGGCTGTTTTGCCATAACTGTCATTTCAAGCAGGCAATCATCGTTTCTACGCAGGCGCGCAGAAACGATGATTGCAAAAAATCGAGCTTACCTTGCGGGCCGGTGAGCCAAATCAGGCGCCCGCAGCAAGCCTGTCCGATGGCAGTTGAGGCAGAGTTCCGCGCCGTTGGCGTCGGTAGCGTTGCCGGGCGCATGCACCAAGATGCCGAACTGCGGGATAGCGGACCACTGGGAAATATTATCGTGGCAGGACAGACAAGCAGCTTTCATCGGTGTTGTCCGCACGTTATCGTCCACTGCGGCATTGTTCGGATCTGCTCCCACGGCTGTCGTACTCCCCAGCACATTCGCCGGTAAGGGTAAGGCGAAGCTAAGGGGATCGCTATCAACGTGGCAGGCGAGACAATCACGCCGGTCGCGGGGATACTTAACCTTGCTGAAATCCTTACCGCCAATGGTGAAGCTGCCACCGGACAGTGCAAGATTTTCGCCAGTGTGTAATTTGTGGATGAAATCCTTCATGTTGATGGTCTGTTCGGCAGCGCCGCTTCCGGTCGTCGCATTGGGATTGTGGCAGATGACGCACTGCTGGACATTATTGGCCCGGCTGGCATCGTGTAATGAAGCTCCCAACCGGCCGTGACAGTTATTGCACCTCTCCGCGGCTACGGATATGCGCCGCTGTCTGGCCGGATCGCTTACCTGCGACCCCGTTGCCAGGTCGAAGAAATACTGAATCGACTTCCCCCCCACGCTGGCAGTTCTCGCAGCATATTTCTGCGTTGCCGGAATGGTATAGGTGCTTCTGCCCTCCATACCGATGACACCGGCGCCGGTGGCTGTTGCCGGAATTGCAGTGGCAAATGTGATCGTGTAACTGCCATTACCGTTGGCGGTTGCAGTTTCAAGCGGCTGTGACAAAGGCTGCCCGGCGCTGCCCATCCCGTCGTTGACGTAATCGGCCTGTCTAATATACCCCAACCGTAGTGCGAAGCTGCTCCCCGCCGCTGCCGGGGACAAGGCATTGTCCAGATTGTCCGTTATTTTAAAGGTCACCACGGGCTTCCTGCCCGGCAGTGCATCCGTCACCAAAATGATCCGAAAATTTAACCCGGAATAAACAGGGGATTGTTCCAGAATCGTGTGATGGCCGGTAACAGACATCTGGTAGGCATTATTTCCCGTCACTTCCGCCGGATGGCAACCGCCGCAGTATTTTTCCTCAAAAACGAAGAAGCCGACATCACCGGTATGGCGTACGGGATTGACGGCGCGCCTTTGGGCCTTGTAGGAAATGGTCCCCATGCCCGGATCGACTGTCGCTAACGCATCGGCAACATCGATCTGCGCGGCAGCATCAAAAGTGGTTGTGTCGTGGCAGGTTGTGCAATTACTGATTGTTGGTGCATTTTTCCATCTATCGGCATCTTTGCCGTAAACATTGCCGTTACTGTCCGTACCGAGCCGATGGCATTTGGCGCATTCGATCGGCGTTCCACTTGCCTTGCTGTCGCCGGACATCAGGGGGTAAGCCACCGCGGCGTAACTCGCGTTTCCAATACCGTAGCCCGTTCCGCCCGCAGCGATCGCCGCCACGTTGCCCGGCAGTTTCTTCCCCATGTGGATTTTGTGGATCATGACCTTGAAGTCGAAAGAAACGCCGGCGGCATCGTACTTTGCGCTACCGTTGGCATCGTATCCCACCACGAGATCGGGATTGTGGCAGAGAATGCAAAGGGCCGTGTCGCGCCTGCCACCGCCATGCACTCCCAATTTCCCGTGACAATCATTGCAGGCCGAAACGGCAACAATCTCCCGTGTAGTTGTAACTGCCTGACCGTCAGGACGGAAGTTGAAACGGACATTTCTTGCCTGCTGAAAGCTGGCGCCCGTTGCAGAGGCTACAGTACGGGATACCTGCAGGGCCGCCGTATGGGTACGCGTGTCTGTCGCGCTATAGGTAATGCCCTTCAGGGTCTTGGTTGCATCATTAATGTCCGTGGCAAAGGTATAGGTATAGACACCATTGCCCAGGTTGGCAAAGGTGCCAGTGGCGTCGTAACTTGGAAACCCGGCGGCATCCCCGATATAATTCTCGTAGTTGCCGTCATCTTTAATCCGGGCCAAGAAAAAGCGCACGGATAACCCCGTCGTTTTCGGGTCCAGGGGCGCACCATTTTCATCCAGCAGCTTAAATGTAACAACGGGGCGGCTGTTGATCGTTACCCCTTGAATATCGGCCCGCAGGTTGCCATCTGGCAATATGGCGCCGGGAGTAGTGGACAAGGGAGGCGGTTGCTGTCCCTCCTTATTACCGCTGCCGCCACTGCATCCGCCTAATAGCGAAACTACAACGAACATGGATAGCGTAAAACAAAACAGATTACATCTACGCATGGGAATCTCTCCTCTTTTGTGTATCAATTAGAAAGTATCGTGGCATTGGACACAGCTCCGCCCACCGCTTTTGCTCTTCAGATTCTCCTTGATGGTTCCCCAGTCGCGCGGGTGGGGGTTGACTTGCAACCCCAATCTATTGCCACTCACGTCTTTCTTAGCGCTGTGGCACTTCATGCAGACATCGCCCTCTGCGTGGCAGGTCTGGCAGGAGCGCAAATTACGACGCGCCTCGCTGGCGTGATCGCTTGCCCAGATATTATGGCTGGGCAAAAGGCCATTGGGATGGCAATTCCGGCAGTCGGCAGGCGTAAAATTGGCGTGGTTGGGCCCCACGCTGGAAAGCGGAATATCCCGTGCCTGACGACGGTGGGAATTAAACTGCAGATCGGAGCCCTGAAATCTGCTGTGGCAGGAGGTGCAATATCTCTCATCGTGGCAACGGTTGCAACTCTGGGGACTGGTCTTGGCCCGCAAGGGGTGAATCTCCAGGAAATCACTGCGGTGGCTGCGCGGCATGTAGTCCCGCCGGTAATTGCGCGTGGACAACTGGGCATCGATCCCGCCGCCGGTATGGCAATCAAGGCAGAAGGCCTGGGCGTGGCACTCATTACAGTTGCTGGCCCCCCGCTCCGCCAGCAGGCGATGACTCCGCAGCCAGGTGGCATCATGATTAGGCGTAATTCCCTGGGCTTTATGGCAGTCATTGCATTCGGAAATCTTCATGGCGCCATAATCCTTGTGGTTCTCCTTATCGGCAATTGCCTGTGTAATGGAGATCACGGACAGGGCCGTGAGCAAGGACAGCAACAGGAAGATAAAAGATATTTTCTTCACAGGTAAACCCCCCTTCTAAAAATCGTAATCAAAGACAAATCGTCCTTGCCAGTTATTTTCATCACTCTTATCGACACTATCTTCAACCCGCAAGGATGCCGACATGCTGTTGTTTAACTTGTATTTGGCGCCTAGCCAGCCATTTTTCGCAGTTTCCTCACCGGTCATGTTGTCCCGCTGATAAACGTCATAGGCGAGTCCTGCGGCCAAACGCAACTCCTTGGTCGCGTCGTAGGCCACATCAAGAGCGCCGCCGTTCAGATCGCCCCCATAGCCGCTCCGGCGATCATAATTAAGGTCAATGGTCAGGGTGGCGAGGGGGCGCAATGTGCAGCCCAGGATATAGACATCGCCCCGGCTGTCGTCATCGCCGAAGTCCTGCCTTGTATAGCCGACATTGACGGCCAGGTTTTCGTTCAAGGTATAATCGGCCCGGGCGACGACCTCCTTGTAACGGTTAACGGCAAAGACTGAATAAATGGAAGTCGTGTCAAAGGTGGGGTAGTTTTGATAATATTCACCGGTGAGGGAAAGGTTGGCCAGGGGAAAGACCTTGATCCCGCCCAGAAGATCGTTAAAAACCTCGCTCACCATATCGTAACGGGCATTGCCGTAGAGCTTTACCGTGTTGAAGATATACTGCTTAAACGATGCCCCCAGCATATCCCTGGCGACATCGTATTGGTCCCATTTGCGAAACCAGCTTATGTCCAGGTCCGTGGTTTGGAATCCTTGCAGGTACATTGCCACGCCGGCAGCATAGTCCCCGGTGTGACCCATTTCCCCATTCAGGCCAAAGATGACGTTCCGCCCTCCGAGGAAGGTAAAACCGACCGGGCCGACATTTTTAACGTCAAAACTGGCGCCATCGATGATGGAGCTGTCCGCAGAGAGATTGGCGAATTGCCTCCCCACTTTGATATCGACTTTGCCGCCGATATCGCGATAGTCGCCGTAGAGGTAGTAGAGACGGCCGTTTGTTCGGTCATCATTGTAAATGTCATCCCCGTTTTGCAGAGTCGCGCCAGCCCGGCCATAGCCGTACAGGGAAAACTTGCCGGCCGCGTCGATGCCTGTTGCGGCCACGCGTAGATATTGCGTCAACTCTGTTTGCCGGCCGTTGTAGAAATCGTCAAACCACAGAAACTGTGTTGAACTTCTGCCTCTGATCTCCACCGCCCAACTATTTGCAACAAAAAGCAGCGATATTACAAGCAGGCACAAAACGCGCTGCAATGTTTTCATCACCATTGCTAGTCCCTCCTTATTCCAGATTTACCGCTTCCGGGGTTTTATCCCAGTGTGGGAAGCCCCTCTAAAAACCATGGCCGTTTGTGCCATAGGGAGTTTTCAATGTCAAATAATATTCAATAATCGGTCAGACAGTGAGAAGTTAATAAAAAAAGGCGGGCCCCGGAGGACCCGCCTTTGCTTTATGTGTGGACGCTGGTGGTTGTAACCTCCAGCGTCCGCAAGGTTAATTGGTCTGCTACTTTTTATGAACGACGTTTACATCTGCTACGCGGCCGCTGCCATGACAAAGAACACACTGCTCGGGGGAGGCAGCAAGCGCAGTTGAGCGCTTTACTCCGATTTGAGCTCCATTGGCTGTCATATGGGCCTTGGTAACGTCGCCATTATGGCAAGGCAAACAGGTGGCAGCAAGGGGTGAGTTCACAAGATCAGTGGCGTTCACGGTTCTGCGAGCAGTTACGACATCTGCTGGCAAAATCTCGGCGCTGCTTACTTTACCGGTTTTGTCAACGGATGCACCGTCAACGCCGGTGGTAACATCGGTAGTCACCAGAGCGCCAGTCGGTACAGAGCCGTAGGTGCCCGGCTTGTGGCAGGTTTCGCAGTTGTTCAGGACACCCGGGAAGGTCACCTCCTCGGTGAAGTTGTAGTAATAGACGCCGCTGGCGCCTCTGTCGCGGACAAACCGGAACTCGGGGGTGCCGTTCTCCCGCCGGAAGTTTGCCGAGTGGATGCCGTGGATCAGGTTTTTGAAATGCATGCTCTGCTCAGGGAAATTCAACGTGTCCGCCGCGACGGCGGTAGCGTACCCATCAACATTCGCTTTGGCCTTCTCCGCAGCCGACATGTTACCGATGACAGCGCCGCGTCCGCTGCTGGAAAGGTTGGGATTGTGGCAGATGTTGCAGACCTTTACGTCCTTTACGCGGCTTCCGCCGTGCAGCTCGAGCCATTCATGGCACTTCGCGCACTTGTCGTTATCGACCACTTCACGCCTTGCCTCGCCGGAGACAAAGGCGACGGCAGAAACGGCATGACGGGCTACGGCCGGGCTTACCTGTGTCCAGTAACTCTGGAGGGCAATGGTACGCAACTTGGCGCCGGCCGGGAAGGTTGCCGCGTTGGCCGATCCGGTCAGAGTGGCGGTGTAGTAGCCGCTCCCATCGGGGCCGGTAAGGGCGCCCTGGGTGCCGTTCCAGACATTTGAGAGCGAGACGCTGACCCCCTGGGGGCTTGTATTGCCACTACCGCTGTTGTTGTAGTCAACGGCGGCAGTATTGCCGTCCTGGAGCGCAGCCCAGCCCACAACGAAACTCGGGCCACCTGTGAAGCCGGTCAGCGTTATCGTTCCGCCAGCCGCAAAGGTGTTCAGGGTCACGGGGGTTGCGGCGGCAACCGCTGCCGCACTGTAACTACCGGTGTAGGATTTGACGCGGAACTTGACTACCGGTTTGTTGACGCCTGCGGTGGATGTGCTGTCCACGGTGACGGAGCTGATTTCATAAATGAAGTTGACCGCCCCGGCGGGTACGTTCGGATTCTTCGGTGTGGCATTGACGGTGATGTGTTTCAAATCGGTGTCGATAAATCCGGGGTTATGGCAAAGGCTGCAGTTGGCGTCACTGGCCTGCGGACCACCTACATGGGCGTAAGTGCCCGAAAGAGACGTTACACCCTTGACAGTGGTGCCGTAGCCCGTTGCAAAGTCGATGCCGTCATGGCAGGCGCCGCAGGCGAGTCTGCTGGGCTTGTTCTTCCAGTTGTCGCCTTGGGGTGTTGCCGTGGACGACTCGTGGCACTTGCGGCAATTTATTACATCCTGCGGCAAGCCGACCTCGTTGAGGTTGACGTTGGCATAGTTATAACCCGTCTTGGCGAGTCTCTTCCCCATGTGGATCTTATGGATATAGTTAGGGAAGTTGCCAATTGCCCGGTCCATGACAACGTACGTGCCGGCGGTAGTTGCCGCAGCAGTAAAGTTCCCGCTGGCATCGGTTGCCGCTTCGGTACGGCCGATCCTACGCTGATCAGTATGACAGAGCACGCAAAATCTTGTATCCTGGCGGACGCCGCCGTGGAAATCGGCGAATTTGCCGTGGCACTCAAAGCAGGCGCTGGACTGAACGATATCGCGCCTGAGGTCCGCGGCGGCTAAAGCCTTTGCTTTTCCGGTTGCCGGATCTATGGTGAAGTCCAAGACGAGGTTCAGCGGATTTTTGAAATAGGTAGAGGGTATGCCAGTTGCGGTGTTGGTGCCGTCGCTGTTGTTGGTGCCCGTGCCGCGCACGGCGCCGCCGATTTGGATCACCAAACGGTGGGTCCGTGTCGGTTCATAGGTTACGTCAGTGACACCTTCCACATCCTTAACCCAAGTTCATGGTCTAAACAATAATAACGCATAATATTAGATAGTTGCATGGCACAGATTTCTTGTTTAGGCACTACAGATTTCAAATCTCACAGGATGGTCTTGACCGTTTTTCCTGGC
>Ga0082335_1004606_pt1 | contig 20379 bp, 21 predicted proteins | sample Subgrocontami58m_FD_72375 | JGI IMG/M metagenome (GOLD analysis project Ga0082335, IMG submission 72375) | Subsurface groundwater microbial communities from S. Glens Falls, New York, USA - GMW37 contaminated, 5.8 m (SPADES assembly) (version 2) ... | reverse complement strand
CACAACCGCACGGCCACCCGCGAGCTGATCTTCCGCGCCCACGGGCGCTTCGTCGATTCCCTCGGCGGCCGCTACGTGGTGTTCTCGTCCGGCGCGCGCAACCTGGTGCCGACGGACTCCAACGGCGCCGCGCACGACGTATTTCGCAAGGACACCGCGACCGGGCGGGTCACCGTGGTCTCGGTGAACGCAGCCGGCGGTCAGCCGCCCACCGGCGTGACGGGAGAACCGGATGTCTCCGCCGACGGCAACCGCATCGCGTTCGTATCCGGAACCGACCCCCTGGTCGAGGGCGACTCCAACGGGGTACCGGACGTGTACCTCACCGATGTCCGGGCGGACACCGTGCGGCTGGTCAGCCGAACGGTGTCCGGCGTGCAGCCGCCAACGGCCACTGGCCACCCGTCGATCAGCGCAGACGGCCGCGCGGTGGCGTTCGAGGGCGACGCGGGGGCTGGCATTCTCGACCCGGCCGATGCCGACTCGCTGCCGGACGTCTACCTGTCCCGGCCGGATGCCGGGTCCATGACCGTCGTGAGCGTCCCGGCACCAGGCGGGACCGATGGGGCATCGAGCCTGCCGGATGTGTCAGGTGATGGAAGTCGCGTGGCCTTCCTGTCGACAGGCGCGCTCGTCGCCGGGGATGTCAATGGATCGTCCGACGCCTATCTGCGCGACCTCTCGGCACGCACGACCCTGGTCGTTTCCGCGGGAAACGGCGCCACCGGCCGGCCGGGCGTGTCCGCGGATGGAGACCGCGTGGCGTTCACCACCGGGGCCGCACCCCTCGTCACGCCAGCGGACGGAAACGCGGTCGCCGACGTCTACGCGCGATCCATGGACACCGGGGCGATCACCCTGGCATCACGCACACCGGGCGGCACGGCCCCGCCACTCGCGAGCGGTGGGGCCGCAATGGGAGGGCCCGGCACGCCGATCGCCTTCGGCTACGACGATGCAGGAACAGCGCCGCTCATGCCGGGCGACACCAACGCCGTCGGAGACGTGTTCACCACGGAGCTGCCGGCGACCGACACGGCCCCACCTGTGCTGTCGGCCACCACCACCGCCACGGGCGCACGAGTCGTGGTGTCGGGCCGTGCCACCGACCCCTCTGGGATCGCCGATATCGTCGTGGGCGGACGACGCGCGGCGATCGGGACCGATGGCTCATTCTCGGTGACCCTCCCGCTCAGCATGGGCGACGGCTCCGTGCTAGTGGTGGCGCGCGATGGAATCGGTCAGACGACACGCTCATCTCTTGCGGTGTCTCGGTCCGCCGCCGCCCGCCGTGCCGCCGCCGCGGCGCGGCGCCCCACCCGCCTCCGAGTGAGAATCCGCGGGCGATCCCTGCGGGCATCGTTCCGGCTGCCCGTGCGGGCCGCCGTGCGAGTGGAACTGCGCACACGCGTCAACGGCCCACTCCGGGCCCCCGCATACCGCCTGATCGCGAGTGCATCGGCGCGGTCGATGACCCCCGGGTCGCATGCCTTGGTCATCCGCATCCCCGCGCGCCTCACCCCCGGTCGCCATCAGGTGAGGGTGCTGATGTCGTCGGCCATGGGGCTCGCCACGGCGGCGACGACGGTCACCATCCCCCGATGACGGGCATGGAGAGGGGCGATGATCCCCATCTGCCGGATACCTTCCCGCTCCGCACCCGCTGGTGGTCACGCATCCTCACCCTCACGGCCCACGGCCCCCTGGAGGCCGTGGTGGAGACCGACCGCGTGTGCGTGAGGATGGGGTGGCTGGGCCATGCCGAGATTCCAATAACCGCGATCGCCCGGATCGGCTCGTACCACTGGCCATGGTTCGGGGGCTACGGAGCCCGCATCGGCAAGGGGCTCGTGGGCTTCGTGGCGGCCCCGGGTCCGGCGACGCTGATCGAACTCACGGGGCCGGTGAAGGCACACCTGCCGGCCCCGTGGGAGACCTCACGCATCGTGGTGGGGGTCGCAGACCCCACGGGCTTCGCAGCCGCCGTGGCAGCGCGACGCGACGCCCCGGGTGGGGCCTAGGCCTCCAGCACCTGCATCGCGACGAGCTTGTTGCCGTCGGGATCGTAGAACTCAAGCGACAGGGCGCCACCCATGTCCTCGACGACGTCACGCTTCACCGACGCCTCGCCGAGCATCGCCTCGAACGCGCGGATGTCGGAGACCCGGAACGACACCGTCGCGCCGCCCTGATGCGGAGCCGTGGCGAGCTCACCGTACAGGCCGATCTCGCACGGCCCCACGGTGAACTGCGCCCAGTCGTTCCCCACCCGCTGGCTCAGGTCCAGACCCAGGACATCGCGGTAGAACACGACCGACCTCTCCATGTTGCACACGCCGTAGAAGACGACATCCACGCCCTCGATCAGACTCACGCGGCCTCCGCTCGTGACCCGGCCGCCCCGGGTGGGACGGCGACCAGTCGATGCTACCCGCAGGAGGGCGCGGGCGTGGCGACGACGCCACCGTCGTGACCCGGGTGGTCCGCGGACGTCAGGCGGGCCGGGCGATCGTGAATGAGGCCACGGCGAGCAGGGTCGAGGTCATCATGATGGGAGTGACCCACCGACGTCGCGGGGGCGAACGCATCTTCGACCACGCCGTTGAATTCGTACTCCGACACGCGCCGTGTCGAGTGGCCATCCCGCCGCCCCCGCACGCCGGGCTTCCCGACTCCGACACCTGATCCTCACAGGATCTTCACGATCCGTGACGGGCAGCCGGCATGGATCGTGCGACCTGTGACAACCCCCGTGACCGCCGTTCCCAAGTGGGTTCCCGACGTGCTCGCGGCCATCCTCCCCATCACGGAACGGGTACTTCGTGCGCCCCGTCGCAAATTGTCGCCACCCACCCGACCGCTGTACGGTCGTCGGGCATGCGAAACGACCTCCGAAACCCCCTTCTCCGCACCCGCGATGGTCGCGCGCTGCTCGTCACCCAGGCCGCGCATGCCCTCGCCCAGGGAATGATCTCGGTGATCATCCCGTGGCTCGTGCTCGAGGATGGTGGCTCGACGTCCCAGGCGGCCATCGGGTTCGCGATCACCTTCATCCCGTTCCTGCTTCTCGCCGCGCCAGCCGGACTCGCCGGAGACCGCATGGCGCGCCGACCGCTGCTCGCCTGGGCTCTGGGGATCGGCAGCATCGTCGCAGCAGTCCTGGCGGGACTCCTGGGGACGGGTGCCACGGGCATCCCGATGCTCTACGCAGCAGCCTTCCTGATCGGCGCGGTGCGCGTGTTCGTGGACGCTGCCATGTTCGGCGCCCTGGCCACGGTCGCCTCACGCGACGAGATCATGCCCGCGCAGGCCGCGCTGGCGCAGGCCTTCAACCTCGGCTACTTCGGCGGACCGGCCATCGGTGGCCTTGCCCTCATCCTCGGCGCCGGTCCCGCGATGTCCCTGGTGGCCGCATCGCTGATGATCGCCGCGGGTGCGGCCCTCGCCGGCTCGGCACGCCTCGACGAGCGCGATGACGAGGGCCCACGGCCCCCGCTTCGTCGCGGCCTCGCCTACCTCTTCCTTTCGCGCGACCTGCGCGCACTCACCGTGACGGGCATTGCATGGAGCATCGCGTCGGGTGCCGCGATCAGCCTGGCGGTGCCCCACATGCGCGGAGACCTTGGCGTGTCGGGGGCCGCACTCGTGGCGGTGCTCGGAGCCGGGGTGGCCTGCATGATGCTGAGCACCCCGATCATCACCCGGCTTGACCGCCGTCACGCGGACGAGACCATCATCATCTTCGCCTGTGCCGCCTACGTGGCCCCGGCCATCGCCATGGCGCTGGTTCCCGGCGTGCTCGGAGGCGCGCTCTCCTACGCCCCGCTCATGCTCGCGAACGCCATCTGCGCCGCCACGCTCATGGGGGCCCGGGCACGTCGCGTTCCCCGCTCCATGCAGGCCCTCGCGGGCGTCGCAGGACGCACGCTCATCATGGCTGGCCTCGCGACGGGCGCGACACTCGGAGGCCTGGCCGCCGATTGGGCTGGCACACGCGGTGCATATGCGCTCGTGGCCCTCTCCCTTGCCGTCACGGCGGTCGGCGCGCGGCCGGCGCTTGCCCGTGCACGCGCGCGGCGTCTCTCGCGCGGAGCCGTTCCCGCCCGGTAGCGAGCACGCACGCGATAAGGCTCGGAGCGCCACCATCCACCTAGGGTTGCCCAATGCGCAAATGGGCAGCCATCATCATTCTGGGGTTGGCGCAGTTCGTGATGGTGCTCGACGGCACCGTCATGAACGTGTCGATCATGACGGTGGTGAACGACCTCGGAACGACCGTGCAGGCGATGCAACTCGCCATCGCCACGTTCACCCTCACGATGGCCGCGTTCATGATGACCGGCGCCGGTATCGGCGACCGCGTCGGACGTCGGCGCGTGTTCGTCCTGGGGCTCATCGTCTACGGACTCGGCGCGCTCACGACGTCCCTTGCCCCGAACTTCATGGTGCTCTACATCGGGTGGTCCCTGGTCGAGGGGGCCGGTGCCGTGCTGGTGATACCTGCCATCGCGGCCCTCACCGCCGCCAACTACACCGGCCGCGCCCGCGCGCTCGCCTACGGAGTGCTCGGTGGCATCGCGGGCGCCGCGGCCGCCGCAGGCCCACTGATCGGTGGATGGGTGACCACCAGCTTCTCGTGGCGGTGGGTGTTCGGTGCCGAGGCGATCATCGTGGCCGCCATCATCCTTCCACTCGTCCACATGATCGGTGACAGTCCGCGACGCCCGGTTCGGGGTCGGTTCGACATGCTCGGGGCCGCGCTCTCCGCGTTCGCAATGGGAGCAATCGTGCTCGCGCTGGTCAGCGCGAGCTCCTGGGGCCTCATCTGGCCACTCAACCCGCCGTTCGAGATCTTCGGCTTCTCGCCGGTCATTCCGGTCGTGCTTGCAGGAATTCTCCTGGGCTGGGCATTTCTGCGCTGGGAACGACACCTGGGCCGAACGGGCGGCAGCCCCCTCCTCGGCACTGATCTGCTTGATCTTCCCGTCCTGCGCGCGGGCCTCGGATCGACCACGGTCATGTACTTCCTGGTCGCCGGCACGTTCTTCATCCTGCCGCTCTACCTGCAGACGGTGCTGGGCCTCGATGCCTTCGATTCGGGCATCAGGATCCTGCCGCTGTCGATCGCCCTCTTCGTACTCGCCCTGCTCGGCTCACGGCTGTCCGCGCGCATCTCCCCGCGCACGCTCGTGCAGTGCGGGCTGGTGATCACGATTATCGGCGTGATACTGCTCATCGGAACGCTGACCGCCGACCTCGCCGGCGCCCGCTTCGCGACGTCCATGGCCCTGATGGGTGCCGGGTTGGGACTCGCCTTCTCGCAACTGGGAAATGTGAACCTGTCGGCAGCCGACACCACCCGAAGCAGCGAGGTGGGCGGCCTTCAGGGAACCATGCAGAATCTGGGAATGTCACTGGGAACCGCCCTTGCCGGAACGGTCCTGTTCATCGGCTTGGCGGCCACCTTTCAGACCCAGCTCGCCAACCAGCCGGGGGTGAACACGGCGCTCCAGACCCAGACCGAGACGGCCGTGGCGAAGGGCATTGGCGTGGTGCCGACGTCCGCGGTGGAGACGGCCGCCCGCAGCGCGGGGCTGAACGACGCGGACACCCGGGCGATGGTGGCCGCCTACTCCGACGCCAAGCTGCAATCGCTTCGCGGTGCGCTCGCGATCATCCCGATCGTGGGCATCCTCGGCCTCACCCTCACGACGAAGCTCCCACGGCGACCGCTCGGCCCGGGTGAGGATCCGCCTGCCGGAACCGCGGGCGCCTGAGAGCCCCGGTGGAATCACGGTCGGCCGTCGCCCCGACCAGCGGAACCCACGCCGGGCATTCGTGAGCACAACGAGAGGAGCGGACGATGGCTGAGCGGTTCGAGGTGGACATCGAGGTGGCGGCGACACCCGCGGCGGTGTGGGCGGTCATCGGGGATCCATGCGGGGTGACCCGCTGGTACCCGCTGTACACCGCCTGCCGGGTTGACGGAGACGTGCGTACCCTCGAGCGGGCAGACGGGGCCGTGGTGGTAGAGCAACTGCTCGGCCGCGACGAAGCGGCGATGGTCTACTCCTACTCCGTCATCTCGGGACTCCCGCTCGCGCAGCACGAGGCGTCGTTCCAGGTCGCCCCCTCCCCCGCGGGCGCACGGGTCATCTGGCGCACGCACGCGATCCACGACGACCCTTCGGTGGACATGGAGGGGAGGCTCGCCGACCGCCAGCGGGATGCCCTTCAGGGGCTGCGCGCGCTACTCGAGGGTGCACAACCCGGCTCGCCACCATGACGGCGCGGTAGCGGATTCTTCGGTTCTTCTTCACCACATCTTGCGGCCCGCTGATGCAGGGAGCCCACCATGACGTGCGGAGGGATCACGTTCGTGGTCCCGATGACTCCCATTGACATCGGAGGGCACATGAAGGCCAGGACCAAGCGCATCGCAGGTATCGCAGCGGTGGGAATGCTGGCAGGTGGTGGACTCGCCGGTGCATTCGCCGCCACGAGCGGACAGGGGAACGACCCCGCCGGGGATCTCGCCAACGCCCTCAGCAAGGAGACGGGCTCACAGGTCAGCTCCACCCAGGTCAAGGCGGCATTCAAGGACGTGCTCAAGGCGCGCCTGGACAAGGACGTCGCCGGCGGTCGTCTGACCCAGGCCCAGGCGGACGGGATACTGGCGCGCGCGGGAAATGGCCCCATGCTCGGCATGGGCGGCCCGCGGGGCGACCACGGGCCCGGACGCGGCTTCGATCGGGTCGAGGCCGCGGTCACGAAGGCCCTGGCCTCGACCCTCGGCGTGACGGAAGCGGACCTCCAGGCAGCGCGCGACGCGGGCAAGAGCCCGGCCGCCCTGGGCACCGAGAAGGGTGTGAGCCGTGATGACCTCGTCGCCGCGGTGACGGCGGCGTTGAAGAAGGCCGCACCGCCGAACGACGCCCGGGTGGCCACGGATGGGCAACTCGCGCAGATGGCGGGCGGCATCGTGGACGGCACCGGCCCCGGCGGACACGGCCCCGGCGGCCTCGGCGGTCACGGCCCCTGGGGTCCATGACACTGACCCCGCGGCAACGGACGCGTGATGAGGCGGAACGACGCCTCACCGCGCTCAAGGCGGGGGCGATCGGACTGACCGTCGTCGGGCTCGGCGTGTTCGCCGGCTTGGCGGCGGGCACGTCCGCATCACCCGCGGGCGGGACATCGGGCGCATCCTCGGGTGCACCTGGAACGGCCTCACAGGACTCCGGAGCGGTCGATCATGGCGACAGTGGCGGGCGCTTCTTCGATGACGGGGGCTGGGACGACGGCGTCGCCTCCCCATCCACCGCAGATGGCGGGAACTCCGTCGGCGGCTCGTCCTCGTCACGTGCCGACGGATACGACGGCGGGGGCTCCGCAACGCCATCTGGCGGTGCACTGCCCTCACAGGGGTCGAGCGGGGCGTCATGACCACGGCTGCACTCATCGCCTTGTCCGAGATCAGCTTCACGGCGATGGGCACCGATGTGCGGGTGCTGGTCCCCGCCGACAGCGCGCCCGCCGTGACGCGCCGGGTACGAGAGATGTTCCTCGGCTGGGACGCCCGCCTCAGTCGCTTCCGCGACGATTCGGAGCTCTCAGCGCTCAACGCGTCGTCCGGCACGGCATTCACCGCATCGCCGCTCCTCTTCGGGGTGATGCGCAGCGCGCTCGCCGCCGCCCGGGCCACCGACGGCGCCTTCGATCCCGCGATGGGATCGCAGCTGCGCGCGCTGGGGTACGACCGCCCGTTCCGTGAGATCACGCGGTTGGTCGACGCCACGGCCGCCACGCACCCCGGAGGCGCGTGGCGTCGCATCGTGCTCAACGCGGAGACACGCGCGATCACGGTGCCGGTAGGTACGCAGATCGACCTGGGTGGCATCGCAAAGGGGATGGCGGTGGACGCGGCCATCGCGGTGCTGCGCCACGCGGGCGTCAGCACCGCCCTGGTGTCGGCGGGCGGCGACCTGCGCGTGGTGGGCCGTCCTCCGGTTCACGAGGATTGGGGCATCACCCTGCCGGAAGCGGGTGAGCGTACCGTGGCCCTCAGCAGGGGAGCACTCGCCACGTCGACCACATCCGGGCGGCGCTGGGTTGCGGGCGACGAGGAACGGCACCATCTGCTCGATCCCGCCACGGGGCACCCCGCGAACTCCGGTACGCGTGCCGTCACCGTTGCCGCGCGCACGTGCGCCCAGGCAGAGGTCGCGGCCAAGGCCGCGCTCGTGCTGGGCCCCCTGGGTGGAGCCGCTCTCCTGCGCCGCCTCGGACTTTCCGGCCTCGTCACTCCCACCACCGGGTCGCCGCTGGCCGTTGGGCGATGGCCCGGCGAGGATTCTCCGTGGACCTGAATTCCACGCTCTGGGTCACCGGGCGCGCATCGGGAATGGTCGGCCTGATCCTTCTCAGCGCGTCCGCAGCCATGGGCCTGGCGCTCAGCATGAAGGTCCGATCACCGCGTTTCCCGCGGTGGCTCACCACGGAGCTCCACCGCTACGCCACGGTCCTGTCCCTGGTCGTCATCGGCATCCACCTGGGAACCCTGTGGCTCGACAGCGAAGCCGGGATCTCCCTGCTTGACCTGGTGATCCCGTTCCGTACCTCGTGGGAGCCATTCGCCGTGGGAATCGGGGTCATCGGCCTCGAGGTGGCCCTCGCCGTGTGGCTCACCAGCCGTTTCCAGAACCGCATCGGCTACCCCGCGTGGCAGATGATCCATCGGTCGGCATCCGTTGCGTGGGTGCTCATCCTGCTGCACGGAGTCCTCTCGGGCACGGACACCGGCACCACCTGGGGCATCGTCGTGTACGCCGTCTGCGCCGGCATGGTCGTGGGTCTGCTCGTTCCCCGCGTCGTCCTGGGCCGCTCCGGCGGCGATGCGCCTGTGGGTACGGCACACTCCTCATGACGTGAGGATCCTTGTCATCGACGACGAAGAGGCCGTCCGCACCGCGGTGCGTCGTGCCCTCACGCTCGCCGGCTACGAGGTGGACATGGCCGCCGACGGCGAGGAGGCGCTCGCCTCCCTCGCGGAGCGCGCACCCGATGCCATCGTCCTCGACGTGCTCATGCCGGGGGTGGACGGACTCGAGGTGTGCCGCCGGCTGCGGGCGGCCGACGACCACACGCCCGTGCTGATGCTGACCGCACGCGACTCGGTGGGCGATCGCGTTGCGGGTCTCGACGTCGGCGCGGATGACTACCTGGTGAAGCCATTCGCCCTGCAGGAACTGCTCGCGCGCCTCAGGGCCCTGCTGCGCAGGACCGGCAGCGGCCCCGATGAGGGCACGGCCCTTCGCTTCGACGACCTCACACTCGATCTTGCGGGACATGCCGCAGAGCGCCGGGGCCGCCAGATCGACCTGACGCGCACCGAGTTCCTCTTGCTCGAGCTGTTCATGCGCAACCCCCGCACCGTTCTCACGCGTTCCGTCATCCACGAGCGCGTGTGGGGCTACGACTTCGGCCCGGCATCGAACTCCCTCGGCGTATATGTCGGATACCTGCGCCGCAAGATCGAGGGCGACGACGAGCCGCGCCTCATCCATACCCTGCGTGGCGTGGGCTACGTGCTGCGCGAGCCATGACGATCCGTCGGCGACTCGCGCTCGCCGCCGGAATCGCCGTGGCGGTCGCCGTGGCGGCCGCGTCGCTCTCGGCCTATCTGGTGGTTCGTACGCGGTTACTTGTCGACGTCGACAGCGGCCTGCGCGAGCAGGCGGCCCGAGTCATTCACGGAGAACGGCCCCTTCCGCCGCTGGGACTCGCTCGGCGAGCGGAGCGCTTCGGTGATCCGCAGGTCTATGCGCAGATCACCACCGCCGACGGCAGCCGGTCCGTCGATCCCAGTCAGGCGGCTTTTCTGCCCGTCACCGAGCGCGACCGCGCGGTAGCCGCGGGAACGTAGGGGGACTACCGCTGGGATGCCGAGGTTCGCGGCGTGCAGCTTCGCGGGATCACCGCGGCCATGGCACCCGGGGTGGCGATCGAACTCGCCCGGCCCGTGGATGAGATCCAATCGGTGCTCGGGGGACTGGGCATCGTGCTGCTCATCGTCACAGGTACGGGGGTGGCGATGGGCGCCGGCCTCGGATGGCTGGTGTCGGGCCGAGCACTTCGCCCCGTCACGGCCTTCACCGGGGAGACGGAGGCCCTCGCGGACGCCGGTGACCTGTCCCAGCGGCTCCCCGAGGGCGGCGACGACGAGATCGGACGGCTCGCACGGGTCTTCAACGCAACACTGGATCAACTCGAGGCCTCTGCCGAGGCCCAGAGGCGCCTCGTCGCGGATGCGTCCCACGAACTGCGCACCCCCCTGGCGTCGCTGCGCGCCAACGTCGAGGTGCTTCAGCAGCCTGACACCATCCCGCCCGACGAACACGCGGCGCTGCTGCGTGACGTCGTGCAGCAAACCGACGAACTCGGTGCACTGGTCTCGGATATCGCACACGCGGGCGAACGGGCGCAGGCGATGGAGGAGATCCAGGACGTCAGGCTCGACGAGATCGTGCAGGCGTCCATCGAGCGCACCCGGCGCCTCTCCCCCGGCATCGTGGTCGTCGCGAGCCTCTCGGACACCGTGGTCGATGGCGTGCCCGAGCGCCTGGCGCGCCTGGTCGCCAATCTCCTCGACAACGCGGTGAAGTGGAACCCCCAGGGGAAGCCGATCGAGGTGCACCTGCACGACCGGATGCTCTCGGTGCGCGACCACGGCCGAGGGTTCTCCGACAAGGACCTGCCACACATCTTCGACCGCTTCTACCGCTCCACGGCCGCACGGGGCATGCCCGGATCGGGCCTCGGGCTCTCCATCGTGCGTCAGGTGGCCGACATGCATGGCGCCACGGTGACCGCCGCGAACGCCCCTGATGGTGGCGCCCTCACAACCGTGCTGTTCCCCCCGCTGTCACCGGGTGAGGATGACGGGCCCGCGGAGCACCGAGAGGTCTAGACCATATGGGGCGAGGCGCCGACCCTGGGTCCAGCCCGTCGCCGCATCAGGTTTGGAATCGCCGAGAACGTGCGCATAGATCGGCACCGTAACGCTCGGGCGTCGCGTGCCCGACCCGCCGCGACCCGGAGATCAGCGGCCCGTCCCCCAACGTCTCCTCCAAAGTCCGAGGCGTCCCTCCAACGTCCCGAGACGCACAGCCTTACGCTTTCCGATCAGTCTCAGAACAAAGGGAAGGCCCCGCGTCAACAGGGCTTTCCACCAAGCCGGAGATGGGATTCGAACCCATGACCTGCCGCTTACAAGGCGGCTGCTCTGGCCATCTGAGCTACTCCGGCATTCACGGGCCGCACGTCGCGTGCGGCCGCGGAATCAGTCGACGATCTCCACGGGGATCCCGGCGTGCTTCTCGACCTCGGCGGCGACATCCGCCCCGAAGGCCCGCCCCAGGAACCCATGGTGCCCCTGTCCCACCACGATCACCTGCGCCTTGTTGTCACGCGCCGTTTCGACGATGAGCGCCCCGGGCTCGCCGATCGCCCACACGTACTTGGCATTCTTCACGCCGCCACGCACCACACGCACGCGGGCTTCGTCAAGCAACACGTGAAGGTCCGGGAGTTCCGGGAACGGCCCCACCATCGGACTGCCATCGCCCATGGTGCCGAAGGCTCGCGGACCAGTCGGGTCGACGGGCGCATCGTGCACGGCGAGCACCATCAGCGTTGCGTGGCGCTCGTGCGCCAGCAGGATCGCGCGGTCGAGGGCGCGCTCGGCCGACTCGCTGCGCTCGTAGCCGACCAGGATGGGTGAACTCATCGATTCCTCAGGACGTCGGGACAGGAGCACCCCGCACGGTACCCGCCCGAAGCCGCCTGCGCCGGGGGGCTCGGTGAACGCACAAACCCTTCACCTCAGGTGGATGCTGACATCGACCCTCGACCATGCATCTAGACGAGGTCGAGGACCGCCCGCTCCTTGAGATGCATGTCCACCTTGCGCTTCACCCTCTGCAGGGCGTTGTCCACGCTCTTCGGGTTGCAATCGAGGCGCTCTGCCACCTCTTCATACGAGCGACCCTCCAGATACATGGCCAGCACCTCACGCTCGAGGGGGCTGAGCACGCGGCCGAGGCACTCGATGAGGCTGCCGAGCTCCTCGCTGGAGATCGCCTGGTTGATCGGGTCGGTCACCGGATCGTCGGGAAGCACGTCCGCCAAGGTGGTCTCCTGCTCGGAGCCCGGGCGGCTGTTGCTGAACGAGACGTAGGTGTTCAGCGGCGTGTGCTTGTTGCGAGCAGCGGTCTTGATGGCCGTGATGATCTGCCGGGTCACGCATAGCTCGGCAAACGACCGGAAACTGGCCTCCCGCTCGGGCCGGTAATCACGAACGGCCTTGAAGAGGCCGATCAGCCCCTCTTGGATGAGGTCCTCCGAGTCGCCGCCGGCGAGGAAGTACGAGCTGGACTTCAGGCGCACGAAACCCCTGTAGCGGGCGATGATCTGATCCATGGCCTGGCCGTCGCCACCCCGCGCCCGTCGCACGAGCCCTTCGTCGACGACATCGACGAAGCCCTGAGCGTCGAGATCGGTCAGCCTTCTGGCGGCGGAACCCATGTGTACTCCCGGTCAAACCAGCGGTTTCAGGGACCGCATCCCTCAACCTTCACATGAGCCAAAGTCTGAACCTTTGGTCGACGGTAAAGGATGCGACTTCCGATTGATACCTGTCGGGCGATCCCATGTCAACCTCTCGGCCCCGGCGGGATTCCCCGCACGGCCTCGAATGCGAGCACCGCAGCGGCTGTTGAGAGGTTCAGGGACCCCACCCTCCCCCGCATCGGAATGCGCACGAGGTGGTCGCAGACCTCCCTCACCCTCGGCCTGAGGCCTGCACCTTCGGCGCCCAGCACGATCACCGCGCCGGCATCCCAGGGAATCTCCCGATAGTCGGTTCCCTGATCCGAGTCCGCCCCTGCCGACCACCGTCCGGCCCCCGCAAGATCGTTGACGAGGGCGACGATGCTGCCCGCGCGCGCGATCGGCAGGTGCTCCACGGCACCCGCCGACGCCTTGCACACGACGGCGGTCACCCCGGGGCTTCCTCGTGTGGGGATCACCAGGCCGGCGCACCCCGCGGCATCGGCCACGCGCGCGACGGCGCCCAGGTTGCGAGGGTCCTGCACCTCGTCGAGCACCATCACCGGCCCATCGGCCTCGAGCACATCCTGGGCGTCGGCGTAGGGGTATGCCTCGGTGAATGCCACGATTCCCTGGTGATCACCGGTACCGGTGGCCCGCGCCAGGTCCTCGCGGCGGCGAATGACAACCGGGACGCCCGTGAGCGCGGGGTCCTCCGCGGCCTGGGCAAGGGCCCAGACCTCGGTCACCTCCCGGCGCCCGGCCGCGATGAGCTCGCGCACGGGATTGCGCCCGTAGACGACGACCGGGCCGTCGTCTACGGGCCGGCGACGGCGATCGGGGGGACGCGTGCTCACGGGGTCGGGTAGACCTCGGGCCCCTCCGGACCGTCGCGCAGATCAAAGCCCCGTGCCCGAATGGCATCCCGCATCTCGTCGGCACGAGCGAAGTCGCGCTCGCGTCGCGCGTCCTCGCGCACACCCAGCATCTCCAGGACGTCCGCGGGCACGTCGGGCACCGTGGCAGCCGCGAGCCCGGCGAGGCCGAGCATGTCGAGAAGACCGGTGATCTCCATGCGCACCTCGCGCAGCTGCCCATCGGCCGGCCGGCTGCGCTCAAGAGCCTGATTGATGCCCCTCACCAGGTCGAAGAGCGCCGCGATCGCACCGGGGGTCCCGAAGTCATCATCCATCGACGAGTGGAAGCGCTGCCTGCAGGTGACCAGCGCGCGCGCAAGGGCCGTGTCGTTGGTATCCCCCGGGGCGTCGAGCGCGCGGTCCAGTGCCCGCACGGCGTTCCTGATTCGCTCGCAGGCCGCCTCGGCATCGCGCAGGCGTTCATCGGAGAACGGCAGCCGCGAGCGGTAGTGGCTCTGCACGAAGTAGGCGATGACGGTCTCCGCGCCCCAGCGGTCGATCACGTCGGACAGGAGCGCGATGTTCCCGATGCTCTTGCTCATCTTGGAATCCGAGAGCTCGAGCATCTCGTTGTGCATCCAGATGCGCGCGAAGGGAACGCGCCGGGCGCCCTCGCTCTGGGCGATCTCGTTCTCGTGGTGGGGAAACACCAGATCGATGCCACCGCCGTGCACCGAGAAGCCCATGCCCAGTTCCCGCTCGGCCATGGCCGAGCACTCGACGTGCCAGCCGGGGCGCCCGGGACCCCAGGGGGACTCCCACCAGGCGTCTTCTCCGTCCTTGCGGCCCTTCCAGAGAGCGAAGTCGAGGGGGGCCTCCTTGCGGTCGCCCTCCTCGGTGGCAACCATGTCTTCGAGGTGGCGCCCGGACAGGCATCCATAACCGGGAAACGCCCCCACCCGGAAGTAGACGTCCCCGTCCGCGGCATAGGCCAGCCCGCGATCGACCAGATCACCGATGAGACCCACGATCTCGTCCATCGTGTCGGTGACGCGTGGCTCGGCATCCGGGCGCCCGATCCCAAGGCGGTCGGTGTCCGCGATGTACTGCTGGGTGCACCGCTCGGCGAGGTCGCGCGAGGGGATTCCCTCGGCCCTCGCGGCGTCATAGATCTTGTCGTTGACGTCTGTGATGTTGATGACCAGCCGGCACCGCATCCCTCGGCGCTCGAGGTAGCGCTTGAGCAGCGAGAACACCACGAAGGGCCTCGCGTTCCCGATGTGGATGCGCGAGTACGCCGTCGGGCCACATGCGTAGATCCCGATCACACCATCGGGCCCCGCCTGCAGCGGCTCGTCGGCGCCGGTCAGCGTCGAATGCAGTCGCACGCCGGTCACGGCACCTCCACCAGGGCGACGGCCTGGCAGGCGATCCCCTCACCACGCCCCGTGAAGCCCATGCCGTCCGTGGTGGTGGCGTGAACCGATACCGGGGCCCCGACGATCGCGGTGAGTCGCTCCTGCATGCGCTCCCGGTGCGGGGACACACGGGGTCGCTCACACATGATCACCACATGAACGTTCACGGGCACCGCTCCCTCTACCGCAAGGCGCACCATCACATGCCGCAGAAGCGACTCACCCGATGCCCCGATCCACTCCGGCGCACCGGTGGGGAACAGGTGCCCGATGTCCGGCCCACCCGAGGCGCCGAGAAGGGCGTCGCATATGGCGTGCGCCACCACGTCGCCATCCGAGAAGCCCGCGAGGCCCTCGGGGTGATCGATGAGGAGGGTCCCGAGCATCAGCGGTCGCCCTGCCTCGAGCCGGTGTGCATCCGTGCCCATGCCGACCCTCATGCCCATCGGATCGGCACCTGCTCGGGCTGGCGTTCGCGAAAACGCGTGATGGTCTCGTAGCCGCTGCCCCGCAGCGCCGCGACGGCCGTCGAATAGTCACGCCCGACGTCCTCCGGCCGGTGGGCATCGCTCGACAGCGTCACCGGCACGCCCGCGCGCCGGAAGGCTGCGAGCCATGTCGGGTCGGGGTACAACTCGCGTACGGGCTTCCTGAGCCCCGCGGACGAGCACTCGATGGCCACGCCCGACTCGGCAATGGCGGCGATCGCATCGTCGCGCCGTGCGGTGAGGGATGACGGCATGCGGGTGCCGAAGACCTTCGGCAGGTCCGGATGCGCCATCACATCGAACAAACCGCTTCCCGCGGCAGCGGCCAACTCGTCGAGATACCGCGCCCATGTCTCGTCGGCACCCAGATCGTCCCAGCACGGGTAGTCCGGGTGATCCACGGCCAGGTCGCCGAGCCAGTGAACGGAGCCCAGGACGATGTCAAACGGGTGAGCCGCGAGGAGCGCGCGGATATCGTCCTCGCGCCCCGGAATCCAATCCATCTCGATGCCGAGGAGCACGGGCAGGCCCGCCTCGCGGGCGGCACGGAGGGCGGCGCAGTGTGCGGTCAGGTCCTCCGTGGCCTCGTCCCGCCACCACGCGTTGGGGTGCCAGGCGCGCACCTCGCGGAAGCGATGGATGTGCTCCGTGATCGCGATCTCGTCGATCGCCCGGGCGCGGGCGCGGTCCACGTAGCGGCGAATCCAGCCGATTGAGCGGGGTCCGCCCTCCGCGTCCCAGTTCGCGCGACCCTCTGCGCGGGCCTCGGGTCCGTCGGGCTCAAGGTGGAGGTGGTAGTCGGTCAGCACCGACCGGCCACGTTACGCGATCCGAGCACCCCCGAGGAGCGCCACGACAAGCGCGAGGTCCGCGGGGGTGGTCACCTTCAGGTTCGGCGTGCCCGGGTCGACGAGCGCAATGGGCACGCCGCGGCGCTCCGCCATCCCCGCGCAGTCGGTTGCCGAATCCAGTTCGGCCTCGTCGGCCTCGGCAAAGACCCGCCTGATCACATCCGCGCGAAAGCCCTGCGGCGTCTGGGCTCCCCACAGGTCGGACCGGTCCACCGTGGCCTCGACCAGACCGCCACCGCCCGCGCGCTTCAGCGTGTCGGGAATGGGTACCGCGGCGATGGCCGCATCGTTGGCCCCGAGGGCGACAAGAATGCGGTCCACGATCGCGGGCGTCAGGAGGGGTCGCGCGGCGTCGTGCACCAGCACGACGTCGATGTCGTCGGGCAGGGCAGCCAGGCCGGCGGCGACTGACCTCTGGCGCGTGGCACCACCCGGCACCACGGCGTGCACGCGATTGGCGGATCCAAGAGCGGCGGCAACGGCGGCCTCGTACCCGGGGGGCGCAACCACGACCACCGGCCCGACACCCGCAGACGCCACGAGGCTGCCGACGCTCCACACCACCAGCGGCCGACCCGCCGCATGGACGAGCGCCTTCGGCACGGAGGCTCCCAACCGGTCGCCCGACCCCGCCGCCACCACGATCGCGCCTGCCCTCACGAACGCCGCCGAACCACTCCTCAGGCCCGGCCGGGGCGCCGCGGAGCGCCGGGGAGGCGCGCGAAGACCATCTTCCCCGACGGGTTCTGGATGACGCTGGTCACCTCGACCTCGGCGATCCCGCCCACGAGGGGGCGGCCACCTTCGATCACCACCATGGTGCCGTCGTCGAGATACCCGACGCCCTGGTCGTACTCGCGGCCCTCACGTATGACCCTGACGCTCAGGGGCTCGCCGGGAAGCACGGCGGGCTTCAGTGCGTTCGCGAGATCGTTGATGTTCAGCACCTCGATCCCCTGAATACGGGCCACCTTGTTCAGCGCGTAGTCGGTGGTGACGATCGAGCCGTGGATGTCGCGGGCCAGGCTCACCAACTTGGCATCCACGCCCTCCACCCCCGGCTGGTCCCCCGTCCTGATCTGCACCCGGGCATCCCCCGCGCTCTTCAGCTCCTCCACCAGGTCGAGACCACGCCGACCGCGTGCCCGCTTCTCGGGGTCCGACGAGTCGGCCACCTGCTGCAGTTCCGCCAGCACGAAGGAGGGAATCACGATCTGGCCGGGCAGGAACCGCGCTCGCACCACGTCGACGATGCGCCCGTCGATGATGGCGCTCGTATCGATGATGCGCGGTGGCACGGATGCCTGGCTGCGTGACCTGATGCCCACGAGCCGCAGGATGTCGGCGTGCTTGCGCGCGGCGACGCGCGTGAAGATGTAGGCCACCAGGAGCACGACGGGCAAGAGCAGATAGGGGCCGAGCACCGGGAGGCGCGCGACCGCGACTCCGGCGAGGGCCGCCGCCACAAGCCCCACGACGAGACCCACGGCTCCCACCGCCAGCTCTCCGGCCGACCGCTTGTCGGCTGCGCGCTCGATGGCGCGCATGCGCGAGGGAAGCCAGCGTCCGATCACCGCGCCCACGCCCCACCCCACAAGGGCGCCCACGATGACCAGCCCCGCATAGGCGGGGTACTGCCAGAACTCCCCGAGCAGCTGACCGAAGTCGATGCTGCGGCCCACCTGATATGCGCCCAGCGCACCGAGCAGGGCCAGCACGGCCTGCGTCACCAGACGGACCACCGGGATCGCCACCCGGCGACGCGGCTGCGGGCCCGGGTATGGCAGGCCGAATCGCCCGGCCGCAGGCCGCGCAGGCGACGAATCGCCCCCCTCCGGAGGGGGCTCAGTCACGGGCGTGCCGGTTCCGTGTCCTTCGCTGGACGTCACCCTCACCCCCTCCTCGTCACGGTCCGGCCTCGGCGTGCGTGCCACGAAACCGAGTTCTCCCTGCAGCACCGGGGTTCCTGCCCGGACACGCCAGCGGGCAGGAGTGCGAGCATTGCACGCTCCGGAGCCATCGTCACCCCTCACGGGGACGAAATGCGGCCCTGATCGCATCGCGAAGTTCCGTACAGGCCACCACCTCGCCCGGACGCGGGTCCGCACTCCCGGCATCGCCGAGAGGGCCGGTAACGGCGCGGGCCACGGAGTGGTCCACCGCCACCCGAAGTCGCCGGGCCGCGTGCCCGACCGGGCGCAGTGCCCCGGTGAGCCCGATCTCCCCCATCGCCGCCACGGGGCCGGGAAGTGGCTCCCCACGGAATGCGCTGCCCAGGGCGAGGGCGATCGCCAGGTCCGCGGCAGGATCAGGCGCGCGTGCGCCACCCGCCACGCTCACGAAGACGTCCTGATCCCCAAGCCTGAGCCCCGCGTGGCGGCCGAGCACCGCCAGCACCTGAGCCAGGCGGGTGCGGTCCACTCCTCCCGCAACCCGCCGGGGCGGAACGATGTCGGTCGGGCCCACGAGGGCCTGTACCTCCACCAGCACGGCGCGACTGCCCTCGATGGCGGGGAACAGGCACGACCCCACGCGTTCGCCGGCCTCGGCAAGGTAGATGCCGGACGGATCCTCCACCGATGTCAAGCCGTCGGCGCGCATCTCGAGGACGCCGGTCTCGTTGGTCGACCCGAAGCGATTCTTCGTGGCGCGCAGCACACGCAGAGCCCGAACGTCATCGCCCTCGAACGACACGACGGCGTCAACGAGGTGCTCGAGCAGCCGCGGCCCGGCAAGCCCGCCATCCTTCGTCACCTGCCCAACGAGAATCATGGCGATGTCACGGGTCTTGGCGATTCGCACCAGTTCGGCGGTGACCAGGCGCACCTGGGCAGGAGTGCCGGGGGCACCATCCAGTGCGTCGGAGGACAGCGTCTGCACCGAGTCGATGGCGCAGATACCGGGCGGATTGGCCTCGAGCACCGCCGCGACCACCTCAAGGCGGGTCTCGGCCAGCACGGCGATGGACTCGCATCCGGGGCCCAGCCGAGCCGCACGCGCCTTGACTTGGGCCGGAGACTCCTCGCCGGTCACGAGCAGCGCAGAACGGCTGCGCGCCACATGGGCGAGAGCCTGTAGCACCAGCGTGCTCTTGCCGATGCCGGGCTCACCCCCGATCAGAACCAGAGAGCCGGGCACCACGCCGCCCCCGAGCACCCGGTCGAGCTCGGCGACGCCTGTCGCGATGCGCGCCTCGGGGAGCGCGCGCACCTCCGACAGCGGCACGGGTTGCGTCACGCCCACCACGGGGCCACGTGACGCCCGTACTGCGACCTGCTCCTTCAGCGAGTCCCACCCTCCGCATGCCGGACAGCGTCCGAGCCAGCGAGGTGACACGTGCCCGCAGCCCTCGCATACGAACGAGCTGCGGACACGTGGCGGGCTCAGCGGTTACTCCGCGTCGTCGCCACCGGATTCGTCGCCGGCCTCGGCACCGACCGCGGCGCCCACGACCTCGGGCTCGATGGGAGCGGCAGGTGCCTCACGGCGATCCATCCTCATCTTGTCGCCGTCGCGATCGCACACGATCACGAGGCCGTCCGACAGGGTGCCGCTCAGCAACTCGTCGGCCAGGGGGTCCTCGATGAGGCGCTGGATCGCGCGGCGAAGCGGGCGGGCACCCATTGCGGGGTCGTAGCCCTCCTCCACGAGCAGGTCCTTGGCCGCCTCGGTCAGCTGCATCGAGACGCCCTTCGCGGCCAGCTGCTTCTGCAGCCGCACCATCATCAGGTCGATGATCTCCTTGATCTCGTCCCTCGACAGCTTGTGGAAGACGATGATCTCGTCGATACGGTTGATGAGCTCGGGGCGGAACACCTTCTTGAGCTCGCTCATGATGCGGCCCTTCATGTCCTCGTAGGAGAGACCCTCCTCCTCCGAGACGCTGAAGCCCAGCGGCGTGCTGCGTGCGATCGTGGCCGCGCCGATGTTCGACGTCATGATCACGATGGCGTGCCGGAAGTCCACCTGCCGCCCCTGGGAATCCGTCAGGTGGCCATCCTCCAGGATCTGCAGGAGGATGTTGAAGACCTGCGGGTGGGCCTTCTCGATCTCGTCGAGAAGGATCACCGAGTACGGCTTACGGCGCACCTGCTCGGTGAGCTGGCCACCTTCCTCGTAGCCGACATAGCCGGGAGGCGGTCCCACGAGCCGCGCC
>Ga0082335_1004605_pt1 | contig 20381 bp, 21 predicted proteins | sample Subgrocontami58m_FD_72375 | JGI IMG/M metagenome (GOLD analysis project Ga0082335, IMG submission 72375) | Subsurface groundwater microbial communities from S. Glens Falls, New York, USA - GMW37 contaminated, 5.8 m (SPADES assembly) (version 2) ... | reverse complement strand
TCCGTCAACTCATCGCCGACCCAAACTTCGCTGATTCGCTCTGTGGCCTGTTTCGAAAACCGGAGAGAACAAAATCCAACTAAACTTTGCAGCCAATGCGTAAGAATCAAGAGTGGTTTGCTTTGTTTCATAAGGCATTGCGTTTCATAAACTGCTATCATTCTGGCCATCAGAATGAAAATGGTGCTCACCCTTTTTTGCCAACGAGAGGACATTTCTTGCCCCACCGAGTGCATACCCCATGAATCCAACCAGGGGGACCATCGTGGCTGATGGCTTTCCAGACGGATTTCTCATCGAAAACGATTGGGGTCAATCCGATCCGGTGTTTGGAGCTTCGGCTTCTCTTCAAATGGCTGAACGTGGACAATAAATGCAAAACATTCAGCAATTTTGGAGTAGAAAGCCGCTTCCCAAACGAGGAAGTCGCATTGAACACCAACGCGTGGCCCCACGTAAGTTGCACGGCTTGCCACAACGCACCCGCGGACCATCCAACCACGTTGCCCAGCCTGTCATTGTTCGACTCGCAAACTGCACGGTATGTTCACATGGACAGCGCCAGCCAACTCTGCGGGCAATGCCACGGGACCCTCCATTTCGCCAACACCGACCACCGGATTTACGACTCCTGGGCGGCGAGCAAACATGCAGACACCCAGACGAGCGTGGCGACGGAACTCAGTCAGTCGAGGGTCGGCGAGACTCCGGACGACCTGATCCACGGTTCGGACGCCGAGAACTGCATCGCCTGTCATTCCCCCACCGCCGTGCTGGCCGCGGGTGGGATGACCGAGGTCCAGGCCATGAGCCATTTCTTCGTCACGGCCAATGGAGTGTTCGCGACTAACACGCTGTCCACCAACATGTTCGAGTGGCAAGGCATCGCGTGCACGGCTTGTCACGATCCGCATGACACAGCAAATCTATCCTACTTCAATTCATAGACTAAACAGTACTAAGTTATGACCAACTCCGCGCAGCTCTGTGGCCAATGCCATGGTAACCTGCGCTTTCCCAACACCGATCACTTGAGCTACAACATCTTGACGGGCACCGGTGGCATCGGAATCACCAACCAGGTCGCCATGGGGGAAGCTTCCTGCGTCGATTGCCACATGTTCACCAGCGACGCGGATGGGAGCAACTCGCGGATGTTCCATGGTCATAGTTGGGCCGTCAGAGTCCAGGAGCCCGGTGGTGGAAGCACCTCCTCATGCACGAAGTGCCATGCGATGATGGATGCGGCGGCAGCCAAGGCCACCATTGATGCGTGGAGATCAGAATTCCAAGCCTTGGATGCCACCGCCCAGGCCAATGTCAACCGGGCGGCTGCGGCGCTGGAGGGAACCTCGGACACCAACCTGCTGGCCACGCTTCAACAGGCCCAGCACAACCTGACCTACGCCGAGTCCGATGAGAGCGGCGGCGTTCACAACCATAAGTACTTGATGGCCCTACTGGGCGACGCCAACGCCAAGGCGCAGGGGTTGCTGCCGGTAGTGAGCCTTGAGAGGCAGGGCCCCAACTTCGCCATTTCCTGGCGCGGTTCGGGCACGCTGCAGCGAGCCAATGACATCGCCGGACCGTGGCACAGCCCTTGGACCGCGGTTTTGCGGGGGGTGTTGACACACGCGCATCCGCTCGACTAGAGTCTTCGACGCATTGAATGGCGCGTTCGTCTATCAGTTAGGACACGGCCCTCTCAAGGCTGAGAGACGGGTGCGATTCCCGTACGCGCTACCAAATGCAAAGGCCAGGCGGTGATGAGACAGTTTCAAATCATTTTTAATCCCACGAGCGCCGCGGAACTCGGAAAGATGCCGAAGGAACTGCAATTGCAGATCCTCGGGGACTTCCGGGGTCTCCCGCAGGAGGTGATGAACACGGACTTGGAGCGCTTCGGCAAGCTCCGGCGCGAGGGCAAGGTGCTGCACCGGTTCCGATTGGGGGACTACCGGGTCTATTTTGAGCGGCACGAATTGGGCGTGGTGGTCCATCGCATTCTGGGACGGAACACGCTCAAGGATTTTCAGTTTCGCTCCAACCTGCCTGTGGCGGAAGACGAAGCCTTGCAGGAGAATCCAAAGTTTTGGGAACTGATCGAAGCCGCCAAGAGCCCATCCACGAAGTAGCGCGGCGGCGCGGCTGCCTGGGAACACCGCGTGAGAGCAAGCGGCTACGTGACGTCCTCGCCCAACTCGACGTTCCAATACGCCAGATCGAGGAAGTGCTTCCAACTATCATGACAAGGCAGTTCAATGCTCACTTGTACAAACGGGCGCCATCGCGGACGCTTCGGCTTCCGGATCAAGTGCAGTCCGGCCTCCAGGGGGGTACGGTTGGCCTTGCGGGTGTTGCAGGGGACGCAGGAGCAGACGATGTTCTCCCATGTTGTGGGTCCCCCGCGATCACGAGGGATGACATGGTCCAAGTTGAGGTCCTTGCGATCAAATTCCCGGCCACAGTATTGGCAGACGTTCTTGTCCCGCTCGAAGATGTTATGGCGTGTGAACTTGACCTCCTTTTTGGGGAGGCGGTCGAACATGAGGAGCAGGATGACACGCGGGACGCGGATCTTGAAGGAGACGGCGTGGATGCTGTCCGGGTGGGGCTTCTGTTTGGAGAAATCGCGCCATTCCCCGAAGTCGTAGGTCTGGAAGGAGCCGTCGTTGGCGTTGAGGACAACTTGGGCGTGACCCTCGAAGAGGAGGGTGAGAGCGCGCCGTACCGTGCAGACGTTCACTGCCTGCCACAAGCGGTTCAGCACCAGAACATGTTGATCCAGAAAGGAACTCATACCCGCTTCTGACTGTGGTGAGGCTAGCACGCCCCGGGCCAGGGTGTCAACCGTCTCCGAAAAAGCGCCCAGCCCCCTCATCCTCACCCTTTTTACCCCTCAAATCCAAAATGAGAATTGCTGAAAAGCGCCTCTGCGATTCAGAACGTTGCTACCCCGGGCCAACCTCGAGCACGTAATTCTCCATGCTCAAGGCGTGTCCGAATAGCTCTACTCGCCAGTCTGAATCTGCTGGCTCGCTGATCAGCTTGCGGAGCCTGACCTGACCGTAATTGCCGGGAACAAAGTACGCCGACAAAGTAGCCTCACCTACCGTCTTTTCGACGGTTCGGTTGGAGTCGTGGAACCTGACTGGCTGCGGCGGGGCGGTCAGGTATGCATTGCGCGTGCGATTCAGGATTCGCCGACAATCACCGATGGATGGCAAACGCACAGCACCCGAAACAAACGGGGTTGTCGCCGCCCAAGGTTGCAGCATGAACATCCGGTTCCACACCTCGTCATGATCCCCGTTGGGCGACCCGTGATGAGCCACTTTGAAAACCTGATGAGATCCGGCTTCCGCCTGTAGCCCGTCCACGATGGCCAGCCAGCCAAGTCCGCGGTCCTTCCGAACCTGCAAGTCCGATCCAAGCAGCACTTGATGCTGCCCAACCTGGACGGAGAGAACCACGGAAGCATCGTTAGGTTTTACGTTCGGCAACCGTCTTCGGGCGTTGGAGAACGAGGGCGTCGCTGTTCGGAACTGTGCCGCAGCCGCCATTACCGCCGCATCGGAAGGCGAGAGGGCTTTGACCGTGGCGGACGGTAGCGGTACCCGTTCCCAAAGCACCTTGTTTGCCGAAGCCAGCCGTGGCGATGGATAGCATGTGCCAGGCTTCCGGTTCTTCAGCTCGGTGAGAATGCCGTGCAGCTCATCAATCCCTGAACCACCCGCGAGGACATGAGTCCCGGCCCACACTGCAAGAACCTCCTCAAAATCGGGCTGCCGCACCGCTTGCGTGCAGGAAAACACCGCCGCCTTGGATTGATGAAAGACCTCACTGATCCCCTGCATGTGATCGTCATGCCAATGAGTGGCAACGATGAAGCGAAGGCAAGACGCAACGTCCTGGCCGAGAGATTCAAGGTAGTGCAGCGCAGCGGGATGCCTGGAGCCGGGATCAAGGCAGGAGTCAACTACTCCCCAGTGACCCTCGCCCAGATGGAGGACAACACATTCGCCGTAACCCGGCCCAAAAACGGAAACTTCCAACTCTTGAGGCTCAGGAGGAACTTGTCGGTTATTCCCACTGGATGCCACAGGTCAATTCTGACGCCGCCTGCCTGGCTTCTGCGATTTCTTTCTCCGACCACGGGAACAAACGCCGCAGGTAGATAGCGGACTCGCGTTTGCGCGTGCTGCCGCTGTAACCATAACCGATTGTCCAGACCAGCGCCGCACCTTCTATGGCCAGTTGCCGATCCGTTTCCGAAATCTCCTCCAAGTCAAATTCCGCCTCAATGACCGGGTAATCCCTGGAGTCCTCAAACAGCCGGGCAGTGAAACTCCGCTCCCCTCTGGAGGTAACAAAGCCTTCATACTTCTTGAGCAGGATGTAGCGATCATCGGGGCGCGAGCTTACCCGCTGGGATCGGGGCACGCGGACATCTTGCGAACGGGTGAGAGTGGTTCTTCGGCCCGTCGGGGTGGTATCGGTAGTCGCCACGGATTCCGCCGCCAAACCAGATTCCTCCTTCACGGGTTGTTGCACCAGCACGTGTTCGTCTTGTTGTGAAAACAGGAAAAATCGGGTGTCTATCCCTTGATGAACCTTGCGGTTATCGTTTACCCACCGAAGCGGCACATCCAACGTTGACAGCGTCTCAGCCATGGTCTGGTTTGATCTTATCGAGGATTGTATTTGCCACACGCCGGGCCATTCCGCAAGCAGTATCCCATTCTCTCTTGAGGAACGTCAGGAGCAGTTCCGTGGCTCCGACATGAACCGAGTCAGCGGGTAGGCCGTAGTGATAATTCGAGCGTACAACAACAATCCACGGCGGATACTGGGGCAACGGTTCAACCGCGATGTTGATTTCGCCGGGGAACCCGCCTTCGCGCGGCGCTTTGATGACCAACGACTGCATTCCGGGCCGTTCAAACAACCCGTTCCAGATCAACTGTTTCGGAGCCAACGTGTGGTCGATCTTATGCCAGTACTCCACACTGTTCACTTGGAAATGTGCCACGAGGTTGATTCCACAGGCCTTGATGGGCGTGTGCGGCAGCAGAGTGAATATCTGCACCAGCAAATCCTGAATCCGGGCGGCGTGCGAGATATTGGAGGTGCCCAGGGAGAACCGGTCAGGAAAGCAAACCAGCTTGATGCCGCAGAGTTGCACATCCGTCACCTGGCTGCTCACCACGTTGATTCTCGCCTCCTTGGCATCCTGATCGCTGATCAGCTTCTGGCGCAGAAACCATTCAGGATGGAAGATGGCCGGGTTGAACGACCCAACGATCACCACGCTCAGCTCTTCGGCTTCCAGGATTTGATTGATCGCAGACATTTTCGAGAATAGCCTCGTTATGCTTACATCTTTGCAGTGCCTTTGGCAACGATCATTCATCGCCCGGCCGCAAGGAATACCCGGACTTGCGGCGCGGGGAGGGTACGGGAGCGGCTTGCAGGGGATGTCTTTGCGGTGCGAGCGGGCGAAGGAGCCACCGTCTTGGCCGAAGGCGGCCTGGCAGATGTTCGGTAGTTTGAATCTGGGCTCCGCTGACAGCGGAGAGCCCAGAAGGAGTCAATCAGGCGGGAACCGGCATCCGCCGGCGCAACGACCTCACTGTTCCTCAGAGGTGGAAAAGTGGAAAAAGTGATCTATAAAGCAAGCTTGAGCTGCGGCTGGGTTCGCCTTAACCTGTCCAGATGCCGATTTACGAATTTCATTGTTCAAAGTGCGAGAGCGACAGCGAAATGTTGGTCTCCTCCAGTGACTGGAAGGGTACCAAGTGCCCTCATTGCGGTTCCACCCGGCTGGAGAAGAAGCTCTCGGTCTTCGCGTCCAGCATGGGGGGGGCTGAACAGACGATGGCCTGCGGCAACAAGCCCAGCACCTGCGGCATGTGCTGCAGCGGGAAGCCGCACTCGCATTAGAATCCTCTCGCGCCTCGAGGGCGCTCAAGCGGCGCGCTTCGGAAGAGCTGAACAGACCGCTTTGGCCGAGACTCCCCGCAGGTCTGTGACCGCCCAATCAGGCTGGTGACTTCGCAGCACATCGAGTGTGGCGCCGCCGGTGGCCACCGCAAGGACTTTGGCCCCGATCGCGCGTCCGCAGGCGATGTCCAGTGGGGTGTCGCCAATCACCAGCACTTCATCCCCACAGAGGGGCTCCTTCCTCAACTGGACGCCGCGTTGGAGGGCGATCGCCGCCAGTTGATTGCGGTCTTCGTGGTCGTCCCCGAACGCGCCTGTTTCGAACTCATCCCACAGTTCGAAATGACGCAGTTTGATCTCGGCGCCCAGGCGGATGTTGCCGGTGAGGAGACCCAACGAGGGTCGGTCCGGTAACTGGCTCAATTCGTCCAGAAACTCCATGACGCCTTCGCAGAGAACGCAGCGCGAGGACTGGAGATGATGTTCGAGCATGAACACGTAATGGTCGAAAAAACGCTGAAAGTTCTCGGGACTGGGGTCGATCTGGTGAACGGCGAAGAACTCGCGGACGAGGGAGAGGTCCGTGCGCCCGGAGAACTTGAGGTGCGAGGTACCGTTGGGACGGTTGAACTGGGTGGCGGCGGCACGTTCAAACGCGCGCACGCCCGCTCCACCAGTGCGGATGAGCGTGCCGTCGATGTCAAAGAGGACGAGTTTGATCATGCCACACGCCGTGCTAGTAATCGTAGAGCCCGCTGTCCCGGCTGTAACCTCCCCCCGCGCCCCCGCCGTAGCCGCCCTCGCCCTCGTCGCCTTCGCCTCCCATGAACTCTCCGAGCACATCACCCATGTCCTCCTCGATCTTCTCGGGGTTTTCCCCGGCCTCGAGGCGCTTGATGGCGATGTCCATCTCCTTGGGCATGGTACCCGCGGGCAGGATATCCTTCATCTTTTTCATCATGTGGGCCATGTGACGCGGATTGTTCTCGTCCAGATGTTCCATGTCCCGTTCCATCTCACCCATGGCTCGCATGATACGCGGATCATCCATGTCCGGCATGGGCGGTTCGCCTCCCTCTGTTTCGGGTTTCGAGGCTGGTTCCTGCATTCCGCGCGGCATGGCAAAGCGGCTCACCTGCTTGGTCATTTTCCGGTTTCCGCACTTGGGGCAGATGGGCGGGCGATCCTGTTCCAACCGCTTGGAGAGGAAGTTGAAAATGACTCGGCACTTCGGACAGGCAAATTCGTAAATCGGCATAGGCTCGTTTTCGACGGAGTCCGCACGGTTTCGCGCGCCAGACCCCAGAATCGTGTTTACCCCACAATAGTGGGCGAGCACGGCCCCAGCGTCAAGGGGGGATGGGGAGTGACCAGTGATCGCTGATCGATCTCCCGGTTGTAATCCCGGGCTGGTTGTGCGAAAAGACCGTGAGGTAATGCTCTACTTCGACCATAACGCCACTAGCCCGATGCATCCGGCGGCCCTCCAGGCCTGGGTCAAGGCCGCGGAGGAAACCATTGGGAACCCATCCAGCCCCCACCGGATCGGGAGCCGGGCCGACGTCGCTCTCACGGGGGCGCGGGAACGATTGGCGGGCCTGCTGGGATGTGATCCCATCGACATTGTGTGGACCTCGGGGGCCACGGAGTCCAACAACATGGTCTTCCACCATTTCGCACGGGCCTTGGCCCCCGAAGCCGAGGTGTGGGTCTCGGCCATCGAGCACCCAAGCGTTCTTGCCGCGGCGCAACGCTACTTCCCGACGAGGCTGCGTCGCGTCCCGGTGACCCGTTCCGGGGTGATCGACCTGGGTTGGCTGGAGGACAGACTGGCTGGACGTCCGCCAGGGCTGTGCGCGGTCATGGCCGCCAACAATGAAACGGGCGTGCTCCAACCGTGGCGCGAGGCGCTCGAGTTGTGCCGGGCGCGCGGGACGCCGTTCTTCTCGGATGCCACCCAGTGGCTTGGGCGGTTGCCCGCCAGGGGGCTAGGCACATGCGATTTCCTCAGCGGATCAGCGCACAAATGCGGCGGTCCGAAGGGAGTCGGCTTTCTTAAGTGCCCGACTCGAGCTCTCATACATCCTCTCCTGGTCGGGGGCCCTCAGGAGGAGGGGAGACGCGCTGGAACTGAGAATGTGCCGGGAGTGCTCGCGATGGTGGCGGCTCTGACAGTCAGAGAACAGGCGATTGGGGCTGCCGCCGACACCCCTCGTGACGGAGTGGACAAGGAAGCCGTCATGGGCATCATCGAGGACTCGGCGGCGTTGCGGGGACGTCTGACGTTGCGGGACGCAATGGAGGCGGAGATGGTCAGAATGCTGCCAGGAGTCGTGATCTTGGGGGCCGGCCAGCCGCGGCTTTGGAACACGGTGTCGGCGGTGATGCCACCGGCGGATTGCCGGGTTCGCTGGGTGGTGAAACTGGACAAACTGGGGTTCGCGGTTTCCACAGGGTCCGCCTGCGCAAGCGGGCGCGAGGAGCCGTCTCACGTCATTGCCGCGATGGGGTACTCGTCCGACGAGGCGTCGCGCGTTCTGAGGTTCAGCAGCGGGTGGGAGACCACGCGTGAGGAGTGGGCGGCCCTGGTATCCGGTCTCGATCAAATCTGGAAGGACCTTCCTCGCCCGCGTAGGTAGTTGTGCGCGGGCGCACCAGCCGCCACGGGCGGTCAAAACGGGTTCGGTAGCAATACGAGGCACACTTATCTGTTGGCTTCGGTCCTGGAGTCCGGTCTAGCATCGCCACCCTGAACATTGGCGCAAAATGATAAAAGCCCTGTTGATCAAAAAGATCATTGCAGCCCTGCGGGAAAGCCTTGAAGTCATGGAAAAGGCCGCACGAACATCTCACGGGGAAGCCACCCATGAGAGCAGCAAGGCGGACAACAAATATGACACCCGCGGACTTGAAGCGGCGTATCTGGCCGGCGGGCAGGCCCGGAAGGCGAAAGAAATCCTGGACTCGATAGAGCTCTACGAGACCCTAATGAGCAAAGATTTCGCTCCGGATGAGCCAATCGATCTCACCGCTCTGGTAGAACTGGAAGCCGACAGCGCCCGCTCCCTCTATTTCATCGGGCCCAGGAACGGCGGCCTGGAGATCAGCCACCAGCGCAAAGAGATCACGCTCATCACGCCTCAGTCACCGCTGGGTCAAATCCTCATGGGCAAGAAGGCGGGCTACCGCTGGACCGCCAAGCTGGGTGGCTCGCTCGTAAGGTACAACATCCTTTCAGTGTCCTGAGCGACGTCTAGCTGATAGGTATTTGCTCTTTCACTGAATGGGAACGTGCGCGCGCGGAAGGGGCCGTTCAAGGCGCCTTTTCACCGTAACCCCGCGCAAGCATGGCCCGGTGGACCTGCTCGGCTCGTTCGTAGGCACGGATGAACAGCAGCCCGAGCGTGTTGCCGAGCGCTGCAAAGTCGCGACGCCGGTTAGGCTCGAAGGTCCTGGCCTGCCGCGCCAACTGCAACCGCTCCCATTCGTTCGCCAGCACAGAGTAGTAGCGTCCCCAAAATGCGAATGACTCCACCCAGATCCGCGGCACCCGCAGATGACGCAACCCGGCTGCCAGGAGAGGTAGAGGCGTGGTGTGCACCAGCACGTTGACCACCCACAGACTCAAGGTGGACTTCAGCAGTAGATTGCCCGCGCGCAACGACCAGTCGGGCTGGCCAAACAAACCCAGCGACATTACCCCGGTCAATAGCCAGACCACCGCCACCCGCCTCGCCAGCGTTCGAACCGGCAGTCGCACACCGACCGTGAGGGCCAGCACCATCACCACCGAAATCAACTGCCATCGCCAAAGGGTCATCGGCCAGAGAGCAACGCCAAAGACCCATGCCACCACCACGAGAATTCGCAGGGCGGCGACAGCGGGTCGAGTGTGGGTATGCATCGGAATCGGATGTCAGGACGGCCGCGTTCGGCGCAGCCAGCGAGCGAGCCCGCGCGCGATTAACCACGCCACCCCCAGGCTCAGGAGGGTGCCGGTCACGCCGGCAAGCGCCGTCGCCACCCACGGAGAACGCACCCACGGGAAGACATACTCAGCCAAGGGGGCCGCGGCTACGGGTATGGCCTTGTGCTCAAAACCCAGCAGGGCCGCCAGATGCTCCAGCCCATCCGGTTGGGTTGACGCCAGCGGGGCCAGCAACAGCGCCGTCCCCAGGGCAACCGCCGTCCCAGTGGCCGCGACGGCTTTCCACGAGTGGACGGCCGCGGGTCCGGTCTCCTCGTAAAGCAGGTCCGGACGCACCTTCAGCACAAACGCGACGACCGACGCGGTAATCAGCGCTTCCCCGATCCCGATGATCATGTGCGTCACCGTCATCGCCGGAAGAACCAGCCGCAGCGGCACGGTGCCGGAGGCCGCCAGCTCACACGCGCACGCCGCGGAGGCGAGGACCACAGAAACCCACGCCGCCATGGCCGCGCTGATCGCCACCCCGCGATTTCCAGGCATGAACCGGCGGAACAGCCGGTAGGACCCATAGCCGCCCAGCACACCGACGAGGGATAGGTTCATGACGTTTGCCCCCAGCGCCGTGAGTCCGCCGTCCTGAAAAAACAAACATTGCACCACCAGGACCGTGCTCAGGGCCATCGCCCCCGCGGCAGGGCCCAGAAGCACCGCCGCCAGAACCCCGCCGAGCAAATGCCCGGAGGTTCCGCCGGCCACAGGAAAATTGACCATCTGCCCCGCGAAGACAAAGGCCGACATCACGCCCATCAGAGGGACCGTCCGTTCGCTCCATCGCGCGGTCACGCCGCGCCCCACCCAGGCCAGGCCGGCCCCAGCGATGCAGGCCGTGCCCAGGCAGGTCTTTGCATCCAAAAATCCGTCCGGTATGTGCACGCGGTGAGTCTCAGGCAGGCGTTCCCAATTGGCAAGACCGCGCTGTCATGCGGACCGTTTCTTCGGCCTATGACGTTGGCGTGAGTAATGCTGTAGTACTTTTTCGGCATTGTTGAACGATGCCGAGTCTGAACCGGCGTCTTGGGTCGGGGTGCGGGTTCAACATCACTTGGGCCAGCGGCAGAGTTGTGGTGGTGGAAGCCAGTGCCGACCCGCCTAATGCCGTCTGGTATTCCGTGCGAACAAACACCCTCACTGGCGGGTCATCCTATTTCAGCGATCCCCAGTGGACCGATTATTCCGCCCGGTTCTACCGCCTCCGCTGGCCGTAAGACGTCGAGGCGGTAGGTGGTCTTCTCCGCCGCCGCGACAGCGTGAACACGTTCGCGATGGCCCAAAGTGTCGGTTGCCCTCTCTTTAGCAGAGATTATCGAGCGGTGGGTGAATTGAAGTTCTTGGAGTCGGCGCGACTTGCAGGCCAGATGGGGGGCATTCCACTGCGCGAAAGGATCGCCCGGAGAACGAAACGCAAGGGCGCAACGACGCCACGACGCAAAGGAGAATAGATTCCCTCATTTCCTCGCGCCTTGGCGTCTCTGCGGCCTTGCGTTAGAAAAGAACGATCGGAGAACACTGAACATCTTCCTTTTTACGGACCCAACACTGCCCGGTAGAACGTCGGCTGGCTCCCCTCGAGAGGAAGTTGGAGCTTTGCCTCGCCGGTGCCGTCGATGCTGAACGTTTGCACCTTTTCCCAGACGGTGAGATCGGGACTTGAATAGACGTCCCACTGGGTCGCTGGTTGCGCCAGAATGGAGAGGGTCAACGTCTGCGCGGCCGGAGCGCCAAGAGCCAGCCGGGCGGGGAGCGGCCCCGCGCTTAAGGCGAAACTCCCCATGCCCACCAAACGTCCAGGTGGGCTGGGGCCACCGCCAAGGTAAAGGTCACCCGTTTCCACGCGCGCAATTTTCGACGCTCCAAAATGGCCCCTCGCTGCCACAGCGGCTTCATAACTCTGCCCGTCTGAGGCCTGCCAGGCGCGAACCTGGACGGAGGCCGGCAGTCCCGGCAGCACCCCCGGGACGAATATTAAGCCGGCAGCGACTATACGACCAACTCTGTCTCCCGAACCAAACGGCATGGGAAAACCGACCGCCACCAGGGCAGCCTCGGTTGACCCGGCGTAAAGCTGGCCCAGAAAGGCATCGCCCGTGAGCAGCGACTCCCCATCGACGTCAAATATCGGGTCCACGGTTCGGAAGCTGAGCACACCATTGAAGCTCTGCACACTCTGACCATGAACCAGAGTACGTATCACTGCTATCAATAAAAGACACAAAGTGCTTTTCATATATTCCACAATCGGAAGGCAGACGCTTATTGTTTGACCTTGCCCAGCCAGATACTCGCATCCCGGTGCGCGTTCGAAAGGGAGCAACCCCAACGGGTTGGCCCTTTCATGAACCAAAAGACATAGACTGTGCCATTAGATCGGATGCAGATATCCGTTCCGGTGCCGGCACTGCCGAGGATGGTACCCGCGTCCCAAGTCGCGCCGCCGGAAGGGGTCAACCCGAATGGGTTGGCCCCTTCCAGGCTCGGCTCCCGGCTGTTGGTCAACCCAACCGTTGCGGATTCCGCTTCTTCGCTCCCGGTTCTACCAGGCACAAACTCCCAGGACTGCGCAAGCGGTTGGCGCTGCTCTGTTTCGGCTCGCTATCGCTCCCAATCAGGGAGCCAGTACTGCCCGGTAGAACATGCGTTCGCTCACGGCGAGGGGGACCTGGAGCCTTGCCTCGCCAGTGGCGTCGATGGTGAACGTTTGCAGCTTCTGCCAGGCGGTGAGATCGCGACTTTGATGTCCGACGACTTGAACCCGAGCGACGCCGGGTCGGGCAGGTTGCCGGTGAGGGCGATGTCCTGTTCCATTCCGGCCTTGGTCGGAGTGTAAACGAGGTCTCCCTCGACACTATCGAAGGCGTTGGTGTAAATGACCTGATTGGGAGGATACACCGCGCCGATTGATTCCCGCACGCCGGCGATTTGGACCCGCCGGCTGGTCACTTCTTCGAAATAGTAGAGGCCGGTGACCCGGCTCTGCAACCGCTGGCCTTCCGGCGTCAAGGAATTTGCCAGGACAAAAGTGTCGGTCCACCGCCGAGTTGGGGGAGCCATGGACCTCGTTTCCGCCGCCGGGGTGGAGCATCTCACAGCCTGTCTGAGAACTCGCCCGGTCAGGGGACCTGACTACAACGCACGGTGGCCTTGCCCGTCTCCTGTAGGCCGCGTGCCCTCACGCGGCGCTTTGCCTGTGTCTGCAAACAGGCTCCCAAGCCCGGTGATGTCAGTGCCGCTGAGGAGACACGGTTTTGGACAACGATGAGCACGGCACCCCCCCCTTGAGAGAACCTTAAACGAGCCCGTAAATGCCCGGTGTGGTTCATGTGTCAGATCTAAACTTCCAGCGCAGGTTTAGACCCACACCGACCGATGGTCAAGCTAAGTCGATGAAGATGGTAAAAGACTAAAAGACGTCTGGCGGCGGCCCGTGCCGCTCCTCATTCTGGCCGCGGGTTGCGCCGGGAGCCGGCTAAAGACGCGACTCCGAACCCCTTTGGACGGCATTCCCAGGGTTCGGAGTCGCGCCTTTAGGCGGTAGGATGCGCGGAAGCAGGATGTCTCGGGATCTTCTGACGCACTCGGCAAGGCGATCGTCCCACCGGCTAAAGCCGGGACTCCGAACCTCGGAGTTGCTACGCGGGGGAGTCTCGCCCTCAGGCACTCGGGGGCCAAAATGGGAACTTCTGTGTTCTCGGGTTTCGCGGCCTTGCCCCTTGAGGCAATCTGTGCTTAGGTTCGGTGTATGAAAAGCCGAACTTCCCGCCTTTTGGTTGCGTGCGCCGTTCCAGCCCTGATGGTTCTGCTCCTGGTCAGTTGCGCCGTCGAACCGGTGACCGGTCGCAGGCAGTTCATCGCGGTGGCGCCGTCGGAGGACCTGAAACTGGGCGTGAGCAGCTTCGAGAAGATGAAGAAGGAAGTGCCGATCAGCAAAGACCCTGCGGCGAACGCGCTCGTGCAGAAGGTCGGACGCCGGATTGCAGCCGTGGCGTCACTCCCCAACGCGCAGTGGGAATTTGTGGTCTTCGATAGCAAGGAAGCCAACGCTTTCTGTCTGCCCGGCGGGAAGGTTGGGGTGTTCACCGGCATCCTCCCCATTACCCAGGATGAAGCGGGGCTGGCAACCGTGATCGGGCACGAAGTGGCCCATGCCTCCGCGCGCCACGGAGCCGAGCGCATGACAACGGCGATGGGCCTGCAACTGGCAGGGGACGCCCTGGCTGCCTCCACCGCCAATGCCGACCCACGCAAGCAGGCGGCCGCTGCCACGGTCTATGGGCTGGCCTCTCAGCTTGGCCTGGCCTTGCCGCATAGCCGGTTGCAGGAGGCCTCGGCTGACGAGATCGGGATCATCTACATGGCCCGCGCCGGGTACGACCCCGAGGCGTCGGTGGCCTTCTGGCAGCGGTTTGCGGAATACAACCGCCGCGCCGGCGCGCAGACCGTGTGGTTTCTGCGCACTCACCCACTGGATGAGACTCGGATCGAGACGCTCAAGAAATGGCTGCCACGCGCCAAGCAGGAGTTCAAACCTCAACCGTAGGGGAGAGGGCCGGGCACCGCGCCTACAGGAGGTTCAAGGCCCGGGCCGCCTGGACGAGCAAATAGCTCAAAGTCCCCGTCACGGGCAGGGTCAGTATCCAGGCCCAGACCATTCGTTCCACGACGGACCACTTGATGGCGTTCAACCGTTTGGCGGCCCCCACGCCCATGATCGCGGAAGAGATGACGTGCGTGGTCGAAACCGGCAGGCCGAAGTGACTCGCGACAAAGATGACCGACGCTGCGCTCGTCTCAGCCGCGCAGCCGTGAACGGGCTGCAGCTTGACCATTTTATGGCCCAGAGTCCTGATGATGCGCCACCCACCCGTGGCGGTGCCGCACGCCATAGTCACCGCGCAAAGGACTTTGATCCAAACCGCGATCTCGAGCGTTTGGCCCTGGGTTGGAGCCGGGGTTCGGAGAAACGAGAGCCAGTCGGGCAGGTGTTCGAACGAACCAGCCTGGGTGGCGGCGACCATCGCCAGGGCAATGATCCCCATGGTTTTCTGCGCGTCATTGGTGCCGTGCATCAAGCCCATCGAAGCCGAACTGAGCAACTGGAGCTTCGAAAAAACGGCGTTCACCCATCGCGGGCGCCAGTGTCGCAACGAAATGTAGAGCACCCCCATCAGCGTGAAGCCGATGACCAGTCCACCGGCGGGTGAAAGGAACATCGGCACCACCACTTTCCACAAGACTCCCTTGCCCTCCCACCAGTGGTTGGCGGACGGGATGGACCAGACGATCACGGACCAGTCATTGTGGGCCGCCGCCAGGCACGAGCCACACAACCCGCCCACCAGGGCGTGGGATGAACTCGAAGGGAGCCCTGACCACCACGTCATCAGATTCCAGATCACTGCCGCGAGCAAAGCGCAGATCAGCACCTGGGCGGTAACGATCTCGGTTGCGACCAGGCCGGAGGCAATCGTCTTAGCCACCGCCGTGCCCACCAGAGCGCCGGTCAGGTCGGTGCTGGCGGCGAGCATGATCGCCTGTTGCGGGGTCAGTACCTTCGTGGAAACAACGGTGGCAATCGAATTGGCGGTGTCATGAAAGCCGTTGATGAACTCGAAGACGAGCGCGACGAGAACGACGAGGAGACAAACGATCATTGGGGGCCAGGGTCTCACGATCGCGCCCTCAGTGCACGCAAAGAGTTGCGGGCAGGCGTTCCGATCGGCAAGACCGCGCTGTATTCCTACATCAGGTTCAAGGCCCGGGCCGTCTGGACGAGCAGATAGCTCAAGGCTCCCGTCACGGGCAGGGTCAGTATCCAGGCCCAGACCATTCGTTCCACGACGGACCATTTGATGGCGTTGAACCTTTTGGCGGCCCCCGCTCCCATGATCGCCGAGGAGATGACGTGCGTGGTCGAAACCGGCACGCCGAAATGACTCGCCACGAAGATGACCGACGCCGCGCTGGTCTCGGCCACGCAGCCGTGAACCGGCTGCAACTTGACCATTTTGTGGCCGAGGGTCCGGATGATGCGCCATCCGCCCGCGGCCGTACCCCACGCCATGGTTGCCGCGCAGAGGACTTTGACCCAAACCGCGATTTCGAGCGATTGTCCCTTGGTTGGCGTCGGGGTTCGGAGAAACGAGAGCCAGTCGGGCAGGTGATCAAACGAGCCAGCCTGCGTGGCGGCGACCATCGCCAAGGCGATGATCCCCATGGTTTTCTGCGCGTCATTGGTGCCGTGCATCAAGCCCATCCCAGCCGAACTGACCAACTGAAGCTTTGAAAAAATGGCGTTCACCCATCGCGGGCGCCAGTTTCGCAACGAGATGTAGAGCCACGCCATCAGCACGAAGCCGATGACCAGTCCCCCCACGGGCGAAAGGAACATCGGCACCACCACTTTCCACAACACTCCCTTGCCCTCCCACCAGTGGTGGGTGGACGGGATGGACCAGACGATCACCGACCAGTCGTTGTGGGCCGCCGCCAGGCACGATCCACACAACCCGCCCACCAGGGCGTGGGATGAGCTGGAAGGGAGCCCGAACCACCACGTCAGCAGATTCCAGATGATTGCCCCAAGCAAGGCGCAGATGAGCACCTGAGAGGTAACGATCTCGGTTGCGACCAGGCCGGACGCAATCGTTTTCGCCACCGCCGTGCCCACCAGCGCGCCGATCAGGTTGGTGCTAGCCGCCAGGATGATCGCCTGGCGCGGGGTCAGCACTTTCGTGGAAACAACGGTGGCGATCGAGTTGGCCGTGTCATGAAAGCCGTTGATGAACTCGAAGACCAGCGCGACGAGAACGACAAGGAGACAAACGATCATCGGGGGCGCGAGGTCAGGAATTCTTAAGCACGATCTGAGTCACCACGTTTCCGGCGTCCCGGCAACGGTCGATGATCTTTTCCATCAGCTCGAACAGATCCTTCAGAATCACCACTTTGAGCGGGTCGTGCCGCCCGCTATAAAGATCGCGCAGCAGCTCCAACATCAGCTTGTCGGCCTCCCCTTCCACATACTGGAGCCGATCGTTGAGTTCCTTCGTCTTCTCCAACTCCTGGAGCTTGCGCAGTTGCCGGACCATCGCCACCACTTGAGTCGTCGCCTTCTCGAGCATGTCGAATTGACGCGAGAAATCGACATCGCGCAGTTTGTCGGAGGCGATGCTATAGCGTTCCGCGAACTTCTCAACCGCCTTCGGTATCTTGTAGAGCGACCGCGAGAGGGCCTCGATATCCTCCCGCTCGAGGCCGGTCACGAAGGTTTTCACCAACTCCTCGCCGATTTCCTCGGCTCGCTTCTTCTCCTTGCGGCGCGCCAGGACGAAATCGTCCATGCTCGGGGTGGAGCTTTTGAGCAACTGACTGAGCAAACACACGCAATTGTGCGCCTCCAGGGCGCTCGCCTCGAGCAACTCCAGGAACCGGTCACCTTTGCCAAACAACTGTTGGAGCGAAAACATGGGGTCGAGGGTCTCATAATCGGCCTGGATATGCACGCAAAGAGTTGCAGCAAAGAGTTGCAGGAATGGCTCATTGCTTATCCGGACACAATCTAGGCTTGATTTCAGTCAAGCGGTCCGTTAAAGCCCTACACATGATTCATGAAGACGCAGTCATGAAATGAGACCAACTTAAGAAAGTTGAACCACCACCGGGGCAGCCCCTGGAGGACGGCTGATAGGGTCGTTAACCGAGAGATCCACGCGATATGAACGGAACAGAACGAGTCCTCGCCCACCTGGCCGGGCAGCCGGTGGACTGCCTCCCTGTTTTGCCCATCACCATGATGTTCGCCGCCGACCAGGCGGGCGTCCGATACGGTGATTACGCGGCGGACCACCGAATACTGGTCGCGGCCCAGGTGCTAACCGCCGAGCGCTTTGATTTCGACTACGTCTCCTGCATTTCCGATCCCGCCCGTGAGGCCGCCGACTGCGGGGCCAAGATCGCCTACTTTCCAGACCAACCCCCGGCCATCATGGAGGACCAGGCGCGCCTGTCCGTCAAGACCGACCTGGCCCATCTCAAAATCCCTGATCCTCTCGGGGGCGGACGGATGACGGATCGTGTCCGGGCGGCGGCTCTCTTTCGGGAAAAGGTGGGAGGGCGCAGACTGGTCGAAGGCTGGGTGGAAGGCCCCTGCGCGGAAGGCGCGGATTTGCGCGGCATCAACAACCTAATGACCGACTTCTTCGACGACGGCGGCTTCGTCCGCGACCTCTTCGAGTTTGTCCTCGATATGGAGCTGCGCTTCGCGCGTGCCCAGATTGATGCGGGCGCCGACATCATCGGCGTGGGAGACGCCGCCGCTTCGCTGGTGGGCCCGCAACTCTACGAGGAATTCGTCTGGCCTTTCGAAAAGAGACTGGTGGATGGCCTGCATGTCCTCGGCACACGCGTGCGTCTGCATATCTGCGGCAACACGCGCCGTATTCTCACGGGCATGGGAACGCTCGGTTGCGAGATCGTGGACATCGACTATCCCTCTCCCCTCTCTGAGGCGCGACAGAAAATGGGGCCGGGCCAGGTTCTCCTCGGCAACCTCAATCCCGTGCAGGCCCTGCGGGCAGGCACGCCGGACTCGGTTCGCGCCGCAATCACCCAATGCCACCGGGACGCTGGCGCGCGTTACATCGTGGGGGCTGGTTGTGAGGTGCCCCGCGACACACCGCCTGCCAATGTCCGCGCGTTGGTCGATTACGCCCGATCTCAGCGGCCCGCCCCGGCGGCAAACCTTCCGGACGCCGCCTGACGCGCCAGCACCTCGCTATGAACGCGCCCACACGCAAGGAAATCATGGATGAGGCGAGCCTTGGGTTGACCGCGCAAGAACGCGATCTGCGCCAAGGCGATGACCGCTATCGCATGCTGGCTGAAGCGTCCCACGACATCGTCTTCATCGTCGGACGGGACGGTCTCGTCCACTATGTTAACAGCATCGCCGCCCAGCAATTCAACGCGCGTCCCCAAGATCTCATCGGGAAGCCCCGTGCCGAGCTGTTTAACGGCGAGGTGTCGAGCCGCCAGGAACAGAATCTGCGCCGAGTGTTCGAGACCGGGCAGCCCTATTACGTGGAGCATCCCTCCGCTTTCCCCGGTCTGGTGCTTTGGCTTGGCACCTGGTTGGTCCCGCTCAGGAATGGGGCGGGCGAGGTCACGGCGGTAATGGGCACCTCGCGCGACATCACGCAGCGGAAACAGATGGATGAGGTGCTGGCCCGCAAGACCCGCCAACTCGAGGTTCTTGCCCAGGCCACACGGCAGATCAACACCGTCCTCGAAGTCCCCGTGGTCCTTCGGAAGCTGGGGGCCTCGGCGATGGAACTGACCGGCGCCACCGTCGGCGTGGCGCTGGTCGCCCCGCGACTGACGCAGAAGGTGCCGGGCACCATTCTGGGCATCATCGCCGGCTTGCTCGCCTATTTTGGCCTGGCCATGGATGATCCCGCGCTCAGGGACGTGGCCGGCAATCCTCTGGTCGTCGGACCCGTCGGCATTTCTCTCGATGGCCTGTTCAACTCGATCATGGATCGCTGGCGCGAAATAGGCGAGCTCAAGCTCGGCCAGATCGCGGCCCTGTTCGGCAGCGCCCTGACGCTCGCGGTGTTGCTTTCCATCGACACGCTGAAAACCTGTGTCGTGCTCGACCAGTGCACTCGTACGCGGCATGACTCCAACCGGGAACTCGTTGCCCAAGGCATGGCCAATATCGCGTCCTCCGCCGTTGGCGGCATTCCCGGCGCCGGCACCATGGGGGCGACCATGGTCAACCTCAGCAGCGGGGCGCAGACGCGCGCCTCGGGCGTGTTCGAAGGTGCATTCACCCTTGTCGCCTCGCTCATCCTCAGTCCCCTGATAGCATGGATCCCGGTTGCCACCCTGGCCGGCATCCTTATCGTCATCGGCGTGCGCATGATCGATCGCGAGCCATTGCGCTTCGTCGAATCGCGCGCCACGGTGTTTGACTTCGCCGTTGTCGTCGCCGTTGTCGTCGTCGCACTGACGATTGGCCTGATTGCCGCCTCCGCGGTCGGGGTTGCCATGGCTATCGTTCTGTTCGTGCGCGAGCAGATCGGCGGCTCGGTGGTGCGCCACAAGGTCTATGTCAACCAGATGTCATCGACCTGGCACCGCCCCGAGGCGGAAATGCGCGTCCTTGAGCAGAAGGGCGGCCAGGCGGTCATCGTCGAGTTGCAGGGGAGCCTGTTTTTCGGCACCACGCAGCAACTCTATGCCGATATCGAGCATGAGCTGCATACGCGAAACTACGTCATCCTGGACTTGAAGCGCGTGCAGTCGGTGGATGTGACCACGGCGCACATGCTCAACCAGGTGCGCGACGCGCTTCTGGAGCGCGGCGCCATGCTGATCCTCTCCAACGTGCGCGAGAACCTGCCCAACGGCCGCAACCTGCGCGAATTCCTGGAACATACGGGCGTGCTCA
>Ga0082335_1004603_pt1 | contig 20389 bp, 22 predicted proteins | sample Subgrocontami58m_FD_72375 | JGI IMG/M metagenome (GOLD analysis project Ga0082335, IMG submission 72375) | Subsurface groundwater microbial communities from S. Glens Falls, New York, USA - GMW37 contaminated, 5.8 m (SPADES assembly) (version 2) ... | reverse complement strand
CTTTGCCGTCTTCTGCGGGATTGATCCTATCAACGCCGTCACAGGATGTACCATAACCAGAAATATATGCAAAAATATTTGCTCTTCGCGCTCTCGCCCGCTCAATACCCTCCATAACCACTATTCCCGCGCCCTCGCCTATAACAAAACCGTCTCGCTTCTTGTCAAAAGGCCTGTAAGCACTTTCGGGATGGATATTATTTTTTGATAGCGCGCCGTAAGTATTGCAGCATAAAAGCGCGTAAGGCGTAACCGGAGCTTCCATCCCGCCGGCTAAGATCATATTGAGCTTATTCTTACTCAAGACTTTGCGCGCGTATCCTAAAGCCATCAAAGAACTTGCCCTGTCAGCGACAACTGTTTTACTAAAGCCTTTTATCCCGTAATAAATGGATACCTGGCCTTGCGGCGCTGCGGGAAACCAGGCCGAAGCCATATATGGAGACACGCCTTCCCGTCCTTCGATGTATAAATCGCGCAGTTCAGTCTCGGCATACATCCAGCCGCCGATGGCATTACCTAAAAATATCCCGACAAGATTAGGGTCTTCATTTTTGATATCGATCCCGGCATCCTGCAGGGCAAGATCTGAGGCGATGAGAGCCATATGGCTGAACGCGTCGATCTTTTTTAAGAGGCGCTCTGAAACGTTGGTATATTTATCCAGGTCATCGATCTGCCCGGCAATGTGCGAAGGATATTTTGAAGCGTCGAAACGCGTAATCTTCTTTATAAAAGACCTGCCGGCCTTGATATTGGCCCAAAACTGGCGCTTACCGATACCCGAAGGAGTAACTATGCCTATCCCTGTTACTGCGATTTTTTCCATTAGCCTTCAAACCTCTTTAATACCAAAGAAGAGTGGATCCCTGAAAACCCGCTGCTGGTTTTTAGAATTGTATTTACCTTTTTCGCGCGCGCAACATTCGGGATATAATCCAAATCGCAAAGCGGGTCTTTTTCCTCCTGATTTATCGTGGGAGGTAAAATATTTTTTTCAAAAATCATGGAGCAGACTGTCATCTCTATGGCATTTGCCGCAGCCAGGGGATGGCCGATCATGGATTTAAACGAACTTATCGGCAATTTATAAGCATACTCGCCAAAAACCGTCTTATAGGCATTTGTCTCAAATATGTCATTCATGCGAGTGGACGAACCGTGGGCGTTTATATAATCTATTTCTCCGGGCTTAACGCCTGAATCTTCCAGGGCCAGCTTTATGCAATTGGTCATGGCTGTTCCTTCTGACGGCAAATCAGTCATATGGAATGCGTTGCAGCTTGTGCCGAAACCAAGTAGTTCGCAGTAGATAGGCGCCCCGCGCTTTAAGGCGTGCTCGAGTTCCTCTAATATCAATAACCCGGCGCCTTCGGATAAAACAAAACCGTCGCGCTTATTATCAAAAGGCCGGCTTGCCGATTCCGGCTTATCATTGCGGCAGGATAAAACATTAACAACGTCGAATGCGCCAAAGGTAATCGGCGTAATCGGCGCCTCGGCTGCCCCGCAAAACATTATATCCTGTTCCCCGTCTTGAATCGTCTCGAGAGCAAACCCTATCGAATCTGTGCCGGCAGTGCAACCCGTGGACAAGGTATTGCATGTTCCTTTTAGATTATATTTAGAGCTTATTTCTATGGAGGGAGTATTAAACATCGCCGCGTCATAAAGATCAGGCCTCACCTTTGACGGTTCAATCGGTTTCTTACCGTCATCAGTAACTAAAGCAAATTCCTCCTCCATATATTTTGTTCCGCAGATAGCGTTAGCCAGGCTCACACCGACGCGTTGACGGTCTTCTTTAGATAAATCCAGGCTGCTATCTTTTAAGGCCATTTGCCCGGCAACAACCGCGAATTGAACATATCTATCCATGCGCATTACTTCATCATGATTAAGGCCTAGCTTAAACGGATCAAAATCCCTGACCTCAGCGGCAATCTTGGTGTTAAAGACCGATACGTCAAACCCATCTACCCTTTTGACGCCGGATTTACCGCTGGACATTGCCAGCCAAACATTATCCTTGCCTATGCCGTTAGGAGATACAGTGCCGATTCCGGTAATAACTACTCTTCTTTTTGCCATAATTAATCCTTGTCCGGAACTCTCGTGACCTTAAAAATAATATTCCCGCCGTCCGGGCAGGTAACCGTATCTATGGAATCCGGATTATTCATAAAGGAAAATTTAGCCCCGAAATTAAGGGCGAAAAGCGCCGGGAACGCGGTATGAAACGCCGCTCCGCAGAAATTAGGAATGCATTTCAAGCCCGTAGTTTCCCATTTGTCTCCGACCTTGTAACCAAAGGTACATTTTCCTTTAGCTTTGACAACCTCAATGATCATTTTCTTTGGTTTTGGCCCCTTCCCCGCCTCTATTTTTAAAGAGCTGGGCGGGATCCCGCCTTCCTCTTTTATCTCTGGGCGGGAAAATGCAGGGTCTTTGGGTACGGATTCGATTTTACCATTTTTATCAAAAATCTCCGCTTTGAATTCAAGCTTGCCGCCGTCCGGGCAGGTAACCAGTAAAGAACGCTGATTATCCCTGAATGGGAATTTAGCGCCAAAGCTTAAAGCGTAAATAACCGGAAATAAGGCGTGGGCAAGCCCGAGGCAAAAATGTTTGGGCGGATGGGTAAAATCATCCAGTATCAACTCGTCGCCGATTTTGTAACCGTGATAACACTCGCCGAAGACATTGGTTACTGTAAGTTTTAATTTTGGAAATGGTGAATTAATCTCGCTCATTTTAAATTGAGCATATAACTTACGAACACTAGAAGTGCGAGTAAGTTATTATGCGAATTTAACCCAGCCCTAATTTTTGAAAAAGCCTGGGTTCAAGTTAAAGTTCTAATTCCCTATTTTAGTTTTTTAATTCTAATCCAGCCCAATTACAAAAATTAGAGCTGGGTAAGTTCGTGCAGACAATTTACGTTCACTTAAGTTCCGTAAATTGTGCACTCACTTAATTGAATAATCCCCTTGTATTATTTATTAATTCTTCTTTGGTAAAAAATCTCTTTGTCTTTTCGACTTCGTGGACCATCTCGACTAATTTTTCGTTTAATCTTGCCTGCATGTTGTTTTGCCCGGCTATACGGATAAACTCGCCGTTAATATAATCTATTTCGGAAGATCTCCCCCTCTTAATGCTTTGCAATATCGAGCCGTAGAGCGGCTCTTTACTTAGATTATTCATAATGCCGGAAAAAATCTTTGCTGCCTCAAGCGTAGGTAAAGCTGTTAATTTCATAAGCCGCTCTAAAGGAAAATCCGGTAAGGATGCTAATTTTATCCCCGCCCCATTAACAATTCCTAAGCCTTCCTTCCAAATCGCAATGCTTATGCTGCTGATGTTTAAATCTGAAGCTGCTTCCTGCATACTTATGCCTAATATCGCCGGTATGCAATTATTAGAGTTTACGAATATTTTCAGGTATTTCATGCCCTTTATATCATCCGACGAGACAACGGGAAAAATCTTCTCTAAAATTTTGGTAATTTGCGCTACCTGCTTATCGTCTTTCGCAAAAACTCTGCCCAGGACCCAGCTGCCTTCAAAGATATGGACAACTTCTCCGGCATTCAGGTAATTTGCCGCGAACATCACGATGCTGGAAGTAATTTTATCCGGCGCGATAAACTCGGCAGCTATTTTCTCTGCCTGGACGCCGTTTTGCGTAGTCAAAAACAAGGCGTCCTTTATAAGGCTTAGATTGTCTTCCAGGGCTTTGGCGATATCCTGCGTTTTTGTTGCCAGGATTACGAGCTGCGGCTTAAAATCCAGTTTCTCGGCAATATCGATTTGGACATTGAAACTGCCCCTTACTCCGGAAATTTTCAAGCCGTTTTCGCTTATTGCCTTTACTGATTCTGCGCGGCCTAAGAGCGTGACGTCTTCGCCTTTTAATTTCAGGTAACCGGCAACCAGACTCCCTATTGCCCCGGAACCAATAACCGCGATTTTCATTTTAATTAGAATTTGGATTAGTTACGGCAAGCACTTTATTACTTCTGCTTGGGAAAACCGTATTTCTTATAATCAAAACCAGTCTGATCTAATAGCCTCACCATCATGCTGTAAAAAGGCGAAGGCACATCAGAGAAAAAAGCGCTAACCACATCAAACTCTTCTATTTTTAAAGAGTTCCTTGCCTTGGCAATCTCCTCTGCCCTTATTATTACAGCTTCTTCGGTAATCCGCCGGTGAAAAATGGGGATCTTAGAGATCATTAACTTAAATTTTTCCAGAGTTTTATTATCCCAATCCATAGTCATGCCTGATCGTTAGAAAGCCTATGCTTATAGTAAAATTTTACTATATAAATTTTATCTTAAGTTTCAATAATGTCAAGCAAAAAACTGCCAACTGGCGTTTAGTTTTTTGCGGGTGTCGCAAAGGCTTTTGCGGCCAAGAAAAATTTGCCAACTGGCGGTTAAATTTTGCGGATGCCCTGCCTGCCGGCAGGCAGGCGAATAAACTTGTTCGGCGCAAGAATTTTTTTAGGCTGTTAACCCGAATCAGAGCAAGCGGTTAGATATTAACTCAAGGCAGGAATTCTATTGTACAATCTTCTCGAATTGTGTTTTAGGCACTCCGCAAACAGGACATACCCAATCATCCGGCAGGTCATCAAAACCGGTCCCTTCAGGGATACCGTTCTCCGGATCTCCCTTTGCCGGGTCATATATATAGGGACAAATCAAACATTGCCAACTATCCATTTATTCTATCCCCCCAGTCCTTTGGGATAAAAAAAGCCCATCCGGTTAGAATGGGCTAGTTTTATCTTTAAATTGCTATTCTGTCTTCACAACGGTCACGTTGATTGCGCGCGGCCCTTTCGGTGATTTTTCTACTTCAAATTCCACTTCCTGGCCTTCGCTTAAAGTGCTGAATTGAACATCGCCAAGGCTGCTCTGGTGAAAAAATATCTCCCTGCCGTCCATAGCGCTGATAAAACCAAAACCTCTGTCGTGCACCAGCTTCTTAATTTTACCTTTATGCATTAGATAACTCCTTAAAAAAATAGGCGCGATAAACCATAATCACGCCTATTTGTTTGTTTTCAGGTTATAGTTTAACTACTTTCGTAGCCTGTTCACCCTTGGGCCCCTTTTCGATTTCAAATTCCACTTCCTGGCCTTCTTTCAAAGTCTTGTAGCCTTCACCCTGAATCGCTGTGTGGTGAACGAATACATCAGTTCCCGACTCAGTGGTGATAAATCCGTAACCTTTTTGATTTGAAAACCATTTCACTTTTCCTCTTACCATTACTCACTACCCTCCTTTGATGAGCGCGCAACTTATGAAACTTAAGTTTCGTAAGTTGTTTCGCGCGAACTAAACAAATAAACCGCAAGGCTAGTACTTCACTTACCTTGCGGTCTAAAGTTATCTACTGCCTTATTTACCACAACTACTAAACTGAAAATAATATATAATAATTTAAACTTGTTGTCAAGCAAAAAACTGCCAACTGGCGGTTAGTTTTTTGCGGGTGTCGCAAAGGCTTTTGCGACCAAGCTATTGCCAACTGGCGCTTAATTTTTGCTTGATGCCGCGCAAACTTGTGCGGCCAACTATAATTTTATTGATTAATACCCCTCAATCAGCAGCCTTGGCCCTTTTTCTCTTCCACTTTATAATCTCGCCGATTATATCAATCAGGCCTAAAAATATTGCCGCCAGTATCAGGCCAACTAACTTTAAGTCCAGGCCTTCACCTTTGAGGGTTACCTGGTTTTTTATATAAAGCGCGATTAAGAAAATGATTACCCAGATTACCGGCTTATGTTCTTTGCTCTCTAACAGGCGCCTGGGGCTAAAGGGCCACTTCTCACCGGGCCGGTAAGGAAAAATTGTGAAGATTAAAGCCGGAACTTTATTCCTATAGCTGGTATAGGAATCTTTGAATTTAGCCTCGAGCATCTCCTCTTCTTTCCGGATTGTGTTTACATAGACAAAAAAAGCAACCAGGATAAACAATATGCTAAGAATGGTAATATCGAGCATTAACGAAAAACCTATCACAATGAGCATCGTGCCTAAATACAGGGGATTACGCACATACGCGTAGGGCCCGGAAGTGGTCAATTTGCCCATTTTTATTGCGTAGCCGTTGGCCCAAACCCTTATAGATAACCCTAAGATGATAAATATCGAGCTTACAAAAAAAAGCTTATCAGACGGGTGAGAAAACAATAGCGGCAACAAAGCAAAAGGATAAAGAATGGCAAAGCGCAATTTAAAACTTCTTTTAATCCTATCTTTTATATGCATCTTTTGACCCGCTGTACTCTTCTAAAGAACCGTAAGAATTAACTCTTAATTTTTACTATAGCTTCTGCCAGCTGATTGCGGCGCAGCTTCCTGACTGTAACCGACAATGCATCTTTTTCGATTACATCCCCGCCTTTTAAGACAGTACCTTTCTGTCGCAGGCACCATTCAGCCAGCGTCGGTACGCGGCCCAGGGGATTTAAAACGAACAACTTTGAGAGATTGGTAGTCGATTCCACTATATTCATGGGTACGCCGCCGCCCATAAGCCAGCCGTCAAAATAAGGATGCACGTAATTCGGCAGGCGGTCGTATTCATCCTTGATCTCCCCTACGAGTTCTTCCAGCAAATCTTCCAGGGTTATCATGCCCAAGACCCTCTCCTGTTCATCGCGAACCAGCGCGATATGCGCGGCCTCGGAAATCATCTCTTCAAAAACAGAAAATATTTTAACGCTTGAGTTTATGCGCTTTATCGGCCTGGCAATACCCTCCAGCGTGGGGTTAGCAGGATTTACGTGCAGGGCAACCACGATATCCTTAAAATTAACGTAGCCGGTGATGGTCTGGGCATTGTTGTCCTCGGTGCATACCGGGAAACGGGTGTGCATATCAAGATGCGCCCTCAATAATGCATCTGAAAGCGAAAAATTCGCCGGAATCATAGATATCTCTGAAGCGGGAATTATTATATCGGCTACGGGCCGGTTAGATAGCTCCGTGATCGACAAAACTATTTTTTCTTCCCGCGCTCCGATAAGTTTTAAAGTCCGGGCAACCGAAGCCGCGGCCCTTAATTCATAAAGCCCGTGGCCTTCGCCTGTCTTGGCCGGGCCGCTTGGCCGCTTAGATCCCAGGCTTGATACGGCCTTGACTATGCGCTCGAAAAACGAAACTACGGGATAAAAAAACTTCCAGAGAATTTTTATAAATGGCGAAAGCGCCAGGCATACCAATTCTTTATTATTAAGCGCAAATGCCTTGGGGACGAGTTCGGCAAAAATAATCGTCAGGCAACTCAAAGGGATGATTATCAAAATCAATGCCAGGATTTCAGAAACTAGGGGGGAAAGATGCAGCTGTCCGCTGATACGCGGCCCTAACTCTTGGACCGCGCCAATTCCGCCGGCTGCGGCAGCGATTGCCCCGAAAAAGGTTATGCCCAACTGCACGACAGCAAGGCTTGCCTCGATCTTATCCTTCATGAACAACGCGTCTTCGGCGCCTCTCTTCTTCTGTTCAACCAAGACAGTGAGCCTTATGCGCGGGATAGAGGCCAAAGCCATTTCATATGCCGCGAATACGGCATTAAAAACTAACATGAGCAAAATAATGAATAATTCGTAAACAAATGTCATTAATTACCTTCGCGTTTTAAAAATCATTAAATTGGATTAAAAATGAGTGATTTTAATTTTACCTTAAAGATGGGCTATCCGCAATATATTTAAAATTTCCCCTTGATCCTATCCTTATCAGCCTCGAATATGGTATCAGCGATCAGGAAACATAATAACGGCAGGAAATGGCCAAGAAACCTCTGGTAGCTGTAACTTAAATTCTGGACAGGGGGTTCGAGCTTAAATAGATAGACTACAAAATATCCCGAAAATACCAACACGGCTGTCAAAGAAATTATCGACCTGCTGCCTTGAAATATCTTCTTATAAAAAAATGCAAAAAATACAACAACTACATACCAGAATAAAGACCAAAGGTTGGCGATAAAGACGTTAGCGGGAAAAAATAACAGGAAAATCTTGAGTTTGGTAAAAAATAACTGCGGGCTCATGCCCTCGGTCATAAACATCTTCTCGGGGCTGTAGGAAATCTGCTTGATTATCATCACTGCCGCTAAGGATAACAACGCCCCTTCGACCGAACGCAACAGCATCTTCCTGAACTCTTTATTTTTCCAGGCAAAGCTGAAATAGAAAACTAAATTCGCTATCAAAAATATCAACAGGCCCTCATTCTTGGTGAATGCAGCCAAACCTAAGGAAATACCTCCCAGCAGCATATAATCCGCTCTTCTTTCTCTTAAGGCTATAAGATAACAAATCACTCCGATAGTGTTGTAGCAAGACAAAGCAATATCCGCGAATTGGGTTACTGTTATTTTCAAAAAACTTGTAACGCTTATCAAAAATAAGGAAACTAGCAGGGCTTTTTTCGGCCCAAAATACCTGGCAATAGCCGTAAAAGTAAAAAGGATCGTAGAGAATGTATAGATAATCGCCAGGGTTATGGGAGATACCACGCTATCCCTGCCGATAAAGACCCAGCCCCAAACTACGTTAAGCGGAAGAAGAATCGGATAATCTACCGCGCTAAGCGTAGGCGAAAACGCCCTCAACCAATTATCGCTAAGGAATATAAATTTCGCTCTCAAATTCCAACAGGTTAAAGCGTCCCATAAACCATAGGGATATTTGATGAAAAACGGCAGGATATGAAAAAAGACATACGCCAACATTACGCCAATGATAATAGCCCACTTAATGCTTACCGGCTTATGAGAAAACGCCTTAAAATCTTGCCTAAAAGGCTGCCGGCGGTTATTAAAATATAACAAAAATATCAATACAAAAAGGTGAGCCGCTATAAACACCGGGCCGATCGCCCTGCCTGTAAAAAGAAGAGAATAAAACAATATCAGGGCGCTGGCCCCTAAACCAAAAGGCAAGGCAAGGGTCAAATGCATATATAGGTCAAAACTGTTGACGCGATAATAATCCCTGGCAAAAATCAGCCTCGTCAAGAGGTAGCCGATAAGAAATGATATTGAGAAAGCTATTAATATATTAGGCATTATTTATCCGCAATAAAAAGGTTTTCACCGAGGTTTAGGGCTAATTTATGCCTGATTTCAGCGGCGGCTTCTTTAGGGCCCTTCTTCTCTAAATACATGATTACATGCCTTTGGTCCTGGGGAAAACCTCTGTCCAGCAAAACCGGGGCCAATAAACTTTGAAACACCATGTAAGTCAGCTCTCCGGTATAAGGCGTATCTGTAAAAAAACCCACGGTTTTATCCGGGTACAAATATTGTTTGATTTCCGCTATCTCTCCAAAACTCTTAAGCCTGATTATCATATTATTCGTAAAATAATAAGTCGTGCCGTAATAAGAGCTCTCGCTTTTTATCGGCCCGTAGTGAGAGAATGACCATTGGAAATTAAAATAAAAACCTGCCAGGCAAGAGATCATCATAAGTATTATCACCGCCGACTTAGGCGTAAGTTTGTCTTTTTTTATAAGCTCTGCGATTTTCTTCATACAATAATCATAATTGGAAATTCACTATCTTGCAATATCAAAAGCAGAAAAGCCTTTTTAAAAACATCGTAGCGAAACTACCGCGGCCAAGCTTGAAACATAGGCTAAGTTTTTTCTTATGAGGGTGCAATTCATCATCCGACTCGTCGAAAGAGAGATTTTGAGGTTTACCGATAAGGCTTCTTTCGGTTGGCTTAAAAAAAGCCTGCCTGACCTTAAGCCTGTTAAACATGGGCCTTTTTATCCCCCTCTCCTGCAGGATTTTGTCGGCAATCTCGACGCAAAGGTTGTCCGGCATTTTGGCTTTCGCGGCTAGCATTGGAATCTTTAAATCTTTTAAATAAGCCTCTTCCATATCGCTTAAAGAGTTAAAAAAGATGTAATCTCCAACAATGCCCGGATAGGGTTTAAGCGGCTGGGTTACTTTCTCCCTGATGAGCGTTCTTGCTATCTCATTCCATACAAAAGATTGATAGGCGCTAAAATATATAGAGAGTTTTTCCCGGGGAATCTCTTTTAATAAGAAGAGAAAATCCTTGGGTTTTTTGATCAGAAATTCAAAAGCATTTTTTTCAAAAACGCTTTTTGCGTAAGTCCGGCAAGCCTTCCAATCGCCCCAATTTTTCCAGATTTTTACTTTACGCTCTTTCTCTTGGGCCGGGTCGGTTGTATTAACAGCTGTCATATAAATCTTAAGGGCGCCGCTAAGATGATTTAATAACAGTTTCTCGGCCAAAAAACCCTTATCTATGTTGAAACTGCCGAATCTCTGGTCATCAAAGTAATTCGTGAACCCGAATCTTTCTATGCTACTAATTTGCGCCAAAGCCTGGCTTAGCGCCTCTTTGGTTAATTTCCTCACAACAACCTTAAAGCTATTCGCCTCAATGAGGTCCGGGCCCATCGGCCTGTCTAAAAACCCCAGGAAATCTAAAGAGTAATCAGCTTCCTTTATATTATCAAGCCTGGTCCCCTTTATGCTTATATACTGCCGGGTCAAAGCGTGCCTGTCTTTTTTACCGCCGTATGAAAAATTCTTGAAAGGAATGCCTGTTCTTTTGGAAATCTCAAAGATTACTCCCACTGTATTCCAATGTTCTTTTTCCAGGCGGTATATGCCAAAATCGCCTTTTTTTCTAAGGGGTAGATCAGCGATTTCTTCTACGCAAAAATCCTCTGGGCTAGATTTTATTACTAATTTCATTTAAGGTAACCTCTCTATTCAACGCACAATACCAATAGGTTACAACAGAACTCATCTCCAATCAAGGCTTAAAGGCATCTGTACAAATAAAAACCCCTTGCAGCATATTTTACTGCAAGGGGCCGAGATCTTTAGATTTTTAGTTATTTCAAATATTGCCCGGGTTCGGGAGTTTTTTCAATAGTTTTCCCTTCTCTGCCCGGAAGGACTGTGTCCGGATATTTATACGCGGGCTGGGCAATAATCTTGTCTTTCTCCCACTGCACAACATTACCGTCAAGAAAGAATACCCTGAAATAATTAGTCGGAAGCGCATTGATTCTCGCTTCTTTGGCTTCTTCCAGCGGATATTGATAGACCAGATATTCCTTGCCTTCTATTTTCATTATGCTTTCTTTTTGCGGCGCGCCTAATAAGTCAACTACCTCTTGCCTGGACATGCCGGTTTTCAAGTTCCGGCTATCGGTGTCGTTTATGTTTTTTACGACAAAACCGCATCCTGACAACGCTAGCGATAAAAATAAAATCAAGATTATTTTTCTCATACCTGCCTCCTTTAATGACGGCACAAGTTATTCCTGTTAGCCCTAAAACCTGATCATGACCGGCCAATATTCTGTAAATTCTTCCCCTGTCGCTACGCTATCTTTATTCTTATCCATCTGATTGATATATTCCTTAAACTGCGTCTCGGCTTCCTGGCGGCTGACTTCCTGGTCCGTATTTTTATCGGCTTTTTTAAACATATTTGTTTTGTCAGCCTCTAGTTCTTTCGCGCTAAGAGAGTTGTTCTTATCCGTATCCAATTGGTTAAACCTTTTCTGTTGGTATACCTGCATTTCCTCAAAAGTTATGGCGCCGTTATTATCCGCGTCAAAGCTTTGAAATTCCGACTCTGCCGCCCCTAAATCAACTTCCTCGGCAAACGCGTTAACAGAACAAAGCAGGGCTATGCAAAAAAATATGCTTCCTTTTATAATCAAGTTCATACGCTTCTCCTTTAACTTATTTCGTCCTTAAAACCACTGTAAAGAGTATTTTATCACATAAGCGCGGGAAGTCAAATAAGGCGAGCTTGCAATCTTTTAATGGATGACAAACCGCTCGGCTTTTCTTATGTCCAGGGCCGAGGCTGCTTTTGTGCCTTTCAAGGGATATGCCAGCCCCAAGCGTTCCCATTTATGTTTTCCCAGGGTATGATAAGGCAGGAATTCAAAATTCTTACAGTGATTCAAGCCGCGCACAAGTTTACCCAGTTTCTTTAAATCCCGCTCTGAATCATTTAAGCCCGGAACCAAGACATAGCGTATCCAGTATTCTTTTTTATTATCTTCGAGCCGCCGGAGGAAACGCATTGATTGGCCCAATTCTTTCCTGGTTATGCGCCTATGTAAGGCTTCGTCAATTGCTTTTATATCCATTATAAAAAGGTCTGTTAAATCAAAGAGCCCGGACAACTTTGCTTCATCCTCCGGCCTATAAAAAGCGCTTGTGTCTATGGCCGTATGTATTCTTTTTTCTTTGCACAGGCTAAAAAGCTCTTGCAAAAAATCCATCTGTAAAAGCGGCTCTCCGCCGGAAACGGTTATTCCGCCCTCGGAAGAAGTGATATACGGCAGGCATTTATCGAGCCTTGAGCCGACCTGGCCCGCGCTCATTAGTTTGGCGCCGGATTCCTGCCAGGTATCCGGATTTTGGCAATAAAGGCAGCGGGCAAGGCAACCCTGGAGAAAAACCACAAACCTTATGCCCGGGCCGTCTTGAGTGCCGAATGTCTCAAAAGAGTGGATCCTGCCTTTGATTTTTTTTTGCTTACATATTTTCATGGAACGTCCTGGCTAAAACCTCTTTCTGCTGTTCGGGTGATAATTTATTGAAGTGCACTGCGTAGCCCGACACCCTTATTGTTAACTGCGGGTATTTATGCGGATTTTTTATAGCGTCTTTAAGCGTTTCTTTATTGATGATATTTATGTTCAGGTGATGCGCGCCTTTAATAAAGTATCCGTCCAGTAAAGATTTTAAATTACTGATCCGGCTTTCCTGGCTGCTGCCCAGCGCTTCAGGAACCGCGGAGAAAGTATTGGAAATCCCGTCGCGACAGTCGGTATAAGGAATGGCAGCGACTGAATTAAGCGAGGCAATGATCCCGTTCTCATCCCTGCCGTGCATTGGATTTGCGCCCGGAGCAAATGGCATGCCTTTAACTCTCCCGTCCGGGGTAGCGCCGGTTTTCTTGCCGTACATAACATTTGAGGTTATGGTCAGTATTGATATCGCCGGCACCGAGTTCCTATAAAGCTTGTGCTTCTTTAATTCTGCCAAAAACGACCTGACCAGATCAACTGCCCTGCCGTCAACCTTATCATCATCATTTCCGAATTTGGGAAAATCACCCTCGATCTTAAAAGAGGCGGTAAGGTTCTTTTTATTCCTGACAGGCGTAACTTTAGCGTAACGTATGGCGCTTAAAGAATCAGCAACCACTGATAAGCCGGCTATGCCAAAAGCCATATACCGGGTAAGCTCTGTATCCAATAACGCCATCTGCGCCCTTTCATAATAATAAGTGTCGTGGACGCAATGGATAATATTAAGCGCTTCAACATAGGTCTTAACAGTCCACTTCAAAACCTGCAGGACTTTTTCCTTTACCTCGTTGTGATCCAGAGGGCCCAATTGTATCGGCGCTATATCCGGCACAACTTTTTCGCCGCTTATTTCATCCCTGCCTTCGTTAAGGGCGTAGAGAAGCACCTTAGCCAGGTTGCAGCGCGCTCCAAAATACTGCATTTCGCTGCCGTTCTTTAATAAAGACACGCAGCAGGAAATACTGTAATCATCTCCTCCAATAAGGCGCATCAAATCGTCATTTTCATACTGGATAGAACTGGTCTTTATCGAAACCTTCGCGCAAAACTTTTTGAACGCCTCAGGCAGGCGGTTTGACCAAAGCACTGTAAGATTAGGCTCTGGCGCCGGCCCTAAATTATAAAGCGTCTGCAAAAATCTGTATGAGCTTTTTGTTATCTTGTGCCTTCCGTCTATTCCTATGCCGCCGATACTTTCAGTGACCCAGACCGGGTCTCCGGCAAATATCTCTGAATAGGATTTGGTGCGCAGATGCCTTACGAGGCGCAGTTTAATCACGAAATCATCTATCAGTTCCTGGGCCTGCTCTTCGTTGATAAGCCCTTTCTTTAAATCATTCTCGATGTAGACGTCAAAGAAATTGCTCACGCTGCCCAAGCTCATTGCCGCGCCGTCCTGTTCTTTTATCGCCGCCAGATACGCAATGTATGTCCACTGCACAGCCTCTCTGGCGCCCTGCGCCGGCCTGGAGACATCAAAGCCGTACATATTCCCAAGCTTAATGATATCTTCAAGGGCAGTGATCTGCTCGGCGATTTCTCCTCTTAACTTTATCGCCTCATCAGTAGAATAATCCTCAAGCGTTTGTTTATCAGTAATTTTGGCCGCGATTAGTTTTTTAACGCCGTAAAGCGCGACACGCCTGAAATCTCCGATTATCCTGCCCCGGGAATAATTATCCGGTAAACCCGTAATCAAACCCGTGTGCCTGGCTTTTAATATATCGCTGGTATAAGCCTCAAACACCGCGTCATTGTGCGTCTTGCGGTATTTGGTATAAATCTCTTTTACGCGCGGGCTTAATTTGTAACCGTAATCCTGGCAAGCTTCTTCCACGAGCCGGATGCCGCCTAAAGGCTTGATTGCCCTTTTTAAGGGCTCGTCTGTCTGCAGGCCTTTGATTATTTCAAGTTTTTTATCTATGTATCCGGGCTTGTGGCTGGTTATGGTAGACACGGTTTGCGTATCCACATCAAGAACCCCACCCTTCTTTCTTTCCTGTTCAAAAAGTTTCAGGCATTTATCCCATAAAACCTTTGTCCTCTTGGTAGGCCCTTTTAAAAATGCTTCATCAGCGTCGTAAGGAGTATAATTCCTGTTGATAAAATCCCTTACGTCTATTGTCTTGTCCCATCTACCCCTGGCAAACATCTAAACCACCCCCTAAAAAAGAAAAACACCTGGGTTAAAAAAACCCAGGTGTACGGTTTTCGTGTAATTTTATATAGCGCTTCCCCATGGTTTCCCATGTCGACCACCAGTCGCGCTTTTACCAAATTGTCAGTTTAATTATAGCTCCAAAAAAAATGAAGTCAAGGAAAAATTGGCAACTGCCGTTTAATTTTTACTTGATGTCGCAAAAACTTTTGCTGCCAAGGAAAAACTGCCAAGTAAAAATTGGAACGTGGGCCAGAAATTTCATCAGCCCTGCTTTTCCGGGACAATGACCCACATTATTATGTAAGCAAGAAAACCTACGCCGGAAAATAAAAGGATAGCAAAAATTATTCTAATGATAGTGGGGTCTACCGCGAAATATTCCCCTAATCCGCCACAGACACCGCCAATCCTGCGGTCAGTAGTAGACCTGTATAATTTTTTCATTTGTCCTCCTTTTCATTACTCACTAGAGGGCCGGAAAAGAGAGACGCGCCCCGGGAATTTGTCTTACGTTAAAAAGTTACAACCTTATCGCTCTCTTTGATTATTTCATACATATCTTTCATGGTGTTAATAGGGCACATCTCGTTGCCTTCCTGATTTCGAGATTTGATGCAAGTGCCACAGGCAAGGATTTTTCCGCCGGATTGTAGAAACTTTTCTGCCTGCTCAATTGTGTTAAATTTTTCATTGCTTATCTTCTGATACTCGACGCCCTTGCCCGTCAGGAATACCTTTGCTTCGTCTTTTTGCCCCAGGCAGAAATTTGCGTAGCGCAAAGCATTCCAGCAAGTTTCTGCATCATTACTTGAAATAATCACTCCGATTTTCATCTTAGGCCCCTTTCTTGATGAGGACGATACCGTAATGATATGGTTCCAGATTATATCGGTCCGGATCGCTAAAGCCAAAATCTTGCGCCCACTTAATGCAATCTTCCGGTTTAGGGCGGATATTCATAGAAGGGCCGCGCGGCGTAGCCGAGTCATAATTCCAATGAATAATACCGACTTTTCCGCCGATTTTTAATATTCTTTTCGACTCTTTCAATAACGCCTGAGGATTTTCTAAGTGCAGGATGTTAAAAAGCATCACATAGTCAACGCTTTCATCCGGCAATCCCGTTCCGGATACCATAAAATCCCGCAGAACTGTTTTTACATTATCAAGCCCGTGTTTTGTTGCTTCCTTATTCGTTGCCTCAATCATCTCCTGTTCGATGTCTAGCGCATAAATAACACCCTTAATCACCCTGGCAACGGGAATCGTAAACGTGCCATACCCGCATCCAAACTCAACAACATCGGCCGTCTTACTATTTATGCCAAGCCTCGCGATAATCTCTCCGGGATCAAAGAAATTTTCCCAAATATCTTTCCCGGGCATCCCGCTTTCTCGAATTTTCATACTCCAAAGCCTTTGTTTTTGTCACAGTAAAATGTCACAGAATCAAAAAAGGGAAAAAATTAGGTATGTATCCCCGGGGCTCTCACTGTCCGAATTCCTGCGGCAGATATTCTCTATACTCCCTTGTATCTACTCTTGAATCCTGGTTAGAATCCATTTCATCAAAATCTTTATTTAACTGTCTCTGGGCCTGCGCGCGGGTAACTGTGCCGCTATTGTTCCGTGAGGCTTTTTCAAATATCTTCCCGTTGTCGCCTTTTAACTCTTCCGCGTCAAGCACTCCGTTTTTCTTTTGATCCAATTCGCTGAACCTTTTCTGCTGGTATGCTTGCATTTCCTGCCTGGTAACATCTCGGCTGTTATCACTATCCATGTTGTGAAACCCCTCATCTATTACAACCTCATTTGTTTCAACTTCATTTGTCTGCTGGCAAAATGCATTCATACAAACCAAGAGAATTAAAACCAAGAATAAAATTCCTTTTTTACATAATTCTATCATCTATCTTGCCCTCTTATAGTGACGGAACAGTCCCTGGCTGCTGGGGCTTGACTTCTTCTTCTGCTACGGGCGCGGGCTTGTCAGCTTCCATAACCACAATGCGCCAGTCTGTACCAAATAAGGAAACAGTATCCCAAACCACGTATTTTTTAACTATTCGTTTGTCTTCCAGGCCCTTGACATAAAAATCGTATGAGCCTGCCCCGTCTTTTACCATAGAAACAGTCCTGGAAAACGCGATTAAATCCTGGAAAGGCTTAAACAGCTGGTCGGAAAAAATATTCCTGCCTATTTGATTTGGGTCCGGGTCATATACAACAAGGCCGTCTTTCTGCATTATCCAGATCTTACACGGCTTATCCTTAACAAGAGGCATAACAATGTCAGCAGACAGCGCTTCCTGCTTTACAAGCATGCTCACCGAACCTAAAAATACGTTTTTATCCGAAAATATGGGATATTCAAAATCTATAGCCTCTATGCCCTCGACAGAACGGAAAACGTCGCTAAGCACGGGTTTCTGGCTTATCTTCATCTGGATGACTTGCGCTTGCTTGCTTATATCCGAGCCTTCGTATTTGCTGTATTCGCTTGGCTCGACGACTATCATCTTGCCGGTTGTATCAACAATAGCGCAATCAATCAAATAATCCCGGTCCTTGCATAATGCCTTAAGTATCTGGCGCGCCTTATCTGACTTCAAATCAACAGTAGATAAATCTTTGGCAGCCGTAGAAAGGCCGACATCAATATAATTAAAAGTTTCATTTATGCCTTGCTTTGCTTCTTTTAAGACCGGCATCATAACATCAATGTTCATGCAAAAAGCATCTGACACGATTAATGCGGCAATTCCGATAGCTAAAATAAACGTCTTTCTCATTCCCCCTCCCTTATGTTTTGTTTCCATTTGCAAAACTGTTCATTCAATTATAACTCTGTAGATTGGGTATGCAAGAAATAAATAATGTGTCCCCGTGGCTTTCTGTCACAACGTCACAATGTCACCACGTCACCCGTCCACGGTCCATAGTCGATAGTCCACAGTAACATAGCGTATAGCGATTAGCGTTTAGCGATTAGCGTTTAGCGATTAGCGTATAGTGCAAAACAAAACTTTCCGGTCTTTTAAAAACCGATTTTCCTTCACAAACTTGTCCGCCAATCTTTGTGGCGGAAAGACCTAAAATTCTTAAGGGTTATTTAAAAAAGGCGGATAAAAATAAAACCCATCGTTTGACGGATGGGCCGAGAAATAGGTACGTGTCCCGGGAATTCTCGGTCCCATTAGGCAAGGGAAAAGGGGTATTAATACTTGACTAAGGGCTCTATTAAGATAAAATATTAGAGCGAAAACTATTCCCCTGTAGCTCAGCTGGTAGAGCGGGTGGCTGTTAACCACCATGTCCGAGGTTCGAGTCCTCGCGGGGGAGAAAATTCAGCCCATCTTTAATTAGATGGGCTTTTTTTTGGCTGAATTTTCGGAGGAGCGAGGACTCGAAGAGAGCCCGTTTATGAGTTGCGACGCACAGGAGCAATGAATGGGCGAATGGCCGACCCGAAGCAAACGCCGAAATAGCACCCCTACCTTGATATCGGCGTGAACGTAGGGCGCCGAGGCCGAGCGGGGGAGAAACCAAAGTGAGCGAAGGTTCGAGTCGAGCGGGGATAAGAAAGCCGCAGCGACGACCTCGCTAGGAAGCCATATTAGACACCCATACCGTACTTTTCACTTTGTCTTTCGCACTTTTAGGCGTATACTTTTAACAAAGGAAAAAATTTTATGGAACAGTTTGATGCAATTATAATCGGAGCCGGGCCGGCGGGAATAATGGCCTCAATCCGTGCCGCTCAAAGAAATAAAAAAGTCCTTCTCCTTGAGCAAAACGATACTCCCGGCAAGAAACTCCTCATTTCAGGAAAAGGCCGCTGCAATCTTACCAATTCATGCGATATTGAAGATTTCCTTAAAAAGTTCTCGCAGTCGCGGGATTTTTTAAGAAACGCCTTCGCGAAATATTTTAACTCTGACCTTATGTCATTTTTTGAAGATGCAAAAGTTACGCTTAAGACAGAACGCGGTGGACGCGTATTCCCGCAGAGCGATAGATCAGAAGATATTTTGGATGTATTAAAATCAAATCTAAAAAATAAAAATATTACATTACTATTGGGTGAACGCGCGCGCGCTATCGTTATGAAAGATAAAATAATAGAAAGCGTCCTGACGGATTCGGATAAGCGTTTTTTAACGGCGCGCGTCGCTATTGCTACAGGGGGGCTCTCCTATCCTGAAACAGGTTCAACCGGCGACGGGTACAGGATTGCCGAAGAACTCGGCCATAAGATAGTGCCCTTAAAACCGGCGCTATGCGGAATTTGTATCAAAGAAAGATTTATAAAAGCTTGGCAGGGCATATCGCTAAAAAATGTACGCCTTACGCTCTTTGCCGGCGGAAAAAAAATAGATGAAATGTTCGGCGAAATGATATTCACTCATTTTGGCATATCCGGCCCGATTGTGCTTGATATGAGCGCCTCTGTCTATGACGCTTTAGAATTAGGAAAAGACGTTTCGCTATCTATTAACTTAAAACCTGCTCTGGACTACAAAATTCTTGACGCCAGGTTGCTGCGCGAGTTTAAGGCCAATTCCGTAAAAGCCATAAAAAATATATCTAAGGAACTCCTCCCACAGGCAATGATAATCCGGTTCCTTGAGTATTGCGGTATAGACAAAAATAAAAGCGCGAATCAAATCACAGTTGCCGAAAGAAAAAAGCTAATCAACGCTTTATTTGACCTGAAGCTGACCGCGGAGGGTGTGATGCCGATTAAGGAAGGTATTGTTACAAGGGGAGGCGTAAATACAAAAGAGATAAACCCGAAAACCATGGAATCAAGGCTTATAAATGGGCTTTTTTTCGCTGGCGAGGTAATAGACATAGACGCCAAGACAGGCGGATACAATATGCAGGCAGCTTTTTCCACCGGATGGGTTTGCGGAGACAATATATGAAACTTTGCATAAACCCCTCTTGCCTAGATTCTTACTTAGCAGTATAATTTTCCTATGCGCTATATATTAATTGTAATTCTTATATTGGCTATCCCCTCTTTCGCTTTTTGTTTAGGCGTTAAAAATGCTGATCTATCCGGTTCCTGGTATCCGGCTGACCCAACAACGCTTTCCAACCAAATCAAAGCCTATTTAAACAACGCCAGCCCAGCGAAGATTAACGGCGATTTAATCGCGATAATCTCTCCGCATGCCGGAATCCAATATTCAGGCCCTGTTGCTGCTTTTGGGTTTAAGCTCGCGCAAGGCAGAGGAATTAATACTGTAATAGTCGTAGGCTTTAGCCACAGGCTGGATTTTGACGGCATAGCCATATTTACCGGAGACGCTATAAAAACTCCATTAGGCACTCTTTCCACAGATAAAGAATTGAGCCAAAAGCTCATAGAGAGCAATAAGAAAATATTTCCTAAACCCGAGGCTTTCCTTAACGAAAATTCTCTTGAATTGATCCTGCCATTTATCCAGGTTGCTCTGGGTAACCCAAGAATAGTGCTTTTAGCTATCGGCAGGCAGAGCCTGGAAAATTGCGAAATCTTAGGAATGAGCCTATCGCAAATACTTAAAAGTCGAGAAAAATTCCTGATGGGTGCCC
>Ga0082335_1004602_pt1 | contig 20390 bp, 18 predicted proteins | sample Subgrocontami58m_FD_72375 | JGI IMG/M metagenome (GOLD analysis project Ga0082335, IMG submission 72375) | Subsurface groundwater microbial communities from S. Glens Falls, New York, USA - GMW37 contaminated, 5.8 m (SPADES assembly) (version 2) ... | reverse complement strand
GGCTCCACGATTAAACCCAACGATTTTTTGGCGGGATTTTGGGGGGCGGAGCGAAGCTCCGCCCAAGGATTTAAAGGGTTGCCGACCGCTTCGCGGTTTTTGAGGGTGAGGTTCGAGCCGAAGATTTTTTGGAGGGAGATTTTTTTGGAGGGGAGGTCGTTCGTTTTCGCAATTCCATCGAGTATTTCCGCATCTTTTATCCATTCTCGCGTCGGTTCGATCCACGCGGATGGTCTTCGCAAAAGACGCCCTATTTGCTCCTCGACAGACTTCTTGTCGGACATAAGCGAGCGACGCCTTTTTAAATAGTCCTCACGCTCAATATCCTGCGCGACATACACATCTGTAAGTCTGGCGAGGTTTTTTGAAATATTTTGTTCTTCTTCTCGTAATTCTAAAACTACCACTGACGCGGTGTGTTTATTTTTCTGTTCCTCAACATCTAACATTTCAAATAATTTTGTCGCCAATTCTTTCGGCATAATATATTCGCTTAATTTTGCCGAAAGTTGTCTCTCCAGTTCTTCTCCTCGTATGCACGGCTCAAAACATTTTTGTACTTTAGATTTTTTTGAACAATGATAATAAGTGTATAAATGTTTTGTGCCGTTCTTTTGTCTTTTTATTTTTATTTCTCCAGTAATTCCCATACCGCACGAACCACAGGACATAAGTCCGCAAAATGGTCGCGGGTCAGTTTTCTTGTCTGGTGTGCGACCTCTGCCTCGCAAAACATTATTCGCTTTATCAAAAATTTCTTTGGAAATAATCGGCTCATGTTTGCCTTCATATATTTCGCCTGCGTGGCGAAAATGTCCGTAATAAATTGGATTAGTGAGAATATGTGATACTCGCGAAACATGGACTCGCCGATTATTTTTTGAAAGTATATCTGATTTTTCTAAAATTTTTGCGAGATCTTCTAGCCGCACGCTTCCGGTTGCGTAAAGTTCAAACATTTGTTTTACAAGTTTTGCATTTTTCTGATGAACAGCAATTTTTTTGATGTTGGAATTATTTATGTAACCAAACGGAGCAAGTCCGGGGAAATCTCCATTGCGAGCTTTCTGCCGAAGTCCGCGCGCTGTGTTTTCACTTAACTGTCTGACATATTCGTTTGCCATTCCTAATTCCACGGACATCATTAACACATTATCATTTGGATAATGACTTTGTCCGTGGGTTTGGATATGTTGGATTATTCCTTGTTGGAGTAGCCACTGTATTTTTCCGCTATCCACCGGATTGCGTGATAAGCGGTCAATTTTCCAGCAAACAATTCCTTGTGCTTCGCCATTTTGAATACGCGAAAGCATAGTATTGAAAATAGGACGACCGGGAATTTTTGCGGATCGTTTTTCTATAAACTCATCAGAAATATAAATACTTTCTCGCTTGGCAAGCTCTCGTAATTCGGCGAGTTGCGATTCAATAGAAAGGATTTGTTTATCCTCAACATCAGTGCTTTTGCGAGCATATAAAAAGTATTTAATCATAGGTTATATTATACCACAACGGATGGTGTAAAGCACAACTAAGGAGTATACTCCGAATTATGAATGAAGCAGAAAGACTGGGTAAAAACCTAAAACGCATTAGACAAGCAAAGGATATATCTCAAGGCGAGATAAGCCGGATACTTGAGGTAGACAAGGGGTTTATAAGCAATATAGAAGCCGGAAAAACAAATCCTACACTTTCGACGATTGCAAAAATAGCAAAAGCAATCGGAGTTTCGGTGGGGGAATTAATGAAATAATTTTATGACTAAGCCAAAGATTACAAGAACATACGGGCCTATCCATTTTGAGGACTTGGACCCCCATAAATTTGAAGATCTTATTAGACAGCTGATTTATGATTTCAAAAATTGGCAAACAATTGAAGCTATAGGAAGGACCGGAAAAGATGGTGGTTTTGATGCTCGAGCGTATGAGAAAAATGTTGATACTCAAGAAACAGAGGACGAAGAGGATGAAGTGAAAGAAAAACATCCGATGGAAGGAAATTTATGGATGATTCAAGGGAAAAGGGAGAAGGAACTTGGCCCAAAGAGAGTAAAAGAAATTTTAAAAGATGTTGATCAAAAAAATCCTCCTTATGGATATATATTAGCCGCTTCAGTAAATTTCTCGAAAGATTCTCAAGATATTTTTAGAGAAGAGTTAAGAAAAAAAGGTGTAATGGAGTTCTATTTATGGGGAAAGGGAGAGCTAGAAGATATGCTTTACTTACCTAAAAACGATAGAATACTTTTTACTTTTTTTGGTATTTCTTTGGTAAGTAAACGTCGCTCAAAATCCACCGAAATACGATTTAATGTAAATAATAAAAATAAACTTTTCAGAGTTCTAGGTGACGATCCAGAGCGCAGGTCTATAATGTTGCGAGAGGCTTCCGATGATAAATATCCTTACTCTGGTTCTTATAAAGATTTTGAGAAAAATCCTCGATGGAAAGAATACAAGGTTGCAGAATATCACCCTTCGGGTTTAATTTTTGAAACAGAAAGATACTTTGCTTACATAGATACAATAAAAAAAGAATATGATTATTTTGACAAAGTATCACTTATTTATCTAGAAACTAATTCTGAAGAATATAAAGAAGAGCAAAGAAAACAGAGAGATGCTGTAGAAGATTTTTGGGATCACTTACCAAGTTACAATAGAGGAACATATATCAAAAAAAGTATAGTTAGGTATAATGATATCCTTGTTATAGATGATAAAGGAGATAATTGGCACAAATTCCCACACATTTTTACAGCATTCAATCCTGATAAAGGTCCTTTCACTGGTTCTTATGATTATATAGAAAGACCAAACAATAATTCCGCCGACCTAAAAGAATACAAAAAAGTGAATAAATTTCCAAAGAAATTTTTAGCCAAAAAATTTGGAAAGATTCATGAAGATAAAGATTTGGGGCTAGAAAGATTCTATCAGCACAGACTTAAAAGTGGTAGTGGAGATTTTTACTGTTTGTATGATACGGACGGCAGATATGGTTTTTTAAATGTAAGAGATGTTGTAAGCGTTCCTCATCCTGATGATTCAAAATATAAAAACTATATTAAAATAACTCATAAGGAATCTTTGAAATTCGCTGACTATCTAGCAAAAAATCCTGATAGAGAACATCCTGTTGAGGAAATGTTGAAGCAAAAACCACAACCAGAAGATATTATAAATATTTATGAGTTTAAAACGACTTCCGAATGGGAGTTTAATAAAGATAAAAAGATTGGTTTTAGTGGATAACTTTAGGGAGTTTGCGACAGCAAAAATTTTAACACGCGCACGGGTGGGTGGGGCAAGTGTTATCTAATTCTGTACGACCTCTCCTCCAAAAAAATCTTCCCTCCAAAAATCTTGGGCTTTTGAATTTTGAACCTCACCCTCAAAAACCGCGAAGCGGTCGGCAACCCTTTAAATCCTTGGGCGGAGCTTCGCTCCGCCCGCCAAAATCCCGCCAAAAAATCGTTGGGTTTAATCGTGGAGCCGTTGACCGGGATTGAACCGGTGACCTTCTCCTTCACCTTGCCTCTTATTTTTTATCACTATTAAGAGGGGCAGACTGTATATTAAGCTTGACCTATTTTTTATAGGATTTAGCTTCCCTTGTCAGTCGTTCGAGCCAATTGATATTGGCTACGGTCTTGACCAGTGACCGGTCTTTAACCGTTATTCGGGATTCATTTTTTTGTTTCCAAAAAAATGGGCAAGTTATTGGTTTACCATGGAGATGCTCTACCAGCTGAGCTACAACGGCAAGAATTAAAAGAGCGAATTAAAAATGACAATATTAGGATATTATCATATGACTCATAACTTTTCAATGGCTTCACAAAAAATAAAAAATCCTGACAAATGTCAGGATTTTTTGAAATGAATGAAAATTTATTTCACTATTAACTGTCCTTTCACGCCTTGCGCGCGATGAGATCCGACTGAACAGTAATATTCATAAGTACCAGTTTTATCAGCCGTAAATTCGACCGTAGCGCTTTCGCCCGCTTTAATTTGTGGTGTGCCCACATTGAACTCATTTAGTTTGAAATCGTGAAAACCTTCTTTATTAGTAAAAACAATTTTAACTTTATCGCCTTTATTTACGCTAATTTCTTTCGGGTTGAAATAAAACATCCCGCCCTCAATATTGAAAGTTTTAACAGCTGGACTGGTTAGAGCCACGTTTGTTTCAACATTGGCACTGGGTAAAGTCACTTCAATTTGTTGGCTGGGTGTTGGTTGGTTAAGCGGAGTTTCAGTCGTAGTTTTGGTTGAAACAGGCGCGGCCACATCGTCGTTCCACCAGATAGCATAACTAAGGATGGCCAAAACAATAACAATAGCGGCGCTAGCCCAAGGCCAAGGTGATTTTTGTGATTTTTCCGGTTGAGCGGGTAGGTTTGTCAGAGGTTCATTTTCCATAGAAGATTATGATAAGGAAGCGTATGTTCGGGCCAAGCCCAACTAGTTGATACATTTTATCAGTTGCTATGATTTCTGCCAAATTTGAGAAAGGATTTGACAAAAGAGCCCGATTTTATTAGAATGTTCTGATATGTCAGGTAGTGAAAAGTTGTGCCAAATGTGTCTTCCAAGTTTGGTTGAAGTGAACGGCTTTACTAATTGTCATTGTATATTTTGACCAAATATAAATTTATAATTATTATTCAAACCTATGCGTTATTTTATTTTAAGTAGATTTATGACAGTCAGCAGTTTCAACTGGCGACTTTCTACTACCTGATATGTCACAGGATAACTTAATCTCTTTGGAATGCACCACTTGTAAGCGGATCAATTATCATTCTCATAAAAACAAGAAAAAACTCAAGACTCGTTTGGAAATTTCCAAACATTGCAAATGGTGCAAAAAGCATACTTTGCACAAGGAAACGAAATAAATAGAATTATAAATTTTGAATTTTGAATTATAAATTATTAATTCGAGCAGAGTAGTTTGTTTGAGAATGTGAAAAATTTAAAATAAATAAATATTTATGAAAGGATCTTTATACGAAAATTTTTTAAGACCAGTTCTTTTTCTTTTTGAACCAGAGCGAGTGCACGATTTTTTTATTGCATTCGGAGAATTTTTAGGTAAGTTAGCGCTGGTTCGGTTTATATTCCAGCGATTTTTTTATTTTGAAGATCCGTCCTTAAAAGTTAAAGTTCGTGGTTTGGATTTTAAAAATCCGCTGGGTTTAGCGGCTGGTTTTGACAAAGACGCGCGTCTAACCAAACTTTTACCCACGCTTGGTTTTGGTTTTATGGAGGTGGGCTCGGTGACCCGTCATCCCTATGCTGGCAATCCCGGCCGGCGGTTATTGCGTCTGCCCGAAGACAAATCGTTGATTGTTTATTATGGCTTAAAAAGTCGCGGGGCAGAAGTTTTGCGCAATAAAATAAAAAAATTAAATTTAACTTGGCCAGTCGGGTTAAATATCGCTAAAACTAATCGCGCTGATATTGTCGGCGAAAAATCGGTGGAAGATTATGTCGCTACTTATAAAATGCTGGCTCCATATTTTTCCTATGTGACCATAAATGTTTCTTGTCCCAATGTTCAAGATGGTTGTTTTTTTCAAGAGCCACATCTTTTAGATCAATTACTTATGGCTTTGGGTCGAGAGGAAAAAAAGTCGCCAATTTTTTTAAAAATTTCCTGTGATTTAAGTTTTGAAAAAATAGACGAGATTTTAGCAGTTGTTAAAAAATATTCGTTTGTAGATGGTTTTGTTGTCGCTAATTTGTCTAAACGGCGCGATATTTTGAAACTCAATTCCTCGGTGGAGCGTTTGGATTTATTGCCCCAAGGAGGCATTTCTGGGGCGCCAGTGAAAGAGCTTTCTACAAAGTTGATCAGTTATATTTATAAAAAAACTGGCGGGGCTTACACTATTATTGGTTTGGGCGGAATTTTTACAGCTGAAGATGCTTATGAAAAATTTTTAGCAGGAGCTTCTTTGGTCCAAATTGCGACGGGCCTAATTTACGGTGGTCCTTTTGTGGTTAAAAAAATAAAGCGGGGATTGGTGGAGCTTTTAGCTTGCGATGGCTATAAAAATATCTCCGAAGCCGTCGGACAGAAAACTTATTGATTTTTTTTAATAATTTTGAAATAAAATAGCCCTTTGATATTATCGCGGGGCTTTTTGTTTATTCTTCAATTTTTATTCGCCAAGGATATGGCGTAAGAACGGATACGATTCGTTTCTTAAAATCGTTTACGAAAATTGTGAAACTGTCGAATCGTTCGGCTGCTTCCAAAGGCAGGATGATAAAATCTTCTTTTTCAAAGGGGGAATTTTCGCCTGACAAGAGTTTTGCTTCCCTTGCATCACAGGCAGCTTCAAGCATAATATCTCTTTGCAATTCATCTTGTGTTTTATTAAGTCCTGCCTCATCCCTGGACCAAGTGGTTAGTTGTGCTAGGCGAACTTCAAATGCAGACTTTGCTACATAATTAAAATAATTCCGGAGAACTTCTTGGTCTGGTTTTGCTCTTTCACCAAGAAAATCATCTTCCCAATCAAGAAACAGAACGCTTTCTTGGTAAAGAGAATTTTGTGCTAAGTTCAAGACCATTTTTTTGTATTGGCTTTCGACATCTAGAAGAAGCAAGCCCGTATCAATTGGTGCCCTATTGAAGGTGATGAGCCAGTTGATTTTGAATCCATTTTCTTTGAAAAGAGCAATAAGTTTGGGAATTTCTTCCTCAACCAGTCGTCTTTCTCTTTTTAAAGGGATGAACTGATTTCCTTGTTCCCTAAACCTTTTTTCTAATGCTTTTGATAAACACCATTGGGTAAGGATATTTAGTGTTTTTCCATTAAGGAAACAATCTGTTAAGTAGGTATCTACCCATTCATTAATTTTGAGATTATTAGATTTTACCAATCTATTTTTTTCTCGTAGGAATTTCAGGATATTCTGAATTGGTTTCATTTTGTCTCGCTCCTTTTGTTTTTTGAGTAATTTGTAAAAGAACTTATTATAAGCTAACCCAAGTTGAAATTTGAGTCTGATTAAAAATGATTTTTTACTTTTTTTATCTTGGTAAGCCATATTTTTATTTGGGGTCGTCAACGGGATTTGAACCCGCAACCATTGCCTTCACAGGGCAACGCTCTACCAGATTGAGCTATGACGACCATAAATGGCTGGGAAAGGTTTTTTGTCCAATCCCAGCTGTATTCAGATATGGCTTGGCAATCCGCCAGCCTGCCTATGAAGGCACATAAAGCCGTTTCGCAACATTTTCTATCTCCTTTTTTGGTAAGGTACAAAACAAAAAAACCAGCCGCTGTCGGCTGGTTTTCTGACTTATTAAGGGAAGAAATTACTTCACCATAACTACAAAACCACCGACAGCGGAAACTGTATGATGGCAATGATTTTTGATTGTAATTATAGTATTTCTCATAACTATTATTAGTGTACATGGAAACTTACCTCCTGTCAAGCTTTTGTCTATTAGCTGATTTTTTGCTAGGATATTTAAACTTTGGGGGTGTCGGTTAATGGTAAACCAACGGTCTCCAAAACCGTGACTGTAGGTTCGATTCCTACTACCCCCGCCAAAAATTTGATTGTCTTCAAGCAAACAAAATTTTTTGGTAATATAATGTGGGGAATCGAACGGGTAGAAGCGATCCGTCAGCTGACGGAGAGCGTAGGCAAAAGCGGCAAGCTTTTGACTCTACCCCGTGCAAGGAGCCGCCTGCGGGCGGAGACGCGGAATTCCTACTACCCCCGCCAACGATTGTTAAATAATTATGTATAATAAAACCGTCAGATTTCTTCTTTACAGTCTATTAGACAAAATGGTCCTGCTCCATAGACGGGACAATCTAACAACTCACCAAGCAAATAAATGGGATCATTTTGGCGGAGCCATTGAAGCCGTTGATCAAGATGTGCCCAAGGAGGCGGTGATTAGGGAGATTAATGAAGAATTGGGCGTTCAGATTGACCAGAGTGGTTTGAATTTGATTTCTAAAGAAGAAAATTTTTATTATATAATTTTTCCGAAACACATTAGAGAATTAAGATTGGGTGAGGGGGCGGGAATATCGTGGTTTTCTTTTGAAGAGATTGAGAATTTAGAAGGATTGGGATTAGTAGCAGAAAATGCGATGAAATACATCAATAAGTTAAAAATAGAATTATCTAAATCGGGGACCAGTATTTAATCATATTTTATGGAAGAAGGTCGTTACGCTAATTTAATTAAAAAACAGGATGAATTTATTAAAGAATTTCAGCCTTTTTTAGAAAAATATTTGCAAGATAAAGAACAGGAATACGTGACATTTTTGCCTGAAGCTAAAACTTTGTTTACAGCTTTAGCCGAAGCCACGCTTTCTGGGGGTAAAAGGTTGCGACCGTTTTTGGTTTGGCTGGGGGCGACGATTGCTGGCAAAAAAAAGTCGGCTGAAGTTTTGACCGCTGGTTTGGTTTTTGAACTCCTGCATACTTTTGCCATTATTCATAACGATATTATAGATGAAAGCGTTTTGCGTCGGGGCAAGGCAACTTTGAATCAAAAATTCGCGTTGGAAGCAGAAACTAAATTTGCAGACGAGCAAGAAAAAATCGGCCAAAATAAAGCGATGTTGGCAGGCGATTTGGGTTTCGTTTTAATGTGCGAGCAAATGATTAAAATAAAAAAAGAAAAAGTTAAAGAATTAATGTTGCAAACAGCCGAAGAAGTAATTACGGGACAATATTTGGAATATCAATTGGCCGGCGCCTCGACTGCCACCCCAGAATATTTAGACCGCGTGCGTTTAATAAAAAGTGGACTTTCAACTTTAACGCGACCGCTTCAAGCCGGCGCGCTTTTAAGCGGGGCGAGCGATGAAGTTTTGGGACAACTCGCTTTATTGGGCGCGACTTTAGGACATTTATTTCAATTGCGCGATGACTGGCTGGGACTTTATGGCGATAGCAAAAAAACTGGCAAGCCGGCCGGTGATGATTTACGTCAGGGTAAATTAAGCAGTGTCTCTTTGTTTATGTTAAAAGACGCGCCACTGGAACAAAAAAATATTTTTTTGAAAGTTTGGGGTATAAAGCAGTCGAGCGAGCCAGATATTTTGGCGGCGATTGAAGCGACCAAAGTTGCTGGCGCTTCGGAAGCTTTAGAAAAAAAGATTGGTGAAAAAATTATGGAGGCCACGAAAATTTTACAAAATGATTTATTTCAGAAAAAGCAGCAAATTTTGGTAGAATTGGTGCAATATTTGGCAGAAAGGGAAGCTTAGCCAAATGCGAAGCGTTTGGAATTATAAATTATAAATTTTGAATTTTAAATTGGAAAGAAATTATACGAAACGTTTGGAATAATAAATTATAAATTTTAAATTATGAATTTTAAAATATCCTTATATATTTTGTTGGTAGTAGTAGTTTTTTTGGCTGGAGGGTATTTTGGGTCAAAATTTTTTCAGAATAATTTATTGGATTTTGCTTATGATAGTATTTTAAAAAATTATGATGGGCAAGTTGACTCTAGTTCTTTAAAAAAATCGGCATTAGAAGGAATGTTAAAATCTTTATCTGATCCAAATGGAGTTTATGCGGACAAAGATGATTACGCGAAATTTAATCAAACAGAAGAAATATATAAAATTGAAACAAAAAATTTAGGACAAGGAATAATATTTATAAGACTAGATCAATTTCCTTTAAATTTAATTGATCAAATTAAAAATATTCCAGAAATAAAGTCAGGACAAATTAAGGGCATAATTATTGATTTGAGAAATAATTTGGGAGGGGATTTTGAAACTTCTGTTTTACTGGCTGATGAGTTTTTAAAAGATGGTATAATTGTTAAAGAGGAAATCAAAGGTTATCCAGCCAAAACTTATACTGCGGATAGCAAGGGTGGATTGGTTGATTTATCTTTGGTTATTATTCAGGGTAAGGAAACTTCATCGGCGGCGGAAATATTCTCGGCGGCGATAAAAGAAAATAATCGAGGCAAAATTGTTGGAGAAAAAAGTTATGGCAAAGGCACTGAAGGGCAGTGGTTTAAGCTTTCAGATAATTCAGCCATTCATTTTCAAGTCGGCAAATGGTTTACGCCAAATGGTAATTGGCTAAATAAAAAAGGTTTAGAGCCAGATATTAATATTTTTGATGAGGCCAAGACTTCAGTTGATGAAGTTGTCCAAAAAGCTTTTGAAGTAATAAACAAGGTGAATTAGCTTGTAGCAATTGTCGATTTCCAGTAAGTTATTTTTTATCATCGGGGTGTGGCGCAGTTGGCTCCGCCGATGCCAAGGCTTTGGCTGACAGGTGGCTCTTGTCGTTCGGCCCGCCCGCCGTGCTTTCGCTTTTTTGAAATAGTAATAATTGTTTTTTGAGTCGGGGTGTGGCGCAGTTGGCTAGCGCGCGTCGTTCGGGACGACGAGGTCGGAGGTTCAAGTCCTCTCACCCCGACTCAAGAAGCAATATGCTAAAATATTTAAGCACGGCGAAAGCGGGCGGGGACGACGAGGTCGTGGGTTCGAGTCCCACTAGCCCGACCAAGTTAATAAATAGTTTTCTTTTTTTATTTTATAAAAAATATGCAAATAGTTCCATCAAAAGTTTTCTTTACCAAAGGTGTCGGCGTGCATAAAGATAAGTTGGCATCTTTTGAGCTAGCTTTGCGCGAGGCGGGTGTGGCCCAATGTAATCTTGTTTTAGTTTCATCCATTTTTCCCCCGGGTTGTAAAAAAGTTTCCAAAGAAGAGGGCTCGGCTTTACTTAAACCAGGGCAAGTGGTTTTTGTGGTTTATGACCGCAATTCTACCAATGAACCCAATCGTTTAATCGCGGCCTCAGTGGGCGTGGCGATTCCGTCTGATTCTAGTCAGCATGGTTATTTGTCTGAACACAATTCTTTTGGTGAAAGCGATCAAAAAGCCGGGGATTACGCGGAAGATTTGGCGGCTTCAATGTTGGCGACAACTTTGGGAATAGATTTTGACGAAAATCAGGCGTGGGATGAACGGGAACAAATTTATAAAATGAGCGGTAAAATCGTGCGCACCGCCAATACCACGCAATCGGCGATTGGCAATAAAGACGGCCTATGGACCACAGTTTTCGCGGCGGCCGTGTTTTGTGATTATCAATAACTAATTAGTTAAAAATTTTTCCGGCCTTCGTAGCCGAAGCTACTTCGGCGGAGTAGGCAAGTTTTAAGTTAAGTTGTGGCTGGCAAGATTGGTTTTAACTTGCTAAACTTAAAATATGAAAATGAATTTTTGGGGTCTTTTAGTCGCTCTTTTGGGGTTCTATTGGCTTTTAACTAATTTGGATTTAATCGAGCCGATTGGCGGAAATTATTTTTGGCCCGGCGCGCTTATTATTTTTGGCTTGTGGCTCGCCCTAAAAGCAAAAAAATAAAAATATGATAGAAACTCAAAACTTGCCTACTCCGCCAAAGTGTCTTTGGCTACGAAGGCCGGAAGAATTTAAAATTTATAATTTAGAATTTATAATTTCTTAACTATGTTAATTTGGCTCTTACCACTTTCAACTATAATTTTATTCGGGCTAACTTCATGGGAAGGTTCGCTTTGGCCAGTTTGGTTGCTAGTTTCTCTAGCGGTGCCTTTTTTAATCTTACTTTTTTCATTGGGACATTCGCCGTGGCAAAAACGTTTGCAGCTTTCCACTTTTGGTTTATTGGCCCTACATTTAGCGGGAGTGTTTGGTTTGTGGATCGTGGCTGAAACTGGCGCGTGGCGTAATTTTATTTTAGCTTCTTCTTTATTTATTTTATTATCTTGGGCCGCGGAAATTAGAGCTAAAAAAGAAAGTGGCGAGGCGCTGGCTTGGCTTCAGGTGGGCACTTTTGTTTATGGCGTTTTTGGTTTAGTGGCTGGCCTGTCGGCTTTTAGCGCGTTGGCCGATTATAATCCTTGGTGGTTATTTTTAGGCAGTGTCGTTTTAGCGTCGGTTGGTTTGTATTCACTGTTTGGAATTTTTAATATTCACATTTCGCGCTGGTGGCTGTGGGCTGCCGTGGCGACATTTTTACTTTTAGAAATGGCGGCCGTTATTTTATTACAGCCCTTGGGCGCATATACGCAAGGCGCGTTAGTGGCTTTGTTAGCGTTTGGCTTATTATTAAATTTTGACATACCAAAAAATTATTCGGTTTTTACTCGGACTTTAGTTTGGTTTTTTTTGCTGGCGCTGACGGGCGGACTTTTTTTCTGGTCGGTCGCTAATATCTTTTAAGACAGAAGAGAGAGAAGAGAAACGAGATGAGAGAAGAGAAGCGAGATGAGAGATGAGAGATGAGAGATGAGAGAGTTAATTTTTATAATAATTTTAAATAATCCAGCCCCAAAAATCCTATTTCTAAGTCTGTATTTTTTCCGCTTCGTAATAAAGTTTTAAAATCTTCTACTGAAGATAAAATTACTTCTACAAATTCAGTTTTATCTAATTTTTGTTCAGCAACTTTTTCACAGTCAGTCACAACAATACAATAGCGTTGCATTGTTGAATAAGCGCAATCAAAAGCAGTTGTGACAAGTTGGGCCTTGCCTTTGTAGCCAGTTTCTTCCAGAAGTTCTCTTTCGCCAGCTTGTTCTGGCGTTTCGTTTTTATCAATATAACCACCCGGTAGCTCATTTAAAATTTCATTTGGACCGGGACGAAATTGTTTCACCAAAATTACTTGATTTTCTTTGGTTAGCGCCAGAATTCCCACGGCGGGGCCTTCTTTTTTAATATAAAAGTCGCTTTCTTTTTCATCGGGCAGACGGAAAATAACTTTTTCAATTTTTCTGCTGTATTTTTGAAAAATAATTTCACGTGAAAGTTCTATCCATTTTTTAATATTGTTTGGCATAAGATTATTTTTTATCTTGTTTAAGATATTTATCGCCCAAAGCTCCAAATAATTTTTTTTCATGATTTTTTATTAGTTTATAACTTTCGGGTGTGCCGGTATCGGTAAATAAGTTATCGCCATTATCATAAGCGTACAATTTTTCTTGTTTGATTAATTCTGGTATTAAATCTCGATAGACTGACAGTTGGCCTTGGCCAGATTGCCAATCATATGAAAGCAAAAAATCTGTTTTGAAAATTACGACTCCGGTGCTACTTGCTCGTAAGCCAGACCAATTTTCAGGTTCCATTAATTTATCGGTTTTTCTGCCTTCTTTACTAAAAACAACTTTACCACTTTCGTCTACAAAAAAAGCACCTTCATTGGGGACATCTTTTTTTGTGGTTAAAACTATGGTCGCCGTGGCTTCTGTTTTTTCATGTTGCGCGAGTAGTTCAGATATATTTTTTATATACAAAACCGTATCAACATTTTCCACCAGAATATTTTTTCCAATATTTTGAATTTCACGTATGGCTTTAATTAAATCGCCACCCGTATCTTCTTGATTTTCGGTATTTACAACATTCAGTTTTTCATTTTCTTGCGTTTTGTAATGTTCTTTAATGTTCAAATGATCACCCGCACCGATTATTATATTTTTAAATCCCAATTCTAATAAGAGGTCAGTATGATTTTGAATCATTGGTTTGCCGTTAAAATCTATAAGGGCTTTAGTCACGCCAGATGGGCCTTTTGGAAAAATTGATTCAAGTCGTGTGCCTCGTCCGCCAGCGTTAATATAAATAGTGGTTTGGTTAAATAATCTAATCTTTTCAGCCTCCGTATTTTCTGGTGACCCAGTTTGTTCATTGAATTCAAGATTCATAACTTTAACCCTAGAAGAAGCTAATAAGTATGATAATTGTATCAAATAACAATATGAAAAGCTAATTAATATTGAAGATTAGATGATGGTATACAAAAGTCAGAAGCTGGTAAAAAGGGTTAAAATCAAGTAGATTTGCCTGTATGGCTTTATTTTCTAATATTGCTGAAAAGAGTTTATTGGCTCTGTGGCAACAGGGTAATGGGGCGGCTTTTGGTGAATTATATGGCCGGATCGCGCCCTCCATTTATCGTTATTTGCGTTTTCGTTTACCGGATACTTTAACCACGCAAGATTTAACTCAAGAAGTTTTTGAACGAATTTTACGCCATCGCCAAAATGGTGGTGTGATTGAAGATTTTCGTCTTTTTTCTTTTACTACTGCGAGACATTTAATGGCTGATTTTTACGCTAAAAAAGCGCGGGGAACGTCGTTGTCTTTAGATCAGGTGGTTGAAGCAACGCCCCATTTGGAGCCTGGCCGAGCGGGTACGGTGGAGGCGCAAGCGGAATGGTCTTTGTTGCGAGAAGTAATTAAAAGTTTGCCCGATGAAGAAAAGGATTTAGTCATTTTAAGATTTATTGAAGGCCTAAGTTATTATGAGATTTCTCAAATTATGGAAAAAAATGAAAGCGCGATTCGGGTGCAGTTGCATCGTTTGCGAAAATTAATTAAAACAATTTTTCCGGTTTAAGTTAATGGGGTAAAAATTAAGAAAAAGAATATTTTTATTTTAGCCCAAAGAGTTGGTCGTTCGGGAGAGGTATTATTTCTTTGCACCAAGCAGACTTGTCCAGCGACAAGTCTGCTTTACTATTCGGACAGATTATCCGCCTACCGGCGGAACCATGCTAATCTGTCCTCATGGTTGCACGAAACAACACCTCTCCCTTACTGGCTTTAGGCTAAGGGTGGGGGGAGAGGCGCGATGTGGAGTAAGAGAGCTGGTTAAAACGCCTCCGCCTCTGTGGGCCGAAAGGGGGAGTGGAGCGGAAGATATAAATGTTGATAAATTTCGCTGCAGCGAAATTTATCAACAAAAACTTGGGGAATCGGCGAGGAGAGTGAACGCGGGCTTGTCCGCCCAAATTTTGAGATAAAACTTGGGCGGGCTTGACAAAAATATTCAGATGTGATAATGTAAAGGCAACAAAAATACCGTAAATTCACATTTTCACCACAAAAAAGGAGTTTTCTTAATGAAATCAATTTATGTATTTTTCGTGCTGGTCGCGATAAGTTTAGTCGGTTTTGTTGGTTGTGACTCGTGTAACAAAAAACAAAGTTCTCAAGATCAACAAATATCAGAGCAGCAGTTGGCGGAAATTTCTTCGAAAGCTGCTGAAGCGGCGGAGAAAAAAGTCCAATCAATTCTTTCCCAAAAAGACAAAGAATTGCAGGCCGAGAAAGAAAAAAATCGGAAATTGGAAAAATTAGCTGTTGCTTCAAAGACACCAAAATTGCATCCGCAGGACGCTTCGTCAAAATCTGAACCAAAGCAGACACAAACTACGCCTAAACAAAATGAGGATGGTAAGAATACCGCCGACCGCGAACAAGGTTTATCAACTGAAGTGCGGGCTGAAAATTCTGAGAATAATTTATTAAAAATTAAACTTAATCAAGAATATAATGGCAGTGATTCGTGGAGACTTTCAAGTAACCTGCCGTCTAGTGAGTTGTGTGGTAGTGGAATGTGTCTATCTTCTCGCGTTTTTCATAATGTTCCTGGGATAAATTCGGTATTATATGAGGGAGAATATAGTTTTATTATTTATTTTCCTGATATTGAGACAATTCCTTTGACTCAAACAAAACAAAAACTTAAATCTTTTTTAATAAAAGATTTAGGTGATCGCTTTAAGATTAAATTCATCGGGTCGTGGTGAATTGGTAAATTCAATGTATAGTAAAGGACTGATTCGTCAGTCCTTTTTTTATGTCTATAATTCGCGTACGCGAATTATAGACATTTTAATTAAAGGAAATCATTTCCATTCATTTATTTTTTTAACCCCCACCCAACCTCCCCCTTGAAAAGGGGGAGGGGCTGATTTAATTAATCATAAAAAAAGGTTAAGCCCCAAATAGTTTTAGCACCAGTTTTTTTAAGAGCTAGAGCCGCTGCGTTTAAAGTGGCGCCAGTCGTTAAGACATCATCGCACAGTAAAATTCTAGGTGGAGAAATTTGAGCTTTAAAAACATTGTGCAAATTTTTTATTCGCTCGTTGCGGTTTAAGCCGACTTGAGCTGGCGTCGCTTTTGTTTTTTTTAACAGACTTATTTGGTCAAGATTAAATTTTTTAGCTAGGGGCGCGCAAGCTAGAGCCACTTGGTTATAAGGTCGGCGCAGAAAACTTTTTTGGTGTAGTGGCAGTGGCACCAACAGCGGGTGATGATTTAAAAATTTCTTGAGCGGTAAAAATCTTGGTTGCTCGATAACTTCAGTTAAATAAAAAGCGGCGGCTTGGCCTAAGGGTTGAGCCAGTTCAGCTAGATTTTTGAATTTTAAATAATGTAAAATTTTTTGCCACTGCGGGTTAAGGTAGGGTGTAAGCTGTAAGCAACCAGCCAAAGCATAAACCTCTTGGCAACTGGAGCAAGTCAGTCCTAAAGGGCTGTCTTTTTTACACCACGGACAAACTTCCCGAATTTGCCAAGGCAAACCAGCCAGGCATTTTTCACATAAATAAGTTTTAGGGGCGCTACACAAGAGGCAATTTCTAGGAAAAAATAAATCGCACCCGATATTTATAGCATTTCTCATCATAAAGCATAGCTTAGACTAGTTTTTCCTCTTAAGCTGTTGATATTTATTAAGTATAATCTATGTAGATGAAAACTTGGACAAAATATCTTTTAGCTGGTGTTTTTCTAGCCGGCCTCTTGACCGCGTCACAAGCGCAGGCCGCTTGGCCTTTTGACGGGGCAACCCCAGCCGTGGCTAACTGTATTACCTCTCCCAACACTATTGTCGTGACGGCTTATGTGCCGTGTTATTTTGATGTTTATGGCACCGATCCAGATAACGACGATGTTCAGTATTTGATGCATTTGGACCTAGATGATATCAATGATTTTGATGAAAATGTGGCCTTGGTTGCAACTGAAGGCCCGGATTATACTTACGACAACGATGCCAAAAATGATTGCGTTGGCGGTGTGGTGGCGGGGGTGGATTTTGTGGCTTCTGGGACTCATTGCGCGCAACAAGTGACATTTACTTCTCAACCGCAAAATAATACCTGGAGTTATGGGTTTGGTGTTAAAGATGTGACAAATGTTTTAACGAAGGTTTTAAGAACTTATACCATAACTGTGAATGGGGCTGGAGCGCCACCGACTTTAGAAAGTTTAAAAATTTGGGACGGTTCAAATTATAAAGATTTAGTGACTGGTTGCAATGGTGGTTGTTTAAACGGTGTCGATAAAACTAATGGTGGCGCTTATTGGCAAGATGATCAAAATAATTCTGGTTGTGGCACGTCTAAAAATGCCCCAGCTTGTCGGCGCTATCCAGTCGTAAAAACTTTACCGCGGATTGATTTTGTGGTGAGTATGCCAGAATCAGAACAACCTTGGTTGAAAAAAATTGTCGTGAATTTTGATCCGATAGCGTCTTGCGCTCAACCTTGGAAATGTGTTTATGGCTATGACGCGCCGACAGAAGATCAGCTCAATAAAACAACCCATAGGCGTACCCTTCAATTAAATAATAGTGATAATTCTTTTACTAAAACATTTCGCATTGCCAATGGTGATCACAATGACATTGAGGGGGACACTATTACTTGTAATAAATCTACCCACGATGGTAAAAAGTGGTGGAATTGTTCTTATCAAATGAATCAGACTACAACTTATAATCATAAGTGGTTCAATGTTCGTTTGCGGTTAGAACCGAATTCTGGCCAAAATTACGCGCCCGGTCATTCGGCTTGGGCGACTAACGCTCATTTGAAGTTCGCGGTTGATCCTGTATTTCCAAGTAATCCCGATGGGAATTCACCTTAAATTTATGCCAAAAATTTTGACGTCAGCTTCGAGAATTTTGTGGTTATCTGTAGCCACTTTGCTGGTCGTGTTAGCGGCGGGGGGAGTGTATTACTGGTTTTTATCAAGACCATTATTGACAACGACTGTTGAAATTTCCGAAAGTCCGCCGGCGGTAGAAAAAAAATCAGAACCAGTTGGCCGGACTTATCAGGCCACCAAACCCTCACCTAAATTACCAGCCAAAGTCGCGGCGCAAACTTTTAAAGAGCCGGCCTTGGTTAATTTAGTTTTAACGGAAGTGACTTCAACAAATATTCTAGGTACTTCAGTTTTTGACAAAAAGGACAGTTATAATTTTATTGTTAACGCCGAGACGGCCATATTTTTATTTCAGCCGCCAAAAATTATTAGCGCCACGACTTATGAGCCAACAGTTTATCAAGAGCAACCATTGTCGGCTTTAAAAAATGGCCAGCGCGTGAGCGTTCGTTTTGATAAAGCAGTTTTACCTTTCAGGGCTTCTTTGGTAGAAATTTTAGACAGCTTATGAATATAAGCCAACCCCAGATGATTAAAAATATTTCAGTCGGAGGTTTTAGCCGTTGGCGTTTCAAACAGCCAGCGCCGGCATTATTAAGCCGAAATCAACGTCAGTTTTCATGGAAGCAAGTTATTTTGATGATCGCGTTAGGCTGGCTTTTAAGTTTGTTTTTAGCGAGTGAAGCCCAAGCCGTGGCTTGCGTGGCGAGCGAGTGTCATGTTTCATCGACGACCATAGATTTTACCGTTAATTCCAATGATTTAACAGCTTCAAATGTGACGATTGTTTGGACGCCGTATATGATATTTAATGGTATAGATATCACCGTTAATTATACTAAAGATTCTGATGAGAGTGTTGGTTATATTCCAAATCCACCCAATACTTATGTCGAGTGGATTGCTGGCCCAATGTATCCCACACAAGGCGGTGGTGGTGCTATTACCCAATCACACACTTTTAAAAATATTACGTTTAATTCGCCGGCAGGGGTTTGCCAAGGTACGCCAAAACCATTGGGTTATATTATGGCGACTGCGCGAGTTTCGATTACTGATAGTGCTAACAATACTACGACGACTAATTTTTCTATAACTTTTGACTGCCCTCAAGATCCGCCGAAAATTTGTCGGTCTGGAGGTGGTCAAGTTAATTGCGATGGTGGTTGTTCTGGGGTGGGTTGTACTCCGGTCCCTGTAGTGATTCCAGATTCAATGCCAGTTTATGGTTATTGTCAGAGTCCGCAATTAAAAATTAAGTATATTTTATATTGCGTGAAGGCAGATGGGACTTTGAAGGAAGAGTTGTCTGGGCGTTATGGGCCTGGTTATCCTGGCGCGCCAAAAGAAAAGCAATGTAATGTCTATGACAATGTTCCAGATACGGACATAGTACCAACTCCAGATGATATTTATATGCTCAAAGGCGTTAACCCAGATTGCCAGACTTATGAAATTCAAGCCTGTCAAAAAGTTGATCAAGCTATAGATTGTTCTTGGTATACCTGGCGTTATACTTTTAACACAGCACCATGGTTGCGAGTTAAAGGCGGGAGTTTGCGCAGTGAAAAAAAAATTAATTTAGCCGATAGTCCGCCGGCCGGTCAATGTAGCGCGACTTATACGATTTCGGCTAAAGAGACAATTACTCCAACTGCCAGAAACAGCGACTGTTCAGGATTATCCACTAACGCTGGTGCCAATGTTTTGGGCAATGTCATTTCCGGTCAGACGCAGGTTTTGTCTTCGCGCGGTTCGATTGATATCGCGAGTATTTTGAAAGGTCGTTTTGGCAAAGTTAAAATAAGAAATGATTGTAATCTACCTTTTTCCAACATTAAAACTGATTTTGATAATTTTGATGTGGTCGTGTTGCGTTGCCTAACGGGTGATGTCACTGTTACTGTCGGGGGGGCCGATACGATGGATAATGCTCTGGCCGGCAAACGTGGCAATAAAACAATTTTGGTGCAAAATAATTTGATTATTTCAGGCACAAGTTTAGCTTATGATACAACGGGCGTTGATTCGCCCAATCGGTTGGCTTCGTTGGGCTGGATTGTGCAAAAGGCCGACCCCAACGACAAAAGCAATTTAAATATAGATCAGGGCATTACAAATTTAGCGGGGACATTTTATGTTAATGGTAATATTAGCACGGGTGCTAGCGCTACTAATCCGTTAACAGTTCAGGGTTCAATGGTGGCAGTTGGGCCAGTTAGCTCTTTGGGTAGATTTGATTTTGAGCGTACGGTCGCTTCAGCTTCATTTGCTTCGGAAACGATTTGGGATGATGGTAGAAGTTGGTTAAATCCGCCGCCAGGTTTTGTTAATATTTTATCTGGTTTGCCTCATAATACGAGCTTGCAAGTGAGTCCAGATAGTCCATAGCAGGTGAGTGTATTTAATTTCTCAATTAATTTGAAAATTTTTGGATTTATACACTACACATTAAGCACTTTTGCTTATAAAATAAAGGTATGTCAGGTCGTGAAAAGTCGCCAAAATCTACACTTCTTGATATAGTTGAAACCAATTTATAATTATTATTCAAACCTATGTCAGGTAGTGAAAATTCGCCAAAATCATACTTGTCAAGTTTAAAAA
>Ga0082335_1004601_pt1 | contig 20391 bp, 21 predicted proteins | sample Subgrocontami58m_FD_72375 | JGI IMG/M metagenome (GOLD analysis project Ga0082335, IMG submission 72375) | Subsurface groundwater microbial communities from S. Glens Falls, New York, USA - GMW37 contaminated, 5.8 m (SPADES assembly) (version 2) ... | reverse complement strand
AGGCGCCGCGACAGGGACGACATGGCGCGAATCTCGCCCCCCGCGCAGCCGGTGGTTTCCCAGGCGCGCACCAGTTCCCCCCGACGCAGCAGCCATCCGCGGAAAGACGGGAACCACCGGCGCTCCACAACGCTTGCCGCCAAGTAGGCCGCGCGCATATAAGGCATGAAGCCCGCGCCCGGCAGAGCCGGAGCTGCCGGCCAACTATCATCCACGATGAGAACGCCGCCATCGGGCACCGGCAGCATCTTGCGAAAACTGTAGGCTATCGCTGCGCCGCTGCGGCCTACGCCCTCGGTCCATAAGGCGTGAGCGGCGTCCTCCACGATCTTCAACTCCTGGTGCTCGACGATTCCAGGCGGCACGGCTTGCAGCACGCCATAGTAATGATAGAGCACAAGCGTCTTCGGCGCGCCGGGGCGGCAGGAAGCGATCCAACTCCAATCTGGCTCTAGCTGTTCCGAAACAGGATAGAAAAGGCAATCCGCCCCCAAGCCTTGAAGCCGCATAGTGAGCGTAGGACAGTAGAAATCCGGCAGCAGAAGAACCGGGCGAGCGGCCAACTGGACCGCCAACACGAGCGCTGAAGTCCCCGAGTCAACAAAGATCGCCGATTTGCCAGCGGGCACAGGCAAAGCCCACCCCTCGCTCTGCCGCCAAGACGCGGCCAACGCTTTAATCTTCAGCGAGGCTTCCGCGCCGATGAACCTCAATTCCCCTTCTCCTGGACTTGACTGACAAGGCCAAGAACAAGCCTGAGCCAACGCCATCGTCGCACCTGATGCTTAAGGTCGAGCATCGCCGAGGCCGCGCCCGCCGCGCAAACGCCAACGAGTCCCGGTCGCCCGATCAGGATCGTGCGCAAGGTCCTCTGGCCATCGGACCATTGGAACTTATAGTCTTCGTCGCCCTTCATGAAATCGAATTCCTTCATGCCCAAAGAGTAGGCGCGTTCGATCATGCGCATCAGATGCAGTACTCCCGGGGATGAGCGCAGGAACTCAGGGTCATAACCCGCCATATAATAGTGGTACGTGCTGCCATTGAGAAAGGCGATCGAAAAAGCCAGGGGCCTGTTCCCTGCCTTTAGAACGCAGACGTCAAGGCGACCGCGTTCGAATTCCGCCGCGAAGGCCTCTTCATAAAACCGGCGTCCGCGCGCCGACAGGAACTCGCTGGTGATCATGGTGCCGGCCTTGGAGCGAACGTAAAGATCGCGCGCGACCTCGAGGAAGCGTCCCAACTCGCCGGGAGCCGCGCAGGCATCGATCTCCAGTGGGCCCAGCGCGGAAACGATCTTCTTCTCTTTGCGCCTCAAGTGGTTGCGCGTGGCGGAACTCCTGGCCGCCCACACGTCCGCCCACGTCCCTTCCAGTTTCAGCCATGGGCAGACGTAGGTAGGCCGCTCAATGACTTTCATTCCCCGGCATCGGCATTCGGCGAGCAGAACGTCCAGCCGCGCGTCGGCCTCGCGCACGTCCTCGAGCCAAAGCAGGTCCCATCCCCGCGTCGCGATGAAAGATCGGACCGACTGAGACATATCCGCGTCCGGCAGGCGAAGCGTCTTGTAATCGGAGGCCCTGCCGCCGGCCAGGCGCAATACCCGCAGCCCCAGCGGGCGGCTTCCCACCAATCCGTGCGTCTCCCATCGGCGATCCGCGCCGAAATTGCGGTACCAAGAATCGAGCCATTCCGATGAAAGAAAAGGAGTCTGCGGCGTCATCCGAAATCGCCGTTATGCGATGCCCGGCGGTCCGCCGAGGGCCCCTGACACAGCGTTGCAGACCAAGTCACGCGATGCACGGGATATCAGGGTGGAGGACGCACTCAGGGCATTCGGCGAGCTAGTATCGACTGCGCCGGTAGATGATCCGGTCTGAGCCCTGTCCCGTTACCGCCCGCTGCGCGATCCGCCACGGGGGAAGGCCCGGTGTTGGCTGTTGCGGCAGTGGCACCGTGGGCGGTCAGAGTCATGCCGAACTCGATGCGGCGCCCCTGCCGCCCGTCGGCACGACGTCCCGCAGGACTTTTTCGATCACGCCGTCATCTGCACCAATAGCGATCGCGTGCCGGTCCAATGTCTCGGTTACCGCGGCTATCGGCTTGAATGAGCGGCGATATGATTTTACGTAGTCGTCGAATGCACGAAACTCGTTGAGCACGCTCGAGAACTCGTCGAACAATACGATTGCTCCCCTGGCGATGTACGCGTCCAGCTTAGTCAGCACGTATAGCGTCGAGGAGTAGAGATCAGGATCCATGTTGATTACCAACGTGCCGGAGGGCTTGTAGCCGGCGAGAAACCCATCCATTGTTTCCTGAAACAGACCTTTGATGAATTGCACGCGGGTATCCTCTATCGCAGGCGTGCGGCCAAGGGTACTGAAGTGTCCCTTGGGCAATCCCCGGATCGCCCAATGCCAGTCTTCCAGCAGGCCCTCGAAAGTGTCAAAACCCCAGAAGCGGCTCCCGGGATCGCTGTTGATCCGGGACCAGTGACTTATCGAGGCGCCCTGGTACACGCCGAATTCCAGGTAGTCGATCCGGCGTTGCTTCAGGACTTCGTCGTTGATATAGGAGTAGTAGTCAATCCGGTCCTGGAAGACGCGGATGCCTCGATACTTGCGAATCCAGTCCATCAGAAGGGCGTTGCGGTTGACGATGTCGAGGATCCTCGAGTAGCGGGGAAAAAGGAGACCCGCCAGCTTTTTCTTGTGCATGTAAAAGACTCCCGTCGATCTGAACGGCCCTGGGCGATCGGGCGGCGAACAGGCTAATGCATCAGGCCGACGCTGGCCATGAGAAACATTTCCCCAATGGAATTCGCCTTGCGCTCCATTGCCGTTCGAACCGGTGCCTTGTTCGCATCCACGATTCTGCGTCCCGCGGTGAACACTCCCGTGATCACGTGGCGGACTGCTGGAGCAAGGCCGTGCAGTACTGGTCCTGCGTGAGGTTTTGTACTTTCCCGCTCCGTATTGCCCAGCCGCTCGCGTACGCGCGGCACCTCGATCGGAATCTTCTGGTCACCCAGATAGATCGACCCCCGCTGCGGGGTCCAGCGCACGTGGCCCGGGAGGCGGCCGTCCCGCACATACCGCTCGCTGGCGAGCCGGGCTACGTCCGCCTGCAATTCCTCCTCGACCTTCTCAAGCGCCACCGGAATCAGCGCTTGGATCAGCGCGATGCGCGTGTTCCAATCCGGAGCCGCCGTCGCCGTCGCCGGCGCCGGCACGATGCCGATGGCCTTTCCTTTCCGCCGAATCTGTCGTACCTTGCGCGCCATGGGTGGTGCCCTCCTTCGGAGCTGCGATTGTATCAAGTCCCTTTGAAATCAACTCTTGTTTAACCATTGCTTCAATTTGTGGACGGATTTCGTGCCCATACCAATCCGAATACACATGCAACCCATTGCTTGCACACGTTCCACAATACTTATGATTAAGAATGCTTTTCTCGATCTCTTTCGTGGGTGTTTCTAGAAACGAAGCGACGGTGAATCTCTCTTGAGAGTAAACGTTACAGCACAATTGTACATTTCCGCGGCAGTCAATGACGGTTCTCGTCTTCAACCGGCAGGGAACGTTCACCAGCTCTTCACCTTTGCAAATATCGACCGCCTTCTTGAGATTGAGCACCAATCGACTCTCGATGAACTCGGTCTCCTCCCTGGGCGCCTTGCCTTCCAAATAGGTTATGACTTTTTCGATGGGCATGTAGAAAGCCCAGCAGCTATCAAATCTAAATCCCAAGGACTGTGCATAGTCTCGCATGAGAGGGACTTCATGCAGATTGTAAACGTACTTGTGAAAGTAGACCGTCACGTTCTCTTGAGGCACGTTGGCTTCTCGCAATGCCTCACTCAGTTTTCGCATGTTGTCCTTGACGACCTCAATCCTCCCCTGCTTGTGCCCTATCGAATAGACGTCTTGGGTAAAGCCTGAAAGAGAGATTCGGATCTCCTCAGGCGCCGATCTGGCCAAGAGCTCGGCGTCACGCAAGATATTCAAATTGGTGCTGAGGAAACTCTTTAACCCGTAACGGTGAGTCGTCTCAACGAACTGATGGACTTCAGGATGAATCAGCGGGTCCGTCCAGGTAAACAGCTGGACAATCGCACCAGGAAACTCTGATCCAATGCGTTTGGTAATGCTGTCATACATTTCCAGACTCATTCGTCCGCCTGGATTCTTGTCGAATTTGCCATCCCTCACAACCCCGTCACCAGCGGGACAAGACGGACACGCTAAGTTACATGATCCTACGATATCAATGGAGAAGTCTCTAGTCGTATACTTCATCAGCAACTTTTCTTTGATATGAAAGGGAATCATCTGCATGACCCGCCTTGGCACGATGTGTGCGAGTCGATGCAATACCCTTGAAACGACGCGCCTTTTGTTATTCATGAGATTGATCCAGCGCTGATGATTTCCCGACGACGCCGCGTTGACGCCGCGATCTTCGCCGTTCTGCGAGCACGACGTTCACAGGTTGTAGCTATCCGACTTGTATAAAGCCAGGTGAGAGGGCTGACTGAACCAGTCAACGGTTTCGATCAACGCGCGACGAAAACCATCCAGACCGCCGTATCGGGGCTGCCAGCCCAGCAATTCGCGGGCTTTGTCATTAGAGGCCCACAGCCGTTCTACTTCGCTCTTTGGCGGGCGCAGACGTTGTTGGTCGGCGAGGATTTCGATCTTTGCCCCCATCACGTCGGCGATGGTGCGGGCGGTGTCGGCTATCGAGATTTCGAAATTGCTGCCGATATTGATGATCTCGCCAATACCCCGGTCGGAATTCAGCGCGGCCGTGAAGCCTGCCACGGTATCGGCCACGTAGGTGAAATCGCGCGTGGGGTGCACGGAACCGAGCTTGATCTGCCGTTTGCCGTTCGCGATCTGGGTGATGATGGTGGGGATCACTGCCCGGGCGGATTGACGCGGGCCATACGTGTTGAACGGTCGCAGGATGACGACCGAAGTGCCGAAGGAGGTGTAAAACGACATGGCCAGCTGGTCAGCGCCGATTTTGCTTGCCGAATAGGGCGACTGGCCCTGGATCGGGTGATCCTCGGTGATGGGCACAAATCGCGCCGTGCCGTACACCTCGCTTGTGGAGGTGTGCACCACCTTGGCCACTCCGAGATCCCGGGCCGCCTGAACGATGTTCAACGTGCCTTTGATATTGGTGTCGACGTAGCTGTCGGGCGAGTGATAGGAGTAGGGAATGGAAATCAAGGCCGCGAGGTGCAGCACCGCATCGCAGCCTTTCATGGCGGCGCGCACCCCGTTTGGATCACGGATGTCGCCGGGAAACACCTCGAATTTGCCCTTCACATCCCCGGTGCAATGGTCCAGCCAGCCCCAGGAGTTGAAGGAGTTGTATAGGACGAAGGCGCAGACGTCACGGCCGGCGCGCACGAGAGCTTCGGTCAGATGGGAGCCGATGAATCCGTCCGCGCCGGTAATAAGGATCTTGTTCACGTTTCTTCAGCACCCAATCTCGAACGACTATCCCGCCACTTGAGCCATCTGTCGGAAGCTCGGGCTGCATTCAAGCAACTGTTCGTACGTACCTTGCGCCACCACCCGGCCATGTTTCAGTTCTACGATGGTGTCGCAGCGCCGCACGGTGGTGAGCCGGTGGGCGATGAGCAAGATGGTGAAGTCGCGGTCAAGCCCTTCGATGGCGTCCATCAACGCCTGTTCCGTGGCGTTGTCGAGGGCGCTGGTGGCTTCGTCGAACACCAGCACGCGGGCCTGTCTGTAGAGCGCACGGGCGATGCCGATGCGTTGGCGCTGGCCGCCGGAAAGACGGATGCCGCGCTCCCCCACAAAAACGTTGTAACCCTCGGCCAGGCTTTCGATAAAGTCGGCAATCTGTGCTTGACGAGCCGCCTGTCGCACCCGGTCCATGTCGATCGCGTTGCGCGGCACACCGAAGGCGATGTTTTCAGCCAACGTGGTATCGGCCAGGTAGATGCTCTGCGGCACGTGGGCGATGGTTCGCTGCCAGGCTCGGACCCGGCTGCCGTTAATGGGCTGGCCATCCACCAGGAGCTCGCCCTCGGTAGGCATCAGTAGTCCCATCAGCAGGTCCAGTGTCGTACTCTTGCCGGCGCCGGTTTTCCCGACGAAACCGACCCGCGCCCGAGGACGGATGGTCAGATCGAGGCCATCCAGCACCCACGGGCCGTCGTCGGTGTACCGGAAGCGCACGGCGTTGAAGCGGATGGCATCCCGCAAGGGCAGCGGCGGGGGGACGGGTTGCAGGATCTCCGCTGGCAGGGGCTGATCGAGCAGTCCGATAGTCTCCTCTAGTGAGGCCCGGCTGCCGGCAATGGTTGTCCAATTGGCATAGGTAGCCTGCAGGGCCGGCAACAGACGTTGCGCGCCGTATGCCAGCGCACCGAGGACCGGTAAGGCTGTGGCGACCCCGCCCGCCTGACGGCTCAGGCCATAAGCCACGGCGGCGATCAGCACCATCCCCACGCTGTCCATGAGGTGACGGGGGCTTTGGCTGATGAAGCCGTTGTCCCTGATCGCTCGACGCAATGGGTAGGCGGACTGACGGTAGGCGTCGCAGTAAACTGGCTGCGTCCCATCCAGCAACACGTCGCGAATGCCACCCAGACCTTCTTGCACGGCCTTGATGACTTGAGTTTGTTCATGGGCGATGCGCTGGCCATTGTGGCGCAGTCGTCGTCGGACCATCCAGGTGATCAGCCCATAGCTGGCGCCAAAGCCGACAGCTGCCACTAGGGCCACCTCCGGATCGATGGCGATTAAAGCGCCCGTCATCGCCACCAGCATCAGGACTGAACTAATCAATATCAGCAGCGGCTGCAGCACGCCGGACACCACTGTTTCGACCTTGCTGGTGATTCCGCTGATCACCTCACTGGTGTTGCGGGCCACGTGCACCCGGTAGGGTTGGTACAGGGTGCGGCGATACACCTCGATGCTGAGGTCTGCACCGCCGGCACACGCGAACCGGAGGTTGACGTGCAACAACAGGAGGCGGACTGCCCCGGCTATGAGGGTTGCCACGACAAACGTGACGGTGAGAGGCAATACCAGTTGATCGGCTGAGGTAATGCCCCAGGCCGCCGCCGCACGTGCGACGGCAGGGTGTTTGAACACCAACGCGGGCGCGGTCAGTATGCCGAGGAAAGGCAACACTGCACCCAAGCTCACCAGTTCCGCGAACGCGCTGACCAGCATCAAGACCATCAGCAGCACGAACTGGCGCTGCCGGCGCCGGCTGAGGTGATGCCAGAGGCGCGCTAGTAGATTTGGGAGAGCGGGGGTGAGGATGGTCGGTTTCACTGACTCACTGACTAGCTAGACCGGTGTTGGTCGATGTAGAGTCGCCACGGATCACGACCGGGCCAGCGACCCTCACAGCCATGCTGATGTTCTCGCGCGCTCTTTACCCTTCTTCGGAAACAACGGAACCGTGCGCGAGCTCAATCGAACTCGATTTCCACGCGAAACAACGGCGCCCAACATGAAGAACAAATAGTAATAGAACCGAGGAGTGTAAACCGCGGATGTCGCCAGAATTGTCATGATCAGCAGAACTACAAATACATTACCAATTTTGTCCTTTTTCATTAATACGGCGTGAATTATAAAGAGTGCCATCATGATCCACGGAATCAGACCGAACTCAAAGACAGATGTCACCACGGCGCTCACATTATCGAAATATTGCGACGGCACGCTCAAGAACGAGTTGGTGAAGCTAGAGAACAGAGGGCCTAATGGCAAACAAAATGTGGAGACTCCAGAATCGTTGATTATCGCGTTTATAGCCTGGCCCCGCTTGTCTACTTCGAACGAGTACGAAAGAGCGCTCTCGAATGCTTCAATTCTGTAAAAATCAAATACAGAATAGATATTTGACAGAAAGTAAACGACGTAATTGCTAAACGTAGATACTATGAGAAACGACAGAACAATAATTCCAACAGGGTGGCCCCATTTACTTATTCTCGTCAGCGACACCACGAGCAACAACATCAACAACAGCAGTGCAACGAAACCAAGAACTCGCGCTTGACTCAGGACTATTTCGATTACTCCCAGCAAAGAGGCCGCCATTAAAACGCCGGCCTTCAAACCGCTCGTTTTTTCTTTTACACAGTATCTGTATGCAAAGACGGTCCAGGAAAGCCATACGAAGCGATCAACAGAAAACCAGGCGCTAGCCGAGTCCCACCCCTTGTACATGACCATCTGAACCGAACCGACCGCTACACCGCGATTGTATTCCCAGATAAATGATTCATTTTCTGGACGGAACAACTCGAATGGAATAACCTTGAAGTAGTGATCTAGTAGCGCACACACGCCAGAAACAATCAAAGCCAGTGCAAGGTTGTTGGTGAACGTGACGAAAATCTCAGAATCCTTAAATAAGAAATCGGCAACCCAGAACGCAGAAACATACATTAGGACATAGTACGCGAAGATGAGGTATTGAACTCCGCTCAGCCAAAAGACGCTGAAGATCAGGCAGGTACAGATGATGAACAAAAGACCGAGGCTGTATTTGTCTATTCTGAACGAATTGCGCCGAACAGCATCGGCGGTTAATAGCGCCGACAGCAGAATGAGGATTTTATTAACATCGACATTATTGCCAAGGACAGAGAACCCGATTCCTTTGGGAAACACGATGCTCAGAATAATGAACCACATGATCCTCGTTCGTGCTCGGCAGTGTAGCAGCCTTTTGCGGTCATCAGTCGTGACAGCTCTGGACATGTTCAGGGTAATCGGTATCGCATGTCTAGACTGAAGTTCCCCTTCCGAAATCTCTAGAAGGCCCAATGTTTCCATAGAGATAGGATTTGCGTAGCGTGCATTATGTAGCCATGTGAGCTGTTGGATCTTGCGCGGCAAGATCAAAGGGAAAGACGCCATCGGCGTGCGCATCGGAAAAGTCGTCGACAAGTACAAGATGTCCAAGCACCTGGTCTTGGACATTCGCGATGATGGATTCGACTTCCATGTCGATGACGACAAGGTAGCAGCGGAAGCGGCCCTTGATGGCATCTATGTCATCAGGACCAGCGTCCCGACCCAACGCCTGGCCGCGGACGATGTGGTACGTAGTTACAAGATGCTCAGCCAGGTCGAGCGGGCCTTCCGCTCACTGAAGACCATCGATCTCGAAGTCCGACCCATCCGACACCGGCTCGAGGATCGCGTCAAGGCCCACATCTTCCTTTGCGTGCTGGCGCACTACGTGGTGTGGCACATGATTGAATCTTGGCGTGAGCTTCTCTTCTGCGATGAAGACCAGCAGGCCAAGAACACTCGCGACCCTGTCGCGCCCACACAACGATCGAGTGCCGCTCTCGGCAAGGTGCATGCAAAGGTCCTTGACGACGGCGCACCCGTCCACAGCTTTCAGACCCTGCTCAAAGATCTGAGCAGCATCGTCAGGAGCACGTGTCGCCGGCAGGGCGCATCCACCGCCGGCGAGCCCACCTTCAACCTCGTCACCACCACAAACTCAACGCAGCAGCGTACCTACGATCTTCTCAAGTCGATCCAAGTGTAGCCAGAAGCCTGCACGCGCATCCCGAGCTATCTCATAGCTAGAGCCACCGCTTCAGCAGGGACGCGATGAGATGGACGCGTGGCAGCAATTCGTGCGCCGGTTCGCGGTGGTCGCTGAGGAACGTGATGCGATGGCGGTAGCTATGCGCCTTCAGGCGGTCGTAGCCCACCCAGCCATCGGTATGCACCAGACTGCCCGGCTCAATGACCTCGTCGATGGACCCTTGGAGGCTGTCGGCCGACGCGTCCGAGAGGCTGCGCAACCGGATGCGACCAATGCGCCGGTCGGCCTGCTCCGCGGCCACCACGATCAACGCCTTCTTGGGCGCCCCGCGGACCAACGTACTACCTCGTCGATCTGCCGCGCGCATCGGTGGATGCTTTCCGGCGGCCATCAACGGCGGGTCTAAAAACCCGCGGATCACGGCAAGGCTGAAGCCTTGCACTACAACAGATCACTACGTACCGACGTCCTTCTGATAGTAGTCGCTGTACTCGCGACGGTAGTACTGAGAATAGTAGTACGCGTTGTGCTGTAGGTCGACGCGGTTCAGCACCGCCCCGATGAACTTCGCACGAGCGTGCTCGAGCTGCTCGAGCGCCCGCTGCGCCGCGTGGCGGCTCGTCATCTCGGCCCCGACCACGAACAAGACGCCGGTGGCCAGGTGTGCGACCACCGACGAGTCGGTGACCGCCATCACCGGTGGCGTGTCGACAATCACCCAATCGAAGTGCTGCGCCAGCGACTCCAGGAAGTCTTTGAACCGCTTCGACCCAAGTAGCTCGGCTGGGTTGGGTGGGTGGAGGCCGGCCGGCATCACCCATAACCCCGGCACCGCAGTCTTGCGTACCGACTCGGACGATTTGGCGTTGCCGACGAGGACGTTCGAGAGCCCTGGTTCCTGCGGCTTTTCGAATACGATGTGAACGCGGGGCTTGCGCATGTCGGCATCGACGAGCAGCACCCGCTGGCCGGCTTGCGCCAGCGCCACGGCGAGATTCGTCGCCACGACCGTCTTGCCTTCGCCTGGGCCTGTGCTGGTGATGACGACGCTGCGGCTGCCTTCGTCTGCTGACGAGAACAGCAGGTTGGTGCGGACAGCGCGGAAGCTTTCCGAGAAGTTGCTGGGAACTCCGTTGTTAATCAGAGGGTTCTCGATGGCCTTGTCGAAGAGCGCCGGCACCATGCCGAGGAACGGCAGGCCGAGGTGCTGCTTCATCTCGTCCGGGCTCTTGATGCGGTTGTCGAGGTACTCGAAGAAGAACGCAAGGCCGACCGCCAGCGTCGCGCCTCCGAACAGGGCGAGGAGTAGATTAATGCGGGTGTTCGGTCTAACAGGCCCGCGCGGTGTCTCGGCTGCATCAACCACGCGGATGTTGCTGGTCTTGAGCTCACCGGAGATGCCGGTTTCCTTCGTCCGCTGCATCAGGCTCTCGAAGATCTGCCGGTTGGAGGCCGCATCGCGTGCCAAGACGCCGTATTCGATGCCCTTGCGGTTCAGGGCCAGCGCGTCCTGCTTTTGCTGGTCCAGGGCGTTCGTGAGGCTCCGCTCCTGCGCCACCGACTGCTGGTAGTCGTTGCCCATCGCCTGGACGACCTTGCTGATTTCTCCCTGGATCTTCGCCTCGGCCGTTTCGATAGCCAGCCCGATCTTCATCATGTCGGGATGGCGCGGCCCGAGCTTGTCGGACAGCTGCGCCTGCTGCCGCTGCAGGTCGGCGAGCGCGCTTTTCTGCTGTTGGATGAACGTGTTCGACAGAATCGCCGGGAAGGTGTCGAGTGCGGCACGGTCGTTCTGGAGCGCACGAATCTGGTTGTACGCCGCCTCCTTCTGGATCCGCTCGGTTTTGGCGCGCGTGACTGCCGCGTTCAGCTCGGAGAGCTTCTGCACGACGATGTTTTGTTTCTCTTCGAGCGACACCGAGTCGGTCTGCTCGCGGTAGCGCTGCAGCGCCTGCTCGCTGGTCTCGACCTGCTTGCGCTGCTCCCCCAATCGCTCCCCGAGCCAATCCGAGGCTTCCTTCGAGGACATGAACTTGAACTCGAGGTTCTGCTCGATGTACGACTTGGCCAGGGCGTTGGCGACGTTTGCGGAGAGCGCGGCGTCGGGCGATTCGAATCTGACGTCAACAAGGCGGCTATTGCGGACTGGCGCGACCGTCAGAGCGCCGAGGAAGCGGTCGATCGTGCTCGACTGAACCTTCGATTCGTCTGGCAGTGGCGGGTCGATCGGCTTGGCCGACTTGAACCAGCTCGACACCAGCACCGCCGGCGCCAGGACCATCTTCCTCACGGTCAGGGAGTTATCCGGGGGGGGATTGAACTGTGGGTGATCCCACAGCTTCAGCGCGTCGAGTGTCCTCCGTGCGAGCGCGCGGCTCTGGAGGATCTTGTACTGCGTCTGATAGTAGTCGTCCGTTATCTGGTTCTGCTCGATGGCTTGCTTGAACGTCACGACGTTCGAGGCTTCCTTCTCGATCAGGATCTGGACGCGCGCCTCGTAGATGGGCGTCGCGGTGAACGTGTACACAGAGACCGACAGCACGACAATCACGAAGGCCGTGAGCGCCGTCCACCGGCGCTTGTACAGCACCTTGACGTAGTCACTAAGGTGCACCTCGTCGCCGAGAATATTGGACCCGTACCCATAGGCGGGCGGCGTCCCCGCAGCGTCACTCGCCATCACGATGCGCGGCGCGGCCGGTCCAGGCTCGAGTGGGGCTTGCTCGGACATCAGAAGAACCTCTCTCCGACGATGACGGTATCACCAGGCTGAACGACGTCGGTCAACTTCACCTTGAATTCTTTCTTCTCGCCGTCGACGATGCGGACGATACGGACGCGGCTAGTGGACCCTCGGTCGGTGACGCCTCCGGCGAGCGACAGCGCCTGCAGGACGCTCGTATCTTTCTGCTGCAGCGAGTAGGCCCCGGGGTTCTTGACCTGGCCGAAGACGTAGACGCTCTCCGCCCGCGGCACGAAGATCGTATCGCCGTCGCGGAGGATGATGTTGTCCGTGAAAACGCCGTTCTGCATGGCTCGCAAATCGACGCGTTCGGTGTTCGCCGTCGGATCCTGATTCGGGAGCGTCGGCCCAGACCCGCCCGGAACGGCCGGATGCACGATGATCGCTTCGCCGCTGGCGCTTGGAAGCGTCGACCCGGCGCGCGCAATCGCTTCGACAAGGTTCATGTCTCCTGACAGCGGATATGCGCCGGGCGCTCGCACTTCGCCGACGATGAAGATGCGCTGGCTCTTGTAGGTCTCGACAGCAATGGTGATTTGAGGATTGTTGAAGAATCCTTCATCTTTGAGCCGTTTCTTGAGCGAATCTTCCAGCGCGCGAAGGGTGAGGCCACCGGCCTTCACGCGTCCGATCAGCGGATACGTGAACGTACCGTCCGCTTCGAGCGTGAACTTTCCGGACAGATCTGCCTGGTCGTAGGACGTGATTGTCAGCACGTCCTGCGGCCCGACGACATAGTCGGTCACGGGCGGCTGCTGGGCACGCAACTCGACGGACAGGAGCGCCGTGGTCAGCGTCAGGATCAGGAGCAAGGCAGGCCTGAAGGCCTGCACTACATCGGGCCTGGTCTCAGAATCCATACGTCACTGATATTCCCATCGTCAGGTTGTGGTACTGCCTCAGTTCGACATCAGAGACGCGCCTGGTTTCGTCGACGTTGAACCCGAGGCGCAGGTCCTTTCCCATGCGATACCCGATGCCGCCGCCGTAGGTGCGGACGTGATCGATGCGGTTCGAGGCTTGGATGATCACGCCGGCCCGATCGCGATAGGCAAGGTTCTGTGCCCCCGCCCGGCCGACGACGTCGAAGGGTCCGAAGAGTTGCTGGGCAATAGAGCCTGTGACGCCGGTCTGCAGGTAGTACGGCTGGTTGACGTCGTACGAGTAGGCCACGTCGCGCGTGGCACCAAGGCTGAACCTTGTGGTGCCGAGCAGCGTGTAGGAGAGGTTGACGGCGGCCGTCGCGCCCTTGAAGTTCTCGAGGCCTGGCGTCAGCGGCTCGAAGTCGCGGTATCCGAACGTGGCGCTGCCCTTGATGAGCGCGAATGGATCGAACGAGATGGTGGCCGCAGCGGCCGTCGAGTTGGAGTCCCGCAGCGAGGAGAACTCGAAACGATCCTGCGAACGCGTGGCGGTCAACGAGACGGACGTCAGCGGCGTGATCTGGTGACGCACTGTCAGCCCGCCGCTCGTCGTAACGCGGTTCAACTCGAACTGGAGATTACTGTTGAGAAACACGGCGTCCTTGTCGAAATCCACTTTCTGGCGCGACGCCGTCACCCCAAAGAACGTCTTCGAGAGAGCCCGGACTTCGACTGAGCCACTGTAACCAAGTTCTTTCCGCCGCGACCGCGCGTCGATCTCGAACCCCGGACGGTCGCGCACGTTCGCGTAAGAGGCGCCCACGTTCGCGGTGAGCCGATTGAGCGGCACCTTCCAGCCCAGCGAGTAGGTGGTGTTGGCGGCGCGTTCAGTCGTGTACTTCTGGTACCAGACGATTTGCTCATCGATCGCGCCGGTGAACCACGTTCGTCCCATGCGGAGCCAGAGATCCGTGCGCGGGACCACGGTGAGCGTGAAGTCTCTCTTGGGGTTCTGATCCTCGGCTTCGTTGAAGACGTTCCGGTCGATGCCGAGGTTCGTCAGCGAGATCGTCGGGTTCAGATAGAGCGGTCCGATGCGAACGCGGACTTTCGCCGGATCGGGTCCGCCGTCGGCAGCGCCTTGCGCGGCCGCTGGCGTCACGCGAATCAGCGCCAGCAAGGCCACTGCTGCGACGAAACCTTTGCGCGTCAACGAAAGACCTCTGCACAGCAGCGCCAGCCGCGATTGGTTGCGAGCGTCAAAATCTTGGAGGAGAGGGACGGCCGCCCGGAGCGTATCCGGGCGGCCTGAGATGGGCGGGCGCGAGGGCCCGCGTGCGATCTTCGGAGCGAGTGTTGCGCTACCGCGAGGGGCTGGCGTTGTTTCTGGCGATCGCAACCGCGCCTGCAATGCCCCCGGCCACTGCGATAGTGGTAATGACAACGGCGGTGCTGAATCCTCCGGCAGCCGCCGCGCCGGCGGCGGCCGCGCCGGCCGCGGTTCCGAGAGCAGCGGCCGCACTCGCGGTCACGATGACGCCCGAGACGGTCGCACCCGCAGCCACGGTGATCGACGCGCTCGTGCCGATGATCTGGCCGGCAGCGTTCACGATTTCAACGGCGTAGTTTCCCGCCGGCAGGCCGGCGAAGCTGAACGCGCCGTCCGCCGCGCTCTGCGTCGTGCTGACGAGCTCACCGGTGGTAAGGTTGCGCAACTGCACGGTGGTCCGGGCAATCGTCTGCCCCCCCTGGTCCCGCGCCGTGCCCGAGAGGCTGCCGAATTGCTGGGCCACGCGGCCCGCGCGCGCAGCCGCGAAGAGCGGCAGGGCGGTGAACGACATCGCGACGGCTACCGTGACAGCAATAATTCGGCGCATGGTGGGAGCCCTCAAAAAGGTTAGCTTCACTATCGGCACTTTTGGCCCGGCCGTCAAGTGTATCTTTGAGTGTCCGTTTTGATACACCTGGCAGGCCTGGCGGGCCCACATTCAACGCAGAGACCGCAGAGGCCGCAGAGAAGGAATGCGGCGTTCAAACGACGCTTAAACGCAGAGCTCGCAGAGCACGCTGAGAAAGCTCATTAGGTTTTCGTCAAGCAGGACGCGCACTGCTCATGACACTGTCACGCGCGACTTCGAGTGCTTCGGTGGCCTGCTCGCGGCGAACCGAGGGAAACTGCCGCAGAAATTCGTCGAGGGTATCACCGCCCTCGAGGTAGTCGAACAAGGACTGGACGGGGACCCGGGTGCCAACAAACACGGGTGTGCCGCTGAGAATCTCCGGATCACTGTGAACCACCGGGATCTTGCTGGGCATGGCTATTGTCCTGTGCCTTCGAGTATACCGCTGCGCGGGGCCGCTCCTGCGGCTGGCGTGCCGGAAAGCATCGTCTATCCTCGATCGGCCTGGGCGATCGATTCCAAGAGCTCCGCCTCGAGCTCAGGCGGAACCTCGAAGGTCTCGTCCGCTTCGCGGGCAAGGACAGTGACGACGGCACCCTCTGGCAGGGGATCCCCCCGGCAATCTTTGCTAATGTTTGTTATTTCTGTTACGGTGAACTGAAGCATCATCAGGGGATCTATGAACGTGTCATTGACGCCAGAGCTCGAGAAGTTCATCGACGGCAAAGTCGAGAGCGGCTTCTACAACAACGCAAGCGAGGTGATCCGCGAAGGGCTTCGGCTCCTCAAGGAGCACGACGAGGTCCGCCTGAAGTGGCGCGAGCAGATCGAGCGCGGCTGGTTGCAGGCGCAGGCCGGTGAGCTCGTCGACGGCCCGGGGGCGATGGCGACGATCAAGGACCGCCTGAGGCGCCGAACAAAGAACCGCGCGTGAGCCCGCGCTACCGGCTCACTCCGAACGCCCAGGAGAACATCAACGAAATCTGTGCGTTCATTACTGAAGACAGTGTCGACGCTGCTCTCCGCGTGTTCGATGCGCTCGCCCACGCCTTCGAGGAGCTTGCCGCGATGCCCGGGATGGGTCACACGCGCGAGGACCTCACGGCCCGGCCGGTGAAGTTTTGGAGCGTTTACTCGTACCTCGTTGTGTACGACCCGGAGAGCTCGCCGCTCACGGTCATTGCCGTTCTGCACGGTGCCCGTGACATTGAGCAAATCCTGAAGGACATCGGCCGGTGACACGCTGAAGCACAGCGCGTGTACCGGAGCCAGCGATTTGGGATTTGTCATGCTCGAGCTGGTCACTTGCCTGCGGAATCGATCACTACATGCGTGATGACGTCGCATGCCGCGTGGAGGGCGGACGTCATGTTGACTGGAAGACATCAATCCGGCGCGGTAGCCGAGGCGCGAGAGGAACGCTTCGCAATCTTGGATCTCCTGGAGTGCACCCACTGGAGTGCACCCACGCCCCAAACGTCTTCTCATTGCGCTGACGCTGTCGGCAGCAACGATCTGCTCATCGCCGCTCAGGCCGTTGCACTCGACTATGCAATCGTCACCGACAACGAGCGGGAGTTTGCCCGGATCGACGACCTTCCCCGCGAGAATTGGCTGCGTGAAGCCTGATGGCGTTTTTTGCCGTTGCGCTCGTGCGAACCAGCGAGCCTGGCGAGGCACGAGCTGAAGCAGCGCTTCATCGCATGAGAACATCAGCGTCCGGTCGGGTGAATTATCAGGGCGACAACGGCAGGAACAGGCCGGCCACGTCTAACTCGATGGCGTCGAACGGGGCCACGCGCGGCGTGTCGCCGTCGGTCCATGCGAAGCGAAGCCAACGCCCGTCCGAAGGTAGAGATCCGCCTTCCGGACCCGATCGCGGCCACGGTCCGCGGGCGAGACGACCTCGCATATCCAGTCCGGCACCGTCGTGATGGGCCGCTCGCTGGGCAGATCCGGGAGCCTGACACGCGTCCAGCCGGCCAAATCGGGCACGACGCTTTGGTGACGCTCCAGCCTGACGTCCGGCTCGGTTGTGCGCCGGCGCGGGGCGGGATGTCGCCTCCAGTTCACCGTCCAGGATCTCGTACACCCGCCCATCGTCAGGCGTGCGCGAGAGATCGTCCCAGGTCGCTGACCGCCGCGCTGTTTCAGACATGGTGCAGGTCGAATCGCGCGAGAGCCTCACGCATACATGAGCCGCAGCTGCATGGCATCCTTGGCGTTCGCGAGCGCTGCCTCCTGTGTGTCACCGTGGGCCATCGGTGGGGTCCGGCTTCAGCCAGACCAAACGTCGATTTGCGCTGGAGTTCAGGTCCGCCTGAAGGCGGACACCACCTGTGCTACGCGCCTTTGGCAGGCCTGAAGGCCTGCACTACTCCTGACTGAAGGCCTGCGCTGCTCCTGACTATTCTTCGCGGCGGCCGCGATTGACCCTGAGCGTACGCATCTTTCTATAGAGGTTGGTCCGCTGGATGCCGAGCGCCTTGGCCGCATCGCTGATCCGGCCCCGGTGCTGCTCGAGAACGGACGAAATGTAGTCGCGCTCGAACCGCGACCGCGCCTGCTTGAGCGTGCCGCCGTCGGAAAACACCACCGAACCGCCGTCGAGCTTCACGTGCGTGAGCACGTCCTCGAGGCCGATCCCTCGCCCGCCCTGCAGCCCGGTGACGACGCTCTCGAGCAGCGTGCGCAGCTCCACGGCATTGCCGCGCCACGGCAGCGCGGAGATGAGCGAGAGCGCCGGCCTGGACAGCGTCTTGGGCGGCACGCGCAGCGACGCGCAGATTTCGCGCAGGAAGTAATTCGCAAGCGCCGGAATGTCTTCGCGGCGGCTGCGCAGCGGCGGCATGTCGATGCGGATCACCGACAGGCGGCGGAACAGGTCGTCGCGGACGCGCCCCTCCTGCACCACGCCATCGAAGCCGGGATCGACGCCGGCCATCGGCCGGATGTCGAGGCTGACGGACTCGCCCTTCTCCACGAGCACGGCTTCCCGGTCGCGCAGCACACGCGCGAGCCGCGCCTGCACGCGCGTCGGCGCCTCGGCGACGTTCTGGAGGTAGATGGTGCCGCCGAGCGCACCGTGCAGACAGCTGTGACGGCTGATGCGCTCGAGGCCGCGCGAGGTGTCGTGGTTCTGCGACCGCGCGGCCTTGCCAAACAGCGCCGCATCGAGCTCCTCGGTGTCGTAGGCCGCGCAGTTCACGGTGACGAAGGCGCCCGTCGCCCCGTCCTGCAGCGCGTGAATGGTGCGCGCGGCCACCTGGCGTCCGGTGCCGTCTTCGCCGCGGATCAGCACGCCGGCGCGCAGCGTCGCCGCGCGGGCGAGGAGCGTCATCACCTCGCGCATCGCGGCGGACTGACTGTAGAGATCGTTTTCCGTGGCGGCGACTGCGCCCGGCGAGAGCCCGGGGTCATTCGACTCGTACTTCCGCTCGCGCTCGATGGCGTTCGCAACGCGGCGTCCGCCGAGCGGCCGCGCGAACACATCCGCCATCCCCGCCAGCACGGCCTCCGTCGTCAGGTCGGGACGCCGCGCGTCGACGACGGCGAACATCAGCGTGGCGGCGCGTTGCGTGCGAATCTCGCGCGCGCCCTGCAGCGCGGCGGCGCCGCGCGAGAGATCGAGCAGCACCGGCATGTCGTGCCGCTGCAGCTCGGTGAGCGCGTAGGCGACGTTGTCGGCCCAGACCACCGAGACGTCGGCGACGCCGAGCTGTTTTTCGGTGTCGGCCCGCTCAGAGGCAGGGCAGCCCAGGTAGAGGATGGACTTCACTTGGGATTTGGGATTTGGGATTCGCGGGGCTACTTGCCCAGCAACGCGCCGATGACGGCCAGGAGAACCATGATTTGAATGCCGACGAGCCAGATGAACTGTTTGGAGACTTTCTGATCCAACGCCTCGATGCGCCCGGTCAGCCGCTGATCCAGCGCCTCGATGCGAGCAATCGTGGCCGCATTGGCCCCCATGAGCTCTTCCCGGAAGCGGTCCACTTTCTGGTCAAGAAAACAGCGCCCCCCCTGCGAGCAATTCAGAATTCCTAATTCCTACTTTCTCAAAGGCACGAAATGGCCGTCGCCTTTGGGATCGACTTCCATTACGGCCGTGCCGTTGGGTCCGTAGGTGAGGCGCCGATCGGGCGTGCCGCGGTGCTCGGTGTCGAACGCGATCGACGCCAGGTGATCGCCGTCGTAGGTTTCCCACTTGTCGATCTTGCCGTCACCGTCGCTGTCTTCCTCCGCGGTCACGAGCGTGTTCTGCTGGTAATGCTCGGTGCGCGTCACCTTGCCGTCGCGGCGCGTTGACACGTCGATGCGCGCGATGGTGCCGTCGGGTCCGGTGTAAGACCACGCGTCTTCCATCCCGTCGTTCTGCCGCGAGAAACCGATCTTCTCGATCTTCTGATCGGGCCCGTAGTACTCCCAGCGCTCGATCTTACCGTCCTCGTCCTTGTCGATCTCGATGCGGACGACGCGGGCGCCGTCCATGTAGCTCCAGGTGTCGACTCTGGCGTTGCCGTTCGAGTCGTATTTGAGGAGCTCGAGCTTGCCGGTCTTCTTGTCGTATTCGGGGGTGATGCGTTTCTTCGCTTCGGCGCTTTCCCGATTGCAGCCGGCCAACATTAGGGCGGTTAACAGAACCAGCGCGGGCGCCGCGACTTGTCTCATGGTGTATTTCTGGCTTTTGACCAATATCGCAACGCTTCGCCCTTTGACTTACAGCCGCGGGGGTTTGTTGTTGAGGGGCCCCAGGAGGCTGTGTCAGGCGAGAATGGCAACTCGACGAGCGGCTGGAACAGGCGTTCCGACCACCGCTGGGGGAATATCGAGTCGCACAGGGTAGACGGGTGAAACCCTGCGATTCTACACAGCTGAGACTTGGTGTCAACTGAAATACAAAATGGTCAAAAAAGATACGGAGGAGTGCGATTTTACTAACGCCGCGCGAGCTCGGGGGTGAAAAAGAATTTCACAATGAGCTCTCGCAGCCCATCGAGCGAATCCGTGCTGTTGATCGCAGTTCGCAAGTGCGATCCATTCTCGAGTCCCTTCGTGTACCAGGAACCGAGCGCGCGGATTTTGTTGATGACCCAGCGGTCGTGGCGGGACTTGGGATTTGGGATTTGGGATTCGGGATTCGGGGGATTCGGGGGATTCGTCGCACCAGATCTGAAGGAGTGGCGGAAGCCTTCGGGTTCCCTTACGCGCTCGTTGAGCAGCATCTCGATGTAGTCGAGCAGGAAACGGCCGCGATCCTCGAGGGTCACCTCGCGCGGCGCACGTCCCGCGGCGATGTCCGTGG
>Ga0082335_1004599_pt1 | contig 20396 bp, 20 predicted proteins | sample Subgrocontami58m_FD_72375 | JGI IMG/M metagenome (GOLD analysis project Ga0082335, IMG submission 72375) | Subsurface groundwater microbial communities from S. Glens Falls, New York, USA - GMW37 contaminated, 5.8 m (SPADES assembly) (version 2) ... | reverse complement strand
AAGAACAAAAAATATAAATTTTAATAAATTCTTAGTACCTTTTTTTTGTTCTTTTTTTGACACTTTCCATTTTTCTTCTGGCTTAGACCACAATATTAAGAGATAACCTAATGTTAATAACAAACTAAAAATTCCTACATATATTAAATTATAATAAAATGAAAGACACATTAAAAAAAATGTTATTATAGATAATATTTGTACATTAGATTTTATATCGGATAATGATACAAAGAATAAGTGAAGTTTTTTAAATGGATTTTTCATAATTTCTAAGTTTTAATAAATAGTTAATAATACAAAGGTACGTATAATAATTGACATTTCCTAATAAATAATGAATTTTTTTTAGTTTTTAGTGATATTTATATAAATAAATAGTTTCAATAAAGTAAATAACTATCTATAAACATGACATTACCAAAACCACTTTATCTCATTTTTGTTAATAAAATAGGTTTAGATGTATATGGTAAATCCTTATACGAATTTGTATTTTCAAAAGATACATTAGAAATAACAGGAGAAAGTTGGGATAGTTTCCCAGCACAAGGGAATCCAGAACCTCCACATAAAAAATATATTGAAAAGGTAGGATCAATAAAAACAGACAAATTTGAATTAGAAGTTATCCAAGATTCTCCATTTTTTTGTATGAATGATTGTCAAGATCATATTATTGCAATGGCATGGGAAATATTAAAAGATGATGAGGAAGATTTTAACAATAAAAGATTGGTTTTTTATTTTGGGGAACAGGAAGATTCTGTTATTGATAAACTTCACTCAAGAAATATAAAATTAGAAAATAAAAATTAATTAAAATATGAAAAACAAAATAGTTAAAATAACAGAAAAAGAGTTAAAAGAGATAATTGAAAATAAATTAAATAATAATGATAGAAAAGAATATTATGTTGCATGGTCATCTTGGTTTGAAACTCATCCCTATAATATAGAATTAATTATTTCAACTCTTAAATCTATGGGTGTTGAGGATATCTATAAAGAAAATCAATTCGGTTGGTCAAATCAACCAGAAGTGGTTGTTTTTATGGCAGATGAAGGCAGTGAATTTATTAATAGTAAAGAAATTGAAAAACGATTACAACGAACAATAGGAACTGAATGGATAATTATTAAAGAAAAAGATTGGTCATCATCTGAAACTTTAGATGAAATAGTATCAATTGATTCAGAAACAGCAGAAAGAGACCCAGATTTAGTTAAAAAACTACAAGATAAAATACAGCCAAGATTAATCTTTTAATTGTACTTGGCTTCATAAACAACATTACCTTTATCGTCGTAAACAATGTATCTTGAAGAGCTGCTAATATTTAAATATCTATCAACATTGACCTCAAGTTCAGCCCTGGATTCTGCATGCTCTAAATATTTAAAATCATCGACTAAATAAAGTTTATCAACTAAACTATTTATGCCTATAACTCTGAATTCTCCTTTTATTGCTCTTAATTCCAAAGTTGTTGTCAAGCTCATATTAGTTCAAATGTAAACCTTGTTTTATTCTGACCCTTGTTTTCTGTCTTTAAAATATTTATATGCCCAATCTCTTTTAAATTGTCTACATGAGTGCCGCCACATGGGCATTTGTCAAAGTTTTCTATTTCAACAATCCTTATATCTTTTACGGTTTCTGGAACCCTGCCAAATAAGTTTCTTCTCTTTTCACTAATTGTGGATAGGACCTCTTGCCTTGTTGTAAAGTATTTCCTGACATTTAAATTCCTATCTATGGTTTTATTAAATTCTTCTGATATAAATTTCAAATCTTCCGGGCTTGGCTTAAAAGGAAAAAAATCTATCCTGGAATTTTCAAAGTCTATTTGGTTGCCAACGGTTTCAGCATCATAATTATCTAATAAAATAGAGCTTAGAACATGCTGTGCTGTGTGCATCCTCATTAGTTTATACCTATAATTCCAATCAATAACCCCATAAACCTTTTTGTCATTAATGGGTTCTTTTAAAAAATGCATCACTCCATTTTCTGATTTTTTTACATCAATTACTTCAATTCCGTTTAAGGTTCCTTTGTCGCTTGGTTGGCCACCACCATTAGGATAGAAAGCTGTCCTGTCTAGAACTACAAAACTGTCATTATTCTGAATTACATTAGCATCGAATTCCTTTATGTAGCAATCCTTTAAATATAACATTTCTGTCATAGATTTGCACAATAATAGCTGTTTAAATAATTTATTAATTTAGACAAATATGATAACTAGAATAAGTTTATAGTAGCCAAAATTAGTATCATCGCGATAACAACCATAAAATACAATTCGTGGTCGCACAGATGATTCTTATTCTTGCAGTTTTTAAAGGGGCAGATTCTAGGCATTTTTCCTCGCGAATAATAATACAATCTTGGCTACTAAAAAGGAAATTGTTCTTTGCATAAAGCTCTTTTTATTTACAATTTGAATTCCAAGTTTCTCTTCCAAGACATTAACTGCAACTTGGGCTTTAAATGAATTTGCAATAATTTCTATTTTTTCTTCTTCAATATATTTTTTTATTTCATTTCCATTCAAGTTTTTTTCATTGTCTACAAGTTCAAAGAAAACATCGTTAGTTGTTTTAATTTCTAGATCGGCTTTCTTCATTGAGTCAAGCAGGCTAAAAATGCCTTCTTTATCCAGTTTTAGGAATATTGTTTCATTAGTATCCTTAATAAACAATTGTATACTCGCAGGCAGAGCTACCTTATATTTGGATATGTCTAGTTTTTTCCCTGTTTCATAATGCTGTTTTATGAATTGTGTTACAGTAAGGCCGCTTTCTAAATCATCAGCATTTGAATTATAGAAAGAAAATGGCATTAAGACTACCAACATTATTAGAAAAAAATGTAGTTTCATTATTTCACCTCTTTAATTTATAGAAGTTAAATCGTTTTTAAAACTTTCTATGTAATTATTTTACAAAGAGACAGAGCAGAAATATTTATATATACGAGCGTTTTATCAGTATAAAACAATTTAAAGAGGTGAGGTTAATTGGCATCTAATACATGGATAATCTGGATAATACTTGTAATAGTAATAGCATTTTTGATAGTGTGGTGGGCTAAGAAGAAAGGGCATTTAAAAGAAACAAGTAATATGCCTCCAACTCCCGAGAAATAAACAAAGTTTATATATTAATTTTCTTTCTTTTTTGTTAAATGGCATTTAAGAATTTCTTAATTCCTGGATTGAGGGTATTGCTACTAACAATCGTCATCTATATTTTGTTAATTGGGTATATTCTGCCATACATCTCTATTGGGTCTAGTTACATAAACAAATTCAGTTTGTTTACCATAATAGTTTTTGTTTATAGTTTTCTTCTTAGTTCTTTTATCTATACATTGATGAGCAAAAATAAGGGTAAACGAAAGTGGTTCTTTGAGTGATTTAGATTTTAATATATATGTTTAATAACAATAAAGTATTTATATAAAGAAATGTCTCTTTAAAGTAATTAAAAGGAGGAATTAATAATGAGTAGTGATATAGGAAAAATAGGGATATTATTAACAATTTTCATTTTAACTCTGATTTCAATTAAAGCTTCTGATTTTAGCGTTGTTCAGGGCATTAATCCGGGTTCAATCTGTCCTGGAACTACCTCCTTGTTTACTGATGCTATTACAAATACTGGAACTAGCGAAATGCAGTTTACAATTACTAATACAGGAAGTTCTTCTGGATTTACAACTACAGTACCACCAGGATTTATTCTGGGACCTGGGAAATCAAGAACAATCTATACTTATGTAACTCCAAGGACTACTACAAAGATTGGCAAATACACTTTAGATTTGAATATAGCATCTGGCTCTGATACTGAAACTATTTCTCATGCTGTTGATATAAATGATTGCAGTAGCTTTGAAATTAAGGCAGTTAATGCTTTAAAAGAGGTCTGTCCTACTGAGGTTGAAAAATTTGATTTTGAATTAAAAAATACAGGAGAATTTACTGAAACTTTTGATTTTAATGTTGAGGGCCAAGCAGCTCCTTGGGCAACTTTAAGCGAGAAATCAGTTACTCTAAGTAGAAAGGAAAGCAAAACTATTTTTGTTTATATTACAACTTCTAGTGACTCATTGGGAAGCTATGATTTTAGTTTAATGGCTGAAGCAAGGAGTTCTAAAAAAGTACAAAGTGCCAAATCCTCAATTAAGGTAAATCCATGTTTTGATTATAGCTTATCTACTAAAAAAGATTTCTTGAGCTTATGCGAGAAAAGCCTGGAAATACTGCCAATAGATATTACAAATAAAGGAAGTATTGATAATACATATAATCTAGAATTAAGTGGCCCTGAATGGGCAAGCCTTGAAAACAACAAGATTGTAGTTGGCAAGGGAGAAACTAAATCTGCAAATATTATTGTAAATCCAGATTATGGCATACAGGGCGACTTTAATCTTGAGTTTAAGGCAACTACAGACAAGGGAAAGGTGGAGAGCAGCAACAAGTTTAGCGTAAATGTAAAAAAATGCCATAGTGTTGATTTAAAACTAGAAAAAAACCGCGACAGGATATGTAACTCCTTATCAAGCAGCTATAATGTATTGGTAAAAAACACTGGTGACTTCAAAAAAGAATTTAAGTTTGAATTAGACGGCCCAGTATGGAGCTCATTTGAAAAAAGCAAGATAGAATTAGAGTCCGGGGAAGAGAGGCAATTAAGCTTAACAATCAATCCTGGATTTGATGTAGCACCTAGTGATTATGATATAAAGATCAAGGCTTCTGCATTAGATACAAGCAAAGTTTCCAGTGAAGATACTTTAACCATCACAACAATCTCAAGGGAAGATTGCTACAAGCCAAATATAGGAATTAACAATAAGGAAATTAGTGTTTATTATGACAGTGCAGCTACAGTTCCTATTGTAATAGAGAACAAAGGCAATCAAGAAGCTACTTATGATATAAGCGTGAGTGGGACAGCTACCAACTTTGTACATTTAAATCCAGCTATTATTACAGTAAAGCCTAACATGGCTGAAGTATTATACTTGTATATTGCCCCAACAACTGAAACAACTGATGGAGAATATTCTGCAACTATAGCTGTAAGACTAAAGGACAGCACGATACTAGCATCTGACAACTTAATAATAAAAGTAAGCAAGAGCAAGGTTCCTACTGAAATAATCCAGCCAGAACAGCCTCAAACAAAAAAGAGTCTATGGCAGAGAATAAAAGAGTTCTTTTCTGGAAAGCCTGTAGATGTAGAGCAGTCACCTGTCACAGAGGTTCCAACCGAGAATATTACAGAACTTCCATCTGAAAACGTTACTGAACTGCCAAATATTACTGAAACAATTGTAGAAGAAAATAAAACTGAAACTCCAACCTTCCCTGAAACAACTGGTCAAGTCCCGACTGAAGTTACTGGGCCTGTTCCAGAATCAAGAAATATTGATTTTGACAAGGGGAACAAGCAGATTGTCAACCAGGAAAAAAACCAGGATGTCGGCTTTAAACTGAATAATGAGGATCATAGTGCAAAGGTAACTGACATTTCAGCTGATGGCATTACTATAGTAATAAGGTCTGAGCCGCAATATTCTAATTTAAAGATAGGAGAGAGCAAGGATTTTGATACAAATAATGATGGTGTAAATGACTTAAGGGTTACCCTAGTAGGAATAGAAAACGGAAAGGCCAAGCTTGTATATGAAAACCTGTTGGCAGAACCTTCAACAGCTGAAAACCCTGTGCAAGAGGTAACAAATGAAACTTCTAATCTGTCTGAAACTAGTGGAGCATCTACTATTCCAGAAACACAGGCAACTAGTCCGAGTTTCTTTTCCTTATACAAATCATATATAATAGGGGGCATAATAATATTAATACTGCTTATCCTTATAATAAAATATAGAAAGCCCATCAAGGAATTCTTTGAGGAAGAGGTAGAAGAAGAAATGCCCCAAAAGAAAGAACCCCCAAAGGAAATTAAAAAAGAGCCAGTAAAAGAAACTAAAGAGATAAAGAAAGAAGAACCAAAAAAAGAAGCAAAGGAAGAAAAAAAGCCTGCTTCCAAAAAGAAAAAAGAAGTTAGCGAAGAGGAATATTATTAATTTTTCTAATAGAAATATATTTAAATAAGCTCATTTTATAATGCTATATATTATTATTTATATTTTATCAAAAAGAGGTGAAATGATGAGCAAAATATTATTTGTTCCTTTGTTGTTTACTCTGTTATTGTTTTCTGTATTTAATGTATATTCAATAAAACAAGATGACCTTGACCCAGGCCCGACAGGTGGTCCCGTAAGATGCACTACAACTGACTATCCTTTACTGGGTGGTGGATTTATCTCAGTAACTACGTGTACCGCAGGTGGTAAAAGTGAAATTGTAAATTATGAGATAATTGAACAAAGTCCTCCTACTGTGAATTCATTTATTTTTGGTATAATAATACTACTATTAGCCGTACTTTTTATAGCCTGGATTGAAAAAACCAGCTGGCCTTTTAAGATTAAGTAGATGGGGTTAGCAATACTGCCAGTTTTTCTTATTCAGTAGAAAAGAAAATTTAAATATCAATAATAAAAAGAAATTCTATGTTTTTTGCATTTAATTATCTGTTTTACCAAGAGGTTTTAAGAAATTATGGATTAAACGTATGGCAGCGCTTTCTTGAAATTGTGTATGCGCCCTTGAATTTTAAAGAGATGCTTTGGATTTTGGTGCCTATGCTAGCTATACTTCTGTTAATAGAGTTCTATTTTGGAATCTATGTTGAGGAAGATCTTGGGTGGAACACTGCTTTTGCAAACACTTTAATCTTGTTGTTTGTAAGCCTGGATTTAGGAAGACACCTTTATGAAAACGGGCTCTTGTTTTTTGACAAAATAAAAACAGTAATCGTGATTGCGGTACTTATAGAAGCTATTTTATTGGCATTCCTTGATTTCTTCCATTTATTTCCAGAGAGATTTGCATTTAAGATGAGCAGTCATTTGCCCATTAATTTTATTGCAATAAGCGCGATTATTTTAGTCTATACAAACATCAGAGTAGATTTTGTAACAATGAGCGCCATACTATTATTGGCAGTATTCATGGCTTTGGCAATAGGATTTATACACAGTTTAGAGCCAAGAGTTAGAAACCACAATAATTCAATTTAGACTTGAAAAATTGCTGAAATTATTTTACAAATTCTACATTATCTAAACCTTTAAAGGCTTGGTCGCCTGTTAAAAACTTTATATTGAGCTTTTTTGATATTATGTATCCTATTGCATCTACATAACTAATCTTAAATTTAGTTTCTTTAATAAATCTTAATCTAAATTCAACTGATTCTTTAATTATCTTTGTGTCTATGTTAATGCAAACTTTTAAGTATTTATCAAATTTTGTCTCTGCAATTTCTTGATTTGTTTCTTTTAAAAGAGAATTATAAAACTCCATCAGATTAAGTATTGTTGTAACAAATTTTGAATCTAAAAACTTAATGTAATTAAGATTGCCTTTGTTTATCTCTACTAAGGCATACGTGTCAAAGAAGTAAATTTTATTCCCAGCCTTCATCTATCTCAGCCATTATTTTTTTAGTAGGTTTTTTTAATATATTCTTTAAACTTCCAAACTCTTTTTTAAGGTCTATATTTTCTTCATTAATCATCACAGTTAGATTTTTGCCGAGTTTTATGTTAGTACCTTTAATCTTCTCTTTAGGTAGAACGATAGCTAAGGAATTGCCCCATTTTTTTACTTGTGATTTTATCTCTATCATAATGATACAATGTATCATTGATATATAAACCTTTCGGAGGTCTTCTAAAATGTACGAAATACCACAAGAACTTCAACAATTAGAAATCTATGAATTTAACGATTTCTTTTCTTATATTTGAAATTTCATCTACTGTTATTGTGTTTAATTTATCTTTGATGTAAATAATAAACTCTCTAATTTCTTCAGGATTAAATTCAACCTTTTTATTTTTAAGATAATATTGATTGTCGATTCTTAATCGTTTATCTTGCTCTAGTAACTTAAATGATCCTTTTGGTAATAATTCTTTATCTTCCAGAAAAGTGCTTAATTCTATAGTGCAATCATGTATTTCAGATTTTATACCTATCTTCATAAGCAAGGAATATGCGGCGAAATACTCACAATAATATTTCGTGGTTGAAATCCACATATTTGATTTGTCTTTTATACTTTGTAACACTAACAGAGTTTCTTCAGCGCTTTTTATATACTCCCCCGCTAAATTATTATTGGGCTTAATTATCTTGATACCTTTATTTTGTTTTAAACACCATTTTAATCTTTCAACATCCATCTTATCACATCCTCACTTCCATCTATTATTAAATGTTTATTTTTTATTTCTTCTTTTAATCCTTTATTGATATCATCTAAACTTTTTACATTTATTATATGAAAAGATAAATTAAATTTCTTCTCAAAATCTTTAAATAAATTAGCATTAAAATCTTTAATAACTATTAAATCTATATCATTTGCTTTTTTTGTATTTTCAACACCACTTCCAAACATTAGTGCGGTTTTAAATGAATTATTATGAATAAAAGAAATTATTTCTTTTAACATCAGATCATTATGATACTTCTTAGTTAGTATCTCTTTTTCTGCTAATAATATGAAGTCTATTATTAACGGATTGTCATAATTTAGTTTATACATCGTTAATCTACCTTGATATTTTTTAATTAGAATTCCGTTTTTTTCGAATAAATTAAGGTATTTGCGCAAGGTTGTGTGATGTATTTTTAACTTTCTCGCGATTTCTGATAAATGTATGAACTCTTTTGAGTAAAGTAATGGTTCTAAAAGTGACCATATTGTTATATTTTTAACCATATTGTTACATAAATAACAATTAATATATAAACCTTTCTTTTATTAAATTTTGCTAAGAAAATTCGCCAATTTTCATATAATAACTTTATTTAATTATAAAATTATAATGTAAATCCTAGGGGAAAACTAAGATTTGAAGAAGTGGTGTAACGCAATCCGACGACTAGTGATTATAAATAAAAAAGAAAAAATTATTGTTTATTATCTAATTATTTTATCTTTCTGCTACAAATTGTTGACCATTATATTCGGAGTATAAATCAACAGTGCCTATTGTCATACTAGAAAACCAATAAATAGGTTCTCTATAACATAATAAGCTTCCGCTCGGTTTATTTGGATCTGCCATTTTAAGTTCATGTTCAAATCCAAAACCATTTCCTACTACATTTTCCAAACAAGTCCTTGCCCGTTTTACACCGCCCATTCTTGCAATAAACAATGGCTGGCCATAAAGCTTTGATTTTGAAAGGTACCCAGAAGTTACATTAGAAGCAGTTTCTAATTTTTGTACTATTCCATAATTATCTTTCAAATTAGGAATTCCTTTTTTGAAATCCCCGAATTCATACAAAGGTATTTGTTTGCCGAATTGTAATTGCCCTCTTAATAATGGCACTATTTCTTCCTTTTGAGAAAGATTTATGGGGGCTTGGTACTCTGTTGAAGATCTATAAGCCTTTTCTATTCTTTCTGGCGTTAAAATGCCTCCGCCATGGACGGTAACAACTACCGGAGTTCCTTTCTTGAAGAATCTTCCTTCTGTATCCTTGCCGATATCTTCTTCAGATAACGTAAATAAAGAGCCCCACCCAAATGAAGGATATGTTTCAGGTTCATTTAATAATTGCGGCATAGAAAGAACATAGCCTTTTTTCCCAGCATACTTTTGTGCACTTCTTAAGATAGTTGGGATTACAAATCCACATCTTTTATTGTAATAACTCATCTGGAATGCGGTTAATACTCTTGGAAGATTTTTAATAGGAAGCTCATCAAGGCAGTCCTTGTCAATTCCAAAAAGTTTTGTTTTTTTTTCTTTGGTTACTGTTTTAGTCATTTCTATCCCCCTAAAAATACCGTATAGTAGTAACAAATTAGGAAGAGTATATCTAATTTTTGCCGCTATATAGCTGTATTAGTACTTTCCAATAAAGAACTCGCCTATCTTCTTCTCTGCATATTTCAGATGTTGTCTAAATGTAGAATATGAAATTTTAGATAGTTTAGCTAAGTCTTTTAACTCAATGCTCTTTGGGTATTCATAATAACCATTTTTAACTGCAGATTCATATGCATTTTTTTGTTTCTTTGTTAAGTTTGGTTGAAATCCTAGTATAGATATATTTTGTATTTTTTCTTGCTTTAAGCTTTTTAGATTTAATTGATAATTTTGCTCTATAAATTTTATCAAATTTGTTATTTCTTGTCTTCGCCAGCTTCCAATATGATAATGATAAATACCTTTATTATCTATCAATACCGGAGATAAATATATAAAAAATGGGCTATAAAATAATTTAAAATTCTTGTCTTCTGTTATTAGTATATTCAAGAAATCATTGTTTTCTTCAAGATTTATGATAGGTTTACTTTTTTTCAGGAATTTAATCAATTCTAATTTCTTTTCATGATCTCCTTTTACTGTTCCAATAAGGTTTAAGTAAAGTTGTCTGTTTTTTTCGTAGCTGGATATAGGATATCCCGTAATAGTAACATTGAATTTATTTGCTGCTTCTCCAAAGAATACATTTTTTCCATCAAATTCGAATTTAGCTACCCACATGATATACCATTATATAACGGTATTATTAAAACTTTTCGGAGGCACCAAAAATGTACGAAATATCTCTTTTGAATAATTTTCCATAGAAAACATATTCACTACACTCTCCATTTAAACACTCTTTGTCAATTGCACAAGACCAGTAGTTAAACTTATTTGTCTATTGACTTTCTTGAGACTGCGTTTTCAGGTAGTAATACTAATGGCTTCGGGGGGAAACGTAAAGAGTCTGAGTGCAGATCATTGCTGTAAATAATTTCAGTGATCTCATCTTTTTGCCATTTCGGAAGCATTTCAAATGCGATTATTTTAGTCTTCATATTGTCGATATAACTGCTGTATTCTGAGTCCACATTTCTGACATACAAGTCTCTTTCTTCTTCTGATAGATATTTAACATTATATGCCTCTCCTATCTCTTCCAAAGTTTCCTTTTTGCCAGCACGCATCTCTAGTTTCATCCCGACAATAATTCTTTTCAAGTCCAAGAATTCGTCTTCAGGTATTACAATTTCCTGATGTCTCTCTGGTTCAGCTGTCGAATCCTGAAAAGCCTGAAAATCTTCTACGATATTCGTGTCTTTCGCGTTTTCTAACAGCTTTTTTCTAGCTTCTTGAGAAGCCTTTCGGATGCGCGGCTTGCTATGATATTGTGTTATGGGTGCTTGATATGATGGATTGTATCTATTTGGGTTCTCTGTATAAATATCCGCGATAAGCACCCCCACCCCTAAAGCAATCGCGCCAAGAAAAAGACGAACACCAAATCCACCTCTGCCTTTTGATTTAGAGCTTCCTGTGCCATATGAAGTCCCATTGGAATATGATCGAGAACCAGAGGATTGTCTTGTTACTCTATCTTCTAACTCATGTCTTTCTTTCCACGAATTCCACTCGAATGTTCCCGATTCTCCATCTGATGTTTCAGCATGATAGTCACGAGGCTTAGTACCAGGAATAATGCAAGTTACAATTTCTTCCAAATCATCCAAACCATCCCTTTCTTCGGTAAGTTTATAGTCCCCACTACTTGTTTCAAGAGAACCGTCCCAACTCTTATGCAGTTCCCCTAAATTCTTATCTGGGAGAAAAAAGAATGGTGAAGTATTCTCTTCGTACAAAACTTTTTTGCCATTTTCTTCTTTTATGTAAGTCTTCCCCATATCAATATCTCCTTGTGTTTCTTAGAATCTTTACATTAGCCATTTTAACCCCACTTTGTAATTCCAGTATATATTTTCTAACATATAAATCTAACGGAGGACTAAAAATGTACGAAATACCACAAGAACTACAATATAAAGAAAAAATCGTATTTGGATTGACTTTTCAGCAGCTAGCCTGGGCTATCTTATTTCTACCAATAATACTGATTATCTTAGCTAAAACCCATTATGACTTAACAACCAAATTATTTTTAGTTTCTATTCCCGCAATTCTAGCTTCTCTATTCATGTTCTTTAACTTCTATGATAAGGTAAAGAATTTCTACTTATGGCTTAAATTCAGAAATATGACTACAATGTCCTTAAAGATGAAGAAATTTCTAGGAATAAAAGACATTAAGGATAACCATATTTTTGTAAAGCACTACAAGACTAGATTTCCTTTCAAAAACTTTTATACAACAGAAAAAATAACCATTCTAGAAGTAACTCCGATTAATTTCTCTATAAAGACAGATGAAGAGAAAGAAGCCATAATAAAAGGATTCCAGAAATTCCTTAATTCGTTAGATTTCCCAATCCAGATTTTAATAACAACAATTCCATTGAATATAGAAAACTATTTTGAAAAGCTTAAATCCAATAAATTCCAAAAGCATTACAATGAATACAAGGAATTTCTTACTAAAGTTATTGATGAAAACAAGATAATGAACAGGAATTTCTATTTAATTATTAAAGAAACCTCTAATCTACAGATTCAAGCAAGTATCTGCCAGGAAAAACTAGAATCCATTAATCTCAAATCAAAACAATTAGAAAATAAAGAACTAAAAAGTTTATTCATAAATTTGTTCAGCAAAAACATAATAAACAAGGCAGACAAGGAAGTAACAAAGGAAGATTACCTTCATTATCTAATAGCTCCAAAGTCAATAGAGAACAACCCAGATTCCATTAAATTAAATGAAACCTTTAACAGGATTATAAAAGCTTATGGCTATCCTAGACTTGTAGAAGCTGGTTTTCTTGACAAGATAATCACAAGCAAAGGCAATTTTGACATTTCTCTGCATATAGAACCATTAACAATAGAAACAACCATGATCACGCTAGACAAAGAACTACAAAAACAAAGAGCTGATCTATATTCAACCCAGATAAGAAATGCAATTAACCCTAGTTTGGAAATAAAATACCAAGACACTAGAAAAACCTTAGAAGAACTGCAAAAAGGCATCCAGAAATTATACAATGTAAGCTTATATTTAAATGCAAAAGCCAATAATAAGGAAGACCTAAACCTATTGACAAAGAAGATAGAATCTGATCTAAATTCCTTGATGATTATTCCTAAAATCCCAATTTTCCAGATGTTACAGGGATTAAAATCAACAATACCATTAGCTTCTGATCATCTTAAAACTAAAAGAAACATTACAACAGAATCTTTAAGTGCTTTCTTTCCATTCACTTCACAGTTCTTAAACATAGACCAAGAAGGAGTCTTATTTGGGCTTAATAAGAATGATATTCCAATAATTAAGGACATCTATAAACTGACTAACGCAAACGGAGTTGTTCTTGCTACCAGTGGTTCAGGAAAAAGTTTTTTCACTAAATTGTTCATCTCAAGACACTTGTTGAATAATGTAAAGGTAATGGTTATTGACCCACAATCAGAATATATAGAGCTATTCAATAAATTCAATGGCGAAATAGTGGAAATATCAAGAAATTCCAAGACAATTATCAATCCACTTGACTTGATGGAGCATGATTATGCAGAAAAAAGGCTATCTTTAATGGATTTAATGCCTATCATGCTAGGAGTATTAAGTGATATACAGAAAGCAGCTATTGACCGAGCTTTAACAAATACATATTTAAGAAAAGGCATCAACAATAATGAAGAAACTTGGAATAACAAGCCTCCAATATTGCAGGATTTTTTACACGAGTTAGAATCTATGGAAAAAAAGGCTTCTATCATTGAAAAGCCAACTTACAGAAGCTTAATTAACAGATTAAGCATGTACACTAACGGAGTTTTCAGTTTTCTGAATAAGCACACTAAAATAGATTTTACCAATCAATTTGTATGCTTTAATATCGGAGATATGCCCAAGCAAGTTAAGCCAGTTGTGATGTTCCTGATTCTTGATTATGTTTACACTAAAATGAGAGAAACCAAAGAAAAGAAAATACTAGTTATAGATGAGGCATGGAGTTTATTGAATAGGGTAGAGGACGCTTCTTATATATTTGAGATAGTAAAAACCTCTAGGAAATTCAATCTAGGTTTATTGTTGATTACTCAAGATGTTCAAGATTTACTTAAAAGTGAGGCCGGTAATGCTTTACTTGCAAATTCTTCCTATACTATTTTAATGAGGCAGAAGCCAGCCGTAATAGAAGACATATCAAAAATATTCAGATTAAGCAAACTAGAAAGAGATAAATTGTTAACAGCAAATATAGGCGAAGGCCTGTTAATACTTGAAAATGAGCATTCTGAACTAAAAGTAATAGCTTCTGAGGAAGAATACAAGATAATAACTACAAACCCAAATGATTTCATAAAAAAGATAAAAACTAAGAGAAAGAAACAGAAAGAAATTACTATTAATTTAGATGAGAATAAAGGCATTTATGAGAAATCAAAGCTTACAGAAGAGGAAACATCATTCCTTTACGAGAAAGGATACAAAATTTCTTCACACATAGATTTGTATGGCGGCCATCCTAGGGATTATTTAATCAAGCCAAGGTTCAATGAAAGCTCAGATCATTTTTTCATGATTAAAAAAATTGAGGAATACATCAAAAAACACACAAATCAAATTTACTTGTATCAAACTACAAAGCCCGATATTGTATTTATATCCAATCACAAGAAAATAGCAATAGAAGTAGAAACAGGAATCAAGAATGATAAGCAAGTGATAAAGAAAAAGGCTGAAATTCTAAGTAAGGACTATGGGAAAAACTGGTTTTTTGTTCTTACAGATAGGTATGACAAATACAAGTATGAAAAATACGGTAAGGTATATACAAGAATGGAAATTCCCGACGTGATTGACTCATATTTTACACCCATAACACCTCGCCATAATAGTACTCCCAGTACTATGGTGTTATCGGTGTTAAAAACTAAAGGGAGCAGTAAAAATGGAAACAAAAGAACTAAATAATAATATTGAAATACCGAATCAATTGAAGAATCCGGGATTTAGGTTTTGCTTATTAAAGCCAAGAGAAAAAACACCATTTGAAGTAGATTGGCAAAGAAACAGAAATTATCGTTATGACAATCCTAAACTGTTAGAGCATCTAAAAAACAACGGAAATATAGGAATTATATCAGGATATGGAAATTTAAGGATTATTGATATTGATAATATTCAATATGCACAGGAAATATTAAACAAACTTCCAGAAACATTTACAATAAAAACAGGAACAAATGGATTTCATATTTATTTCTTAAGCGATTATGCAGTTAATTCTGTATTAAAAAACAATATAGGAGAGTTCAGGGCTTTGTACATGCAATGTGTTTGTAAAGGAATTCATCCAAATGGAAATAAGTATGAAATTTACAAAGATGTTGAAATAGCCCAGATACCAAAAGAAAAGGTTAAGGATTTTCTAAAGCCTTATTTAAGGGAATATAATTATAATCTTAATTCCTTTGAACAGCAAAATAATAGGGACAATACAAGGTCTGCCCAGGAATTCAGGACTTTAATTAAATTAATTTCTAAAGGATTCAGCAAGGATGAAATTGGAACTTTTATGCTTGGCTTTGAGAAATGGAAAACATCCCATCCAAGATACAGGGAATTAAGCTATGAAAAGGCATTGAGGTTTGTCCAAGAGCATGGTTTAAAGCATGAGGGGGAAAGAAAAATGGAAACAAACAAGCCTTTTAGAAAAAGCCTTGAGGGAAAAGACAAACAAAGATTAGAGGAACTAAACAGGCCATTAGTGGAAACTAGTATAAATTTAAGCGAAGATGAAAAATGGCTTATACATACAACCAGAATAATTGATATCAAGCCAATTAATTATATAAAGAAAGTGATTAAGAGCTCGTAATCTGAGCTCTTAAATTTATTCATAAAAACTTTTTATTTCATTTATAATATCACGAATTTGGTTAAGATTATTTATCTTGAATTCTTTTTTGAACTCCTTACCTCTTTTTCTTAAACCCAACCACAAAGAATTTTTTCTAGGTCTAATGATAATGAAATAAATACTACTACCTTTTTTATAACCAATAAAATGTTTATTAATTTTAAATATTATATTTGTTCCTAAGTCTATTATTTGTTTGTGCAGTTTATCATAAATATCTTGTATCCCTAACTCCATACCAAAGTGAGATATATCTTTATACTCTATTTGTTCTATTTTATTTTCTCTATCAATATCTATAAACTCTGGATTGCGTTCATATGCTTCTATACTTTTATTTAACCATTGTACTGCTATCTCACCCTCCTTCTTTTCTAATTCACTTAATCTTCTTGAATGTTTTATAGAATTCCTATAGTCTTTTAGATTTTTAAAATATTTATCTACCTTTTCTTTAGAAACAAAGATATCTTCAAATAAATTCCAATTTTTAATGATTATCTTTGAATAGTCCATTATGTCACAGAATTCTATCTTTCTAAATGCATCTTCATAAACTTCTTTTTGATAAGGTTCTTTTTTAATAGCGTCTAGCACACGTTCTCTAACTAAATTTTGAATATCTTGTGGGATATTTTCTTCCCAATAATCCTCTCCAAATTCTTCGTATAAAATTGAATGAATCATGTACCTTATTTTTGTTTCAAGTTTGTCTATAACATGATTTGGATTCTCTTCTAGCTCTAATTCTATTTTATTTTTTGTGCCTATTAATTTTTTTATTTCGTTTTCTATTAGTTCTGCCCTCTGTGTTATAAATTTATAATAATCATCACTCCAAATACCAGAATCTTCTTTGTTTGGTATAAGATGAGATTTTAAAATGGTATCAAATTCATCTTTGTTTAATTTTTTATAATCTTTAAAATATTCGCTAGGTTTTTTATTAGATATTTCTTTATTTAATTCAGAAGGAATAAAACAAAAATTTGTTATGATATCTTCCTCTTTTATGCCCTGTTTTTTAAGGTAACTTTTTGGGAAAATATGGTGTTTTTCTGACTTGTTGAATTCATAAAAGTAATCTCTATCTAAAGGAACAAATTGGTTATTTCTAAAGTTTTGGGGATTCTTAAGTGCTAAAATACAAATTATTGCGTTTCTTACAGCTGTACTACGCCCCATCTTTATAGATTTTATACGTTCTATATTTAAGTTTATAGGATAGTCAATATCGATTTCATTACTATTTACTATACTATCAAATAGAACCTTATCTTCACCCATTTTTGTAAAAGTAACCCCGCTATATCTTTCTGAAAAAGAAACTTTCCAAAACCATTCTTCTATTTTCTTCTTTTGGAAAGTTGACATTTTTTCTGCCTTAAAATAAAAATATGCCATAAGCGGTAATATATCTCTATAAGGTAGAAAGTCGTATCTCTTTACTCCTAAATTGTGTTTTATAAAGTCAATAGATTTTTCAATAGACTCAACAACATCATCCCAAATATCTATTATTTCTTTAGCTTTAAGTTTTAATTGATATGCTCTAGTACATTGTCCGTGAATAACTAGGGATAACGTTTCAGTGACAACCTCTGCATCTATCTCACCAAATGAAGATTCGAATTTTTCGTTTAGTTTTTGAATTCTTTCTTTCAAATCAAAATTTAAATCTTCATCCCATGTTCCTGCAACCACCAAATCGAAAATATCGAGTCTTTTACCACCCTGATTAATTCTCTCAAAGACTTTACATACATCTTCTAGTCCCTTATCTTTTACAAGTACAATAGATAATGGGTATTTATGAAATATTTGTGCACATTTATCGAATGTGCTCTTTCTTTCTTCAGTAAGTTTAGCATAAATTTTATGTCTTTCTGTACCCAATAATTTATGTAATGGAATGAATCTTTCCATATCACCTGCTCTATGAATAAACTCCGATTTATCCAAATCAAAACAAATATTGCTATAGTCTAATCCACTAAGCTTCAGACCCTGAATTATAACAAAAAGCGATGTTATTCTTTGTTGACCATCTAATATGTACCTGATATCATCAGAACTATCAGGATCTTTTATTTCTAACTCTGGTATTTTTCTAAAAAGATTATTATATTGCTTTGGTGCTTCCCAAATAAAAAAGCTACCTATTGGAAATTCTTTGTATATGCTTTCTAATAATTCTAATACTTTCTTTTTAGGCCATACAAAATCTCTTTGGAATCTTGGTATTCTTAATCTTCCAGATTTTACTTCGTATAATAAGGTAGCTATATCCCATGTATCAACCTTTATTTTTTTTATGTCCATTTTAATTATTTCTAGTTAATAGATTTAACAACATTTACCCCTATACTCGCAATACCCGCACTCTTTTGAACCTTTCTAGATTTTCCCATCTGACACCATTGACTCTAACTATAATATAGGATTTATATAGGTTTTTAATTATGCCTGAACTTTTGCATATCGACAAGACACAGAGTTTCTTGTCTATCTTCACTATCTTGATATCTTCCATAAAAATTCAAAATGAGTTCTATACATATTGAAAACTTCTTTATTAGATATTAAAATAACAATAGGCTCATAACTATAAACCATAATTGCAACATTGTTACCACACATTATTGTCTCGGTAACTTGATCTAACTCCTTAGGTAGTATTTTGTGGTGACTTAATTTATTTTTTGATATTACTGTATTCTTAAAATCAGAATTCCATAATAGCCATTCTTCTGTTTTAGTAACTTTCTTCTTAAGATTATAATTTTTCCAGTAAGTTTCTCCAAGAATTCTAACAGACTCATTGGTTATACCAATACACCAAGACTTATCTGCTTTAACAATCTCTGATAAGACTTTTTTTAATCCAGCAATGCCCCTAAATAAAGATACTTCTTGTTTATAACTTTGGGAACCAAAAATTTTGTCTATTTCTGGTATTAATTTTTTAGCCTCATTAATTTCAGAATCTAGTAACTCTTTCTTATTGTCCAGAAATTCTAATAAAGCTGATGGTTTTTCTGCTATAAATTTACGTTTAGTTCCATCAATTATAAAAGAAACAATACCTTTTTCAATCAATTTTTCTATATTGTCATAAACTATATTCCTATGAACTCCTAGAGTTTTGACTAATTCTTGGGCTGTAGCCTGCCCCTTGTTTAGTAATGCAAAATATACTCTTGCTTCATTTCTGTTTAAGCCTAGCTTCTCTAAAGTTGAACTGTCCATATAAATTAGTATTAAAAATTAGTATTTAAATCTTGCTGTCATATATTATGACAACATATTTTAATATACTACACTACTAAAAAGTAGTATATGAATAATGAAAACTTATCAAAACAATATAATAAACTAAGGGATACCTTCATCAAAGGGTCTATAGATTATAATTATATAAGCAGGTCTACCTATTATAATCTATTAAATTTTGATTTTAAAGGTAAAAAAATACTCGATTTAGCCTGTGGAGATGGTTATGACTTGGCTTTATTTAGTGATAAAGGTGCTGATATTTATGGTCTTGATGCTTCAGAAGAACTAATAAAGATAGCTAAACAAAAGGTAAAAAACTGTGATTTTGTAGTTGGTTATATGGAAAATATCCCTTATCCAGATAACTATTTTGATGTAGTATTAAGCAAATATGCTTTGCAAACATCAGATAATGTGCCCAGAATATTAGAAGAAATTACAAGAGTACTGAAATCTGGGGGAATTTTTTGTTATTTATCAGTTCATCCATTTAGACAATTTATGGAGAAAAAGAAATTTGGTAAAGATTACTTTAAACAAGAAGTTGTTGATTCCAAATTTTTTGAAGGAAAAATCACAATAAAAGAGCCATCACATACTTTTAATGAATATTTTTCTCCATATTTTTTTAAAAATTATAGATTAATTCACTTTGAAGAAAAAGCAGATTTTCCATCATCTGAAAAGATAAATGGAGATACTTACCCTTGCTTTTTTGTAATAAAAGCTGAGAAATATTAAATTTTTCATTTCTTTTTTTCAAATTGTTTTCATCTTAATTTTCCAGCTTCAAACCCAATTTCTTTCCAATCAAATCGCACCTCCATTAAAGCTATTTTTTCCATCGAGGCACGCTCCGAAGAGTCATTGAATTTTCCCTTTTCTTTGAAAAGGTCGGCTATGGCCTAAAATTTCATGCCTTCTCCGCTGTAAAACACCTCAAGAAAAAATCAGCACGGAGGTGTTTAAAAATGTCAAGAAAAAATAAATATCGTAAGAATGAAATTTTAGAAGAAAAAAGCTTATGGGAAGATGCAGATGTAATATATGAATATACATCAAAACAAGCAGAAGAAGATGGAATACTTGTAGACATAACTAAGCTCAATCCAGATTGGAAGAAAGGTTTGTTCAACTATGTA
>Ga0082335_1004598_pt1 | contig 20399 bp, 35 predicted proteins | sample Subgrocontami58m_FD_72375 | JGI IMG/M metagenome (GOLD analysis project Ga0082335, IMG submission 72375) | Subsurface groundwater microbial communities from S. Glens Falls, New York, USA - GMW37 contaminated, 5.8 m (SPADES assembly) (version 2) ... | reverse complement strand
AAGACTAAGGAAGGTCAGCTGCAGAAAATCAATCTCCGTAAAGCCTTGCAAAACGATATCGGCGATAATTTGGAGTTGAAAGACCTGGATCGTCTGATCGTGCATTCCATTTGGGAAACGGTCTTCAAGAAGAACGTCAGCGTGGTGGGAGAGGTCAAGAAACCCGGCACGTACGAGTTCGGAGAAAAGATGACGGTGCGGGACCTGGTCTTTGCGGCAGGCGGCCAGACACAGGAGACGCTGCTGGACGAGGCGGAGCTCTATCGTACGGACTGGAAGACGAAGGAAGTCACCTTGAAGAAGGTTAACTTAGGCAAAGCATTGAATAAAGAGCCAACCGATAATGTTGAGTTGAGAGACCTGGACCGTTTGATTGTGCACTCCATATGGGAAAAGGCCTATAAGCTGAATGTGACCGTAGCAGGCGAAGTCAAGAAACCCGGCACCTACGAGTTCGGAGAAACGATGACGGTGCGGGACCTGGTCTTTACCGCCGGCGGTCAGACGCGGGACACCCTGCTTACTGAAGCGGAACTCTATCGTACGGACTGGAAGACGAAGGAAGTCACACTTAAGACAATAAATCTTGACATGGCCCTCAAGGGAGTTGCCGCACATAACCTGGTATTGGAAGACCTGGATCGCCTGGTTGTCCATTCCATCTGGGAGACGGTTTATAAGAAGAGCGTGACCATCGAGGGCGACATCCTGAAGCCGGGCGCGTACCCGCTGGCGGATAATATGATGGTGCGAGACCTTATTTTTGCCGCGGGGAACTTCCTCGAATCGGCTTCTCCCGAGGACGGGGAGATATCCTCCCAGGTCATTGACCAGAAGAACCAGGCGGTGATCGTCCATCGGAAAATCAATCTGATTAAGGCCCTGGCCGGAGATCCGGAACACAACGTGATCCTGAAGCCATATGACCGGCTTTTTATCAAACGCATCCCCGACTGGCGTCCGGAGAATTATGTGACCCTGGGCGGCGAGATAATGTTTCCCGGCCGTTATCTGATCAAAAAGGGTGAAAAACTATCCGCCCTCATCGAGCGGGCGGGTGGCTTCAAGGAAGAAGCCTATCTGCGCGGGGCGATGTTCACACGGGTGCGGGTGCGCGAGCTTCAGCAGCAGGGCCTCATAGATATGGCGGACCGGATGGAAAGGGAGCTTTTGTCGGCCTCTGCGGGGGATGTGTCCACGGCCATTTCCACGGAAGAAGTTGAGGCAAAGAAGGTGGAACTTTTGCAAAAACAAAAGTTTATCGAATCCCTCCGCAAACTCAAGGCTACCGGCCGGATGACGATCTACCTGACGCATCAGCGCCTGCTCAAGGGCAAAGAGAACGATATTGCGCTGGAGGAAGGCGACAGTCTGTTCGTTCCCCAGAAAAACAATGTGGTAAATGTCGCCGGCGCCGTCATGGCCCAGGGGACATATCTATATTCCTATAAGCAGGACTATGATGATTACATCAATCAGACGGGGGGATATTCCCGCTATGCCGACAAGGACAACGTCTTTGTCATGAAGGTGGATGGCTCCGCCCGGAAGTTGTCCCGCAGTTTCTTTGATTTCGGATCATCGCACACGGTGACGACGCAATTCGGCGAAAGGATCAGAGCCATTGAACCCGGTGACATCATTGTCGTGCCGGAAAAAACAGAGCGCATCGCCTGGCTGAGGGAAATCCGCGACATCACCCAGATCCTCATGAACATCGCCGTAGCCGCCGGCGTTGCCATCAATCTCTTTTAGTAACCACCCAGTGGGCGAGGCTCCAAGGAACCCGTTGTTTTCCAGAAACGGCGCCCCCTCCCCGCAGGGGAGGGCTACCTGCCGCGGGTGCAAGCAAGCGGTGCAGCTCCTCCCCTCCCCCCTCGTGGGGGAGGGTTAGGGTGGGGGGGAAATCACCCCCTATTGCAAACTTCACCCTCTCCCAAGCCCCCTCCCGTGAAGAGAGGGGGATATCCTTTTTTGGAGTAATCCATGAAAAAAGCGCTTATTACCGGCATCACCGGCCAGGACGGTTCCTACCTTGCGGAATTCCTCATCGAAAAGGGCTACGAGGTCCACGGCGTCAAGCGCCGTACGTCGCTTTTGAATACCGATCGCATCGACCACCTTTACCAGGATCCGCACGAGCCCGACCGCCGCTTGATCCTGCATCACGGCGATCTGACGGATTCCTCCAGCCTCCTCCGGATCATTCAGCAGGTGCAGCCGGCGGAAATCTACAACCTGGCCGCCCAGTCGCACGTCGCCGTATCCTTCGAGGAGCCGGAATATACCGCCAACTCCGATGCCGTGGGCACTCTGCGCATCCTCGAGGCGATCCGCATCCTGGGCCTGGAAAAAACCGCCCGTTTCTACCAGGCCTCCACCTCGGAGCTCTTCGGCAAGGTGCAGGAAACACCCCAAAAGGAAACTACGCCCTTTTATCCCCGCAGCCCCTACGCCGTCGCCAAGCTTTACGCCTACTGGATTACGGTAAACTATCGCGAAGCCTATGGCATTTACGCCTGCAACGGCATCCTTTTCAACCACGAATCGCCCGTCCGCGGGGAAACCTTCGTGACGCGCAAGATCACCCGGGCCTTGGCGCGGATCAAGCTCGGCCTGCAGGATTGCCTCTTCCTGGGAAATCTGGATGCAAAACGCGACTGGGGCCATGCCCGGGACTACGTGGAGGTGCAATGGCTGATGTTGCAGCAGGATGAACCGGATGATTTTGTCATCGCCACAGGCGTCCAATACAGTGTGCGCGATTTTGTCAATGTCGCCGCCGGGGAACTGGGTATGAAGATCCGCTGGGAAGGGTCCGGCGTGGCGGAAAAAGGCATCTGGGAAAATGCCCCCGTGTCATCCCGCAAGCTGGAAAAGCCGTCTGTCCGCCCAAACAAGACCATCGTCAGCGTCGATCCCCGCTACTTCCGTCCGACGGAAGTGGAAACCCTCCTGGGCGACCCGGCGAAAGCCAGGGAGAAACTGGGCTGGACCCCCAAAGTTTCCTTCAGCGAGCTAGTCTCCGAAATGGTCCGAGAAGACCTAAAAGCCGCCGAACGCGACGAACTGGTAAAAAAACACGGCTACACCGCCCACAACCACCACGAGTAATTTATTAGGGACAGAGCCCCTATGGGGCTCTGTCCCTAATAAAAATAATTATGCCCTTTACATTTAAGCCACTTACCATCCCTGACGTAATCCTCGTTGAGCCGAAAGTCTTTCCCGACGATAGGGGGTTCTTTTTCGAATCTTTCAAGGCCTCCGATTTCGAGAAAGCCAATCTGCCGACGCATTTTGTCCAGGACAATTTTTCCTTTTCTAAAAAGGACGTCATTCGCGGACTCCATTATCAAAGGAACCCCAAGGCACAGGGGAAGCTGGTATCGGTACTCAAAGGCGGCGTCTGGGATGTGGCGGTAGATATTCGCCGCGAGTCGCCAAGCTTTCTGAAATGGGCGGCAGTAGAGCTGAATGACCGGAACCATGCCATGCTCTATATTCCTCCCGGATTTGCCCACGGATTCATATCGCTCACGGAAGATGTCCACCTCCTGTACAAATGCACCAACGAATACGACCCGCAAGCCGATGCCGGTATCCGTTGGAATGATCCGGATATTGCCATTCCCTGGCCCGTATGCAATCCCATCGTATCTGCCAAAGATGCCGCTCTTCCCCTCCTACGTCAGGCGGAGCTGTAGCATCTTCCCGGCAAAATACTAAAATGCAAGACTTGCTTGATCCCATAATATTTCTTGACTTCCTCTGTCAATTTCATTAGGTTCCCCTTGATGTTCACGTAATGAACAAGACCGGATTGGCTAAACGAGGACAATAGGTGCCCGCTACGATATCTTCTCAACTCGAAAGTGAAAAAGCGCTCCAAATCTTCCGCGAAATCGACCGATCCCCGGAGATGAGCCAACGGATGCTTGCCTCCCGGCTGGGCATCAGCCTCGGCAAGGTCAACTTCCTCATGAACGCGCTGATCGGGAAAGGTTTTGTAAAGGTAGAGAATTTCAAGAAATCAGGCAATAAAATTGCTTATTTGTACAACATCACCCCCGGAGGCATCGAGGAAAAAATCCGGATGACCTACCTCTTTCTCAAGCGAAAGACGGCAGAGTACGAACAGTTGGAGCTGGATATCCGGCAGTTGCAGGAAGAAATGCAGCAGAACGGCGCCCCTGCCGAGGCAAGAAACCAACGCGGCGATATATTGTAACGCTTTAAGTTAATTGAATAAGCAGAGATTGAGAACGTCCTCCAAGGGGCTCCTGGTGTAATCCAGAGGGCGGAGCTGTCTCACCCCATCCCGGTCGAGACCTTTGCACAACTCCCTTATAGATATGAATATAAAATTGTAAGGCAAACGGGAAGCCATATCAGATTGGTTTCAACGTATAAACAGATCGAACATATGATTACCATTCCAGATCATCAACCAACAACTAAGAACTCAAAACTAAGAACTAAAAACTAAAAACTGTAGAAACGCTAAAATGCAAGACCTGACCTCCAAAAAATTTAAGAGAGGTAAAAAATGCAAACGAATATGATTATTTCAGACCCGACTATAATGATGGGAAAGCCTGTTATTGCTGGATCACGTATAACTGTGGAGCTTATTCTGGAAAAACTTGCTGCCGGTGAATCTATAGAACAAATACTCGAAGCCCACCCCCGCCTCACACGCGAAGGGATTCAGGCGGCACTGACATATACCGCAGGCGTTTTGCGTGGTGATGTTGTTTATCCTGCCGAGGCAGCGGCATGAACCTCCTCGCGGATGAAGGTGTCGACAAGCAAATTGTTGTTCGTCTGCGTGAAGAAGGATATGCCGTCAGCTACGTTGCTGAAATGGCGCCGGGCATTTCCGATGATATCGTGCTTGAATTAGCCAATAAAGAGGGTTCGCTCCTATTAACCGCTGATAAGGACTTTGGAGATTTGGTATTTCGTCTGAGACGCCTTTCGGCGGGTGTTGTTCTCGTTAGGTTGGCAGGATTGGCTCCCGATAAGAAAGCCGCAATTGTTACCTCTGTGATTAATAAGCATTCCGATGAGTTAGCAAAAGCCTTTACGGTGATCACGCCAATGGGTGTTCGTATCAGGCCTTCAGAAAAATAATGGCCCGGCAAAAACGCTAAAATGCAAGACCTGACCCCCAAATGAAATCAATAAAAGCTATAACAAACCGGATCGTTAAGCATTATCGTCCGGAGAGTGTCATTCTCTTTGGCTCTTATGGGAAAGAGTCTTGCGGTGGGGAAAGCGACATCGACCTGCTCATTATCAAGGAAACGGATAAGAGGGCAATTGACCGGCAGGTGGAAGTGGAAACGTTGCTTTCCGATCGTGAGGTGCCGCTGGATATACTGGTTTATACGCCGCGAGAAGTACGATATCTTTACTCTGTTGGCAGTCCGTTCATTGAAGAGGTCATGGATACCGGGAGGTTACTGTATATGAGGTCGGCAACTGAAGCATGGCTTAAAGACGCGCAGGACGAGTTCGAGTCGGCGGAGATCCTGTATGACAACAAGAAATATCGTACCGCTTGTTATCACAGCCAGCAGTGCGCTGAGAAGGCTTTAAAGGCCTTTATTCTCGAAGCAGGGAAAAAGCCGGAGCGGACTCATGACATCGTCGGCCTTTATCACGAAGTAAAAAAGCTTGGCTTTGACGCGGGTTTAACCATGGATGAGGCAGTCTTCTTAAACAGCATCTATAAGGGGCGATATCCGACGGAACAGGGTTTGCTGCCCCATGGTGAGCCGGAGGCGGAGGATGCCGGGAAGGCTATCGCCGCCACCCGCAGCTTAATGAAGAAAATCAAAACGCTAAAATGCAAGACCTGACCCTCAAAGAAACCCTCGCAAGCACCACAAAGCACCAGCCATCAGCGCGGATTGCTGGGAAAGGAAAAATAATCGGCGACATTATCTCGCCGGTTGCGCCCACTGAAGACTGGGACTGCCTGAAATGATCATTCTCGAGACCTTTGAAAAATGTCCCCATGCTGTCATTCCCGGGAAAACGGGAATGACAAGTTTGACCAAATGTGGAGAAAATCAAATATCTGTCGAATATGCAGTAGCCGGTTGAATTGAACCTTAGTCAATAAACTATCGATAAAGCACCGAAGGGGGACAGATTTCAAATCTGTCCCCCGCTTCCTTAGCAAAAGGTATTGATAATTTAAAAGGCCTCAACCCACGAATCACTATTTACCAGTTACGAATCACCAATCACCAATCACTATTTACAAAAAAACGGACTAAACAAACGCGATGAACCTAATAAAATCCCATAAACCCGATCTCCTCAACCGCCTAAACGATAAATCCGCCCTAATCGGTATCATTGGCTTAGGCTACGTAGGCCTACCCCTCATGCTCCGTTTCGCCGAGGTCGGTTATCGGGTGCTCGGCGTCGACATAGACCAGGCCAAGATTGATACTCTGAGATAATTTAGAATCCCGCTGCCGCTTGACGGTTTGGGGGGCGAAAAACAGGGATAGTGGTGATGGACACGGCGATTTTGGGAGAAAATGGTGTGCAAGGGGTAGCGAGCAAGATACTGCCGGGGGATTTTCAGCACAGAGGCAGCCAGCGGCAGGGCAAAAGCAGGCAAGGAGACGTAGTTCAGCCTGGCGCCTGTTGAGGCGAGGTGGTCGGACAATTTTCGGGCGCGTACATGAGGGAGTTCACTCCCGCTGGATCAGCTTCAGGATGAAGGTGGGGACTGGGGGAGGTCTGAGGAGGAGTTCCAATTTGGTTTCTGAGTTTGCTTCCTGGAGGTATTTTCTGAAGCGGGCGGTTGTTTTGACGACAAAAGAGAAAGCTCTTTTCAGGAGGATGACGATGGTGGTCATCTGGGCGAGGGTTGCGGCTCTTTTTCCGTTACGAACTCTGGGCTTGTGGAGGATCGGCGTATCCTCCTTGGCGGCGCCGTTGGCTTGAAACCACCCCCAGAGCTGGCACATTATGTTGGAGATGCTTTTTCTTCCCTTGGCCCAGTGTTCATTGATCACCCCTTGAATCAGAGGGATGTCGGCTTCGGAAACGGTTCGTTTTCTTATGGTTATGGGCAACATGATGAGCATATATCAGAAGAAGAGCCGCGACGTCAGCAAAAAATGCAGGGCGATGAAAATATTTTTTCAGGGAGATTTTTGCCGGGAAATCCGGCAGGCGGAGTCGGCCGCTAATGCCTGCCGGTGGGTTGAAATGAAAAACCGTGGGTTGAAAATGACCCTGAAATCAACCTAAAATGGATTCTAAATTACCTCAAATATCAGGAAGTTCCGGCCTTCATTCAAGAACAATATGAAGGTCATGGGGATGACAAAGATCATTACTTTCAGCTCTTGGAAAATACTTAAATCCACCCCCGGCAAAAACGCTAAAATGAAAGACCTGATGATCCCCAAAAAAATATGAACCCATTCAGTTACGGCACGGTTGTCAAAGAACCTTATTTCTTCAATAGAACAGAAGAGATAGTGCGTATTGTGGGCACGCTTGGCGGGGGGAACAATCTTGTTCTTTACGCACCGCGAAGATACGGCAAGACATCCGTCGTGATGAAGGCGATGGATGCGTTGAAGGCCCTGGGGTTTGTCTGCATCTATTTCGATTTCATGACTGTTTATTCGCGCGAATCCTTTATTGAGGCATTTTCCAGGGCGGTCCTGACGAGCCAGGGCAATTTCAGCAAGGCGGCGCAGACATTCTCCAAATTCGTCAAGGGCATCCGTCCAAAGATCACTTTCGACCCCAGTGGGGCGCCGGAGATTTCCGTTGATTTCAGCGCGACGGCAATTAGCGAGCAATCCCTTGCATCCGTGCTCGATCTTCCTGATAAGCTCGCATCGGCAAAGAAGAAATACATCATTGTCATGGATGAGTTTCAGGACATCGCCAGGCTGAACGGGGAAAATTTTGAAAGTTTGCTCCGAAGCAGGATTCAGCATCATGCGCATGTAAACTACCTGTTTCTCGGCAGCCGCACGCATCTGTTGAATGACATGTTTACCAATAAAAACAGGGCGTTTTATAATTCGGCAGCGTCCATGCAATTAGAGGCGCTCCCGGAGGGGGAAACGGTTGAGTTCCTGATCGGCGGGTTTTCCCGCAGCCATCTCGCCTTAAGCAAGGAAGCTGCCGCCAGGTTGATTGCAGAGGCGGGCGGCATCCCTTATTACATTCAGTTCCTTGCTTCAGAAATATGGCAGTACTGCATCAACCGGATAGAGACCGTCAATGATGAAATCATCGCCGCATGCGCCGGCAGGATACTCGATTTAAAGGGCGATTACTATTTTGAGCTTTTCGACAGGCAGACCGTTTATCAGGAAAAGCTTCTGAAGGCCCTGGCTGCGGACAGTCAGAATGTCTTTTCTGCGGAATATGCCGGCAGATTCCGCTTATCTGCTGCATCAACCACGCAAAAGGCCTTGAGCGGATTGATAAATTCTGGAATGATCGAAAAATATAAAAATTATTACACGTTCGATGACCCGTTTTTTAGGAAGTATCTGTTACGCCTGTCGGCGTAACGCTTCCCGGCGTAACAGGGGAAAATCCTCAGCGCTCAGTGTTCTGACCCCGAGGCAATTTAATTCGGATGTTTTACTCAGCACTCAGTCCTCAGCACTTGTTGTTATGCAAAACCTGACCCCCAAAAGAGACCCCCAAAAGGAGGCTTGATATGAATATCACATGTCTCATTAAGAAAGAAGGCAGTCAGTATGCGTCATTGTGCGTGGAATTGGATGTGGCTTCCTGCGGCAAAAGCAAGATGGAAGCCCTTGAAGGTTTGAAACGTGCGATTGAGACATATATCGAATACATGGTTTCCGAAGGTCGTCAGAAAGAGATCAGTAGGCCTGTACCCATGGATGACGGACCCGTAAAAAGTCCCAAATTCCCTCCCCCTTGACGGGGGAGGGTTAGGGTGGGGGTGACAACGTGTCGCATTAACACATGTTTTCCCCCCTCCCCTCAATCCCCTCCCGCCGGGGGAGGGGGAAAATTACTTTTTACGAGATCATCATGGATGAATTGAAAGGATTCCTTTTCCCGGAGGATGAATCATCGGAAAAGACGTTTCGCGCCATTCCTCTGAATTATCAGTATTTAAAGACCTGACCCCCAAAAATATGCGTCTTTCGCAAACAGAAATTGAAGCTATCAGCCAAACCATCCGGTTTCTTGATGACCGGGCCCGGATCCGTCTCTTCGGCTCGCGGGCCGATGATGCGAAACGAGGGGGCGACATCGATCTGCTCATCCTCTCGGAGAAGCTGACGGAATCCGACCGCGGCACGATCCGGCTGCGGCTCCAGGAAAAATTAGGCGAACAGAAGATCGACATCGTCATTGCCCGGGATCTGACCGATCCCTTCGTCCGCGTGGCCTATAACGAAGGGGTGGAAATCGCCCCTGACTTTGTCATTCCCGCGCAGGCGGGAATCCCGAAAAGCTTGGAACGTTGACTACCGACGGAGAAATCCAAAGATCATCATGATCCAGCGCGATTATATCCTCATGCTGCACGACACCCTGAAGGACCTGGACGAGTCCCGCCGCTGGCTCCAGCGCTCCTACGACATCTGCCGGGCGATCGGCGGCAAGGACGCCTACAGCGATGACGAATTCGACGCCTTTGAAACCCTGACCGGGCGGTTTTCCCGCACCTGCGACCTGATTGTTCAGAAGGGATTCCGCAGCATCGACAAGGTTGAATTGGAGGATCGCGGCACCCTGCTCGATGCCCTCAACCGCGCCCACAAACGCGGCCTGATCGAGTCCGTCGACGAGATCCGGCTTATCCGGGAGCTCCGCAACGAGATCGTCCACGAATACCGCCGGGCCAACCTGCAGAAACTGTTTCAATCCATCCTCGCGCAGACGCCGAAACTTTTTTCACTCCTGGATCGCATCCAGGACTATTGCCGTCAATATGCGGATTAAACCCCCGCAAAAACGCTAAAATGCAAGACCTGACCCCCAAAGATGCCTGAAAAAAGCTTCATAATCCGACTCAGCGCAACCGCATTCATTTTTGTGTATTTTGTTACCGATAGAGGCAATGTCGGGAAATTCGTTGCCAAATTAAATATTTTGCGGAATGGTGCGTATATCGAAATTGCACGCTATGACAGTGGACTCCACGCACCGCATCTTGATATCATCGGACCGGACGGCAGTAAAAAACGCATTATTGATTACAGTATTCTTGAGAACGATCAGGCATTAAATGTGGCCATCCAGGATTTTAAAAACAACTGGAATGTTTACGCAGAGAGGTGGGAAAAATGGCACGAAGAAAAAAAATGAATGCCGAAGAAATGGAAAAATGGTTGTTAAGCCAAGGCGCCACACCCGTTACTGCGGAGATGAAAAAAGAGCCTTGGTATGCAGAGGTATCGAAACTGCCTCCCTGCATGATGCGGGAAAAGAAGCAGCCCATCGCCCGGCAAAAGGACGTAGCAAAAACGCTAAAATGCAAGACCTGACCCCCAAAAAAATTCTTGACTTCCTGGGACTATTCAATCATGGTTCCGCCTCGTTCATGAAGTGAACGTAACGACAATCAACGAGAAGAACATATGCCCGCAACACTATCCAAGCAGCTCGAAAACGAAGAGGCGTTGCACATGATCCGCGAGATCGAACGATCCCCGGAGATGAGCCAGCGGGAGCTCTCCTCGCGGCTGGGCATCAGCCTCGGCAAGGTGAATTTTCTCATCAACGCCCTGATCGGGAAGGGTTTCGTAAAGGTCGAGAATTTCAGAAAATCAAGCAATAAAATTGCTTATTTATATAATCTGACGCCCGGCGGGATCGAGGAAAAGACCCGGATGACCTACCACTTTCTCCGGCACAAGACACAGGAATACGAACAGTTGAAGCAGGAGATCCGGCAATTGCAGGCCGAGGTTGCGCAGAACGGCGCTCCCGCTGCGGAGCACAACCTGGGCTGACATTTGCGGCTGGTTCAATCTTGCAGATTGAACCAAACATTAACTAGCGGTTAAGACCGTCATTCCCGCGCTCTGTTTAGTCCTCGCTTGACGGGGGCAGGCGGGAATCCAGTTTTTTGAATGGGCTCCGCATCCCAGCCCTCCTGGATGTAATCCAGAGGGCGGAGCTGTATCATCCCCAACTCAAAACTAATTTGTTTTACTCAGCACTCAGCACTCAGTCCTCAGCACTTGTTGTTATGAAAGCCCTGACCCCCTAAATAACTTGTTTTTACCCCCCAAAAAAGAGGACGATATGGAAACAATTCTTTTGAAACAGGCAAAATCAGATTTACGCGGCATCATTAGACGAGCGGTGGTCGATCGGGACGAAATTGTTATTGCTTCCGATGATGGCGCTGTTGTCGTTCTGGATCAACAAGAATGGGTGCATATCCAGGAAACACTGCGCCTGATTAGTGATCAAGATTCTTTTTCTGCTTTGTTGTCGGCCCATGCCTTAAGGGATCGGGGAGAAAAACCAGCTGGTCTCACGCCTGAAGAAGCCTTTCGTGATGTTCAAAGTTGACGGTCTCGTAAAAAGTCCAAAATCTCCTCCCCCTTGACGGGGGATGGTTAGGGTGGTGGTGATAAGTGGCCGTATTTCCGTATGTTATTCCCCCCTCCCCTCAATCCCCTCCCGCCAGGGGAGGGGAAGCGTGACTTTTTACGAGTTCATCAAAGTTAGGATATTGGAAAAAGCGCAGGCCGATCTGGACTGGTTTCGTCGAAATGACAGGACCAGCTATATCAAGTGCTTTGATTTGGTGCGAGAAATAATCGTGCATCCAAGAGAAGGTACAGGAAAGCCGGAGCGACTGAAGTATTTTGAGAAGGAAGAGCCAATTGCAAAACTCCCAATTCTGTCATTCCCGCGACGTTTCTGGGCGGGAATCCAGTTTGTAACTGCTCGAAATCATGGATGCCCGATAAGAGCATTCGGGCATAACAAAACGTTTTGCAATTACCTCGGAAGTTTACAGCAGACGGGTCAATCAAAAGGACCGTGTAATTTATACAATATATGAAGAAATTGCAGAAATTGACGTAACCTCTTTTCGTGGGCATTATGATTAAGAAAATGTGGGGAAGTCCCCCCACCCCCGTAGAAACGCTAAAATGCGAGACCTGACCCCCAAAAATGACCCCCAAAAACTTGTTCTTAGACCTGACCCCCAAATTTCTCTTTTTAAAAGCTGGAGGTTTGCATGAATACTCAAACATATAATATTCAGGAAGCCAGAACCCACTTGTCCCGGTTGCTTAAGGATGTAGCTTCCGGCGCAGATGTTATCATTGCCAAGGCCGGTAAGCCGATGGCGCGGATGTCCAGAATCGAGGCGAGCGGGCTGAAAATCCGCTTCGGCATCCTCAAAGGCAAAGCGAGGGTGTCTGAAGATTTCGACGCGCCGTTGCCCGACGATCTGCTTTCCGAATTCGAGGCAAATCGTTGCGGATCTTGATCGATACACAGATTTTCATCTGGGCGGTTATTGACAGCGAAAATCTTAGCGCCCAGGCGCGACGAATCATGCTTGATGCAACAGAGGTTTTTGTCTCGTCTGCTTCGATCTGGGAGATCGCTATCAAGGCAAGGCTTGGGAAACTGGAAGGCAAACCCAATGAATTTGCGGAAGCGATTGTCCAGAGCGGTTTCCAGGAGATTGCCGTTATGGCCCGTCACGCAGCCAAAGTATATGACCTCCCGCTCTATCATCGAGATCCATTCGATCGTTTACTGATAGCTCAGGCTATTTCCGAGCCCTTGAGACTGCTGACAGCCGATAAAGTTCTTGCTCGGTATTCTGAGTTGGTAATGACGGTTTAACTCAAAACTGAGAACTGAAGAAACGCTATGGTTCGACAAGCTCACCACCAAGACCTGACCCCCAAAATAAACTTAAAAAAAGGACTAAGTGCTAAGTGCTGAGGACTGAGTAAACAGCAATGATCATCAAATATGAAGCCCTGAGCCCTATGTTTTACTCAGCACTCAGTCCTCAGCACTCAGCACTCGTTTTAAGCACTCAGCACTTGTTTTTAGTCCTCAGCACTTAACTATCTATCAAAGGAGTTTCATATGACTATTACTGCAAAATGTATGGTAGAAATGGGCAATATAAGACTTCCGAGAAATATCAACATTCCGGATGGCACACAGGTCATCATAGATATTCACCCTATCTTGAAGAAAAAAGATAAACAAAAGATTGTCGAAGAAATTGCTGGAGCATGGTCAAATGATCCGACGATCAATTCTATCTTTGCAAAAATTGACCGCGACCGTCATGAATACGCTAAAACTCATTCACGCTTGGCTGAGGTAGAATTGAGACAGATTGCCTGTTGGAAACAACTGTTTTTTTAATCCAAGATTCAAAATCCAAAATCAAGAATAGATTCCTACCATAAAGAACAACGTCGCCCTCGGCATCCATGCCACGTTAGACCTATCCGGCCGCGTAAGGTTCGGCCCCGATACTCAATATCTTGATTGCAAGAAAGATGAGGCGCAATTGCAAAATGGCCGCGTGAATTTCGACTATGCCGTCGCTGAGGACCGCAAAGAAGCATTCCATAGAGCGATCAGCAAATACCTCCCCGGGCTGGCACGCGATGCATTGCAACCCGATATGAGCGGCATCCGTCCCAAAATCCAAGGTCCCGGCGATCCCCCCTGCGACTTCATCATAAGTGAAGAAACCGCCCTGGGCTTCCCCGGCCTCATCAATCTGACCGGCATAGAATCCCCCGGCCTGACCGCCAGCCTGGCCATAGCCGGCCGCATCAAAAAAACATAACCTTAGCAAAGTAGCCAGAGCTTGATTACTTTTTTAACGTGTCGATGGAAGTAAAAATGACTAAGAATGATGATCTCGTAAAAAGTAATTTTCCCCCTCCCCCGGCGGGAGGGGATTGAGGGGAGGGGGAAAAACATGTGTTAATGCGACATGTTGTCACCCCCACCCTAACCCTCCCCCGTCAAGGGGGAGGGAATTTGGGACTTTTTACGAGATCATCAAGAATGACTTTGAAAAGATTGATGGCATGATCGCCCGTCATGTCGGTTCTTTTTCTGACTCGATTCAACACAAGCTTGACCTCGTTGTCGAAGGCCATCAGATGCTGTCGGAAAAGATAGATAGAGTGGAAGCGCGGCTAGACACCCGCATTGACTGTGTAGTCAAAAAGCTGGATGCCGTCGCCGCGCAAGGTGCTGCAACAATATCCAAACTGGATGCCGTAGCTTCGGACCTCGCTGCGCACCGTGCGGATACGGAGTCACACCACCCCGTCTATCGCGTAAGACATTTATCGTTCCCGTGTTATTTATCGCGGAAGCAAGTGGATCTGCCGGGAGGCACAAACAAATCTTCAACGCAGACGACGTATTAAAAGCCCTCAAGTAGCCCCAACACTGTTTTTATGACTGATGCCGACCTCCAAAAATTAACCCCAATCCTTGCTCCTCTGCTGCGCAGGCGGAAAAAGATTGCCGCTGCGTACATATTCGGCTCAGTGGCGACGGGACGGAGCCGACGGGGCAGTGATGTCGATCTCGCCGTAGTAGCAAAGACAAAGCTATCCGGACAGGAACGCATCCGGTTGGAGACAGCCCTTTCCAATTTGCTCAAGAAGGAAGTTGATCTGGTTGTCTTTGGTCAGGCAACACCTCTTCTGCAGCACCAGATTCTAAAATACGGTCGGCTGATTTATGAAACTGATCCAGCCGAGCGGGTTCGTCAGGAGGTCCGTGCGCGCGGCGAATATCTCGATACCGGGGCACTCTTCAAAGAAATTCCCGTGGTAGCGAGGGCATCGTAATGGTTGATAAAGAACTCCTTTCGCGCAAGGTATCCCAGTTGCGGGGCTATCTGAATGCACTACGCAAGGCGGAGGATATTACCTGGGAAAAATATAGAGACGACGTGCGTGCAAAGGCCTTTGTGGAGCGCTATCTCCATCTGGGCATCGAAAAGGTTATCGATATCGGCAATCATTTCGTCTCTTTTTACCGATGGCGGGAACCGGAGGGGTATCGTGATCTTTTTCAGATTCTGCACGAAAACGGCCTTATTCCCAAAGAGAAATTGACGAGATTTCAGAATATGGCATCTTTTCGGAACATGTTGGTCCATCACTATGAAAAAACGGACGATGAGATCGTCTACGGCATCTTTGCTAAGCACCTTGGCGATTTCGATCTATTCATTTCGTTGGTGACAGCCTGGGTTGATGCGAAAGAATGTTAAGCTGTGGAGGTGATGTGGTGAAATGCAACGTCACCTTTACTTACGAGGAAGATGAGAAGCATCTCATTATCGAACACGTTCCTGCAGAGGTTTGCAAAAAATGTGGGGAAAAGATGTATTCTCCTGAAGTTACTGATGAACTCTTGCGTTTCGCCAAGAATGAATTCAAACCCGCAAGAAAAATTGAAGTGCCGGTGTTTGATTTCGCAGCTAATCAATAAATAAAAGGACAGAGCCCCTAATATTTAAGCCCTTAATTATGCCGAGAATATATCGCGCCATAGTGGTAGGTTACGCGGGCGGAGAACGTGAGTCACTAAAACTAAAATCCTTTCAGGCCTGCCTCCCATGCGGCGAGCATTTTCCCCGCCGTTTCTCGGAAAACCGGGCAATCGTTCGCATACTGGCGGATGTCTTTTATTGTCTCACCGACCGCACCGGTCAGTTTTGCCGGGGGTGGCGGATTGCCTTTAGAATAAAATAGTTGCCATTTTGGAGGTAATTTAGAATCCCGCTGCCGCTTGACGGTTTGTGGGGCGAAAAACAGGGATAGTGGTGATGGACACGGCGATTTGGGGACAAAATGGTGCGCAAGGGGTAGCGAGCAAGATACTGCCGGGGTATTTCCAGCATAGAGGCAGCCAGCGGCAGGGCAAAAGCAAGCAAGAAGACGTAGTTCACCCTGGCGTCTGTTCAGGCGGGGTGGTTGGAGATTTTCCGGGCGAGTACTTGAACGCTCACTCCCGCAGGATCAGCTTTAGGATGAATGTCGGGACTGTGGGAGGTCTGAGGAGGAGTTCCAATTTGGCTTTGGTTGTTGAGTTTGATTCCTGGAGGTATTTTCTGAAGCGGGCGGTTGTTTTGACGACAAAGGAGAAAGTTCTTTTCAGGAGGATGACGATGCCGGTCATCCGGGCGAGGGTGGCGGCTCTTTTTCCGTTACGAACTCTGGGCTTGTGGAGAATCGGCGTACCCTCCTTGGCAGCGCTGTTGATCCGTTCCGAGGCGGAACGGTGTTGTTTTAGTTTCTGATATTTTTTAGTTCCCCGGGGGATGGCATTCGTCAGTCGGGTGGGGGCCTGCTCTTTGACATACATGTGCTTCGTATAGCCGGTTTCGTTGCTGATATGAGGACATATGGCTAAATTATGACGGCTTCGTAAAAAGTCGAAATTTCGTGTCATTTCGAGCGAAGCGAGAAATCTGCTCTTGGTAACATATGGAAAAGACGAGATTTCTCCCTCCGGTCGAAATGACAAATAGGGGAAGCCGGACTTTTTACGGGTCCGTCAATTATAGGTGGAATTTAGTTCTTCGAGCGCCTTTGTTGCCAGTTTCCGGCATTGCTTGAAGCAACAGAAGACCAGCCGCTGGCGTTTCTGGTCAAAGCCGTTGGGGATGGTCAGAAGCCCGCAGGGGGCGAAGGGTGTGCCCCGTTGATCGTAACCCCGCTTCAGTAGATCATCTCTGGTAAGCTTTTCATTTCTGGGGTTGTAGTCGATGATGGGGGTAGCGCCATGGTTGCGGATGTAGTTATAATTGCTGCTGATGTCGTACTTTGAATCGGCACAATCTACAGCCGTTTTACAGGCATGATGCTCGCGGATTTGTTCTCTGTTGATGACAAGGTAGCTTCCCTCTTCGGCATTTCCGGCGATGTTGCTGACCGCCACGGGCAGTTCGATACCCAGATGTGGTTCTACAGATGTAGAGATAATGGCGTTGTATCCGAATATCTTCTCTTTTTTGTCGGGGTATAAGGGATGTTTTCTGACGCCGATTCTGGCATCGGTGTCCTTGGGGAGTTTGGGACAGCACATCGTCATGGCGCCATCAAGATCGATTTCCGTCATGCATGAGCTTATCGTTTGGATGCAAAGCTGCTGACGATCCAGTTCATCCTTCACTCCGAAGAGGATTGCGGTATTGATCTGTTCCTGGGTAGGTTCACCGCCCGAGAAGGCAAGGCGGAATGAGAACAGTTCGATTTTTGGTTTCTCGACATCTTTGGGGAAGCGATCGGAAGGACATTCGGCATAGACGCGGATATCAGATCCCAGGCTATTTTTCGGCAGATTGGCGAGACGATAGAGGATGCGCTGGCGAACTTTTTCGGTGACATCGGGGACGGTTATCCGGGAACATTGATGACAGAAGTAGGTGCAGCCTTTGTATCTGGCCCAGGTAGGATAGAGGGTGCCGTCATGGGAGAGGATATTGAAGGTAATCATTTCCAGGTCATGGAAGATGCCCACGAGGACATGAAAAATGTCATTGTATCTTTTTTCTCCGATGCGCTTCCGGAAGTTGGAGAATGTTCCTTCGGAGGGGATGTCGGAGGTAATGCCGGCATAGCGCCGATATTCACTTCCTCGTTTCTCATCCCGCAGCACGGTCAGAAAGGCATTCATGTCTGGATGGTCGTCAATATACCGGAACAGGTCCAGGAGAAAGAGTGTCACCGGATCATAGCAGGGAGGACCGAAGATGCTATAAGCATCCGCCGCCAAGGAGCGGACAAATGAAAAGTCAATCAGGGAGGTGATCATCCATGCATATCCACCCTGTACATCCCCGCGGGGATCGACAAAAACGAAGCGTTTCCGGAAGATATACTGCGACAGGAGCTTGGGTTTCGGGAAAAGTTTCTGATACCCAGCAGAAACATTTTCGTTGATCTTGTTTAGCTTTCTCGCTATATTGCCGATGGTAAATTTGTGAAGGGGGTTCACGTTTACCTCCGATCCGGGCGGAGGTTGGAGCTTCTGCCCGGATCATTTAAAAAAATCATCTGCCCACGATCAGCTTCTGTCTAAAATCTTTTCTCAAGGGATAAAGGAAGACATCCTTAATCAGACCATGCACGAGATGATCATGACCCCTTTTGGAGGTGCCTTTGGTTTGTCCCACGCAAATCCAGTTGGCGGCCTTGTAGCAAGTTCCGCGGAAGCGGTCTCTTTCGACAAATGTTTCCAGGAGGTAGACCGGCTGTTGATAGACGGCCATCCAGTCGGCGGCGATTCTTCGGGCATTCATGGCTAAAAGCTTGGAAGCAAGACACTTGATGGAGACCCAGGGCAAAATGAGAAAACGAGTATTGTTGACCACAAAAGCGAGGTTGTTGCCTTTGGTGGGTTTGTCCCAGCCAATGAAGGCCTCCCGTGACTTCACCGCCCATGCGGCAGAGCCCCAGCCCAGGCAGGCAACGGGACGATCCCCGAGAAAGGCCATATACTTGAGATGCTGGCCGACGATTTGACGATAACCGAGATAGTGATACTGGTGAACGAGACTGTTGTAGAGGGGTTCAAGGGTGGTATGTCGTACCAAAGAGATATTGACGGGAGGAAGATCAGCGAGTTTCCCGGAGATGGGGCGGTAATCGACGGGAAGAACCTGAGTGCTTTTGTTCCTCCGTTCATTCCAGCTATTGGTTTTTCGTGGTGGGAGGATAAGATGCCCCGTGCGCTCCAAGGTGAGAAGAACTTCCCGGCAGGCCATGTCTTTGGTGTCACCGTTGGCTTGGAACCATCCCCAGAGCTGGCACAGGATTTTGGAGATGCTTTTTCTTCCTTTGGCCCAGTGTTCATTGATCACCCCCTGAATCATGGGGATGTCGGCTTCAGAAATGGTTCGTCTGCGTATGGTGACGGGTAACATGATGAGTATATATCAGAAGAAGAACGGGGACGCCAGCAAAAAATGCAGGGTGATGAAAATATTTTTTCAGGGGGATTTTTGCCGGAAAATCCGGCAGGCGGAGTCGGCCGCTAATGCCTGCCGGTGGGTTGAAATGAAAAACCGTGGGTTGAAAATGACCCTGAAATCAAGCTAAAAGGGATTCTAAATTACCTCACATCGTTAATTGCTAAGTAATATCATGAAGCTACGAGTGCCGGTTGACCGGCACCCCCATTTTTTAACTCAAAACTAATAACTAAAAACTGAAAACTGGAGCATATCATGAACACTCTAACCTTTTCCTCATTTAAAATAAACATCGATAGCACAATCCAAGGCATCGTTGAAACGCATCAACCGGTAGTAGTAAAAAAGAATCGACTTTCATCGGTTATTGTGATGCCGCTTGAAGATTACCGGGCATTGACGGAAACCAAATATCTTTTGAGTAACCCGGCCAATGCGGTTCGTCTTGTACGAGGGATTGAAGAGATTGAGGATATGATTATTGCACGTGGGCAAAAATGATCGTTTATTACTCGAGCATTGCTGAAGAAGATTTAGCGTACTGGAGACAGCGTAGTAAGAAGATTACGCAACGCATTGAGTCTCTTATTGATGACATTAATCAACACCCCTTTTCAGGGATTGGAAAGCCTGAGCCTTTGCGTTTCCAGTGGTCCGGATACTGGTCGCGACGGATCAATAAAATCCATCGTATAGTCTATAAGGTCCACGAGGATGGCCTTTACATAGTTCAATGCCGTTATCACTATTGATGCTTCAGATAACTAATAACTATTAACTAAAATAATTAGCTCAACGAACTCAAAACTAAAAACTCAAAACTAAAAACTTAAGAAGCTCAAAACTAATAACTTGAAAAGTATTATAAAAGATAAAACCTACGCTTTTGCTTTAGACGTGATAGCCCTTTACAAAAAATTAACTGAAAAGAATGAATACGTAATATCAAAACAGCTACTAAAATCCGGCACCAGCATCGGAGCAAATGTAGAAGAAGCCCTCGCAGGCCAAAGCCGTGCCGACTTCCTCTCCAAAATGTCCATAGCCTCTAAAGAAGCCAGAGAAACCAACTACTGGCTAAGACTACTCCGAGACAGCAATATAATACAGTGCTTACCCATCGATAGTCTTCTGGAAAAGTCAGAGGAGATCAGCAAAATGCTAACAGCAATAGTAAAAACCACAAAATGCACTCCAAAATAGCGCAGTTAACTCAAAACTAATAACTAAAAACTCAAAACTATCGAAATAATCTGGTTAGTTGGCAACAAAGGCATGCTAGTGCTTAATTGCGTAAGTTAACGATAGTATTTTTCAGCTGCGATCCTTTTACTTCTCTTTTACGCCAGGCGAAAGGCTTTGCAGTCGGCCCATAAGCAGTTATAAAGTCATTGATAGC
>Ga0082335_1004595_pt1 | contig 20403 bp, 19 predicted proteins | sample Subgrocontami58m_FD_72375 | JGI IMG/M metagenome (GOLD analysis project Ga0082335, IMG submission 72375) | Subsurface groundwater microbial communities from S. Glens Falls, New York, USA - GMW37 contaminated, 5.8 m (SPADES assembly) (version 2) ... | reverse complement strand
GGCCTCGCCGGCCTCGATGGCCGTCACCACCGTGCCGCCATGCGCCAGGTGCAGGCCGTCCAGCGCGGCGAGCCACGCGGCGGCACGCCCGGCCTCCTCCCTGCGCCAGGCCTCCACCAAGGGGTAGGCCCGTGGCAGGCGAACCACCTCCACCGGCCGGAACACCGAGGGGTCGTCCACCCACCCCAGCGGATCCGCGATGGCTCCCGCCACCGCCGCAAAGAGCGCGGCGTCGTCCAGCGACCACGTCGGGTCGTCGTCATCGGCGCGGCAGTAGCACTCGGCCACCAGCACGGTGCGGCCGGGGGGCACCAGGGAGGGGTCCCAGTTCGCGACCTCCGAGATGCGCGCGAACGGCACCCGGGGATCGTCCACCTGAATCCATGCCTCGGGTGTGATCGGCTCGCGGTCGGCCACCAGGGACACCAGGCACACCGCGCGCATGGTGATGGGGGGCAGCAGGCCGGCGGGTGCCTCGGGTCGCGCGGCGCGAACCATGGCTCCGGGCGTGACGGCGCAGATGACCGCATGGGCACGTACTTCGCCGGGCGCGGCCCCGCCCACCTCGATGCCGCGAACCCGACCCGCCTGGTGGATCAAGGCGATGACGGGGGTGTCGGTGAGCACCCGGCCGCCGCACTCCCCCACCTCTCGGGACATCGCGTCCATCAGCGCGCCGATGCCGCCGGTCGGATACCAGAAGCCATTGGGCGCGGACTGCTCGTCACGCAGTTTCCGGGCACGGTCGGCCGAGATCATCTCGAGCGGCCATCCATCCACCTTCTCGAGGTAGCGTCGCATCACGCGGTCACGGAAGGCGGCCCCCACGTGCGACCCCAGCTCACCCGCGGCGGTGCCGTCGTCGGGCACGGCGTCGTTCACCACCGTGGGCACCTGCTCGATGTAGCGCCCGGGCGCGATGCGTCCATCCTGCACACGCGCGACCGGGCGGTTCACCCACCGCAGCGGTTGCCCCAGCAGATCCTCGGCCCACCGCACGCGGTCGCGACCATGGAGGAACGGGATGTGGCCGCCCAGGTCATAACGGCACCCGGCGCCGTCGCGGGTGCGGCACAGGCCGCCCACGGCATCGGCGCCCTCGACGAGGGTGACGGATGCCCCGGCACGGGCCACGGTGAGGGCGGCGGCAAGGCCCGCCGGCCCCGCTCCAAGCACCACGACGTCGCTGCAGATGTCCATGTTCGGCACGGTGCCCGCTCCGGGGACGACAGTCAACCCGGGGAGGGTTGCCGGGTCGACTATCCTCGCCACGTGCCGCGACCGACAGTGCCGTCATTGGCCGCTACCGCGCTCGCCGCGCTCCTCGTCACCGCCGGATCCGCCCACGCAAGCGCGGGGGTGTCCGGCGGCGCATCATCCGGAGCCCGGTGGGCCGTTCTCGCCCTCGCCGCCGCCCTCATCGTGGTGGGTGGCCTCGCGATCCTGCGCACCATGTGGGGAATGCGCTCTCCCGTGTCACGTGGGGCCACCGAGGGCACCGAGACCCTCTGGCTGGTGCTGCCACTCGTGTTCGGAATCGTGCTCGTGGTGCTGGCGGCCCGGGGCATCGGATGACCACGAGCCCCACGAGCGCGGAATCCACCCTCATTCGTCCCCCGGGCCTGCTGCGCGATCTCATCACGCTCACGAAGCCCCGCATCATCTCGCTGCTCCTGGTCACCGCGCTCTGCGCCATGTTCGTCGCCGCGCGCGGCATGCCGGGCGGCTGGCTCATCCTGTGGACCATGGTGGGTGGGTACCTCTCGGCCGGCGGCGCGAATGCGGTGAACCAGTTCGTGGACCGCGACATCGACGCGGTGATGGGACGCACGGACAAGCGGCCGATCGTGGCCGGACGCATCTCGCCCGGCGCGGGCCTCTCCTTCGGGCTCACTCTTGGAGTGGCCAGCATCCTGGTGCTCGGGTTCCTCACCACGTGGCTGGCGGCCGTGCTGTCGTGCGTGGGCTTTCTGCTCTACGTGTTCCTCTACACCCTGTGGTTGAAGCGCACCACGATCCACAACATCGTCATCGGCGGCGCGGCCGGCGCGGTGCCGCCCCTGGTGGGATGGGCGGCCGTGACGGGCGACATCTCGTTCGCCGCCGTGCTGCTCTTCGCCGTCGTCTTCTTCTGGACGCCCCCGCACTTCTGGGCTCTGGCGCTCATACTTGATCGCGACTACACCGAGGCCGGTGTGCCGATGCTGCCGGTCATCTATGGCGAGGCCGCCGCGCGTCTGCAGGTGATGCTGTGGACCATCGTGATGGCGGGCGTGACGCTGCTGCCGTACGCGGCGGGTGAGGCGGGCCTCGTCTACCTGGTGTCGGCCGTGGTGCTGGGGGGCGCGTTCCTCTGGGCGTCGATCCGCCTGTGGCAAGGCGACACACGCAGGAACTGGGCGTCGGCCACCTTCCACTACTCGCTCATCTATCTGGCGTTGATCTTCGTTGCCATCGCTGTGGATGCCACCCTGTGAGGCGCCGTGCGTCGGGAGGGGGCGGGCACGCGCTGGCGTTCTTCGTCACGCCTCTGGGAATCGTGTTCTCAACGGTGCTGATCGACCTGATCGGCTTCGGCATCGTCATCCCCCTCGTGCCCCTGTATGCCGAGAGGTTCGGGGCGTCGGCCATCCAGATCGGTCTCCTCACGGCGTCGTACGCGCTGATGCAGCTGATCTTCGCGCCCATCTGGGGTCGGGTGTCGGACCACGTGGGGCGTCGGCCTGTGATTCTGGGCTCGCTGGTGGGGTCGTCGATGGCATGGCTGATGTTCGGCTTCGCGGGGGCCCTGTGGGTGCTGTTCGTCGCACGAATCCTCGACGGCATCTCCGGTGCGTCGTACGCCGCCGCCCAGGCCTACGTCGCCGATGTCACCACCGACGAGGACCGCGTGCGCGGCATGGGCCTCATCGGCGCGGCTTTTGGCCTGGGGTTCATCATCGGCCCTGGCATCGGGGCACTCTTCGCCCTCATCGACCCCCGGGCGCCCTTCATCCTGGCGTCGGCCGCGGCGCTCGCGAACTTCCTCATCGCATGGCGCCGCCTGCCCGAGTCGCGGGTGCCGGGCAGCCGACAGGAGCCCCGACGGTCACGGTGGGGAGGTCTCCTGCGTGCGCTGAAGTCGCGCGACATCGGTCCGCTCATCTGGATCTCGTTCCTCGGAAGCCTGGGCTTCGTGGGAATGGAGACCGTCTTCGCGCTCTTCGGGAGTCGCCGCTTCGGGTTCGGCCTCAGCGAGACCGGTCTCGTGTTCGTGTTCATCGGTGTGGTCGCGGCGGTGACCCAGGGACTGGTGGTGCACCGGCTCACGAAGAGGGTGGGGGAGTGGCCCGTGCTGCGTGCCGGGCTGTGGGGCACCGCCGCCGCGCTGCTGCTGCTTGCCGTGGTGGGATCGCTGTGGGGCCTCTTCCCCGTGCTGGTGCTGCTGGCCCTCGCATCGGGGCTGGTGTTCCCCACGATCACGGCGATGGTGTCGCACCGTGCGCCCGAGGCAGCCCAGGGTGGAACCCTGGGGGTGATGGCGTCCGCGGGCGGCCTGGCACGACTGCTGGCGCCCATCGGTGCCACCGTGCTGTTCCAGGAGGTGTGGATCGGTGCCCCCTTCCTGGCCGGCGGCATCCTCTTCGTGATGTGCGGAGTGATGGCCGCCACGCACTTGGTGCGCCCCGTCTCCACGTCGTGACACGCCGCAATCGCCATCAGGAAATACCCGCAGGTGAGATCAGGGACGTACGGACCCCCGATGAGGGGCGAGTCGCGCTGTGGATGAGGGCGAATGGGTGATGACCCGGTAGTAGTGTTCCCGCCCGTGCCGAAGAACCGACACATCATTCCCCTGGCGATCATCGGCGCCATCGTCGCCGCCCTGACTGCCGCTCAGGCTCTCCTGATCGACTGGCTGCCGGAATCCGCCAGTGAGCAGGCCGGGCGAACCAACACGCTGCTCTGGTTCCTCTTCTGGGCCAGCGCCGTGTTCTTCGTGATCGTCACCACCGTGCTGATCTACTCGCTCGTGCGCTTCCGCGCGGCTCCCGACGACGACTCCGATGGCCCGCCGATCCACGGCAACACCATGCTCGAGGTCGTGTGGACCGCGGTGCCGTCCGTGGTTCTCATCGTGGCGGCCATCTACGGCTACGTCGTCCTCAATCGCAATGAGGCAGTGGCCGCGGATCGCCTGCAGGTGGACGTCTACGCGCAGCAGTTCACCTTCACCTACGGGTATCCGGAGGCCGGAATCGAGACCGGCAACCTGTATGTGCCCGTCGGCCGCCAGGTGGAGCTGGACCTTCGGGCCCGCGATGTGATCCACGACTTCTGGGTTCCGGAGTACGGCATCAAGGGCGACGCCGTTCCAGGAATCGTGCACACGATCTACATCAACCCCACCAAGGTGGGTACGTATCCGGTCGTGTGTGCCGAACTGTGCGGTGTGGGCCACGGGGTGATGCGCTCCAAGGTGATCGTCATGGAGACCGCCGCGTTCAACGCCTGGCTGGCGACGGCCAAGGGCTCCGTCGCCGGTGGCGCGGTCGCCGCCGCATCCCCTGCCGCCACCCCGGCTCCTGCCGCGGGCACGGCCGCCGCTGCTGCGGGTGATGCCGCCGCCGGCAAGACGATCTTCGCCGCCACCTGCCCCGGCTGCCACACGAACAACGGCAACGCCGCCGGCGTGGGGCCGAAGCTCGCGGGCGCGAAGCTGACGGCCGAGCGCGTGCGCAATCAGGTGATCAACGGCGGCGGGCCCATGCCCGGTGGCCTCGTCAGTGGAGCTGACCTGGACAACGTCGTCGCGTACGTGGAATCGATTCAGTAGCTCCAGGCAACCGAGACCGAGCGAACCCGACAATGGCAACTCACGCACCTGCACCCGCGCACGCCTCCGGCGGCGGCCACGTTCACCACGAGGACCCTCGTCCGGTCTCGTACTGGTGGGCGCGCGCGATCCGGTCCGCCGCGATCGGCGTGGGATTCGCCTTTCTGCTCGTGTTCCTGCTGCGCGCCGGATTCGGCTTCGACCCCCTGTGGGATGGCGAGGTCGCGGGTACCGTCGCGGGTCTGTTCGGCTCGCTGGGCTTCCTCTACGGCATCGGCTGCTTCGATTACTGGCTCACCTGGGCGCGCGGCGGCCATGTGTCGTCGGAGGACCACTCGTTCCATGGGGTGAGCCGCTGGCAGCAGTACTTCCGCCTGAACACGGACCACAAGGTCATCGGCATCCAGTACCTGGCCATGACCATGTTCTTCATGGTGTGTGGCGGCATCATGGCGCTGCTCATCCGCACCGAGCTCGCGGCCCCGGGCCAGCAATTCGCGGACGGCCAGACCTACAACGGCCTGCTCAGCATGCATGCCACGTTGATGATCTTCACGTTCGCCGTGCCGGTTTTCGGTGGTATCGCCAACTACGTGCTGCCGCTCATGCTGGGTGCCAAGGACATGGCGTTCCCGCGCCTCAACGCGCTGTCGTTCTGGTTCCTGCCGGTGGCGGGCGGGCTCTTCCTGTCCAGCGCGTTCACCGGAATGTTCGCCTCGGCGTGGACGGCCTACCCGCCGCTCTCCAGCCAGGGCACCGCCGGCCAGACCCTCTTCGAGTTGGGCGTGCAGTTCGCCGGGGCGTCGTCCATCGCGACGGCCATCAACTTCCTTGCGACGATCATCACCATGCGGGCGCCGGGAATGACCATCTGGCGCATGCCCATCCTGGCGTGGGCAACCGGTGTCACCTCGGTGCTGGTGGTGTTCGCCACGCCGTTCGTGGCCGGCTCGCAGTTCCTCACGATGTTCGACCGGGTCATGGGCACGCACTTCTTCGTGCCCGATCAGGGCGGCGACGTCGTCATGTACCAGCACATCTTCTGGTTCTACTCACACCCCGCCGTGTACATCATGCTGTTGCCGGGCTTCGGCATCATCAGCGAGGTCATCGCCACGTTCGCCCGCAAGCCGCTCTTCGGCTACCGGGCCATGGCGTTCTCGCTCGTGGCCATCGCCGTGCTGGGCTTCGGCGTGTGGGCGCACCACATGTTCGTGAGCGGCATGGCCCCCTGGCTGCGCGTTCCGATGATGGTGACCACGATCATCATCGCGGTGCCCACCGGGGTGAAGGTGTGGTCGTGGCTCGCCACCCTGTGGGGAGGCAAGATCCATATGAAGACGCCCATGCTGTGGGCGTTCGGTTTCATCTTCACATTCGTCATCGGCGGGCTGTCGGGCGTGTTCAACGGCATCGTGCCGGCCGATATCCAGGTGTCCGACACGTACTTCATCACCGCTCACGTGCACTACGTGCTGTACGGCGGAAGCGTGTTCACGGTGTTCGCGGGCATCTACTACTGGTTCCCGAAGGCCACCGGGCGCATGATGAGCGAGCGTCTGGGCCATGTGCACTTCTGGCTCACCTTCGTGGGCACGCAGGTCACGTTCTTCCCCATGCACTGGCAGGGCCTGCAGGGAATGCCCCGCCGTGTGGCCGACTATGACCCCCGCTTCGCGACGCTCAATGGCATCGAGACCGTCGGGTCGTACATGCTTGGCATCGGGACCCTGGTCTTCTTCTACAACATCGTGAAGTCCATGCGCTCGGGTGAGCGCGCCTCGTGGAATCCCTGGCGGGGACGCACCCTCGAGTGGATGGTCTCGTCACCTCCGCCGCTGTTCAACTTCGACATCATCCCGCAGGTGGTGGGTGGCCCGTACCAGTACGGAATTCCCGACGCGCGCCACGCCGTGGTGTTCGCACCCGAGGAGTTCGGTGGCGAACTCGCCGAGGACACCCGCTATCCGGTGGTGGTGGTCGCCAACGAGACGCTCACGTCCGAGACGCTGATCAACGACATCCGATCACGCGAGGCCGATGGCCTGTGGTCCTTCCAGCTCGTGGTGCCCGTGGGCGATGGCGAGCGGTCCAGCGCCGAGCGCCGTCTGGCCACCGCCACGGCGATCCTCGCCGAATACGGCATCGCGGTGACCGGCCGCGTTGTCGAGGGCGACGTGGTGGATGTCGCCGCCGAGGCCGCCCGCGAGGCGAACCCGCATGAACTGCTGGTGGTGACCCTGCCGCGTGGCGAGAGCACATGGATGCGCCGCGATGCGCTTGATCGCATCCGCAAGCGCGTGGATGCGCCGACCAGTCACCTCGTGGTTCGCGGCGATGACGCCCGCGCGGTTGCCGTTGCGTCGCCGCTTCCCCTGGTGATGGTGGTGGCCACCGACGCCATCGGGGCCGAGGAATTCGCCACAGCTGTTCGCGGTCGCGCCGACGCGTCCCCGGCACGGTTCACCCTGGTCACTCCGCTCGACCTTCCGCAGCCCCGCTGGGGCGAGGAGGCCGCCGAGATCCGCCGCCAGGCGAGCGTGCGCATGATCGCCACCGTCAATGCCCTGGTGTCAACCGGTGTGCCGGTGCAGGGCGAGGTCATGGACGATGCCGCTCCCGTGGCGCTACGTCTGGCGATCGACGCCTATGGCCCCGCGCAGATCCTGATCGTCGGCCTCAACGGAGGCGCTCGAGCGTTGACGGACGCCGCGCAGGCCGCCGCCGGCGATACGCCGGTCGACGTGGTCAACCTCGATGCCGCCCAGCCGGCGGGGAGCTAGCCCGTGGCCACGACCGCCGCACCCGTTCCCGCCGCGCACCCCGAGGGCTCCCACGGAGCGAAGAAGGGGCACGGCCTGAACGCCGAGCTCGTCGGGATGCTGCTCTTCATCGGCTCCGAGCTCATGCTGTTCGCCGCACTGTTCACGGCCTACTTCTTCATCAGGTACGGGGTGGTCAACGAGCAGTGGCCGCCGCTGAAGTCCAACGGCGAGCCGTTCGAGTTGCCGGTGCTGCTGACGGGCGTCAACACCCTGATCCTGGTGACCTCCTCGTTCACCCTGTGGTGGGGCGAGAGGTGCCTGAAAAACGGCGATCGCAAGGGCCTCATCCGTGGCCTGTGGATCACGATCCTGATGGGGTCGACGTTCCTGCTCATCCAGTTGAATGAGTACGCCCACCTGGGTTTCACCCCGCAGGACCGCGCCTTCAGCGGCGCCTTCTACACGCTGACGGGATTCCACGGTGCACACGTGCTGGTGGGCCTGATCGTGCTGAGCATGTGTCTGCGGCGCGCGTACAAGAACGACTTCACGGCCACCCGACACACCCCGCTCGCGGCCGGGTCGTACTACTGGCACTTCGTGGACGTGGTCTGGGTGCTCCTGTTCCTCATCGTCTACGTGATCTAGGGAAACCCGTGCGCTCACGTCTCATCGCCACCATGGCGACCGTCCTCCTCGCCGGGGGTGTTGCCGTCCTCGCCGGATGCGGCGGGGCCTCGTCGGAGTTCGACTCCGCCGACATCGCAGCCGGGAAGACGACGTTCATCAAGCAGTGCGGTGGCTGCCACACGCTGAAGAACGCCGCCACGAAGGGCGTGGTGGGTCCCAACCTTGACGACGCCTTCCGCGGCTCCCGCGAGCAGGGCTTCAAGGAGACCGGATTCTTCGGCGTGGTGAAGCGCTGGATCGCCATCGCACCGCAGGCGCCCGCCCCGGGCAGCTATCCCCAGGCCATGCCGCAGAATCTGGTGACCGGGCAGGACGCCCAGAACGTGGCCGCCTACGTGGCCACGTTCGCGGGCCGCGACCCGGCCAGCGAGGTGCGGAAGATCACGCCGGCGGTCGCCGGTGCGTCACCGGCTCCGGGCACGGGCCCCGCCACGCCGGCCGACGGGGGCGCGACCGCCCCCTGATGCCCGGGGATGCCGCGATGCTCAAGGGCTCGCGCGTCCTGGTGACAGGGGCATCGCGCGGATATGGCGCCGCCGTGGCGCGAGCGCTGGCCGTGCAGGGCGCGCGGCTCATCCTGACGGCCACCGAGTCGGCACATCTCGAGCGCGTCGGGGAGGATTGCCGCGCCGCCGGGGCAATCGTCGACGTGTTGGTGCTCGACCTCTCCTCTGCCGCATCCGTGGACGCGGCTGCGGGTTCGGTGGCTGCCCTCGTTCCCCGGCTGGAAGGGGTGGTGATGAATGCGGGGATCATCGGGCGGCGGGCCCCGCTTGGCGAGGCCGACGTCGATGATGTGCGTCAGGTACTCGAGGTCGACCTGCTGAACCAGGTGCGCCTGCTGCAGCGCATCGACCCCTTGATCGCGCGTGACGCCGCAGTGGTACTGGTCACGTCGGGCGCCGCCGGGCGTGCGGGGTGGGCGGGCTATGCGTTGGCGAAGGCGGGGATGGAGGCCGCCGCCCACATGCTCAGGGAGGAGTGGGCCGACCGGCACGTGCGGGTGGTGGCGGTGAACCCCGGCCCCATTCGCACCCGCATGCGCGCGGCGGCGCACCCGGAAGAAGACCCCTCGACCGTGCCTCATCCCTCGGCACGGGTTGGCCCCGTGCTCGCGATCCTGGCGGGCGAGGATCCGGGGCCGCGTATCGAGGCATCCGAGTGGGGTCTGGCGTGACCTCATTCGACGAACGCGCGGTTCGTCCCATGCCCGGACTCACCTCTCCGGTCGGCTGGCGCGACGTACCGATCGAGCCCGTGGAGGAGCCCCTCGTGCCGGTGGGGGACTTGGGCCCGCGCGTGCATCAGGACCCCCGCTACGCCGCGATGGGCCTGCCGGGCGCGCTCCCCGGATGCTGGGTTCGACGTGCGGTGGCCGAGGCGCTGGTGAGGGCGGCCGACACGCTGCCCGATGGCCTGTCCCTGCTGGTGTGGGACGGCTGGCGGTCGCTCGACACGCAGTCCGCGCTGTTCGAGGCCTACATCGTCGACCTGGCCCAGGAGCACCCGCACATGAGCCGACAGGATCTCGAGGGTCGTGCCCGGCCGTATGTGACCCCGCCGCGCCCGGGGCACCATGCGCCGCCGCCCCATCTCACGGGTGGGGCCGTGGACCTCACGCTGGCCGACGCCGACGGCGATCCGCGCGACCTCGGTACGCACTTCGATGCCTTCGTGCCCGAGGCCGGCACAGCGGCGCTTGAGGGCATCGACCTGCCGGCGCGCGCGCATCGGCGCCTGCTGTTCTGGGCGCTGCACGAACAGGGCTTCACGGCCTACGTGGAGGAGTGGTGGCACTTCGACCACGGCGACCAGTTCTGGGGCAGCGTGATGGGCCTTCCGGCGCGCTATGGGGCCGCGCCGCGTCCCGCATAGTCCCCGGTCCCTCCATGTGGGGGTGTCGCCTCGCGTGCGCTCGCGCCGGGACCCCTGACCCCGGCTCAGGCTGCTTCCGGGGGGCGCAGCCGCCCCGCGGCGTCGGGTTTGCCTACGATCGCCCGTGATGTCGAGCCAGAGGCGTGCCACCCGTCCCGCGACGGGCCTTGGGGTCGTTCCCGCGCTGCTCGGGCTCGTGCGGTTTCAACACACGGTCTTCGCGCTGCCGTTCGCGTTCGCCGGCGCGCTGATGGCACGCAACTCGGTGCCCCCGGTCGCCACCCTCCTCTGGATCCTGCTGGCAATGGTGGGCGCGCGATCCCTGGCCATGGCATTGAACCGCCTGATCGATCGCGGCCTCGATGCCCGTAACCCCCGTACCGCGGAACGGCACCTGCCCGCGGGGCGCCTCACCGCGAAGCAGGTGTGGGTCTTCGCGATCGTCAGTCTGGGCGCGATGCTCATCGCGGTCAGTCGTCTTCCCGAGCTCACGTGGTATCTCTGGCCCATCCCCGTGGCGCTGTTCGTGATCTATCCATACACCAAGCGCTTCACGTGGGCGTGCCACCTCGTGCTCGGTGCGTCCATCGGCATCGCGCCCATCGGTGGCTGGATCGCCGTGACGGGGGCCATGGCGCCGGCACCGGTGCTGCTGTGGATTGCGGTCGCCCTGTGGATCGCGGGATTTGACGTCATCTACGCGCTGCTCGATGTTGATCATGACCGCGCGGCGGGCGTGCGATCGGTGCCGGCCCGCTTCGGGGAGCGGGGTGCCCTGGCGATCGCCGGGGCCCTGCACGTGGTCACCGTGGCCCTGCTGGCGCTCGGGGGCGTGGCCGCGTCGGTCACCTGGCCGTATTACGCGGGCGTGGGGATCGGGGCGCTCATCCTCGCCTGGGAGCACCTGATCGTGCGCCCGCGTAATACGGCGCGCATTCAGGCCGCCTTCGGCGCGGCGAACGCCCTGATGTCGGTGGTGTTCCTCGCGGGTGTCATCGCGGAGGTGGGTCTCGCCTGAGTCGCCCACCAGCGAGTCCGGCGCGATGGTGATCGCGGCGCGGGGCCTCACCCACGCCTACGGGGATCGACGCGCGGTGGCAGGCGTCGACCTGAACGTCGCGCCCGGTGAGCGCATCGCCATCGTGGGCCCGAATGGTGCCGGCAAGAGCACGCTGCTTCGAATGCTCGCCACGCTCCTGCGCCCGGAGTCGGGAAGCCTGACCATCTTGGGCGCCGAGATGCCGGGTGGGGTGCGCACCGCCCGGCTGGGCATCGGGTATCTGGCCCACGATCCGCTTGTCTACCTGGACCTGACCGCACGCCAGAACCTCGAGCTCTATGCGTCCCTCTACGGGGTGCCCGATGCCGCCCGTCGAATCGACGGCCTGCTGGAGCGGGTGGGCCTGCTTGCGCGCACGGAGGACCCCGTGCGGGTATTCAGCCGGGGCATGGCCCAGCGCCTGGCGCTTGGCCGCATGCTGTTGCACCGGCCGCGCCTGCTTCTGCTGGACGAACCGCATGCGAGCCTGGACGCCGCGGGCACGGCGCTGCTCGACGCCGAATTGCACGCCGCGTGCGATGACGGTCGTGCCGTCGTGGTGGTGACGCACGATGTTGAGCGTGCCGCCGCGTTCGCCGACCGCCTGATCGTGCTGCGGGCAGGCCGCGTGGTGCTGGACACGCCGATGGCGGGCATGAGCGCCATCGGTGCCCGGACGCGGTATGAGGAGGCCACCGGGTGAGCGAGGGGGCCCTCAACCCGCGCTGGCCGCGCCAGATGGGTGCGCTCATCCGAAAGGACCTGCGGCTCGAGCTGCGCACGCGCGAGACCGTGGTGGCCATGGTGCTGTTCGCCATCGTCACCCTCACCGTGTTCCAATTCGGGTTCGGTACCCGCGACGGCGACCTGACCCGCTTCGTGGGTGGGCTCATGTGGGTGACCCTGGCGTTCACGGCCGTTCTGGGCGTGGGGCGCTCGTACGTGGCCGAGCGCGAGCAGCGCGTCCTCGATGGCCTGCTGGTCTCCCCGGTTCCCCGGCTGGTGCTGCTCGGGGCGAAGGCCGTGGCGATCGTCATCTACATGGCGGCCGTCGAGGTGGTGGTCATCCCCCTCGTGGGAATCTTCTTCGTGAAGGGTCCGTACTGGGATGCCATCGGGTGGATCGCTCTCGTGGCCCTGCTTGCCGACATCTGCATCGCACTGTCGGGAACGCTGTTCGCGGGCCTCGCGCTGTTCACCAGGGCACGCGACCTCATCCTGCCGGTGCTCTTCCTCCCCGCACTCGTTCCCGTGGTGATTGCGGGTGCCGGGGCCACGCATGCCGTGGCGGGAGGGGCACATGACCTCAGCGAGTACCGCGGGTACTGCCTCTTCCTCGTGGGCTACGCCATACTGTTCACCCTTGTGTCCGTCGCGACCTACGATGCCGTCTTCGACGACTGAGCCCCCACTCGGGCGCGTTCCGGGGGCCCGTGCAGCCCTTGTCTGGGGGGTGCTCGCGATCGTCCTCGTCACGGTGTCCAGCATCGGCATCTTTCTTGTCGCGCCCGAGGACGTCGATCAGGGCGTGATTCAGCGCATCTTCTACTTCCATGTGGCGATCGCCATCACATCGCTCATCGCATTCGCGGTCGCCTGCGTGGCCGGCATGACCTATCTGCGTACCCGCGCGCCGCGCTGGGATGACGTGGGCGAGGCCTCCATCCGGCTGGGCCTCCTCTTCGCCGTTCTCGTGGTGATCACCGGATCGATCTGGGCAAAGGCCTCGTGGGGCACGTGGTGGGTGTGGACCGACCCGCGTCTGGTCACGTATCTCATCGTGGTGCTCATCTATGCGGCGTACTTCGTGCTGAGATCCTCGGCCGAGTCGGATCGACGCATGCGCTATTCGGCGATCTATGCCGTGGCGGGCTTCGCCACCGTGCCGCTGTCGTTCTACTCGGTGCGGGTGGCCCAATCGTTCGTGCATCCGGTCGTGTTCAACAGTGGGGGCGCGGCGATGCCCAACACCATGCTGTTCTGGTTCATTCTCTCGCTGGCGGCCATGCTGGCTCTCTTCATGGCGCTGCTGCAGTTGGAGCTGATCGGCCGTCGCACCGAGCGCACACTGCGTCGCCTGGTTCTGCGAATGGAGGGCTCATGAGCGGCGGCGCCCAGTACGTGGTGGCCGCGTACGCGGTCATCTGGTTCCTCATCCTCGCCTACGTGGTGATGCTGGGAGCGCGCGCAGCGCGCGTCAGCCGTCAGGTCGAGGTGCTGTCACGGCTGATCGATCGTCAGAGCGCCGACGACGGCACGGGCGACGCGCTCGGCGAGGACACCCCGTGAGCCGCGATCTGTACCCGGTGTTCCTGGACCTCTCCGGCCGCATCGTGGTGATCGTGGGTGGGGGTGCGGTGGCCACCGATCGTGCCGGGAAGCTGGCGGCCCACGGCGCCGCCGTGCGGCTGGTGAGCCCCGACACCACGCCGGCTCTCAGGGAGATGCTCGCCGACGGTCGAATCCCCGATCACCGCGCCCGGCGCTATGAGGCCGGCGACCTCGACGACGCCGTGCTGGTGGTGGCCGCCACCGACGACGCCGCGGTGAACCGGCGCGTGCGTGACGATGCCCGTGCCGCGGGTGCCGAGGTCAACGTGGCTGATGACCCGGCGGGATCGACGGCGATCATCCCGGCGCTGATGCGCAGCGGCGACCTTGCGGTGGCCATCACCACCGGCGGCGCCAGTCCCGTGGTGGCACGGCGCATTCGTCAGGACCTCGAGGAGCGCTTCGGCCCCGGGTGGTCCGGGCTCATCGCCTTGCTGCGTGAGACGCGCGAGGAGGTCGTGGATCGGCACCCCGACATCGCCGAGCGTCGCGCGGTTGTCGAGGCGCTCCTGGACGCGGGCGTGGTGAGTCGCATCGCGGAGCGCGGGCCAGAGGCCTGCCGCGGCGAGGTGCGTAATGCTTTGGGTCTCTCACGCCGCGTGGAGGCCGCCTGATGCCCCACGTCGTCGCCGTGGGCGTGTCCCACAAGACCGCTCCCGTTGAGCAGCGCGAGAAGGTGGCCCTCACCGAGTCGGCCGCCCGCACGCTCGCCCGCGATCTGGTGCGCCACCCGGATATCGCCGAGGCGGTCGTCATCTCCACGTGCAACCGCACCGAGGCCTACGTGCACGCCCTCGACGCCGCCGGTGCCGAGGAGGCCGTGTGCAACGCACTGCTGGAGAGCAGCACCATGACGCGGCCGGAATTCGACTGCGCTCGCTATTCGCTGCTCGACGACCGTGCCGCCGCACATCTGTTCCGTGTGGCCGCAAGCCTCGACTCGATGGTGGTGGGGGAAAGCGAGATCCAGGGGCAGGTACGCGCTGCGTGGGAGGCCGCCGCCGAGGAGGATGCCACCGGTGTGCTGCTCGATCGCCTGTTCCGCCAGGCGCTGGAGGCCGGCAAGCGCGTGCGTCGCGAGACCAACGTGGCGGTACGGCCGGTGTCCGTGTCCACCGTCGCCGCCGACCTCGCGCGCGAGGCGCTACCCGATCTGGGCGGCCGACGGGGACTGGTGATCGGCGCCGGTCGCATGGCCGAGGCCACCGCGCGTGCGCTGATGGAGCGTGGCCTGGGCGAGCTGGTGGTCATCAATCGCACGGTGGGTACCGCGCGTGAGATCGCCGAGCGACTGGGGGGCATGGGTCTGGGCTTCGATCGTCTGCCCGAGGAGCTACGCAGTGCGGACGTGGTCGTGTGCTCCACGGACGCCCCGCACCCGGTCATCTCGGCAGCGCAGGTGCAGGACGCCCTGGTGCAGCGCCCCGGCCGCCCCATGGTGCTCATCGACATCGCCGTGCCGCGCGATGTGGAGTCCGCGGCCTCGGCGGTGCACGGTGCCGTTCTGTTCGACATCGACGACCTCGAGCGCGTGGTGGCCCAGAACCGCGACGAGCGCCAGCAGCACGCGAAGCGCGGCGAGGTCATCGTGGGCGAGGAGGTCGAGCGCTACTCCGCGTGGAGAGCCGGCCTGGCCGTCATTCCTGTCATCACATCGCTGCGCGAACGGGCCGAGGCCGTGCGGTGCGGCGAGATCGCCCGTGTCGAGCGCTCGGTGGTCGATCAGAGCGAGGCCGAGCGGGAGCGCTTGGACATCATCACGCGGGCCATCGTCAACAAGCTGCTGCACGAGCCCACGGTTCGCGTGCGGGAGGCGGCCGCCAGCGTTGACGGTCTGCGCCACGTGGAGTCGCTGCGTCACCTGTTCGGCCTGGATGCCCCGGACGTTTCCTCGGCCAACGGGGCCGCGCAGCCGGATTCCGCAGGTGACTCCGCTCAGGGGCACCTGGGCCACCCCGGCTGACGAGGAGCCCGTGCGGATCACCGTGGCCACGCGCCGTTCCGCGCTCGCCCTGGCCCAGTCGAACGCGGTGGCCTCCGCGCTGGGCGTCACGGGTCACCAGGTGACGCTTCTCACGATGACGACAACCGGCGATCGCTGGAGCCTGGCGGGCAGCCAGGTCGCACCGGGTTCGGACGTGAAGGGGATGTTCGTGAGGGAACTCGAGGAGGCCCTGCTGGATGGTCGTGCCGACGTGGCCGTGCATTCCGCCAAGGACCTTCCCGGGGACCTTCCGGCGGGCCTGGACATCGTGGCCACTCCACCGCGGGAGGATCCCTCCGATGCACTCGTGGGGCACCGGGGCGGTCTGGACGCCCTGCCGTCCGGCGCGCGCGTGGGCACCACGAGCCCGCGCCGCCGCGCGCAGTTGCTCGCCGCCCGCCCCGATCTGGAGGTGGTGGAGATTCGCGGCAACGTGGACACCCGGCTGAGGCGCCTTGACGATGGTGACGTCGATGCGCTGCTCCTGGCCTCCGCTGGTCTGGCCCGCCTGGGGATCGTGCGCGACGACGCCGTTGCGCTGCCGCTGGACGCATTCCTCCCCGCTGCCGGTCAGGGCATCGTGGCGATCGAGGGCAGGGCGGGCGACGCCGTGGTGCGTGGCGCATGCGCCGGCCTCGACGACCCGGCGTCACGGGCGTGTCTGGCGGCCGAGCGGGCCTTTCTCGCTCGTCTGGGCGGCGGATGCTCGGTGCCCGCGGGCGCGCTGTGCACCGCCGACGGCTCCGCCCTGCACATGCGGGCATGGTGGGCCTCCACCGGTCGCCATGCCGACGTGGAGGGCCGCACGGACGACCCCGGCGCCTTGGGGTCACGGGCAGCACGGGAGGTTGGCGCACCATGACCACTGGGCCGGGAATGGTCTACCTGATCGGCGCGGGGCCGGGTGATCCGGGCCTCATCACCGTGCGCGGCCGCCAGGCGCTCGCCATCGCCGACGTGGTGCTCTACGACCGGCTGGGAACCGAGGCCCTCATGGACGCGTGCCGGCCGGACGCCCGGCTGGTGGATGTGGGTAAGGCCCCCGGCCGCCAGGCCATGACCCAGGACGAGACCACCGCCCTGCTCGTGGAACTGGGCCGGGCCGGCAACGTGGTGGCCCGCCTGAAGGGTGGTGACCCATTCGTGTTCGGCCGTGGGGCAGAGGAGGCCGAGGCCCTTGTGCGGGCGGGGGTGCGTGTGGTGGTGGTGCCCGGTATCACCTCGGCGATCGGCGCACCCGCCGCCGCGGGAATCCCGGTGACCTACCGGGCGGTCGCGACGGCGTTCACCGTGGTCACGGGGCACGAGGACCCCACCAAGGACGCCGAGCAGACCGACTGGGACGCTCTGGCCCGCACGCCCGGCACCCTGGTGGTGCTGATGGGCATGGGGCGCCTGGCGGGGATTGCCGCACGCCTGATCGCCGCCGGCCGCCCGCCCGATCAGCCTGCCGCCGCAATCCAGTGGGGCACCACCCCGCGACAGCGCAGCGTGGTGGCAACCCTTTCCACCCTGGCCACTCGCGCCGCCGAGGAGGGCCTGGGGTCTCCGGCCGTCGTGGTCATCGGGGATGTCGCCGCCCTGCAGCCCGGCCTCGCCGCCGCGGGCCGCGGCCCGTTGGCCGGGCGCACCGTGGTGGTGACACGCGCCCGGGCACAGGCCAGCGAACTGCGCGCGAACCTGGAACTCCTGGGCGCCCGGGTGGTGGAGATGCCGGTCATCCGCATCGTGCCCGTCGAGGGGTCTCCCGAGATCGATGCGGCCCTCGACGGCCTTGCGGCGTATGACGTCCTGGTCGTGACCAGCGTGAATGGGGCCGAGCAGATGGCTGCCCGCATGGCGGACCGTGGCATGGATGCCCGGTCTCTGCGCCCGGATCAGGTTGTCGTGGCCGTTGGCCCGGCCACCACGTCGGCCCTGGAAGCGCACGGCATCCGTGCCGACGTGGTGCCCCAGCGCTTCGTGGCCGAGGGCGTGCTCGAGGCACTCGAGCGCACTCCCATGGATGGCCGCCGCGTGTTCGTGGGCTGTGCGCGCGACGCGCGGTCAACCCTGGCGGATGGCCTGCGCGCTCGCGGTGCCACGGTGGACGAGGTCGCCCTGTACGACACCGTCACCGAGGCCCCGGCGCCACATGCGCTCGAGCAGGCGCTGGCCGCCGACCTCATCACGTTCACGTCGTCGTCAACCGTCACCAACACGCTTGGCCTGCTCGACGCCGCCGGGCGTGCTCGCCTGGCTGCCGGCCCGCGCGTGATCTCGATCGGTCCCATCACCAGCGCCACGGCTCGCGAGGCGGGTCTGCACGTGCATGCGGAGGCAGTGCGCCACGACATCCCGGGGCTGGTGCAGGCGCTCGTTGAGGATGCGGACCGGTGATTTCCCGGCCGATCGGATTCCTCACCGATTACGGCCCCCAGACCGAGCACGTGGGCGCGCTCCATGCCGTGGTGGCGTCCATCGCCCCCGCATCGGCCCGGGTGGATCTTGCGCATGACGTGCCACCCGGCGACGTGCGCTGGGGGGCCGTGCTTCTGGAACGGCTCGTGGCCCTGATGCCCCACGGCTCGGTGACCGTCGCGGTGGTGGATCCGGGCGTGGGGACCGATCGGCGTGCGGTGGCGGTGGCCCTGGACTGGGACCGTGTGGTGGTGGGGCCGGACAACGGTCTGGTGGCACTGGCCGCCGACCGCCTGGGTGGGACGGCCGCCGTGCAGATCACATCACCCGATCACCTGCGGCAGCCGGTGTCGGCCACGTTTCACGGGCGCGACGTCTTCGCGCCCGCCGCCGCGCATCTGGCTGCGGGGGTGGCGCTCGCCGATCTGGGTCCGGCGGTGCCGTTGGATGCGCTGGTGCGGCCACACCTCCCCGAGCCCCACGCCACCACCGGCCGGCTCGAGGCGCTCATCGCAGGAGGCGACCGCTTCGGAAACCTCGCCCTGTGGGCGACGCCGCAGCACCTGACCGGTGCGGGGCTCGCACCGGGTGATCACGTCTGGGTGATCAGTGCGGGTGGGCGCGCCCGCGGGCAGGTGGGGCGCATGTTCGGCGACGTCCCCCGTGGTGCGCTGCTGGTGCACGTGGATTCCCACGGCCTCGTGGCCCTGGCGGTGAATGGGGGCGGTGCCGAGGAGCGCGTGCGGGCGACGGCCGGCGAGGTCATCGCCATCGAATCTCAGTCGTAGCGTCCCCGCAGGGCGTTCACGCGCACCGCGGCGATGTCCTTGAGGAATGGCGGCAGGTGGCGGCTCACATCGAACGTCGACTCGTCGCGAAACTCCACCGAGACCGGGATCTCGGCGATGCGGGCACCCAGGCGGCGCGCGAGGAACAGCGCCTCGATGTCGAAGGCGAATGAGTTGATGACCGCGCGCGAGAAGATCTTCTCGGCCCACTCCCGCCGAAAGCCCTTGAAGCCCGCCTGGGTGTCGGAGATGACGGGCAGCACCAGCAGGCGCCTGGTCACCTGCACGGCCGCGCCGGCGGCGAGGCGCGCGGCACTGCTCTCCTCCGATGCGTATTCGCCCAGGCTGCGCTTTCCCACCACCACGTCGGCCACGGTTCGCAGCAGCGCGAGCGCGGGCTCCACGTGCAGGGGGTCGATGTTGAGATCGGCATCCACGTAGAAGCGGTAGTCGCCGCGTGCCGCGAGCATGCCGCCTCGCACCGCCCCGCCCTTGCCCTGGTTCTGCGGGAGCCTGTTGAGCCGCACGCGCGGGTCGTCGGCTGCCACGCGCTCGACCAGGGCCACGGTGCCGTCGGTGCTGCCGTCATCCGACACCAGCACCTCTGCCGTTCCGGCGAAGCCGTCGAGCCATGCACGCCATGCCGCCAGCGTGGGCCCGATCCGGCGCTCCTCGTTATAGGCGGGGATGACGATGGAGAGATCGATCGCGTCCATGGGAGCATGGTCGCAGATGCCCCGCCGCACACCGCGTGCAGACGAAAACGACGCGCGCCGCGCTCCCGGAGGGATACGCGGCGCGCGTCGATGGCGAGACCCGGACTCGAACCGGGGACACCACGATTTTCAGTCGTGTGCTCTACCAGCTGAGCTATCTCGCCCGGCCGGGGAACGCTAGGGGCGCACCACCGGCGATGCAACCCGAAGCGGGGCGATACCATCGGATGGTGGCGACCGGCGGGCATATCCTCGTCGTTGACGACGAACGATCCATCCGGCGCCTGCTCCGGTTGTACCTCGACGAGGCCGGGTACACGGTGGCCGAGGCCGCCACGGGGGACGAGGCGCTGGATCAGGTGCGGTCGGGTGGCATCGATCTGGTGCTGCTCGACATGATGCTGCCCGGAATCGATGGCCTCGAGGTGTGCAGGCGCATCCGCGCCGATCACCCCGCTCTGCCGGTGATCATGGTGACGGCGCGTGACGATGAACCCCATCGGGTGACGGGCCTTGAGATGGGCGCCGACGACTACGTGACCAAGCCGTTCTCCGGTCGCGAGGTGGTGGCTCGCGTGCGGGCGGTGCTGCGCCGCGTGCGGTCCGATGCGGCTCCGGATGGTCCACTGCGCGCGGGGGCGGCCGAGCTCGACCCGATCAGTCGTATCTGCCGCGTGAACGGCGAACCCGTTGATCTGACGCGCCTGGAATTCGACCTGCTGGCCGAGCTTGCGGGAAATCCCCACGTGGTGTTCACCCGCGAGCGTCTGCTCGAGCGCGTGTGGGGCTATCAGTCGGGCGTGGGCGGCAAGACCGTTGACGTGCACGTGGCGAATCTGCGCCGCAAGGTGGGCACCGGCATCGGCATCGTGGCCGTACGCGGCGTGGGCTATCGGCTCCCCCCCCCCGGGGGGGGGGGAAGAGCGGTCGCGGGCGGCCGGGCGCCCCCTCGGCGCGCCGCGGTCCGGGGGGGAGCGGCGCGGCGGGCGCTCCGGCCCC
>Ga0082335_1004593_pt1 | contig 20411 bp, 13 predicted proteins | sample Subgrocontami58m_FD_72375 | JGI IMG/M metagenome (GOLD analysis project Ga0082335, IMG submission 72375) | Subsurface groundwater microbial communities from S. Glens Falls, New York, USA - GMW37 contaminated, 5.8 m (SPADES assembly) (version 2) ... | reverse complement strand
ACCCAGATTATGCCCGTGGATTACATTGGGACTACCGTCAGGATTATATTTCCCATATCTGGGTCCTACCATCCAAGCCGCAATAAATGCAACCAAACCACCCATCCCATGCACTACCCCAGAACCCGCAAAATCCCTTGCACCAACTCCAAATGGCAATGTCTGTAACCACCCTTTACCCCACATCCAGTGCCCGAATATGGGATAAAGCACACCACACAAAAACACACTATAAATCATATGTGTGTGGAATTTAAATCTTTCTGCTACAGCACCGGTAACGATTGTGCAGGCGGTAGCTGCGAACATTATTTGGAACATCCAAAGAACGGAGGTATGCACATCGTAAGAATCCCCTAATAACAAAAAACCACTATACCCAATAAAACTATTTCCCCAAGAAAGTCCGGAAGCTAATTTCGAACCGCCAAACATGAGGGCAAAACCAAACAGCCAAAAAATGAGCGCACCAACACAAAAATCCATGAAGCTCATTGCAAGATAATTGAGCGTATTCTTTTTCTGAACAAAACCAGCGCCAAGGAATGTAAACCCTGCCTGCATATTAAAAACTAAAAAAGCACTTAGAAGGGTCCATGCAAAGTTTACTGAAAATTTTAATCCCTGTATACTATCAGAATACGTATTTGAGCCGCTTGGGTCTCCGGCAAACACGGCTTGCACAAAAAAACCCAATAACCCACTAATTAGAATAAATATTAAAGGAATCTTCTTCAAACTCATGCCTTCATTAAAAAATGCGGATGTTGTCCTGCCCAAAAAGCAGGACAACATCCGCCTGGCAAAAATCAATGTAAGCCGCTCTATTCAGACGGCAGCCTCACCACTCTCTTTTGTACGGATACGATAAACATTTTCTACATTAAAAACGAATATCTTTCCGTCCCCAATGCTCCCTGTCTGCGATTCGCTGATAATAGTATTAACGATTTTCTCTACATCTGAATCTTTGACGGTGATTTCAAGCTTGATCTTTGACAAGAGATCAACCCGATATCTTCTTCCACGCCACACCTCGCTAATGCCTTTTTGACTACCGTGTCCTTTTACTTCTATAACGGTCATCCCCGGATAGCCCAATTCCGTCAAGGCATCTCTGACAATATTAAACTTTTCTGGCCTGATTATTGCTTCTATCTTTTTCATGAAAAAACCTCCTTCCGATTTAGATTATATTCGATTAATAAACTATTTTTTTGGTGTTTTTCCCGGCTTTACCAATGCGTATACCCATCGACCGAGTTTTTCCGAATAAATCTTCTCTCGAGTTGCATCTTTGCTCAATGCACGTTCAAGTAAAGATATCTGTACCTCTTCTTCTCTCCTGACCTCCTCAACCGGTATACCTGAAAGCGTAACAAGACCCGACTCAACCGGGTAACATGGAGAGCCGTGAATATGGGTATCCAACCCCTCAGATTCTACAAGATCAGAGACCCTGAGATTTAAATGATATTTCATTATAGCGAACAAACCAAAACCCCAGGCAAATGCCCAGGCCATGGCAACTACCGTTCCGATGAATTGAGCCAACAATTGCCAACCAGAACCAGTAATTAAACCATTTACACCACCATAGGTACCATCAGCAAAGAGACCCACGGCGAGCATACCCCAGATACCGTTAGTCGCATGAACAGCCACCGCTCCCAGCGGGTCATCAATCTTCATCTTTACCTCGACAAGCCATACGGTTCCCCTCATTGCGAGACCCGCAAGCACGCCAATCACCACTGCCGCCCATGGCGCTACATAGGCACAAGGCGCTGTAATGGCTACCAGGCCTGCCAGCGCACCGTTACATATGAAGGCCACGTCTATGTATCCTGTTGTTGCCCAGGTATAAAATAACATTATCGAAGCGCCAGCTGCGGCGGCGATAAAGGTATTGGATGCAATTATGGATATACGCAAATCCGTAGCCGCAAGGGTACTTCCTGCATTAAAACCAAACCAGCCGAATGCGAGGAGAATGGTGCCTATCACGACAAACACCATATTATGGCCAGGGATTGGGTTTGCCGTACCGTCTGGATTGTATTTCCCCTTTCTCGGTCCCAGCACCCATGCGCCAACCAGTGCAAGAATACCTCCAATTGTATGAACGCAGGCGCAGCCAGCGAAGTCTTTTACTCCAGAGCCAAAGGGAAGAGTACTTAACCAGCCTCCGCCCCACACCCAGTGCCCATAAATCGGATAAATTATACCGCACACGAAAAAGCTGTACGTAAGATATGCGCCAAATTTCAGCCTTTCTGCTACAGCGCCTGCAATAATCGAAACTGTCTTTGTGGCAAATACCATCTGGAAGAGCCAGAGCATAATCGTCTGAACGTCATAAGCCTTGCCCAGGAGCATAAAACCATCACACCCAAAGATAGAACTACCATTTTCAAGTCCGGGCGCTAACTTTGAACCGCCAAACATCAGACCAAACCCGATAAAGTAAAAAACCATAGCGCCAAACGTGGCGTCTATAAAACAATGCGCCATATAACTCAGCATGTTTTTTTGCCTTAAGAATCCTCCTAATAATGCAAAACCTGCTTGCATAATAAACACCAGGAAAGCTCCCAACAGAGTCCAGCTAAAATTAACGGCATATTTTAATCCTGCAACGGAATCTGACGCCCCGTATGTTGCAATACCAGTCGGATCCGATGCCTCAACATTTCCCAAAGTTAATATTAATACCCCTATTGTTATTAATAATAACCACAAACTTGTCTTTATTTTATTAGAAACGTCTTTCATATTATCGTCCCTCTCCTTCCAATAAATGCTACCTTTTATACAAATTAATTACAATAATTAATTAAATTTTATTTATATTTTTCACCCCTCCTTTCAAAAAGTAAGTATTCACAAAAAAATAAATGAATTATATCAAAACAAGTGCGATTTTTATCTAAACCAAGTTAAAAGGAGCAATATCTATTCCTCTATCAACTGACAAATAGCCATTGAGTAGTTTTAGCGCATTCTTTAAATTTATAATTCTTTTAATTTCGAGAGATACAACTTATTTTTAACATGAATAATTATGCAATCTCCTTATATATTCTAAATATTGGCATTCTTTATAATTTCTCAGCATTTAGTTCATAGCATTTTATACATAACATATTTAATTAATAGTATTTATAAAACATTTATCAAATGATACATCCCGAAATGCCATACCGGCTGATTCCAGCCATAATGGATAACTTCCTAAACTTCTTTACTTCTTTTCAAAAAATTGAAAATCCTTGTTTTATCTATTTATTCCGTTATAATCTCGAAAATTTATCAAACATGATTACGATATTTAAATTTATCATGTATAGAATTAATAAATATCACTTTAATGATTTTAAATGTCAGGCAAATCTGCACAAGTCTAACTATGCAGTCTTAGCTAATGCGCCAGAAAAGGGACTAAAATACTCACCCGACTTCGATTTTTCAGAAGAATTTTACCTATTAAAAGAACTCAATCACGCCCAGATACCGATTGCCTATGATTTTGGACAGGGAGAGTTATTCAGGGATGAAAAATTCTTGATCAAACAACATTTCATTGTATTACAGCATATCAACGGATGCGATCTGGTAGATTATTTCGCAGAAAAGGATATCGAAAATACCAAAACCATTGCGGAAGCCGTCAAATTGTTCATTAGTATTTGCGATCCACTACAGTACCTTCACAGCAAACATTACGTTCATTGTGATTTAAAACCAGGCCACTTGATTCTCAACCATAAAACAGGGTTAGTACACCTTATCGACTTTGAATTATCCATTAAACGCGGAGGAATTATCAAAGGAATTAGCAAGGAATATGCATCACCGGAACAACTGCAGATGCTAGCCTATCTTAAGGACTTACCCAGAAAGGTTCATTATGAGGCTATCTCTTCTACCATTCGACTCGATGGCAGGACAGATCTTTATTCTGTCGGTTTAATTCTCTACCAAATACTAACAAAGAAATTATGGCAGGCGGAAAAGGTTTTACCCAGCCAAATAAACGACCATATACCACAGAAATTGGAAGAAATCATAAAGGGGCTATTAGAGGTAAACGTATCTAGCAGAATCCCATCTGCGGAGGAATTAAAAAAAGCATTGAGCAGCATCTGAACTCATTAATAATCTTTATCTCTGATTTATCTTTACAAATGAGTCAAGTTTTAGATACACGATGCACGAAATCAGAAGCCTTGCCTCTTGGTAATAGTTCACCGGAGGAAAAAGATTTGACAAGATAACAGGATAATCAGGATGCATTAAGGTAGCTTTTATCATGTTAATCCTGTTAATCCTGTCTAAGGTAGCTGAACTATTACGCATTTTTATATTACAGAAAACCAATGAAATACATTATCTTGTCAGATATACATGGCAATGTGGATGCCTTACTCGCTGTAATTAAAGAAATTGCCGAAAGGGAAAATCCCATTGACAACCTTTTAATAGCCGGCGATATTGTTGGCTATGGCGCATCGCCAAATGAGTGCTGTGATATTGTACGTTTTTTAATGTATGGCAGAAAGAAAATAGCTTTAGAAAACATCAAGAGGATCACAGCTCAACCATATTTTGATTCCTCACAAAAGGATACCTTGCTGAATGCCACCCTGTTATTGGAAAAGAAAGGTATAGCCATTGGTGGAAATCATGATAAAGAGGCAGCCGGTGAACCATCCCTTACCAGCGAGATGAACCCCGTAGCAAAGACTGCCGTAGACTGGACAAAAGGGGTACTCACGAAAGAAAACATAAAATTCTTGCTAAGGCTTCCTCTCAGAATGAAATTTAGCAAAGAAGGTTTTGAAATCGTACATAGTACACCATCGTATCCGCAAGGGTATGAATATGTCAGGAATGCAAGCGCACTGAAGTATACAACTTTATGGTCAAAAATAACCTTTGGGGGGCATACGCATCGGCCTTCAGCCTATATATACACAAAGGAAATCAGGACAGTAAATGCCTCCGTTCTGATTCCAGCAGATAACTATGATATGCGCCTCATGCTTATCGAAAAACAGTCGACAAATAAAGTGGAATCTTTCGATATCGATTTCAAAAAAGAATGGAAGTATTATATCAATGTGGGTTCGGTGGGCCAGCCGAGGGACGGAAATCCCCATGCGTGCTATGTGGTATACGATTCTGCTTCAAAACATATCGAACTGAGACGTGTGCCTTACAATACAGAAGCGGCGTCAAAAAAAATAGTAGATGCCGCCCTGCCTAACGAATTAGCGCAAAGAATTTTAAAAGGTGTCTAATCTGAATTCTCACCAAACACAAACGACCCACTCTTCCCACCCGATTTTTTTACAAGATGGATATCACTTATCACCATCCCCTTATCTGCGGATTTGCACATATCGTATATCGTAATTGCACAGACAGACGCCGCGGCAATGGCTTCCATTTCCACTCCGGTTTTCCCGGTAACCCGAACCTCTGAAAATATGTCAATGGTATCCGAAGAATTATTTGTATAATCAATTTTCACACTTGTTAAATTGAGCGGATGGCACATCGGAATAAGGCTGGATGTCTGCTTTGCCGCCATAATACCAGCCACTCGTGCCACCTCAAAAACATCCCCCTTCTGTATCTTTTTATCTATAATGAGTTGGAAGGTCTCCGGCTTCATCGTGATCTTTGCATGGGCAACGGCAACCCTATCGGTAATTTCTTTATTACTGACATCCACCATGCGGGATGCGCCCTGTCCGTCAAAATGAGTTAGCTGTGTCATGTGCTTAATACCTACCTCCCTTTATAAATTCAAGTATTTTTCAGGCGAAAATTTTCTGCCACCTTCGGCGACAAAAAATGAAAGCGCTAAAGGTTAAGATTTTTTGGGGCCTCAACGCAACGAAACCCAACATTGTAGCTCCAGTTATCCTCACCACTTCTGCCGCGGTAGGCACAGCGGCAGTCGTTACCTCCATCATGCCAAGAACCACCACGTAGAACTCTTGTTGTTTTTGTATCGTCAAAAAAGCTTATTATCCACTCCCAGACATTACCTGCCATATCTAGACATCCAAACGGACTCGCTCCGCCCTCATTCTTAAAATGACCAACGTTGGTTGTTAAGGCTTTTCCTTCGTTCCTTTTTAAAAAAACTTCTCTAAACTCTCTTACCCACTCAGAAGACTCTTCTAATACCTTATTAACATGATAATCAGCACAATTAAGCTTGTTAAAATCAAAGTCGTCTCCCCATGGATACTTTCTACCATCTTCTCCCCTAGCTGCCTTCTCCCACTCGTCTTCTTTGGGTAGCCTAATCTCCCATCCTTCCTTTTCTTTTTTCTTAGGCCTCCATTTGCAGAACTCTAATGCGTCATTATATGAAACAAAGACGACTGGATGATCTCCCATACCATCTGGGTAAGTCAGGGTCTCTCGATTCCAATTATATGGCTTTTCCATATCTCCTGGTTTATGCTGAAAAGGTATGTGTCGACGTTTTTCATCTATATCTTTATATTTATCATCGAGAAATTCTTTATATTGTTGATTTGTAACAGGAAATACATCAATGTCATAATCATAGTCAATATCTTTCTCCAATTTATCATCACCATACTTAAACCTACCTTTTGGTATTAAGACCATATCACCTTGTTTAAAGCTCTGGCTGTACCCCTTTGTCTCTACCTTGTCTCTCACACTAATTACGGTAGATTCTGTAAGATGGATAAACCTCTCTATCAACCATTCTACATCGTCGTCACATTCGGGAAAGAATTCTCCCGCTTCTTCTCCTGCTGCAAGTACCTTTTCCAACCTTTCATCTTCTATCTGAATACCCTTTCCCTCGGTCTTTTCTCCACCTCTTGCTGCTTTTTGCAGGTCAATTAACTTTCTTTTGTTACCTTTAATATCGCTATGAATTTTTGGATAACGAAACACAAGAATGGTCCATTTAAGATACGTGAATGGGTTGAAATGCTTTTCAAGAAGTTCTTTATGCCCTTTACTCTCCACAGGCTCAACCCTATCATGAATGATGTTGTCCTTTAATGTCTCTGCAAGATTTACCGTAAAGACGAGTAGGTTGATAAAACGTTTTAATGTCCTCGGGTTTTCACCGATACCAGCGTCAATGATTACCCCTGCACATTGTTTAAACCCTTTTGATTTACCCAGTAAGGTTTCGATAAATTTCCTCTTTCTTCCGTGCTCGATGACTGGTAATTCAATGGGCAGTTGAATCATCTTGTCCAGATAGTCTTCGGGGGAAATAACAAGGCCTTCTTTTTCCTTCTCCTTCCGGTGTTCAAAAAAACGGTAACGGTAAGAAATCCCCTTCTTTACCACTTCTTTGTCCACACCAAGAATAAAGAGATACCCTTCGATATCAAGGAAAAGCTTTATTGCCTCTAAGAGCTCAACGGCCTTATCCGGTAAACACCTGTCAAGGTCGTCAACAAACACCACGATGCGAAAGCTCTTTTCATCGACCGTTTTCTTCAGCTCATCCACAATCTCATAATAGGTAGAAGAGTATTTTTCTGAAATTTCTTTTGCCTCGTCTATCCTTCTTTTATTGAGTTCTTCTTCCCGCACTGCCATTTTTGAAACATCGACTTTAATTCCAAAAAAACCTAATTTTGCCTTTGCTGTTATTCCGTAAGCAAAGGCCCTGGAGACGTCTCCTATTTTTAAACATGCCTCTCCCAGTTTATTTAACAGCGCTTCACCCATTCCTTCGTGTGCTCTTATATATCGATCAACACCATGCTCTATGGTCTTTAAAAAGGGGATGATGAGGTGTTCTTCTTTTTCATATCGCCACGGATTAAACCATATGGGAATGATAGGAATGGTATTACTCTCCCTTGTATCTTCAGAAAGCCTTTTTTCTAAGAGGTGCATAAAGCTTGTCTTTCCGCTTCCCCATTTCCCAAAAATCCCGATACAGAAGGGCGTCCTGAAATCCTTATGAGTAATCATCCTCCTGAGGGTATCGATATATTTATCAAATCCCAGCAAGTCTTCTTCACAGTAAATATCTGATATAAGATTTAAAAGGTCCATCAATTACCCTCCCGAAAATACCATAATAGACTCTGGATATATTGTATGATTCTTTTTAATAGGAAACTATTTATGGCTGAGTATAAACAGGTTAATATCTGCCATACATCCATTCTTTTCGTTTACTTTATGTTTATATGAAAATGCTTTTATATAAGATATGAATTTTCAAGCTCTTTCTGCGTATGCTTTATAATAGTTTTCAAAACAATTTACCTGATAGCCTTGAAGAAACATTTTACAAATTTCTATCATGAATAGGCAAGAATTTTGTGAATTAATTAGAAGAGTATAACTGCAAGGAAAAAAACAAGTTTCAGGAAGTAGTGAAGAAAGTGACAAGAAATGCAGGAAATAATATCGTGGAAAAGGGAAGAAGTATAACACTTTGTAAATATTATTTTTTATTATCCTCCTACCTGATGCATCATTACATGCCCTTTCCCGGCGTGTGCAGAAGGTTTCAGATTTGCCGCGCGGATAAATGCATCGGTGAGTATTTCTTCGGTAGGATTATTCCGAAGAATGGCCTTCAAATCCACCTCTCCGCCTGACAATAAGCAGGAACGCAATTTCCCATCGGAGGTTAAACGGAGACGATTACAGGAGCCGCAAAAAGGTTGGCTTACAGCGGACACAAATCCCAACGTCCCCATAGCTCCTTTGATTTTATAAAGCTTTGCAGCGCCGCTGCCGAGCATTGGAGGAGGCAGCGCTATGAGTTCGTTATTTCTCCCGATGGTATCGATAATATCGGACATAGGAATAAACTTATCCTCAGAGGCGAGGCTTTCCTTGTTCATCGCCATATATTCAATAAAACGCACCTCGAGGTCTCGTTCCAGGGTAAGTCTTGCAAACCCTTCAAATTCATCGTCATTAATCCCCTTCATGGCAACCACATTGATCTTCGTATTTTTAAATCCCAATCTAAGGACTTCTTCGATCCCATCCAGGACATCCTTTAGTTTCCCCCCTCTTGTGATCCTTTCAAACTTCGGCTCTTCTAAACTATCGAGGCTTATGTTTAATCTGAACAACCCGGTTTCTCTCAACAGCTTTGCGTAGTTTTTCAGATAAATGCCGTTCGTCGTTATTGCCAGGTCTTCAACACCCTGGATTTTTCCCAGCATACACAACAGGTTTTCGATACCCCTTCGAACAAGGGGTTCTCCTCCTGTCAGGCGAAAGCTCTTAATTCCCAACTTAACGGCATGACGCACAACAGTCGCAATCTCCTCGTACGTGAGAATATCCTTATGTTCCGAGAGCTCCAGCCCATTCTCCGGTCTACAATAAATACACCGGAGATTGCAGAGTTCGGTTACTGATATTCTTAATCGGTTTATCCTTCTAAAATATTTATCAACGATCTTCATGGCATGAAATCTTTATGTATTTTCCGTGTTATAACTCGTTTTGGGTATGATTTGGTATTCCTTCATCTTTCGCCACAAAGTTGTGGTAGAAATTCCCAAATTGCTTGCGGCTTGCTTGCGATTCCCCGCATACTTTCGCAGGGATTCGATGATTGTCTTTCTTTCCTGCTGTGCCAGGGCAGCCCGAATTCCCCCTGTTTCTGACATAATATCCATAATATCTGCTGGCAGTGGGCTCTGTAACGCCAGATCGGCAACGGTAATCTTCTCGCCTCTCACCAGAGTAACAGCCCTCTCAATCACATTTTCCAATTCCCTGACATTTCCTGGCCATGGGTAGTTCTGGAGTAACGACAATGCATCCCCGGATATTTCCGGTGGTTTCTTTCCAAGTTTGTTCGAGTATACATTTACAAAATGGTTGGTTAAAACAGGAATATCTTCCTTTCTTTCCCTCAGAGGGGGTAAGTGAATCCTGATGACATTAAGCCGATAAAATAAGTCTTTTCTAAATGTCCCGTTTTTCGTGGCCACATCAAGGTCTTTATTTGTTGCCACGATGATCCGAACATCGAGATTAATCGGTTTATTATCTCCGACCTTTCGTATCTCGCCGTTCTGCATAAACCGAAGCAGTTTGACCTGGCTCGAAAGCGAAACCTCGCCGATCTCATCCAAAAATAAGGTACCTCCCTGCGCTTCTAAAAAGATACCTTTTTTATCTTTCACCGCTCCCGTAAACGAACCCATAACGTGTCCAAACAATTCGCTCTCCTGTAAATTTTCGGGCAACGCACCACAATTCACCACAACAAACGGCTTATCACTCCTGCGGCTATTATCATGGATGGCACGTGCAACCAATTCCTTTCCCGTCCCGCTCTCTCCTGTAATCAGAACTATACTTTCACTGTTTGTCAATTCCATGAGAATGTTCAAGACCCGCATCATCACAGGAGAATTGCCAATAACCCCTTCAAACTTGTACTTTTCTTTAATCTCTTTTTGGAGGTCATTGGCCTTACCAAACAACCGTTTCTTCTCTAATGCCCGTTCAATTACTGAGAGAATATCGGGTAACTGAAAAGGTTTGGTAACGTAATCATAGGCACCTTTTCTCATTGCCTGAATGGCGCTGTCGATTGTGCCAAATGCAGTCATGACGATAACTTCAGAGGAAGGATTAATATGCTTAATCCGCGATAGCACTTCCAGTCCATCCATCGCTTCCATCTTAAGGTCTACAACAACCAAATCGAAGAAACGATCTTTTTGGAGTTTCACGGCCATTTCCCCGTTCTCTACGCTTTCGACATGATAGCCAGCCCTCTTAAAGGCAATTACCAGAGATTCCCGCATATTTTTTTGATCTTCAACAACCAGAATATTAAACATAGTTCCTTGAGAACCTCATACTAACACGGTTTTAACTTGTTTGTTTTTTATCGGTAATCGGATAGTAAACGCTGTCCCTTTGTTTTGCTCGCTCTTTACATCAATGACGCCGCCATGATTATCCACAATACGATGTACAATGGATAGGCCCAATCCTGTCCCCTTCGTTTTTTTCGTGGTGAAAAAGGGCTCAAAAATCTTTTTCATAATTTCCGGTGGGATTCCTTTCCCCGTATCTGCAACTACGATTTCTATCTCTTCATTATTCGGTACATTCGGTCTTCTTACATGAATGTGAATTTTTCCGCCACGCGGCATGGCATCAATAGAATTTACCAACAAATTCCAAAAGACCTTCCTGATCCAATTCTGATCTAAATAAACTTTTGGGATATTATTTTCATAGACCTTTATTATTTTGATTTTTTCATTAAACCGTTCATCCTGCTCTAAGAGAAGCAATGTTTCATTAATAATAGCAAGAATATCGGTCTTGGCGAAATGATATTCTGCAGGGTGCGCAAAAGTCAGGAAGTTAGTAATAATGTTATTGAGCCGATCGGTTTCCTCAACCACCATCTCAAATAACTTCTGGTCGTCACCATTCAAGGCCAAGTCCCGTTTCAACATACACACCGAATTCGATATGGCCCCCAGAGGGTTCCTGATCTCATGGGCAATAGAAGCAGCCAATTCTCCAATGGAAGCCAAACGTTCAGAACGCCGTATTTGATCTTCTATCTTTTTCCTATCCGTGTTATCTCTGATAATTCCTTCAACGCCAATAATACTTCCATTTTTATTTTTAATCGGATAGGTATTTTGTGAAAGCCAGAGTTCTTTACCATTCTTACAATAAACCCGGTATTCTAAATCTTTTGAAACATTTAGCTCATCATCGAGTATTTTCTGCATAGTTTCCCTGACCAACTTCTCGTCATCTTTGTGAATCATATCAGTAGCGAGAGAAGGTGTTTCATAAAATTCCTGAGGAAAATACCCAGTCACCTTCTGGAGCGCCTTATTAAGGAACAAATATTTTCCCGTTTTGTCCACCCTGAATATCACGTCTTCAATGTCTTCGACCAGATTCCTGTATTTCTCCTCAGACTCCTTGATTTTATCAAAAAGGCGTGTATTGTCAATTGCAATGGCCAACTGCGGGGCAATCTTGCTGACGAAATCAAATAACTGGTTTTCAGAAAAATTATTAACCTTCCTGCTTCCGAAATTAACGCTCCCAATAGTTTCACCCTTGTATATCAACGGGAATGCCATGCGTGACTTAATTCCCTCTTTGTACAAAATAGGATCAGTCGAAAATGCCCCCCGTGATGTATCATTAACCATATAAACTTCACCATTGTCCACAACCTTTCCTGCCAGCGTTCCATATTTAGAGTAATGCATACCCTCCTCCAATCCGGAGCTGTCGTAATCCTTTGAAACGGCAAAAATGAGAAATTCTTCTCTCTTGTCGTCAAGTAAGGTAACACTCATTCTATCAAAATCGATTACCTGGTTAAGTTCCGCAGTGAGAGATTTAAACACTTCTCTAATGTCCAGTTTTGAAGCGAGTATTTTGTTGATGTTATTCACGATATCCTTCTCTTGCTCTATCCTCTTCCTTTCGGTCAGGTCGATGATAATTCCCTCGTATCCGACAATATTGTTTCGTTCATCTCGCCTGAGATTGCTCGTCATCAGAGAGGGAACCTTGATACCGTCTTTCTTTTTTAATTCCACCTCGTAATCCTTGATAAAACCGTTTCTGTATACCATCTCCTTGATTATTTTACCTTCATCGGGATTAAAGAATAAATGTTGTGCGAGGTTTAGTTTTAGGATTTCGTTTTTCGATTCGTAACCAAATAAGTCAACACCTGCCTGATTAATATCTATGAAATAACCTTCAGAGTCGCAGAAAAACACAACGTCTTTACTGGTCTCAAAAAGACGTCTATATTTCTCCTCTGATATCCTTAGCTTCCGTGTCCGCTCTTCAACAATTTTTTCCAGACGCACTGTATAATCATGAAGCTCCAGTTCTAAGAGCTTTTGTTTTGTTATATCCCTGGTAATTGTTACAAAACCGATTGGTTTCCCGTCAGTTGCACGCCGGGTTGTAAATGTGCTGTAGCCCGTAAATATTTCTCCATTTTTACGAACCAATTGCATCTCGTTTTTATATATGCCCGTTTGCAATGTTGTCTCAAGTATCTTCAGCACCTTATTAGAGACTGCGTCTGTTTTTGCATGCAGTATTTTAATATTTGATTTGAAAATTAATTCATCCGGCGCATATCCATACATCCGCTTTGCGCCTTCGTTGAATGCCAGGATATTCCCACCAAGATCACTGGCAATGATTGCGTGTTCGGTAGAACTAACCAGTATACTGTTTAAAAAATTTGTTGTTTCCTGCAGTTTTGAGGTCTTTTCCTGCACCGACTTGGCCATTGCGTTAAATGCATCTCCCAACTCCCGTACTTCATCCTCCGTCTTTATCGTCACCCGTTGGGTTAAATCCCCTGCAGACATCTTGCGTGTTGCCATTGTTAATCCCGTAATAGGTCTGGCAATTTTTTGCCCAATTAAAAAGGCAAATGCAATCCCAGCTACCGCCAGGATCACCCCGGTAATGGTTAAATACGAAAATATCTTTGAGAAGGGATTCTTTAAATTATTCATTGCCAGAGACACTTCCTCGGTACTCATTTCCGTAATGACGCCCCACTTAATTTCTGGAATCCAATACCATACCCCCAATACCTTTTGACCTCTGTAGTTAGTATAACCTCTCGTATCAAATCCATCGATGCCCTTCAAACACGACTCTGCACTCCTTGTAAATTTTTTGGTTCGCGGCTCCACAATTGCCAATTCCATCGTTGTTCTTGTCGTGATTAACCCAATTTTCTTTAATTGATCGGTAAATTTAGATTCGGTTATCATCAAGCCATGCTGGTTGATTATATAGGCGTCGTAACTATCTCCGCGTATCTCCTGCATCTCATTATTCAGAACGGACAGATCGGCCTGAAATACCATCACACCTACCACATGACCATCTTCATTCTTTGCGGGCGCAAAAACATACATGGCCGGCAATTGCCCGGATATGTTCCCAAACTCGTCAGAATCATAAAAATCTGAGGAAACAATGTCAGAAATATAGGTCTTACCGTCACGAGCACGATTAAAACCTTGAATATCAGCTATGTTTAAACCGATTTGCTTGTCATCCGCTGATATCCGGATGTTGCCGGATACATCGCTAATCATAAATCTCTGAAACAGAGCATCGTATGGCATATGAGAAAGGAATTTAGAAACAGTATCAGCATCTGCTTTCGTTAAATTAACAGCTTCTGCTACAAGGGGATTGTTGGCAATGCCTTCTGCAGTTGTCTTCAGCTTTTGTAACCAGTCGTTCACCTGAGATACCTTCTTCGAGCCGATCGATTGCAAATTGCCAATCGTCGTTTCCTGAATGACCTTTTGCGCGGAAGGATATGCAATGAGCCGCATAACCAATAAGGGTGTAAGGACAGCGATTAGGAATAGAAAGATTAATTTGTTCTTGATTGATCGAAACATATCGCTACCCCTATCCTGCTGGTCGGTTATTCACTCATTGTTATGAAGCTGTAAATCTTTTGGAAGGATACACTGAAATACAACATAAGGAATGTTTTAAAAATTGAGCAGTTCCTGTCTATTTTTATTTTCAAACACAAACCATACACACCTTCTGAATTAAAACTCGTTTGATCAAATATTCGTCAAATTGAAGAACTACAATTATTCAACAAAATTTGGGTCGACCGGCACCTTCCCCAAAAATGGCACCTCCCTGAATTCTGTCGTTTTTTCAGCCGCTTCTTTGTTTGCCCTGACAAATACTTCGCACTTACTCACTATCTCATCAAATGCCTTTGCAGCAACCGAACTGGGATAAGCAGTAACAAACGCCTCACCACTATCACACTTTTCTGTGATACCCGGATCCAGCGGTATCTTCCCAAGAAATGTGACGCCCAATTCCATACAAATCTTTACGCCTCCGCCGGTTTTAAACACATCTATATTTTCGTGACAGTGAGGACATCTCAAGCCACTCATGTTTTCAACAATCCCGATAATCGGTACGTTACTGTCCCGGGAGAAAAATACCGCCTTCTTTACATCTAACAACACCACATCCTGGGGTGTGGTAACAATTACAGAGCCATCCACTTTTCCAATGAGTTCAATAATAGATATAGCTTCATTCCCCGTTCCCGGCGGTAAATCTACCAAAAGAAAATCCAAGCTCCCCCAGCACACGCTTCCCATCAACTCGCAGAGAAAATCCCACTTTGCAGCATCCCTCCAGATAACCGGCATTGACGGGTCTTCGATCAAAAAAGACAGAGAAGCCACTTTTAAATTCGGCATCACTTCCAGAGGCAACACCCCGCCGCCGCTGCCCTTGAGCCTTTTTCCCTCTACGCCTAACATCATCGGGATATTCGGCCCGTGAATATCCGCATCGGCAATTCCAACCTTAAAACCCTTTAGAGCCAATGCAACCCCAAGATTCGTCGTTACGGTACTCTTACCTACTCCACCCTTGTTGCTCATCACAACGATCTTGTAAGTAATCTCTTTCATACGCTGTGCAATTGCCCACTTGTTGTGTTCTATCTGGTCCAGTTGACAGGACAACTGTTTCTCACAAAGTTCACAGGTAAACGGAATCTTGCATTCTGGCATTACATCCCCCTTCTAAACTCATGTACTTCTACATGAAAAATGATTATTAACAGCAAATCTACCTCTCAGGTATAATCTTAATAGCGCACGTGTTATTTATGGTATTGCAGACGTATTCGCAAATCCCGCAACCGACACATGTATCCTCATTAATCTCGGGTTTGCCATCTTCCTGATATAACGCATCGCCTTGTAACGGACATTTTATGAAACAAAGCTGACAATCCTGACCTCCCCATGCCAAACATCGCGACTGATCAATCTCTGCAACACCCATCCTGACTTTATTCACATGCTCAACAGGTTTCAACGCCCCCTCTTTACACGCTGCGATACACAACAACCCATTGCACAAGACGCATGGATTTTCCTTTGGTACAATAATCGGCGTACCTATCGCTACATCCATAAACCCATTCGACCTCTTGATAGCCTTCGCAGGACATGCCTTGATGCACTCATCACAACGGGTACACAGGGAAAGGAATTCCGTCTCTTCAATAGCGCCCGGAGGACGCAAATAATCCCCTTTGGGCATTACGCGATCGACTTTTTTACTGGCATAATCCGCAACCTTATTGCCTACGAAAGCAAACAAATCCTTAAAAAGTTGCCGCCTATCTACTATCTTTTCCGTATTATCCATAGCGAAGCTAAGTCTACTTCAACAAAAATAGGTTGTCAAGGTTAAATCCCGACTACCCTTTGTGGAAAAGCATTGAAATTTAGGTACCAGTTCAGCCCACCGCGAAGGCGTAAAGGACACCCTCCCCCATGTCCCCCTCTGGAGGGGGACATGGGGGAGGAAAGAGAAGAAAACTTCACAGAAGAAATATCTTCTATAACAAAATCACTAGGTTTTTCAGTAGTAGAGACAGGTTTTAAACCTGTCTCTACTTTCTAAAAAATAATACCTTTGCGCTCTTTGCGCCTTTGCGGTGAACTATTACGAATTTAGTTTGTTTTTGTAATCCATTTTTTATAATTTATACATTATGAAATTCAAAGTACCTGTAATATCAGTTGTGGGCAGGTCTAACAGCGGCAAGACCACCCTCATTGTAAAGCTCGTGAAAGAGTTAAAATCCATGGATTATAAAGTCGCCACCATTAAACACAGCCATCATCATTTTGAACTTGATACAGAAGGCAAAGATAGCTGGTTACACACACAGGCCGGGGCAGATGCCGTCGTCGTGGCTTCACAAAATATGATGGGCATCATGCGACAGTCACCGAAAGAACTCCCCCTAACGGAGATTATAAACACCTATTTGCAGGACGTGGACATTATCATTGTCGAGGGCTATAAGACTGAAGCAATCCCAAAGATCGAGGTATTTCGCTCAGAAATCAGTGCCGAATTGGTATGCAAAGACGATAAAAACCTAATGGCCGTTGTCGGTGACAAAAATCCGGGAATTGGTATACCTTTTTTTCACATCGATGATAAAGTTTCCACGATTATTGATTTTTTATTAAATCATAAATTTGAGGAATAAATCATGAGACAAACACGTATTCTTACCTATTCATGTCTATTAATTTATTTGATAACTCTCATATCTACCAACGCTGTTGCGCAAACGTTTACTTTGAAAAAGACGGTAACCATAGATTTTGGCGCTGTCTGGTGCGTACCCGTCTATGACGGAACGAACATTGTGGTTTCATCAGAAAGCGATGGCGCTATTAAGGTAGGGAAATTCGACTTGTCGCTAAATGAAGTAACCAGCCATGCTACAACGGTAGCTGATACCGCAGATACCGCCAGTAATGATTCTATTGCCGACCATAAACACATTTTTCAAAACGGTTATCATTATCTGGTCTTTTCCATCGCAGGCAGCGGACAAGGCGGGTATCTGTATCTGTTGAAATTAGATACCGATTTAAACAGGGTTGACGACATTGCTACCGTAGTAAACGATGGTTCACCAACAAACGATATGTTTCTCGTAGGTGACGGTACGTATATCTATGTCGGTAAATTCCAGCCTGGTACAGGGCATAAGGTTTATAAATACGATTCGAATCTTAAAAAGCTCGATTCGTATACGATAGGCGGGGGCACAAACACCCATGCAAATGGCGCAGCAGCAGTTTATACAAATAACCAGTTCCATATGGTAGCGCCTTTCACTTTAGCGCCAGGCCAAAATGACGAATTTTACAGATTCATTTTTGGCAATGACTGGAATATAGTAAACAAAGCAACCATACTTTCCGACAAAGGGATGCTCAGCATCGTCTCTGCCCTTTCTGTAGAACCAAATTCACAGGAATTTATTATCCACTATGGACGCGGAAGTGGCGACACTGGCGGCCCTCTTTACCGCGCCACCTATGATTCCAGTTGGAACTTACTTTCCAATATCCAGGTCATTGACGGCACATGGACGCGGCCTCACAGCGTTATCGTAGCCGACACCCTGTATGTCGGCTATGACGGCTCATCCAGCGTCCAGCTCTCAAGTTTTATCATAACCGATATACCAACACCTACTCCAGCTATTACACCCACAGAAACACCGACAGCCATACCAACGACATCACCCACAACTACGCCCCCTCCGATTCCAACAATTACGCCAATAGCAACAGTTACAGTAACACCCCCAGCGATACCAACACCAACGCCTGTGTGCGAAGCAAGTTCGTTAGCGGTGTCTCCAACCGCGCTGACACTGAACAGGAAGACAAGCGGCAATGTAACAGTGACGGTAACAGGTGATGGTAATTGCCCGGTAGAAGGTGAAACGGTAACAGCAACGATTGGTGCGTCCGGAAAGAAACGTATATCTCTGTCTCCAGCAAGTCAGACGACAAACGAAAGTGGCCAAGCAACATTTACTATTACCGCAAAGAAGAAGACCGGCAAGGCCAGGGTCACATTCCAGGCAGCAGGCCAGACGAAGACAATACTTGTGACAGTTAAAAAATAATCTTTTCATTTTCTTATCAAATTCGTGTCAATCTGTGCTCATTCGTGGCTGAGTATAGAGAACGTATTAAATAAGTTGACATAAAACGTCATTGCGAACGACAGCGAAGCAATCCCTGTTTTAAGATTGCTTCGTCGTTCCTCCTCGCAATGACAACTTTTTTTTAACGTTTACTATAGTTACCTTTCTTTTTCACCTTCACGCATCATCTTTGCCCTAACTAACCTTATTTCTTCATAAGAATACTTGTCTCCAAGCTTCTCCTTTACCGGACTCAGCGCCTGCATACCAAGTTCTTCTAATGCCTGTTTGATATGCCGCTGCTTTTCTGAATCAACCATGCCGTCCACCGAAATGTCCTCACCATCAAGAATAAGTTTTTCCAGATGGGATGCAATGGTGGATACTGCCATACCCCTCTTTTGTGCAATTTCACGCATCGAGAGGCGCTGCTTGTAAAGATCTAAGGTTGTTTGAACGGTAGAAGCCTTTGGCTGTTTTATAAGAGATTCAGGCCGTTTAAGGGTGCGTGGTTTTGGTTCGATGTTGTGCTGTTTGCAGTAATTGACAATCTCAAGTAAAAACGCATCCCCATATCTCCGCAGTTTCCGTTCTCCCATACCACTTATCATCAGCAAGTCAGCTACATTTTGGGGATAAAGTGTTGACATTTCTTTCAGGCTGGTGTCATGGAAGATAACATACGGAGGCACTCCTTCACGATCAGCCGTTGTTTTCCTCAACACCCTTAACTGCTCGAATAATGTGCGGTCGTAATCCTCGCCTGCCTCTGCCTTAAAAATATGAGGCGCTTCTTCGGGTTTTGTCAAAGAAAGTTTTTCGTCGCGCAATAGCACATCCTTGCTCTTTTCGTTCAGCTTCAAGACGGGATACTTGTCCCCATCCAGTTTCAAATACCCCAATTGAATTAATTCGCGGATAAACGACTGCCATTGCGACTTTGAGTATTCTTTCCCGATGCCATACGTCTTGATAGTGTCATGTTGGTTCTGCACCACTTTTTGATTTTTTGAACCCAGCAGAACATCGACAACGTAATTTATTCCAAACCGTTCACCCACCCGGTAAACGCACGATAATATTTTCTGTGCGGGAATCGTTCCATCAAATCGTTCCTTTGGTTCTAAACAGACATCACAACTGCCGCAATTCGATTCATCGAATATCTCGCCAAAGTAAGCCAATAGTAACCTTCTCCGGCACACGTTACCTTCACAATAGCTCACCAACTCCCGCAATTGCTTATAGGCAATCTGCTTTTCATTTTCATCTTCCTTCTGGTCGATAAAATATTCTATCTTCATCTTGTCGCCGTAACTGAAGAACAATATGCAGTCACTTTTTAACCCATCCCTTCCCGCACGGCCTGTTTCCTGATAATACCCTTCAATGCTCTTGGGTAAATCGTAATGGATTACATACCGCACGTTGGGTTTGTCAATACCCATACCAAATGCTATTGTAGCCACGATAATCTCGACATCATCACGGATGAAACGTTCCTGGTTCTCTGTTCTGACCTCGGCCGTAAGACCAGCATGATATGGCAGGGCACGGTAACCCGCTGTTTGTAAGCCAGAGGCAAGGCTTTCCACGGTTTTACGGCTCTGACAATAGATGATCCCGGAATCTTTCTTTCGGACATCCAGATATTGGAGTAGTTGATGATATGGATTTGCTTTGGGTTTGATCTGATAATACAAATTTTTCCTGTTAAAACTCGCCTTAAAAACCTTACCGCCTGACAATTTCAACTGTGTAATAATGTCCCCTTGAACGACAGGCGTAGCGGTGGCCGTCAGGGCCATAACAGGCACCTTTGGGAATCTCTCCT
>Ga0082335_1004591_pt1 | contig 20420 bp, 19 predicted proteins | sample Subgrocontami58m_FD_72375 | JGI IMG/M metagenome (GOLD analysis project Ga0082335, IMG submission 72375) | Subsurface groundwater microbial communities from S. Glens Falls, New York, USA - GMW37 contaminated, 5.8 m (SPADES assembly) (version 2) ... | reverse complement strand
CGCGCGGGCGGCCTCCGGCTCGGGGACGAAGCGGACGAAGCCCTGGACGTCCGCCCCTCGCAGCTCCTCGAACGAGCGGGCGAGCCGGGCGAGCTTGCGGAGATTCGCGTAGCGGCGGGAACCGTCCCACTGGGCGAGCACGGCGAGGTCGTAGTCGTGCTCGGCCACGACCTGCTCGCAGAGACGCTCGAGCGAGAGCCGCGCCGAGGCCTCGCAGAGCCGTTCGTAGCGCTGCTTGAACGCCGCCAGCAGCCGCTCGTCGCGAGGCGCGAGCCCCGGCGGCAGCCCGCGCTCGAGGCCGCTGAAGATCGGCCTCCGGCCGGCGGCCCGCCGGGTCAGCACGAGCGCGTCGTTGGAGACGCCGACGAGCGGCGAGGCGAGCACGGCCAGCAGCGCCTCGTCGTCGTAGCGGTTGTGGAGCAGCCGCAGGTACGACAGGAGGTCGACCACCTGCTGCTGGCCGAAGTAGCCGCGCCCGGTGGCGCGGTAGGTCGGCAGCCCGGCGGCCCGCAGCTCCTCCTCGTACCACTCCGCGTCGGTACCGGCCGCGAACAGGAGGACGATCTCGCCGGGACTCGCGGCCCCCGAGTCCACGAGCTCGCGGACACGCGACGCGATCTGGCGGGCCTCGGCCCGGCGCCAGTGGAGGCCGGTGCCTCCGTGGCTTCCCTTGTCGGTGACGAGCAGCTCGACGGGCGTCCCGAAGACCGGGTCGGGGAATTCGCCCGAGGCCGCGAGCGGCTGGAAGCCGGAGCCGAAGTCGGCGGCGAAGAGGTGGTTGACGACGGCCAGCACCTCCGGGCGCGAGCGGTAGTTCCGCGTCAGCGGCAGCAGCTGCTCCGCCGCCGCGCGGCGCTCCCGGAAGACCTGGACGTCCGCGTGCCGGAACCCGTAGATGGACTGGAACTCGTCGCCCACGAAGAAGACGTCCTCGTCGGGGGCGCCGCTCGAGAGCAGGTCCACGAGCTCGCACTGAAGCCGGTTCGTGTCCTGGAACTCGTCCACCATGATCGAACGGAAGCGGAGCGCCTCGCGCTCGCGGATCGCTTCGTGCCCGGACAGCAGGTCGCGGGCGCGAAGCTGGAGGTCCTCGAAGTCGAGCGCCGACTCCCGGTCCTTCGCCTCCTGATAGGCCTCGGCGAACCGCTCGAGCAGCTCCTGCAGGAGCGTGCGGTCGCGTGATGCGAGCTCGTCGAGCGCCGCCTGCTCAACCGCCTTTCGCGCCTCCTCGTAGCCGGCCGCCCGTTCCCCGCGCGCCCTCAGGCCGGAAAGATCGAGCAACCGCTCGGGTGGCTCGCCCGCCTCGGCGAGCTCCAGCGCTCGCGCAGCGGCGGCCTGCGCGGCATCCGTCGCCCCCGCGTCCGCGAGCAGGGCCCCCGCCGCCTCGCGCAGCTCCGCCAGCCGCTCGGGCAGGCCCGGCCGCTCGCCGAGCTCGAGTACGAGCTCCCGGCCGGCCGAGCGCAATGTCTCGTACACGCTCGTCAGCATCCGCCGCAGCCCGCGGGCGCCGTAGGTCGTGAGCAAGGCGAGCCGCTCCGGCTGCTCCCCCGCGCATGCCTCCGCCAGCGCCCGCGCGAAGGCCTCGCCGCGGATCACGCGCGCCTGGCTGTCGTCGAGGACGCGGAAGCGCGGATCCACGCCGGCGGAAAACGGATGGGCCTTCAGGAGCCGCAGGCAGAAGCCGTGGATCGTCGAGATCCACGCACCGTCGAGCTCGCGCGCAAGATCGTGACGGCCAAGCTCGCCGAGCCGCGCGCGGATGCGGCTGCGCAGCTCGCCCGCCGCCCGCTCCGTATACGTGATCACGAGCAGCGAGCTCACGTCGAGGCCGCGCTCGCACACCGCGTCGGCAAAGCGCTCGACGAGCACCGCGGTCTTGCCCGTGCCGGCGCCCGCCGACACGAACACCCGCCCCCGGGCTCCGATCGCCGCCGCCTGCTCCGGATTCGGCACGCGCGCGGTCTCCCGCTCGACGACGGTCACGCGCGCCTCACGCGGCAGATCGGCCAGGCACCGCACCAGGACGGGCAGTCGCCGCCCTTCGGGTCGTGCTTCACGTCTCCGGCGCGGATCCGCTCGGTGAAGCCCCGCGCGGCGTCGCGTGCGCCTTCGACCTGCGCCCAGAACGCGTCCTCGTCGCGGTAGTCGCTCTTCGCGAACCCGGGCACTCCGTCGTCGCGGGCCTCGGCGCGCAGGAGCCCGCGCGGCTTGCGCTCGCCGGCGAGCGGCCGGTAGACGCCGCCGAGCGGCTCGATCCCGACGAGGTCGCGCAGGACGAGCATGTAGAGCGGGATCTGCAGCCGCAGCTCCTGCTCGATCTCGGTCGCCGAGTGGCCTTTCTTGCCCGACTTGTAGTCCTGGACGATGCCGCGCGCGCTGTACGGGTCGAGGTCGATCCGGTCGATCTTCCCCGAGAGGGTCGCCCCGCCGAGATCGAGCCCGCGCTGCAGCTCCGGCGCGGAGCGCTCCGAGCCGAACGAGACCTCGAACCGGCGCGGCACGAGTGGCAGCTCGGATACGGCCTCGTCGTGGACGAACTGCTCGAGATCGCGCCGGAGCCCTTCGGCGAGCTCGCTCCGCTGCAGCTCGGTCAGCTCCAGCCGGACGCCCTCGAGCGCGCCGGAGAGGCAGTCGCGCATGAAGGCGAGCGCGCCGTCGAGGTTCTCGGGCGTCACGCGCTCGCCGCCGACCTGCTTCGGCAGGCCCGCGAAGAAGCGGTGCAGCGCGGTGTGTGCCAGGGAGCCGCGCAGCTTGGCATCGGGCTCGCCGTCGATCGTGCGCGGATCGAGCAGCCGCTCGACGAACCACGCCGACGAGCAATCGGCGAAGCGCTCGAGCTCGGTGACGTTGAAGGTCTGGCGCGCGCCGAGCTCCTCCAGCACACCGGGATGGACGAGGCGGGTCGGCCGCCGGAAGGCCTCGAGGGCCCGCTCGAGCCGCCGCTCCCAGCCGTTGGCCCGGGCGACGGCCTCCGCCGCGCCACGATCGGAGGCGGCGAGCGCCGCGAGCGACCGCAACCGTTCCCGCTCGCTCGGTGCCCGCTCGAGCGGCCAGGTGAGGGCGGAGAGCGGTCTTCGCACGGTCCAACGCGCGACGTCTGCGGGGGCGAAAAGCGCGCGCGCTTCGTCCCAGAACGGGCTCGGGTCGCGCGGGCTGCCGTCGTCGGTGGCCGCCTCACGCACGAGGTAGAGCCGACGGACGGCCCGCGTGCACGCCGTGTAGAAGAGGTAGCGGTCGCGCGCGACGGGATCCGGCTGCGCGAGCCGCGCCCGCGGCAGGCCATCCAGCTCGCGGCGGGTCTCGTCGTCCAGGAAGGGCGAGGCCGTCCCCCGGCGAGGCAGGCTGCCCTGCTCGAGCCCGAGCACGAACACGACCTCGAAGCGGCGCGTGCGCGCCCGCAGCAGGTCGAGCACGGCCACGCGGCCGGCCTCGCCCGGTGCGGCGAGCGGTACCGTCGTTCGCTCGAGCGCCGCGACGATCTCCTCCGGCGCGAGCGCGCCCCCGAGCCCGAGCCAGTCCTCCAGCTCGAAGAGCGTCCGCGCCGCCTCGTCGTAGGCCCGCAGGTCGTGGCGTGTGGTCTCCGCCGCCGTGGGCGCCTCGTCGCCGTGCGCAGCGGAGAGCATGAAGGGGACGAGCGCCCGCACGGCGGCGAGAGGAGACGAGGCCGAGCGCAGCAGCTCGAGCGGCGGCAGCGGGCGGCCGTCGCGCAGCCGCATCGTCTCCTCCTCAGCCTGCCCGCCGGCGTTGACGGCCCGGCCGCGGAGCCGGCCTTCGAGGAAGTCCACGGCAGCGCGCGGCTGGCCGGAGTAGGGCGAGCGCAGGAAGGCGTAGAGCTCGCGCCGCCCGCCGCCGAGCCAGGCGAAGCGCAGCAGCGCCAGCACGGCCGTGCCGAACGGCGTCTGGCCAAGCCGGACGCGACCCTCGAACGCGTATGGGACGCCGAGCGTGGCGAAGGCCGTCTCGAGCGGCGCCCGCACGCGTTCGAGCGAGGGGCAGACGAGCGCGATCCGCTCCGGCTCGACACCGCCGCGGATGAGGTCGAGAACTTCCTCGCCGACGAGCTCGAGCGCGGCCCGCGCGCCCGCTCCCTCGAAGAAGCGCACCGCCCCTGCGAGCGGCGGGGCGGCGGGTGGGGAGTCGTCGAAGAGCGCCCGCTCGAGATGCGCGAGCGCCGGGTGCGCGACCTCGTCGGCGCGCGGCGGCAGCTCCTCGATCCGCGGCCCGGCGAGCGCCGCGAGGTCGTCGGCTGTGCGGCGCAGCGACGCGAAGGCCGGCCGGCCCGGCTCGTACGGAAGGGAGACGGTGACCTCCGTGCGTCCGGCGAGCGCCTCGAGCAGGCGCCACTCCGCACCGGTCAGGTCCTCGAACCCGTAGGCGAAGACCGGGCTTCCGTCCCAGGCGGAGAGGTCGGTGGCGAGACGCTCGGCTGCGTGGCGGCGCCTGCGGTCCCGGTCCCAGAGGCCCAACCCGTCCAGCTCGGCCCGGTAGGCCGCGAAGAGGCGCCCGAGGTCGCCGTCCAGCTGGTCGGGCTCGAGCAGGCCGGACTCGAGCTCACCGAGCGCCTGCACGAGCGCGTCGGCGAAGCCGCCGAACCTGGCCGACGCGCCGAAGCCGTTCAGCGACGCGCCGGCGACGACACGCCGCGCGACGAGGGCGCGCTGAGCGTCTCCCGCGACCGGGCGCGGCGCAGCGCCCCCGCCCGCGATCCGCTCGAAGACGTCGTCGAACGTGCCGATCGTGCCGGCCAGGAGCGCGGGCCGGCGGCGCAGGAGGTCGCGCTCGACCCGATCGACGTCCGACCGGTTCGGCACGATGAGCACCGGATCGTCGTCGAGCACGGCGAGGTAGCGCTCCAGGAGCAGCGCGACCTTTCCGGCGTTCGCCGGCCCGACGACCAGCGAGAGGGCCATCCGCCCATCGTAGTCCCGCGCTCCGACGGCCTTTCGCACGCCGACGCGACGAAATCGAGCAAAGAGCGAGATTCGGGGGCGGGTCGCCCCACCCCCGAAATCGCTAGGCGAGCGCCTTGGGCTTGCGCCCGCGGCGGGCGCCCGCCTGCCCGGGCATCCCGCCCGCGCAGCCGTCGCACAGATCGGCCTGCTTCGAGCCGCGACGCGCGTCCGTGTACGTCACGCGGAGCGCCGCGCCTTTGCCTTCGGCGACTTCCGCGCCGCATTTGTCACAAACGAGAACTGTCTTCTTTGCCACTGATGTCTCCTCCGAAACGATGAAACGACCCAGTGACTGTAATCGAAAATTGCAAGGTAATCCATCCGGACAGATGACAGGCGCAATTCCAAAACGGTTTCGGCATCTTCGTCGCCCAAATCCGTGTCGCACGTACAATCCGCCGCCATGGACGCACGGACGATCGTGGTGCTGGAAGGCGACGACACCGGGCAGGAGCTGCTCGAGCAATCGTTGCGCCTACTCGCGCCCGACGTCACCGGCCTCGAGCTCGAGCTGCCACGCTTCGACCTCTCGCTCGCCACCCGGCGCGCGACGCGCAACGGCGTCGTGCACGAGGCGGCTGCCGCGATCCGCGAGCATGGGCTTGCGCTCAAGGCCGCGACGGTCACGCCGGAGGGGCGTGACGACGTCGGCTCGCCAAACAGGATCCTGCGGGAGGAGATCGGCGGCCAGGTGATCGTCCGCACCGGCCGGCGGATCCCCGGTGTCGTCCCGCTCGGCGGCGTCCACGCGCCGATCTCGGTCGTCCGCATGGCCGTCGGGGACGCGTACGGCGCCACGGAGTGGCGCGAGGGCTCCGGCGACGACGAGGTCGCCTACCGCACCGAGCGGATCGAGCGGCGCATCTGCCGGGCCGTCGCGGAGTTCGCCTTCCGGCAGGCCGAGCGCACCGGTGCGAAGGTCTTCGGCGGGCCCAAGTACACCGTCAGCCCGACCTATGAGGGGATGCTGAAGGAGGAGATGGACGCCGCCGCCGCGCGCCATCCCGAGGTCGTCTACGAGCCCCAGCTGATCGACGCCACCTTCGCACTGCTGCTCTCCACCTCCGGCGCACCGCTCGTGATTCCCGCGCTCAACCGCGACGGCGACATTCTGAGCGACCTCGTGCTCCCGCTCTTCGGCTCGATCGCGGGCTCGGAGTCGCTGCTCGTCGCCTTCGACGACGACTACCTGCCGCGCGCCCTGATGGCCGAGGCGGCGCACGGCACCGCCCCCGGCCTCAAGGGCAAGGACGTCGCGAACCCGATGGCGATGGTCCTCGCCGCCGCCGCGCTGCTCTCCCACTCCGACGACGAGTGCCAGCAGGCCGGGCGCGCGATCCGCGAGGCTTGTCTCGAGACCGTTGCCGACGGCACGCGGACAGCCGACCTCGGCGGGTACAGCGCGACGAGCGAGTTCACCGACGAGGTGATCCGCCGCACGCGGACGAAGCTCGAGGTCTGGTCGACGCTCTAGAGCCCGGAGGCGGCGGGCAGCAGGTCGGCCGCCGCGATCTCGCCCGCCTGCCAGGCATCGAGGAACGCACGCGCGACGAGCGGATCGAACTGCGAGCCCGCGCAGCGGTCCAGCTCGGCGAGCGCGGTGCCCACGGGCAGCGCCGGTCGGTACGGCCGGGCCGAGATCATTGCGTCGAAGGCGTCGGCCACGGCGAGCAGCCGCCCCTCGGAGGGGATCGCCTCGCAGGCGAGCCGGTGGGGGTAGCCGCCGCCGTCCCAGCGCTCGTGGTGGAAGAGGACGTAGGGCAGCGCCGGGCTCAGGTCCTCGATCCCCCCGAGCAGGCGCGCCCCCACCTCGGGATGGGTCCGGATGTGGGCCAGCTCGGCGAGGGTCAGGGAGCTCGGCTTGCGCAGGACGCTCTCCGCAATCCCGAGCTTGCCGACGTCGTGCAGGGCGCCGCCGAGCCGGAGGCCGGCGAGCCGCTTCTCGCCCCAGCCGAGACGCACGGCGACCGCCTCCGCGAACGCGGTGACGCGGCCGCAGTGCCCGCGCAGATGAGGGTCACGGCCCTCGAGCGCCTCGATCAGGTGCGCGATCATCGACACGAGCAGCGAGTTTCCACAGCGGATGACGGTTCCCTCCCCACAACATCCGCGCCGCAACTTAGACTCCCGCCGTGAAGATCGCAGTACCGAAGGAGAGCGCACGCGGAGAGTGCCGCGTGGCTCTCGTACCGGAAACGGTTCAACGTCTGAGCGCTGCGGGTTTCGAGATCGCCGTCGAGCGGGGAGCCGGCCTGGCCGCGACCTTCCTCGACGAGGCCTACACGGAGGCCGGCGCGACGCTCGCGGACGCTGCCTCGCTCTACGCCGGCTGCGCCGGGGTCGTCCGCGTCTCCCCGCCGAGCGCCGACGAAGCCACTGCGCTCGCCTCGGGCACCGTGCTCATCGGCTTCCTCGCCCCGCTCACAGACCTCGAAGGGATCGAGCGCCTACGCGCCCGCAGCGTCGTGGGCTTCGCGATGGAGTCGATCCCGCGCATCACGCGCGCGCAGGCGATGGACGCGCTCTCGTCGCAGGCCACCGTGGCGGGTTACAAGGCCGTCGTGCTTGCCGCCGATCGGCTGCCGCGGCTCTTCCCGATGCTGATGACCGCCGCGGGGACCGTCGCGCCGGCGAAGGTGCTCGTGCTCGGCGCAGGCGTCGCGGGGCTGCAGGCGATCGCGACCGCGCGCCGACTCGGCGCCGTCGTCGCCGGCTTCGATGTGCGCCCGGTCGTCAAGGAGCAGGTGGAGAGCCTCGGGGCCACCTTCCTCGACCTCGGCGTGCGCGGTGAGGAGACCGAGGGCGGCTACGCGAAGGAGCTGACGGCGGAGCAGCAGGCTCAGCAGCAGGCGGAACTCGAGAAGCGGCTGCCCGACTACGACGTGGTCGTCACGACAGCGCTCATCCCGGGCCGGCCGGCGCCGCGCCTGATCCCGGCGGCGGCCGTCGCGAAGATGCGCCCCGGCTCGGTGATCGTGGACCTCGCCGCGGAGGCGGGCGGCAACTGCGAGCTGACCTCGCCGGGCGAGGAGGTCGTGCGCGAAAGCGTCACGCTCGTGGGGTACACGAACCTGCCCTCGCAGATGCCGTACCACGCGAGCCAGCTCTACTCGCGCAACGTTGCGGCGCTCCTGACTCACCTTGCGCCGGGAGGCGAGCTCACGCTCGACTACGCCGACGAGATCACGGCCGGCGCCTGCGTGACGCGAAAGGAGACGTCATAGACACGTCCTTTCTCACCGAGCTGACCGTGCTCGCGCTCGCGATCTTCCTCGGCTTCGAGGTGATCTCGAAGGTGCCGACGCTGCTGCACACGCCGCTCATGTCGGGCACGAACGCGATCCACGGCATCGTCGTCGTCGGCGCGATCCTCGTCGCCGGACGGCCCGACGCCGACACGGCGACGCGGATCATCGGCTTTTTCGCCGTCGTGCTCGGCACGGCGAACGTCGTCGGCGGCTTCGTCGTCACCGACCGCATGCTCGAGATGTTCAAGCGCAAGCCGACGGAGAAGAAGGACGCAGAGTGAGCGACGACCTCACCCAGCTTCTCTTTCTCGCGACGATCATCTCGTTCATCCTCGCGCTCCGCTTCCTCTCCTCGCCGAAGCGGGCGCGGCTCGGCAACCAGCTCGGCGCGCTCGGCATGCTGCTCGCGATCGTCGTCGTGCTCTCGCAGAAGGGCCTCGAGGGCTACGGGCTGATGGCGATCGCGATGGCTATCGGCGCGATCATCGGAGCGCCCGCCGCGCGCAAGGTAAAGATGACCGCGATGCCGCAGATGGTGGCGCTCTTCAACGGCGTCGGCGGCGGCGCGGCGGCCCTCGTCTCGTTCGCCGAGTTCCACAACCTCGCGCCGGCGCCGGGACGGCTCGACGCCAACGAGTCGGTCTCGATCCTCCTGTCGGCGCTGATCGGCTCGATCTCCTTCGCCGGCTCGATGATCGCCTTCGCAAAGCTCCAGGACCTGCTCAGCGGCCGCCCGATCGTCTACCCGGGCCAGAAGTTCGTCAACGCCGCGATCATGGGCGCCGCGCTGACCCTCGCCGTCGTCGTCGTCGCGGGCACCGAGGAGCAGTGGCTCGTCGTGGCGCTGATCGCGGCTGCGCTCGTCTTCGGTGTCCTCTTCGTGCTCCCGATCGGCGGCGCGGACATGCCGGTCGTGATCTCCCTGCTCAACGCCTTCACGGGCCTCGCGGCCTCCGCGACGGGCTTCGTCCTGCACGAGAACGTGCTGATCGTGAGTGGGATGCTCGTCGGCGCATCGGGCACGCTGCTGACGCTGAAGATGGGCAAGGCGATGAACCGTTCGATCGCCAACGTGCTCTTCGGCGCGTTCGGCCAGGTTCAAGCCGGCACCGGCGCCGCCCTGGCGGAGGGGCGCACGGTGCGCGCGACGACGGCCGAGGACGTCGCGATCATGCTCTCCTACGCACGCAAGGTCGTGTTCGTGCCGGGCTACGGGCTGGCCGTCGCGCAGGCGCAGCACGACTGCCGCGCGCTCGGGGAACTCCTCGAGGAACGTGGCGTGGACGTCAAGTACGGCATCCATCCGGTCGCGGGCCGGATGCCGGGCCACATGAACGTTCTGCTCGCCGAGGCCAACGTCCCGTACGACGAGCTCTACGAGATGGACGAGATCAACGCCGACCTGCCGCAAACGGACGTCGTGCTCGTCCTCGGCGCGAACGACGTCGTCAATCCGGCCGCGAAGACCGACCCGTCGAGCCCGATCTACGGCATGCCGATCATCGAGGTGAGCAAGGCTGCAGCGGTGGTCGTCGTCAAGCGCAGCATGAACCCCGGCTTCGCCGGCATCGACAACCCGCTCTTCTACGAGGAGAAGACGTCGATGCTGTTCGCCGACGCGAAGACCGCGCTCGAGCAGATCTCAGCCGCCGTCAAAGCGCTGTAGCGACGTTCAGGATCGCCAGGTAGGTCTTCCTGACCTGCCGCTCGGGCCGCGCCTCGATCCGCCGGTGGATGCGCTCGTAGAGGCGCTGTCGTGTCTCGTGGTGGAGAGCTCGATGGCCCGAGTAGGTATCGAGCACGCTGATGTAGTCGTCCGCCGTGTAGCTCACGTCCCAGAGATAGCGTCGGACGGCGACGTTGCGGAAGCACCCGCTCGCCTCGATCTCGCCGCCGAGATCTCCAACGTCGTCCGGGCGCGGCGGAGGGCGGTTGTCATCACTGGGCACGATCGTGTCGTAATCCTCCTGCACGTCCGCCCAGAAAGGGTCGCCGCCGTCGGGGGAGACGTGCTGGGTCGTCACGACAGCGAGCGCACCCCCGTCTCGAAGAAGGCGAGCGGCTTTCGCGAACTTCACTTCGGGGTTGATCCAGTGAAACGCCGTGAAGGCGACGACCGCGTCAAAGCCTCCCTCAGTCGGGTCCCAGGTCTCGAAGGGGGCGTTGACGATCTCCACGTTCGGGAAGGCGGTGAGCTTCCGGCGCGTGGCCCCTGCGAGTTGCTCGCCGAGCTCGACGCACACGATCTCGAAGCCGCGCTCTGCGAGCGGCAGCGTTGCTTGCCCGGTTCCGCACCCGATCTCGACGAGCCGCGCCCCACGAGCAAGGCCTGTGAGCGAAACGAGATCGTCGAACACCTGGGCCGGGTAGATAGGTCGTGCGCGGTCATACAACTCGGGGACTTCTTCGAACATCGTTCGCAGGCGACGCCGATGCGAGCTGCTGGCCACGCCGAGGATGATGCCCGCTTTGACTTCGAACTGCGCTTTCCCGCGACGAGGCAACAGCTCACGGAAGGCCATCCGCTAGATGATTGATCGGGCCTTTCCGATCAATCATCTAGGGCGTCCGCCGGCGCAGGGTCACCGCGCCGAGGGCGAGCGCGACGAAGGTCGCGCCCAGCGTCACGGCGAGGTCGAGCGCGAACCGTGAGCCGAGCTCGGGCGCGGCGGTCACCCGGCGCAGCGCGTCGTACGAGTAGGTCAGTGGGAGCGCGTCGGAGATGAACTGCAGCCAGCGCGCCATCTCGTCACGTGGCACGAAGAGCCCGCACAGCAGCATCTGCGGAAAGACGAAGGCCGGCATGAACTGCACGGCCTGGAACTCGGTGCGCGCGAAGGCGCTGACGAAGAGGCCGAGGGCCATGCCCAGCGTCGCGTTGCCGATGGCGAGCGCGACCACCCCGACGGGCGAGCGTTCGACGTCGAGCCCGAGTGCGCCGAAGGCGACCGCCGAGACGACGGACGCCTGCACGGCGGCGACGAGGGCGAAGGCGAGCCCGTAGCCGAGCAGCAGGTCGAGCTTCGCGAGCGGCATCGTCATCAGCCGCTCGAGGGTCCCCGAGACCCGCTCGCGCAGCATCGTGATCGAGGTGACGATGAACATGCTGACGAACGGGAAGAGGCCGAGGATAGGCCCGCCGATCGACTGGAAGACGCGCGGCCGGTCGGCGAACAGCTCGTGCAGGAGCACGACGAGCACGGTCGGAACGCCGATCAAGAGCCCGATCGTGCGCGGGTCGCGGCGGAGCTGCGTGAGCACGCGCAGCGCCGTCGCCATGGTCACGCGCGGGCTCATGCGGGCGCCTCCGCGCGGTCGATCAGGTCGAGGAAGGCCTGATCGAGGTCCTCCGCCCCGGTCTGCAGCCGCAGCGCCGCCGGCGTCCCCGTCGCGAGCACCTCTCCCTCGCGGAGGAGGATCAGCTCGTCGCAGCGGTCGGCCTCGTCCATCACGTGGCTCGAGACGAGCAGCGTCGAGCCGCCCTCCGCGATCGTGTGGAAGGTCGCCCACAGGTCGCGCCGCAGCACCGGGTCGAGCCCGACCGTCGGCTCGTCGAGCGCGAGCAGCTCCGGCTCGTTGAGGAGCGCGATCGCGAGCGAGACCCGGGCCCGCTCGCCGCCGGAGAGGCTCACGACCGTCTGCTCCTCGTGGCCGCCGAGCGCGACGGTCTCGATCGCGGCGTCGATCTGCGCCGGCGCTGCGCCGAGCACGCGCGCGAAGTAGCGGAGGTTCTCGCGCACGGTCAGGTCGGCGTAGACGGACGGGGACTGCGTCATGTACGCGACGCGGCTGCGCAGCCCCGGCGACCCGGCGGGCGCGCCGAGCAGCGACAGCTCGCCCGAGACGGCCTGCTGCACGCCGACGAGCGCACGCAGCAACGTCGTCTTGCCGCTGCCGCTCGGTCCGAGCAGGCCGGTCACCTTGCCGGCGGTCACGTCGAGCGAGATGCCGCGCAGCACCTCGCGGCCTCCCCGCACCACCCGCAGGTCCCGCACGTCGATCGCCGACGGCTGCACGCCCCGTACTAGACCACAGCCGACTAGGCTCTGCTCCGTGATCCCGTTCTTCAGCGCCCGCCATGTCGAAGAGGCCGTGCCGCCCGAGCTGGCCTATGCCGCCGTGCGCGACGCGTTCGGCGCCTTCGCCCGCGGCGAGTGGACGATGATCCCGAAGCTCTACGTCGGCGCGTACCCGGCCGGCGACTTCCGGGCGATGCCCGCGCTCGGCGGCGGGCACGCGCTGCTCAAGTGGGTGACCTCCTTCCCCGGCAACCCCGCGCGGGGGCTGCCGACGGTGACAGGGCTCGTCGTGCTCAACAACGCCGAGACCGGGATGCTCCAGGCGGTGCTCGACGCCGGTGCGGTGACCGCGCTCCGCACCGGCGCTGCGGCCGTGCTCGCTGCGGAGACGCTCGGCCGTACCGGCGCCTCGACCGCGGCAGTCGTCGGCTGCGGCGTCAACGGCCGCGCGGCGGCGCGCACCTTCGTAGCGCTGGGGCGCGACGTCATGCTGTGGGACGTGGACTCGGCGCGGGCGGCGGCTGTAGCCGCCGAGCTCGGCGCCTCAGTCGCGGCCAGCCGCCACGAGGCGCTCACCGCCGACCTGCTCGTCACCGTCACGCCCGGTCGCGAGATCCTCCTGCCCGACGGCTCGCTTCGCCCCGGCCAGCACGTCAGCCTGATGGGCGCCGACGGCCCGGGCAAGGCCGAGATCTCGATCGGCGAGATCGCCCGCGCGCACGTCTTCTGCGACGACTGGGAGCAGGCGAGCCACGGCGGCGAGCTGCATGCGGCGGTCGAGGCCGGCCTGCTCGTCCGCGCCGCCGTGACGGAGCTCGGCGCCGTGCTCGCCGGCCGGGCCGAGGGCAGGAGCGGCGACGAGGAGATCACGATCTTCGACTCGACCGGGCTCGCGATCCAGGACCTCGCGATCGCGCTTGCCGCCGTCGAGCACGCGGGCGAGCTCTCGGGTCTTCCTCTGCTCGACCTGCGCTAGCCTCCGGGTCAGGCGAGCAGCCGCGCCGGGTCGAACCACGCGAGCTCCTCCGGCGTCTCGCCCAGCACGGCGCGCGCGACGAGCTCCCCGCAGGCAAAGCCGAGCACGTTGCCGTGCCCGGAGTAGCCACCCGCGACCCATACGCCCTCGCGCCCGGGCACCGGGCCGACGACGGGCATCAGATCCGGAACCATGCCGAAGATCCCGGCCCAGCGGAAGTCGATCCGCGGCGGAGCGCCGAGCAGCCCGGCGACGAAGGTCTCGAGCGCCTCCTGGATCGTCGCCGTCGTCGATTCGTCCGCGGTGAACTCCGACTCGAGCGCGTAGTCACGGAAGCCGCCTGCGACGAGGCGCCCGTCCGCGGCCTGGTGCCAGTAGTCGAAGCCGTGGCGGCCGTAGTGCGGGATCGGAAACAGAGTTTCCTCGAGCGGCTCGGTCGCGATCACCTGCCCCCGCGTCGGGATGATCAGGCCCTCGATCCCGTCGAGCAGCCCGCTCGGGTAGCCGTCGGTGGCGACGACGACGCGCCCGGCCTCGAGCTCGTCGAGAGAGCCGACGCGACTCCACTCGCGGAACTCGGCGCCCGCCTGCGCGGCCTTCGCCGCCAGCCGCCGCACCATCCCCGCAGGCTGGAGCACCGCGTCGGTCGGGTGGAAGATCGCGCCCGCGAACCGCCCGGCGAGCGGCGGTACGAGCTCGTCGCGCCACTCGGCTGCGATGCCGTCCTCGCGCAGGGCGTCGTACTCGGCGCGCAGCTCCTCGCGCTCCTCCCCGTCGGCGGCGACGCGCAGGCTGCCGACGCGCCTGCACGCGTCACCTGCGAGCGGCGCCAACCGGTCGAGTGCGGCCTCCGTCCAGCGCCAGTACGCCTGCGCGGTCTCGCGGCCGAGCCACTCGCGCGCGCTGTCGTAGGGCATCGCGCCGCCGCGCAGGGCGAAGCCCCCGTTGCGGCCGCTCGCGCCGCCGGCGACCTGGCGCGCGTCGTGGACGCGCACGCGCAGGCCCGCGCGGGCGAGCGCGAGCGCACAGGCGCAGCCGGTGACGCCGGCGCCGACCACTTCCACGTCCGGAACTCCGTCGAGGGCCGCCGAGAGAAGCGGCGGTGCCTGCTCGGAGAGCCAGTACGGCGAGGTCGAGCTCATCCACCGATGCTATCCCGCCACCGGTACACGCCGTCCTCCGAGGAGGCGAGGCCCGCGAGCTCCAGCTCGACGAGCGCGGCCGCCAGCTCCCTCGCCTCGAGCCCCGTCGCGCGCGCGAGCTCGTCCGCGCCCGCGGCGGCTGCCTGCACCGCAGCGAGCGCCCGCTCGGCCGCGGGCGTGAGCGGAGCCCGGTCCGCGGCGTGCGGCACGAGCCCGAACGGCTCCAGCACGTCGGCGACACAGGTCGCCGGCGTCGCGCCGAGCCGCAGGAGCGCGTTCGAGCCGGCCGAGAGCGCCGAGACGATCTCGCCCGGCACGGCGAAGACCTCCCGCCCCTCCTCGAGCGCGAGGTCGGCGGTGATGAGCGCGCCGCTGCGCTCACGTGCCTCCACGACCACTGTGGCCGCGCAGAGGCCGGCGATGATCCGGTTCCGGGCCGGGAAGCGCCACGGCGCCGGCTCGACCCCGGGGGCGTACTCGGCGACGACGAGGCCTCCGCCCTCGACGATTCGCCGCGCCAGCTCGGCGTGGGCGGCCGGGTAGTCGCGATCCACGCCGCACCCGAGCACGGCGACCGTGGGCCCGCCCGCCTCGAGTGCGCCGCGGTGCGCCTCGCCGTCCACGCCGCGCGCCATGCCGCTGACGACGACGAGACCCGCGGCGGCGAGCTCGCGCCCGAGCAGGCGGGCGACGTGGCGGCCGTACGGCGAGCAGGCTCGAGCGCCGACGACCGCGGCGGCAGGCCGGGAGAGCAGTCCCGCCTCGGCGCCGCCGCGCAAGTACAGCCCGGGCGGCGGGTCGTGAACCGCGGCGAGCAGCGGCGGGAAGCCCGGCTCCGAGCGGCCGACGAAGCGCAGGCCGCCTGTGCGCAGGCGCTCCCGCTCGGCCCGCTCGTCGAAGCCGTCGCGGAAGGCGGCGTACCTGGCGCTGCGCGGCTCTCCGACGAGGTGCGAGCCTGTGGCGGCGGCGAAGGCGGCGAGGGTCAACTCCCTCATTGGGGCGACAGCTCCAGCGGCGAGCGGTAGGCGAGCGCCTCGGCGACGTGCTCGGGCAGCACCTCGTCGGCCCCGGCGAGCGCCGCGACCGTGCGCGCGACGCGGGCGACCCTGGCGCGCCCGCGTCCGGAGAGCGGCAACCGCTCGACGGCGCGGTCGAGCAGCTCCGAGGCGGCGGGCGCCCGGCGCGGCGCCTGCGCCCAGAGCCGCTCGCGGGCGGCGATCACTCGCTCGCGCACGGGGTCCGAGGCCTCCGACGGGCCCGCTGCCAGCTCGTGGGCTCGGGAGCGGGGCACGGCGACGACGAGGTCGAAGCGGTCGAGCAGCGCGCGCGAGAGCTTGTCCCGGAACGCTGCGAGCCGCTGCGCCGAGCACGAGCACTGCGCCGCCGGGTCGCCCCGGCCGCCGCAGGGGCAGAGGTTCATCGTCCCGACGAGCTGGAAGCGCGCTGGGAAGATCGCCTGCCCGCCGGCACGCGCGACCGCGACGACGCCGTCCTCGAGCGGCTGGCGCAGAGCCTCCAGCACCGGCCGGTGGAACTCGGCCAGCTCGTCGAGCAGGAGCACGCCGCGGTGTGCGAGCGACGCCTCTCCCGGGCGCGGGCCGGGCCCACCGCCGACGATCGCCGCCGCCGAGGCCGTGTGGTGCGGCGCCCGGAAGGGCGGCCGGGAGACGAGCGGGCGCCCAGGCGGCAGGATCCCGGCGACCGAATGGATGCGCGTCACCTCCAGCGCCTCCTCCTGCTCGAGCGGCGGCAGGATCCCGGGCAGGCGGCGGGCGAGCATCGTCTTCCCCGTTCCCGGCGGCCCGGCGAGCAGCAGGTTGTGGCCGCCGGCAGCGGCGATCTCGAGCGCGCGGCGCGCCCGCTCCTGGCCGCGCACGTCGGCGAGATCCGGCGGCGGCGGCTCGAGCGCATGGCCGTTCGACGAGAGCTCGAACGGTCGCGGCTCCTCCTCCCCGCGCAGGTACGCGACCGCCTCGGCGATGTGACGGAGCGGGACCGGCTCGATCCCGGCGAGCGCCGCCTCGCCCGCCGACTCGGCTGCGCAGAGCAGCCGCTCGAAGCCGGCCCGCCGCGCCCCCTCGGCGGCCGCGATCGTGCCGCCGACCGACCGGACCCGCCCGTCGAGCGCGAGCTCGCCGACGGCGGCGTGCAGCGCGAGCGCCTCGGCCGGGATCTGGCGCGAGGCCGCCAGCACGGCGAGCGCGATCGCGAGGTCGAACCCCGAGCCCTCCTTGCGCAGCGCGGCGGGAGCGAGGTTGACCGTGATCTTCCGGTCGGGCCACTCGAGCAGCGCCGCCTCGAAGCTGCTGCGGACGCGGTGCTTGGCCTCGGCGCAGGCGCGGTCGGCAAGCCCGACGATCGCGAAGCCGGGCAGGCCGCTGCCGACGTTGGCCTCGACCTCGACGCGGCGCGGCTCGAGACCGACGAGCGCGTGAGTGACGGCGCGCGCGAGCACTCTTCCACGCTAGAGCGCATGGGCGCACCGGACTGTCACGCCTTCGTGCCATCAGGCGCCGCCGTGCCCGACGGTCGCCCGCCCGCGCGCGCCTCGGCCCTGCCATCATGTCGCGATGATCACCGTCGTCGTCATCGTCGCGGCCGTCGTTTTCCTGCTCCTCGCGGCCATGCTCCTGTTCAACCGCCTTGTGCGGCTGCGCAACGAGGTCAATGCAGGCTGGTCGAACATCGACGTCCAGCTGAAACGCCGGAACGACCTGATCCCGAACATCGTCGAGACGGTCAAGGGCTATGCGGCCCACGAGCGCGGCGTCTTCAACGAGGTGACGGCGGCGCGCGCGGCGGTCTCCGGGGCCGGCAGCCCTGCCGCCACGGCCGCCGCGAGCGACATGCTGAGCGGCGCGCTCGGAAAGCTGTTCGCGGTCGCCGAGGCGTACCCGGAGCTGAAGGCGTCGGACAACTTCCGGGAGCTGCAGGCCGAGCTGACCGACACGGAGGACAAGATCGCCGCCGCCCGCCGCTACTACAACTCGGTCGTGCAGACCTACAACACCGGGATTCAGAGCTTCCCCGCGCTGCTCGTCGCGGGCGCCCTCGGCTTCCATGCGCGCGAGTTCTTCGCCACGGCAGAGGCCGAGCGGGCGACGCCGCAGGTCTCCTTCTGAGATGACGCTGCGGCAGCAGATCCGGGCCAACCGTCTGCGCACGGCCTGGCTGCTCGTCGCGTTCGCCGTGCTGATCGGCCTGCTTGCCGGAGCGCTCGACGCGCTCTACGGCGGGCCGGCGGCGCTGGCGTTCGTGATCGGCGGCGCCGCCTGGATGCTCTTCTCCTGGTTCCTCTCGTCCCGTGTCGTCGCGGGTGTCACCGGCGCGCATGTCGTGACGAAGGCCGAGCAGCCCGAGCTGTACCGGATCGTCGAGAACATGTCGATCGCGGCCGGGCTGCCGCTCACACCCGAGATCCGGCTCGTCGACGACCCCGCGCCGAACGCGTTCGCGGCAGGCCGAGACCCCAAGCACACGTTCGTCGCCGTCACCACAGGCCTGCTGGAGACGATGGACCAGCGCGAGCTCGAAGGCGTCATCAGCCACGAGATCGCCCACGTCCAGCACCGTGACGTCCGCCTGATGACGCTCGTCGCCGTCCTCGTCGGCGTGATCGCGCTGATCTCGGACATCACGCTGCGGATGACGCTCTATGGCGGCGGCCGTCGCCGCGGCGGGAACGCGGGAGCGATCGTCCTCGTCGTCGGGCTCGTCGGCCTGATCATCGCGCCGCTTGCCGCCGTCGGCATCCAGATGTCCATCTCCCGCCGGCGCGAGTACCTGGCCGACGCCGGCGGAGCGGAGATCTCGGGGGACGCCGAGGGGCTCGCGCTGGCGCTACGCAAGCTCGCCGGCGACACGCGCGAGATCCGCGACACGAGCCGCTCGACCGCACACCTCTACATCGAAGGCCCGCTCGGCAAGGCAAGTGGGCCGCGCAGCGCCTTCAGCGGGCTCTTCAACACCCACCCGCCGCTCGAAGACCGCATCGCCGCCCTGGAGCAGATCGGCGGCTTCAAGCTGCCCTGAGCCCTGCGCAGGCCGAGCCGATCGGCGTGGCCGGCTAGGTCGGGAGCGGCCCGTGCGTCGGGTGCCACGCGTGCCGCAGCGTCGAGCCCACCCAGAGGACGACGATCGAGACGACAAGCAGCGAAAGCGGCGTTAGCGACGCGGTCCAGAGGGCCCAGACCGCGAACACGAGCGATGCGACCCCGACGGCCGAGAGCAGCGTCGTCGTCGCGTCCCTGCCCTTGCCGGCCGAGCCGAGGCTGCAGGCGAGCGCACCGAGCACCATGATCGAGCCGGCCGCCCAGCGGTGGCTCGAGCCGATCAGCCAGACGTTCCAGGCCTCGTGGGTTGCCACGTAGGCGAGCACGGCCAGCGCCGTCAGCACGGTCGCCGCCGCATCCTTGCGGGTGAGTGTCATGTCGGTACCTCCTTCGCCGAGGAGGCTCTCAAAGCACGGACGCAACGGCATCGGGGCGGCCGCTGAGGTCGCACCCGGACTTTCCCGCAGAGCACCGCAGACAGCGTCGGCGATGCGCCCGCGTGTCCCCGTCCTACGTCATTCGCTGACCCGTTCGATCAGGATCGCGACACGCACGTGCGCGCGCCACTCGGTCAGGTCGTCGCCACGCAGGCCGACCGAGACGACGTCCACCGCCTTGATGTTGCGCAAGGTCTTACGCGCCTCGGCGAGCGCCTGCTGAACAGCGTCGTCGGAGCTCTTGCCCGAGCTGCCCACCAGCTCGATGATCTTCACAACCGACATCGTCCGCCTCCCTCGTTGGTCTCGAGATCAGCCTGGAGCTTCGGATAGGCGGGGCAGGAAGTCAAGGGAGCGCGTTTGCCGAGAACGAACCCGCATACGCGTTCAGCGCCGGTTGCCCCCCGAGGTGCGCGTAGAGGACCTTCGAGCCCGGCGCGATCCGCCCGTCGCGCACGAGGTCGATCAGCGCCGCCATCGACTTCCCCTCGTAGACGGGGTCCGTAAGCATTCCCTCGAGCCGGGCGCAGAGAAGGATCGCCTCGATCGTCTTCGCGTCCGGAATGCCGTAGGTGCCGGCGTGCCACTCGTCGAGGAGCACGATCTCGTCGTCGGCGAGGTCGCGCCCGAGGCCGATCGCCTCGGCGGTACGCCTGGCGATGCGCGCGATCTGCTCCCACGTCTGCTGCACGGTCGCGGAGCCGTCGATGCCGAGCACCGCGCGCGGCCGCTCCTGCCCCGCGAACCCCGCGATCATCCCCGCCTGGGTCGAGCCGGTCACCGAGCAGACGACGATCGTGTCGAAGAAGACTCCGAGCTCGGCCTCCTGGGCTGCCACCTCGCCGGCCCAGCCGGCGAAGCCGTGACCGCCCAGCGGATGGTCGGAGGCCCCGGCCGGGATCGGGTACGGCTTGCCGCCGGCGCTTTCGACGGAGGCGAGCGCGTCCTCCCAGCTCTCCCTGAAGCCGATGTCGAAGCCGGCGTCGGAGAGACGGACGTCGGCGCCCATGATCCGCGAGAGCAGGATGTTGCCGACCCTGTCGTAGCCGGGTTCGTCCCAGTCGACCCAGTGCTCCTGCACGACAACGCAGCCCAGCCCCAGGTGGGCGGCGACGGCGGCGACCTGGCGGGTGTGGTTCGACTGCACGCCGCCGATCGAGACCAGCGTGTCGCAGCCCTGCGCGAGCGCCTCGGCGGCGAGGTACTCGAGCTTGCGCACCTTGTTGCCGCCGTAGGCGAGGCCCGAGTTGCAGTCCTCCCGCTTCGCCCAGATCTCGACCTGCCCGCCGAGGTGCTCGCTCAGGCGCTCGAGGCGGTGGACCGGCGAGGGGCCGAAGAGCAGCGGCACCTTGGGAAAGTCGGCAAGGCTCACGGTGCCCCATTGTCCCCCGCCGGGCTGCTGCCATGTCAAGGCTGGCTGCGCGTGCTACCGTTAGTGGACTAAGCTTAGTCCACTTTGAAAGAGGGCCTGATCGTGAAGAGGATCGTCGTCGGGATCCACGAGGCGAAGACGCAGTTCTCGAAGCTCGTCAAGCAGGCGGAGGCGGGCCAGGAGATCGTGGTCAAGAACTTCGGCAAGCCGGTCGCGAGGATC
>Ga0082335_1004590_pt1 | contig 20423 bp, 19 predicted proteins | sample Subgrocontami58m_FD_72375 | JGI IMG/M metagenome (GOLD analysis project Ga0082335, IMG submission 72375) | Subsurface groundwater microbial communities from S. Glens Falls, New York, USA - GMW37 contaminated, 5.8 m (SPADES assembly) (version 2) ... | reverse complement strand
AGTCTCCCACCGAAATCCCGGAAAATGCGGGTAAAGATAAGGGCGAAGCCCTGGGAACAGCGTCCAGGTAGGGAATCGGAGCCCCTTCGGGGCTCCGAATCCTGGTCAACGGCCTTCCCCAGGGCTTCGCCCTGGGCTGGTACATTGCGCCCCTTCGGGGCTTATCTTGACGGCAATGCGGCTCAGCCAGCCCTTGGAACGCACGGGTCCAGCCGGCAGCCTTTGCCGTGCGCGACTACTTGAAGTCGGCCTCGCCCACCTTGACCTTCGAGGTCAGGTCGAGCGGGATGTCGAGCGGGATCACCCCCTCGGTCCCCGTGGGCGAACGCTGCTCCAGGTCCCCCTTGAGATGACCCTTGGCGTCCATGGCCAGGGGCACGCCTGCCGTCAAGCCGAAGTACACGTCCCCCTGGAACGTGGCCTCGAGGACTGGATCGGGATGACCGACGAAGACCATCTCCACCTTCATGCGGGCGGTCACCTCGATGCGCGCGCACTTTTGGCCGTACTTCTGCGCGATCTCGACCAGCTTGCACTTGACCTCGGCCTCCTGCGGCTCTTTGCCGTTGAAGATGGACTGCAACCAAGCCTTCGCGAGCTTCTCGTCGGGTTGCCAGGTGTCGCCCACGGCGACGGGCTTGCCGCTCGCGACCGCGGCGGTCATCGGATCCACGATCTCCTCGGTGGCCAGGAGATCGTCGTCGGCGCCCCCGCCGTCCATCGAACGCTCCACTTTCCCGTTCTTGGTGGTGAACGTGATGACCCGACCCGTGAGCGGGCTCTCCGCCGGCTTGTCGGGTCCCATGCCCATCATCGAGCTGGTGAGGGCAGACTTCTTCTCGTACCGGCGCCGCAGACCCAGAGGACTCCCGTCCTTCGCGTCGACGACCTCCTCAGCCACCTTAGTTTCGGCACGGATCCCGGCGGTCATCGGGATTGCCATTCCCGAGTCACCGACCTTCATTTCGATCTTCGATTCGCCTGCAATCTCGGTGGTGCGGGTGAATTTCAGGCCCTTCTTGGCGAGCGGCCGGATCTCGACCTTGGACTCGCCTGCGGCCTGGAGGCAGAACAGGAAGAGGCAGACGAAGGGCGCGAGTCTGCGCATACCGAACTCTCCACAATGCTACCGGGACAAGATGCAGCCGAGCACGCGTGATGTCGCAGGTTCGTAGGGGAGAGTGACCGAGGTCAAGTTCCCCTCCGAGGAGTCCATCCGTCGACGGCGCGATTCTACATCCGTTCGAACGCAGATCAACGGCGAACGCCCGCGAACGATGCGTGTGAGCGCGGCAGGCGAGTCCCCGCAGCTTGCTGCCTCAACTGGAAGCGGTCGAGCACTGTCTGGTGCATCTGCAACCGATTCCAGTCATGGCAGCGCGAAGCTATAGACTTTCGTGCAGAAAGTCCATACTATACCTCCGTAGTCTGAACGAGGGGGGGCAGTTGGCCGACGACCCCACAACCGACGCAGGTGGGATAGACCTCACCGCGGCGCTCGGCGCGACCGAACCTGCATCGACGCAGATGCTCACGCTCTACGTGCCGGACAAGGATCGAGAGGACCGGAAGATCCAGAACCAAGAGCGCTGGGTCGATGAAGCGGGCGACCTGCTGGTGCGAATCGGCGGGGGCGTCACGATCTTCCCCCCGACCCGCGGGAGATGGAAGAGGCCCGACGGGAAGGTGCTCTCCGAGAAGACGGTGATCCTGTACACGTACGTCCGCGCCGCGGAGTTCCGGGCGTGCATGGGCGACCTGAGGGAGTTCCTCCACCGGCTCGGACGGTAGACAAGACAGGGCGAGGTGGTCGTCGAGTTCGACGGCTCCTTCTACCGCATTACGAAGTACGACGAGGTCGAGAGGGCGTAGATGAACGCGAAGATCCACGACACGGGACCCAAACAGCCTCGCATCCGCGATTCGGGACCGAAGGGCGAGAGAGTCCTGCCTGTGGAGGTCGCCACGGCGCTGCGCGCCGATGTGGTGGCCGAAGCCAGTGGAGGCGGGACGCGCTCGATTTCCATGCGCATGCTCGTGCCCGAGCTCGGGCGGCGCCTTCGGTCGATCGGCGGCCGGCCCGGGATCGATGGGGTGAAGGAACCGATGCGAATCCCTGTCCGGTCCGACGACGTCCGCAAGCTGAACGAGATCACCTCGGAACTCGAGAGGAAGGGGGTCCACGCCACACCGGGCCAGGTCGGGAGCATGCTCATCCACGAGGCCGTTGCGCGGGTCAAGGATCTCGCAGCCGTCCGCATTGAGCCGATCGATCTGCCGCTGGAGAGCTGGATTCACCGGCCCTACATCGCCGCCGATTTTTGTCCGAAGCTGAGGAAGGCCGATATCCTCGTGACGCCGACCGAGTGGTACCAGAACACACCTGGACCGGTCTTTCCCGTCGATACGCCGGATCTGTTCCAATACCTGCAGGAGCACGCGCCCCGGGGCATCGGCGTCGAGATCTGCGCGCCCGAGGACGACTACCGTGAGTTCGCGATGTACTCCGCCCTCGTGATTGTCGGGGGCTTCATCGTGACTGGTGTCGCGGCGCCCATCCTGGTCAACCTCGTCTCGGAGTACCTGAAGCGCCGCCTCGGGTCTCGGGCCAGCAGCACCGAGGTCAAGACCGAGGTCGTCGTGCGCGATGAGCGGGGCACCGCCTCCGTCCGCCTCCGCTACAAGGGACCTGTGGACGAGTTCCAGAAGAGGATGACCGAGGCTCTCGACTCCGCGAAGCGCACCGTGCCGGGACACCTCCCAGCGTCATCGAAGGCGAAGCGGAAGAAAGCAGCGGGAAGGTAGGCCCATGGAACGATCCGAGGACCTCGAGGACTTCCTCAGGCGCGTCTCGAGCCGTCCCTTGTCCGATCCTGAACGCCAGCGCGTCACCGAACTGATCAGGGCCAGGAAGCGCGAGGCGGTCAAGCGGGGCGACGAGGCGACCTCGAAGCAACTCTGGTGCTACGAGACCATCCTGCACATCCAGGACACGTATCTGGCCGCATTCGCGGCTCTTCGGTCGGGGAGCTTCTACGAGGCGTGGACCCTCCTGGAGCGCGTCGAGATCGCAGGACACTCACTGGAGCGGCACTGCACGACTGAGGACGATCCCCACCGCGTCCGATTCATCGCGGCGCACACGAAGAAGCTGCAGAGCATCTTCCCCTACAAGTGGTTCATGAGCCCAGGCGTCGCAAGCCGTCGCACGGAGTGCTCGATCTGCAGAGCGCGCGTGAATCCTCGGAAGCTGTGTGGACACCGGAAGGGCGAGATCTACGGCGGCGAGGAGTGCATCCACCAGGTCAGCGAGATGAACATCGTGGAGATCTCGTTCGTCACGAACCCCGTCCACAAATACGCGGTGCCTTTCTTCCTGAACCCTGAGACCGGGAAGGTGGAGGACCAGTACAACTACGCCCTCCCGAAGTACCTGATGGCGCGCCTCCAGTCCCCGTTCGATCCCTGGGACGTGGGATGGACGCATCGAAGGCATCCGCATTCTCGCTATGCGGACACGTCGCCCACGGAGCCGTGCCCTTGCGAGTCGGGGAAAGTCTACGAGGAGTGCTGCCTCCGCGAGGAGGGGGTTCTGCGTCCGCACTGCGACTTCATCTTCTCCGTTCCTCCGCCTGAGCCCCTTCTGACTGCGATCGAGTACACGTAGATTCCGGAGTCAACAAGGGTGTCCGAAGTCACCGCCAAGCTGGAGGAGTTCGTCGCTTCCTGGAGAGATCTCCAGGGTGACGAGAAGGGCGAGGCCCAGGTCTGCCTCGACAAGCTCTTTCGTGCGTTCGGGCACGCGGGGTACAAGGAGGCCGGAGCCACACTCGAATATCGGGTCAAGCAGGCGAGGGGGACCACGAAATTCGCCGACCTGGTCTGGCGACCCCGCTGGCTCCGACCGCGACCGCGGGCGAGGGGCGCACGAGGCGGCGGAGCGGAAGCTGGGGGGGGTAGGCCCTCGGCCACCGGTCTGTCCCTTCGCGCCCAAGCCCATCTCCCCCGGTTCAAGCGCCTGTCCAAGCAAGTTCTTGAAGTGCCCCCCGCCTGATACGACAATGCGCTCATGATCCGCTCCATCAAGATTCAGAACTTCCGGGGGATTCGCGAGGGTGGGCTCAGCGATCTCGCACCGATGACCCTCTTGATGGGGCCCAACAACAGCGGCAAGTCCACGTGCCTCGAGGCGGCCTGCATCCCGTGGGACCCAGTCCCAGTCGATGGTGCCGACATGGTGCTCCGGAGGCGAGGCTGGCTGGGACTCGAGGAGCTGGATTTCGCAATCGCCGCAGCGGGGACTACGCTGGCCGTATCCGGCACTCGCGCCCCGGATGAGCGTCAGATCGAGTCCTCCATCAAGCTGAGCCTTCGAAACGTCTCCCTGAGCGAGGCATCAGACGCTGTGGGGGCTGTAGGCCTCCAAGGCAGCATGCGCGCCTGTCAGTTGTCGCATTCGCTGCATATTGGGAATGTCCAGCACAGTGGGCTGGTCCATCTGCTGGTATTCGATGAGCATGGCAAGTCCTGCCGCCTTCATGGGAGCGCACCGGCACAGCGATCAGACGCGACCACGAGCACATTCCTGGACGCACGCGTGCAATCCGACTCGCTCGCGGACTCCCTCTCCAGGGCAGACTCGGCGGGCGAGGAGGCCCATGACCGCCTCCTCGGCTATCTGCGCCAGGTTGAGGAACCGGAGTGCTACCAGCACACGCGGTCCCTCGAACAGTTGACGCGCATCCTCTGGGACACCGTGGAAGCGGGCAATCAGGTCATTGCATCGACCCACTCTCTCGAGCTCCTCGACATGCTCTGCCAGGAAGCCCTGAATCGAGAGAAGGGCCTCGAGAAAGTGGCGCTCTTCCGGCTCGCCCTCACTGAGGGTGCGCTCCGAGCAGTGCGCGTCCCCGGGCCGGACATCATGATGCTGCGGAACGATCTTCAGGAGGATCTCCGCAGGTGAGCGCGCGCCGGCTTGCGCTCCTGTGCGAGGGCCCCGAGGACCTGGTGGCGCTCCGCGAGGCGCTTCTCCGTCAGCACGGGCTGGTCGCGGTTCCGGGAGTTGCTGCCCCGGGAGCAGGCGGGCCACGAAGGTCTGAGCTTCGGACTCCGCGGGGCGACACCCTCCTCACCATCATCGTCGGGGGAGGACGCCCCGACATCCACACGAAGTGGGTGAAAGAGGTTCGGTCTTCCTCCCCCAGCGACCCGTACGTGAAGATCGCGGTCTCATTCGACCCCGACGGCGACCCCGAGTCGGATTGGAGGAGGCAGGTCTTCGAGGAAGCATGGGGCGCACCCGCCCTTGTCCCGGATGCTCGAGGTGGTCGTTCTTTGCGAACGAGACCACCGCGAGATGCTCGTCCAGGGCCTTCGCGACGCGGTATTCCCACCTGCGGTCGTCGGGGACCTCCTTGTCGACCCCGATGTCGCACACCACGTGGCTCACATGGCTCTTCTGCGTCACGTAGGTTGGCCTCCGGGTCGTGAAGTTCACCTCCCGCGTGGTTCCGGCCGGGCGGATCGGGTCGAACACCGGGAGCTGGATCGCCTGGCCCGTCCGGGTACGAAGCGCCTGGCGAATCCGGTTCGCGACGTCGTGCCGATAGCGCCCGAGGACCAGCATCGGTCGGAGGTCGCCCGACGATCGCACCTTCGTCTGCACGTAGCGACGCACCACCTCCAGAACACGCGGGTACAGGTACGGACGGTGCTCGGCGGGCAGGGCCGAGACGACCTCCTGCGCGATCCAGTACATCGACGTCTGCAGGCGGTCGTCCGTGTAAACCTCTCCCGCCGCAAGCCGCTCCTTCCCGGCGCGCAGTCCTCCTGACAGCGGCGCGCCTGCGACCATCGACGCTGCCTCGCCGATCATCACGTTCCCGGGCTCCAACTCGGGCCGGATGTCGATCGGTTCGAGCCTCGTCTCGTCCACCTCCAGCTCGGTACCCACGTCCATGAAGAATCCCGTGACCCTTGGGAACGCGATCTCCAGCGCCGCCCGCTCCGGCAGCGCGCGGACGTGCGTCACGGGCTGGTGCGTTCCCCCTGGCGCATGCTGCTGCACCGGCAGGAACTGGAACGGGATGCCGTAGATGTCCACGTACTCCGGCTGCGTCAGATCCTCGTAGCTCGACCGGCGCAGACCCCGTCCGATCACCTGCTCGCAGAGGAGCTGCGACGAGAATGCCCGGAGCCCCAGGATCTGCGTCACGTTCCTGGCGTCCCAACCCTCGGAGAGCATCGCAACCGAGACGACGCAGCGGATCTGCCCCCCGGGGCTCTCCTCGGGAGTCCCCGGCTTGCCGACCGTTGCCACCTTCCTGCGAAGGAGCTGCGCCTTCTCGTCCCCCTCGGCCTCTGCCTCGGCCCTGCGCAGGAGCGCGGAGTCAATCCGCAGCGTCCTCTCGATTCCTTCCTCATTGCGGAACTCCTCATGGAAGTCCGGCCCCGAGATGAACCCCGCGATCATCTCCGCCGTCCGCGTGTTGTTGCAGACGGCGATCATGCACGGAGGGACCTCGCTCTTCCGCTCCCTCCATGCCTCGAAGGTCTTCCGGTACAGGTACGCGAGGCTCCGAAGCGCCCCCTCGGACTCCATCAGGATGCGGGTCAGCGGCGACTCCGCAGCGTCCTCCTCCACGCCGCGCTTCGGGAGCTTGTCTCGGATGTGCTCCCAGAGGTGGAGGTACTTTGGCTCCGACTTCCCCGAGTCGTCCCCCTTCGGCACCCGTGGCACCTTGACGATCCCGCTCTCGACGGCGTCGACCAGACCGAAGTCGGACACGACCCAGGGAAACGGAGTCCCGTCGTCGTAGCCGGACCGCGCGATGTAGTATGGCGTCGCCGTCAAATCAACGCAGAGGCGGACCTTGCGGGCGCGGTGAATCCGGTCGAGCCCATCGATCCAGATCGTCGCCTCCCGCTCGAACTCGTCGATCTCCTCGGTCTCGAGGAACTCCTCCTCCCCTTCCGCGTCCTGCCTCTCCGGGTTCTTTCGGTAGGCGTGGTGCGCCTCGTCGTTGAAGACGAGGAGGTTCTCCTTGTCGCCGACCTCCCGCAGGACTCGGTGCGCGAAGGCCGCATCGGACTCCTCGCCGCGCTGCTGCACCTGCCGCTTTCCCTCGTCCGAGGCCACCGCGAGCTGGTGCCAGTTGGAGATCTGGAATCGTCCCTGCGACAGGCGCTCCTTGAAGTCGGTCCCCGGCGGGAGGAGCCCCTTGTCGTCGTACTCGTTCTTCGGGTGACTCGGGTAGAGGACCTGGAGCCGCTCCTTCACCGTGAGGTTGGGGCAGACCACGAGCACGGCGTCCGAGAACCGTGCGTCTTGGCGGTGGGTCACCTTGTTGATCACGGACCAGGCTGCGAGCATCGCCATGACGGTCGTCTTTCCCGCGCCGGTCGCCATCTTGCAGCAGTAGCGCAGGAAGGGGTCGGGCGCAGTCACCTCGGTCAGGCCGGCCCGCTCGCTCTCCTCGCCTTCGACGAGCCAGATGATCGTCTCCACGGCCTCGCGCTGGCAGAAGAAGAGACGGACGCCTGCGCGGTCGCTCTGCATCCAATGGACCAGCAGGGCACGGGTGACGGGCATGCACGACGGATACCCCGCGTTTCGCCAGCGTGCGACGCGCTCGCGGATGTGGTTCACGCCCGTCAGCTCGCGCCACTCGCGCGTCGAGAGCGTGCGATCGGCCTCGGAGCGTCCGCCGACGTAGTACCCCGCCGGACGCCGCCCGTCGAGGACCTCCGACTCGTCGAGCCCCCTCCGCAGCAGGTTGAGCTGGCGCGAGGGCTCGGCGTATGCGTCGTTGATGATGATTTTGCTGAAGAGGGGGTCCATCGTCCCGTCCTACAGGCCCGTCCTCATCGAGTCGGCTGAGGCGCGCTTCCCGGGTCGTGACCCGACGATGCGGCGGAAGCCTGGAGGGCGGTGCGGCAGAGCTCGATTACCCTCTGATGACGGAGGGACAAGTCGCACAGGACGACCTTCCGCCCGTCACCGCCTCTCTTCCAGTCCTCCAGCGTCGTGAGGAGTGCGCTCGCGAACGCGGTCGAGAGCGCTCCGACCTCCTGGAAGGAGACACGAACGACCCCGGCCCCGCCTCCGTTGGGCAAGGCAGCGGCGAGTGCGCTCACAGCCTGGAAATCCACGCAGTGCTCGCCACAAATCGTCTTCAGTCGCAGGGTCTCGATGCTGGTCAGATGCTCAGAGCTCGACATCGGCGACAGGACGTGAGTCCCCCCCATAGAGGCGATTGTCGATCCGGAACGAGATGCACGCGAGCGTCCCCGGGAACACTACATCGGCGGCAGAGACCGCGAGTTCCTTGTCGGGGACCCGTGACGCGAGCGCCCCACGTGACATCACATACAACTTGCCCCGGTTCGTTCCGACCATCTCGTCCAAGGTGCGGAGGCCCAGCCCCAGGTTTCCTGGACGACTCTTCGTCGACCGCTGGCCCCCGAAGGCGGCCTTCATGGCGACCACGTCGTCCTTCAGCTCTCCGAATTGACTCCGCATCGTCCCAGGGATGGAGCGCCCCAGGTCCGCGATGGCAAACCGCACCTCTTCCACGCCACGAAAGGCCCGCGCTGCGATCAGACCACCAACGGGCGATTGGGCATGGTCGAGGATGTTCATGATAAGTTCGGACATTCCCGCGGTCAGTGCAGACTCCGTGTCCTTCGACATCGTGACGAAGCGGTTCACGAGCGCAACGACTTGGTCGATGGCCCCCTGATCATAGCACGTGAACGCCCGGAGGGGGACGGTGACGTTTTCGACGTGCTCCTGAGGTTCCGCGCCGATCCCCACGAGTCCCAGAAGACCCGAGAAGTGGCAGAAGGCGAGGTTCTTGAGGTCCCTGGGCGGCAGCAGCTCGGCACGGAGGTTCTTCTGCTCGAGTAGCCGAACCAGGGAGGCGAGCACCACGACCGCGTCGGGCCCCAGGTACTGGCAGTCGCTCAGGTCGATTCGGACGTCTTCCTTGGCCTGCCAGATCCCTCCAAGCCGACGGAGGAGTGCCTTCATCGACTTCGGCGTGTCGTCGAGCACGAAGTCGAGTCGCACGGTTGCGGCCATCCGAGGCTCCTATCGCCCAACCTTCCGAACGCCGACCACCTCGTTGCCGCGCACGTCGATCACCTTGACGGCGATCCTCTTGTGCTCGCCGGGCTGGAACGGGCGCGAGCGGAAGCCGGAGAGTGCCTCCCAGGCCTCCTCGTCCACGACGCCCTTCAAGGCGCGCTGCAGCTTCTCGAACCCCTTCCCCTTCTCCACGGGCAGGAAGACCTGGCAGACGCAGAAGCAGCGCCCGTCGTAGTCGTGGTCGATAAACCACGCGGCGATGTCCTCGAGCGCGGACGGGAGGACCTCGTTCCGGTTCGGGTCGTAGATGTCCACCCCCTTCAGCTCGATCACGAGTCCGTCCTTCGTCTTGTCGAGCTTGAAGTCGGGCTCGCCCATGACGGCGAAGAGGTTCTGGCGGTGGCTGGTCTTGAGGAGGTCTCCGATGAGGACGTCGGGGGCGATCTGCACGCGAAAGAGGCGGATACCCGCGGGAGGCGACTTCTCGAGGAAGGCGGAGACCTCGGGGTCGAAGCTGAAGCCCGCGACCACGAGGGCGTCGTAGCTGCCGACGGAGGCCTGCACGGCCTCCTCGACGAGGCGCGCGGTGACGGGGCCGTAGCGCGGGCCGAATACGGCGGCGAGCCGGCGAGGCTTGCCGTCGAGCTTCACTCGGCCGTCGGCGTGGAGGCCGGGCCGGGAGGCATTGATCCCGAGGTCCTCGATCTCAACCCTCCCCTTGCCGGGCACGTTGACGCCGCCGTCGCGCTTGAGTAGGTCGATCATCTGCTCGATGTGCGCGTTGACTGTGCCGCCGTTCTTTCCGCGGTGCGAGATGTCGTCCTTGCGGGCCTTTTCCTCAATCGGCTCGAACGCAAGGGCCTCGCCGGGATCGAGGGTGTTGATCGCCTCGACCGTGAAGGGGCCGCTCACGCGGACGACGTTCGCATCGACCTGCGGCTTGTCGTACAGCTTCTCCTTCTCGGCGGGGAGGTCCTGGGCAATCGACTTGAGGGTGACGTGCGGGACCTCGTCGTACACGAAGCCTGCCGCGACGCCCTGGTTCGGGTGGGCGAGCTTGAAGTAGGGGAAGGTCGCGGTCATCAAGCGCTGGCGTGCGAGCGCGACGGCGACGCGCGAGGTGTCGCAGGTGATCCACCGCCTCCCCCACTGCTCAGCGACATAGGCCGTCGTTCCAGAGCCGCAGGTGGGGTCGAAAACCAGGTCACCTGGGTCAGTGGTCATCAGCAGGCAACGTTGAATGACCGCCGCACTCGTCTGAACGACGTAGACTTTGTCTGGGCTTCCAGCAACGTCGGACCAGACGGTCGTAATCGGGTACGCGGGGAAGTCATCCGGGTAGCGAACGTATGCAATCGTGCTCGCTCGAGCTGAAACCCTGCGTGCCTTGACGAGGCGCGCCATGCCCTCGAGGGTCGTCTTCCAATTGGCGTTCGGACCCGGATGGTAGGTTCGTCCCTGGAAGTCGAAGGGCACCGTCGTGTTTTCGCGGTACCCCGCGGAGATGAGACTCGTGAGTTGGAACGGCCGAGCACCTGGAGGGAGCAGACTCGGGTCAGATCTCTCCGCGGCGCTCATGGGCCTTCTTTTCCCGTTCAGGTCCAGATGATCGTATCGGGCCCCACTGCCCTCGCCGATCCCAGCCTCCTTCGTGTTCAATAGCTGCCCATACTTCACCTTCGCTCGGTCGCGCGCGTACCAAAGTAGGAAGTCGGCCACGCGAGGAAGGAGGACGCTGCTCTGCCCACCGGTCTTCTTCACGGTGATGAGGGAGCAGAAGTTGTCAGCGCCGAACACCTCATCGAGGACCTCGCGGACGTGATGGATATTCTCGTCGCTAATCTGTACGAAGATGCTCCCGTCCTCTCGCAGGAGCTCCCGAGCGAGGAGGAGCCGATCTCGCAGGTAGGCCAAGTACGAGTGGATGCCGAGCGTCCACGTGTCGCGGTACGCCTTGACTTGCTCCGGCTCGCGAGTCAGCGACTCGTCGGCGCCATCCTTCACCTCGCGCCGATCCACGCGCGGCTGGAAGTTCGAGTTGTAGGCGACGCCGTAGGGCGGGTCCATGTAGATCATCTGGACCTTGCCCGCCAGCATCTCGCGATGGACGAGCGAGTTCATCACGAAGAGGGAGTCGCCGAGTACAAGGCGGTTCATCCAGCCCACGGGGTGCTGGTAGAACTGGACGGCGCGATCGAGCGGCAGGGCGGGGTCGGCGAACAGCTCGCGCTGGGCGGCGCTCCGCTTGAGGACCTGGACGATCGCCTGGGTGGAGATCCGCTCGTGGATGTGGAGGGAGACGGTGTCGACCTCGAACGCCGATCGCTCCGCCTTGCTGGCCCAGACGAGCTGCGGGTCGAGGTGGGGGTCGTACTCGTATCGCACGCGCTTCGGCACCTTCCGGTCGAAGCTCTGCAGCCCCGCCTCGGGGATGTTCGAGCGCTTCGCCTCCTCGTGGCGGTAGTCCGCGGTGTTCTTCTCCGCGACCGGCTTCTTCTTCCCCCGCGATGCCTTGGGCATGGCTGACCCCTCACCCGATCAATTCGAAGGTGGTCCCGAGGCCGGCAATCGCACCTCTGCCCCTGAGCTGTTCCAGGACCAGGAATACCCCTGGCTTCGCCGAATACAGCAGAATCGAGCCGTCCGACTCGTCCAGTCCCGTTGCATCGAAGAGGACGTCCAGTGTCGCGGAGCCCGCCTGCGATCCGGTGGCGCGCCAAATGAACCTCGGCAGCGATCGTTCCAAGAGCAGGCGCCGAGGGCCAGCAGGAAGGCTCGATGCCTGAATGTCGGTCTTGAACTCGTTTACGGTCGTCAGTCGGGTGTCCCACTCCACCGCCCCTCCGAGGACCCCTCCGAGCAGATTGTCCCAGAAGGAAAGAAAGGCATTGAAGCGAATGACGCGCTCCTGGACCGTCTCGAATGGGACGCGGATCTTGTGGTAGAGCGGGATCAAGATATCCTGCGGCTGGAACCAGACACTTCCCATCTGGCCCTTCGTGTCCTGCCACGAGGTCGAGAGGCAGATGGGGAGGGGGCCCCCCACCATCATCCTCGCAAAGGGCCCAACCTGGTCGTCGTGACAGTAGACCTTGTCGATCCGGGCGGAGATGGACGAGAAGCCTGGGGGGGACCCAGCCGCGCCGCCTGCCCCTCCGAGGCTGAATCCGGTCGCAACGATCGCATGCAGCTCCGCAGGCTGGGGAACAGCAGGCACCGGATGCTCGCTCAGGGTGCCGACCAGCATCACCGGGATGCCACCCCTCACGTAGGCGTACACCGTGTCCCGGACGATGTCGAGGTTCCCAGCGTGCACGTGCGTGGGCTCCAACCCCACGCTGCGAATGGCGCTCGCCATCTGCATGAGGGTTAGACCCTTCGACGGCAGGTAACGGAGCCCGGGGAATGCGGATGAGCTTGCGCTCGTCGTGATCTCGACCGGGCTCGGAATGTGGTGATGGAACAGGATCCCGGTTCCGTGGAACGCGGACCAGAGTGCGCTTGTCGCGCACGCTGCCGCGACGCGGTCCTGCTCTTGGAAGGCCAGCGTGCGGACCGCGAGCTTCAATCCAAAGAGGCTGACATCATATTGTCGGATGATGGGGTAGTGCCGCCGTCCAGCCGAAGGATATGTGCGTAGGCACGTGCGGCCGATGATCGTTCGAGGAAGCCGCTTCACGACCACGAACCCCAGGTACGACTCGGACACTGCCTTCGCATCCAGTGGAGAACTGCTCCCCTCCAGTAGACTCTTGAAGTCACTGCTTCCGAACGAACGATCGAAGAAGTGAAGTCGCGTGCAGAATCGTTCGTACCGCTCAAAGCACCGCACGTAATACGCCGCGAAATCCTCGAGGAAGTCGCGGTCGACGTACCCCTGCTCGACGACAATCGTCTTGGCCGCGAGGTTGTCGAAGTACCCGTCGAAGTAGATGCAGTGCAGCTTCGAGTCGAGGGAAGCACGTGAGACGAGCGAGTGCTGGGCGAGGAGGTCCCGCAGGGTCTCTTTGGAGTAGGGGTGGACCTCCCACGGAGAGCTCATCGGCTGCGCTGCTACAACGTGACGACCTTCTGGAGGCAGGCCGGGTCGACCCTGCGAAGCTCACGAAGTTCCGCACACCGGATCTCCAGGTCCTTCATGAGGTCCGCCAGCTTCTGGACGACCTGTGGGTCGGCGAGATGATCGAGGATCCGCTTCGCGAGCTCGCGGAGATCAGGCTGAGCAACAGGTGATTGCGACATGTCCATCCTCCAGCCCTCCCCTCGAAGCCGGCATGACGGGGCGGATTCTGACCTCGGCCTCCGGGCGATTCCAGACATTTCGACACCGTGGGGAGAGACGGCGTTGACCTGGAATTCTGCGCGCACTGCCTGGCTCGTCGAAATGAGCCGCGGATCTAGATCTTTGTCTTGTCCTTAACCGCGGCCTTCGGCACGTCCCCGACGGTCCCCAGGAGTCCCTCTCTCCTCCTGTGCAGCTCCGCGACCCACGCCGCGAGCGGGCGGCCGCCGAAGGGTGGCGCGGTGATGCGCGTGTGCCCCAGTTCGCGGAAGGCGAGCTCGACAAGGTCGTGAACGAGCGAGTCGAACGGACCGAGCAGCTCGTCGGCGGGAATTCTAATTGTCGTTGTTCATCAGGAGCGCTCCGAGCTGCCGCCGCGTCGGCTGAGCCTCTGCGAGGAGCCGCGGCATGGGCAGGTCGCGCGGCGGGCCGAGGCCACCGTCGTCGACGGGCCGACCGGGGAGCCGGACCCAGGTCGGCCAGGACTCGCCGGCGCGTCGCAGGACGAAGATGAGCGCCTGCTCTCCTGGGGAAAGCCCGCGTTCAACACGAACATTCTCCGCGAGCGCGGCGCCGACGCAAGCACTTGTCGCGCGTCCCGTGTCTCGCAAGACGGCTCCGACGAGGTCGGGGACCAGGTAGTCGGCTCGGTCGCGAACTTCCTCGGGGCTTGCCGCCGGGTGGTCGCGAAGGCAGAAGGCGCGTCTTGTCCGCGGCCCAGAACGGCGTAGAATGCAACGCTCTGGGCCCTACGTGCGAGGAGCACGAGAACCATGTGGTCGATTCATCGCATCTGGGACGAGTACAGGGCGAGCGTGCTCGCATTTGGGATCAAGTCCCTGCCGAAATACGTTGAACCCGCAGGGATTGGGCTGACTGACGAATCGCAATTCCGTCTCTTGGGATCGACCTTCCTCGTTGCGAAGGACGTGCCCAGGAGTCTGGCGCTCTACGCCACGGCGTACCACGTTTTCAAGAGTGGCGAAGACGAACGAGCTACAGGGGGTGGCGAACGAGTCGGCCACGTCCTTGTAGAGGACGGTCGTCCCAGTAGCCCACCCGAGAGACCTCCGTCGGCGTCCGCGACGTTCCACGGTGGGTTCACGACGAGCCACACGGGGAAGGCCGAGAACGAGAAGGACTTCGCCGTGTACGAGTTCGCGCTACTCGATGACCAGCGGGGCAGGCGGATGCAACCCATCCCGCTGTCCCGAGACGTGAGGATCGGCGATCCGGTCGTTGCCCTGGGGTACCAACATGTGGGGCTGACCGAGGACCAGCTCGACCGGAAGCGGGATGTGAGGCTCTTCCAATCCGTGGTGACGGGGCACGTCTCCGCGATCGTCGGTGGACTCCGGAGCCGACAGATTCAGTTCGACAACTACGGGGGGCCGGGTCACAGCGGTGCTCCCCTCATCAACTGCCGGACCGGAATGGCCGTGGGGATCGTGATCGAGAATCTCGAATTCGGGGGTCATCGGACCAATCTGTCGATTGCGGTCAGCGTCATCGAGCTGGTGCCCTTCATGGAGTACTTCCCCGGCCTGCTCGTAGTGCGTTGAGCAATTTGGTGTCGCCCCTTGCCTCCGGGAATCTGCCTGGGGGCTCCTCCCCCGTCGTTCCGCAGCATCCCGTCCTTCCTCCTCCGCAGCTCCGCGATCAATGCGGTAGCGGAGCGGCCTCCGAACGGCGGCGCAGTGACGCGAGAGTACCCCAGCTCGCGGCGGGCGAGCTCGACGTCGTCGTGGACGAGCCCCTTCGGGCATGAAGTCGAATCTTGCTCAATCCGGCCATGAGCGCTATCGTCCGCGACACGCGCGATGGCCACGAAAGCCGAACTCGAACAGCAGAAGACGTTCTACTACGCGGTCCTGCGCAAGGCGCAGGTCGCTGAAGCGGCCGGCCGCCTACGCGAAGCCGTTGAGCTGGCGGTGTCGTCGTGGCCGTACGTCGACGGAATGATGCAATTCGAACGGAAGTACGAGGAGCGGGAATTCCGGAGCATCGGGACGATTGATGTCGTCCTGAAGCTCGCCCCCCTCCTGCTTCACTCCCCCAGCCTCGACGATCTGGCCGTCCTGCTGAAGTCGCAGAAGAGAATCGACAAGAACGCCTCGGATGACCTCGCCGCGAGACTCGAGGAATCCAGACAGCGCATGTGGAGCGCCCATCAGCTCTGGTCTCACCTCGAGCAGCACCCGGGGGCCCGGCAAGATGAACTCAGCAAGAGCCTCGGCGGGGACCAGGACGCTTGGCGGGCTCTCGCCGAGACATGGGAGCGGATGGGCGTTATCGCGCGAACGCCGGAAGGGGGATCCTTCCGCCTGCTCCTCCGGACAAGAATGCACACGCTGGCGCGCGCGAAGTGCCCATCCTGCGGGCTTGTCGCGAAGGCCTCGAAATCCAGACTCCTCGAACCGCAGTCGTGTCCGAAGTGCCAAAAGACCTCGGAACTCGTGCTTCTTCCGGACGAGCAGAGCTCCGAGCAGGCGAGGTGATCAATGGGGTTCATCATCGGTCTGATTGTGGGGGTCCTGTCGGCTGGAGGCGTAGCCCTCGCCTTCCTCGACAAGAAGCGCAAGGAGCTGGGCGCGCGGCAGCGCCGCGCTGAGGCCGAACAGAGCCGGCGTGATGGTGCGCTACAGGAAGTCGCTGCAAAGCAGCAGGTCGACCAGAGCCGGCTTGCCCGTGCCCTGCAGGAGCTCTCCGCGAAGCAGAAGGCCATCGGGGAAGAGACACGTCGTTTTGCCGCGGCCCGAAAGGAGTTCGACACGCGGGTCGTCGCGTACAAAGACCTGCAGGGAGAGAACACCCTCCTGAAGCGAGACCTGCGAAACCTCGACGTCGCGTGGAGGAAGCTCCAGCTCGACCGTGACGTCCAGACAAAGAAGCAGGAGGAACTGGATCAGCGGGGCAAGGATCTGGGGAGCCGCTACCTGAAGGAAAACGTCAAGTGGATCGGCTCGACCCTGAATGAGAACAACTTCGTCACCTGCAAGCAGCGGCTGCTAGACGTGATCGAGAGGTGCCGGGGGATTGGGTGCGTGGTTGCTGCCGACGAAGAAGCCGCCTTGCAGGCAGCGCTCAAGAAGGAGTACGAAGAGGTTCTGCGCGCCGTCGTCGATCGCGAGGAGAAAGCTCGGATGAAGGCGCAGATGCGCGAGGATCTGCAGCGAGAGCGGGAGAAGGCGGAGAAGGAGCGCCAGGTCAAACGAAATGAGGCGGAACGTGCGGCAGTCGAGGCAGACCGCGCTTCCAAGGAGAGGGAACGCCAGGCGAAGGAAAGGGAACGCGCCGAGGTCGAGGCGAGGCACAGGGCCGAGGTGGACCGGATCAAGTCAGAAATGGAGGTAGCGCAGAAGAGCGCGGCGGAAATCAAAGCCGCGCTCGCAGCATCCGAGACGGCCTTCCAGGGAACCATCGAGAATCTGAACGCCGAGATCGCCGCAAGGAACGCCGAAATCAGTCAGAAGGACACGGAGATCGCAGACAAGGATCGTGAGCTCGAGGCGAGCAGGCGCGAACTCTCTGAGGCCGAAAAAGGGGTGAGGGCCGGCCGGGTCTACGTAATCTCGAATGTCGGCTCCTTCGGCGAGGGAGTCTTCAAGGTGGGGATGACCCGCCGAATCGAATGGGAGGAGCGGATCGACGAACTTGGCGACGCCTCGGTCCCATTTCCGTTCGATATCCACATGAGTATTCAGGCCGAGGATGCGCCGAAGCTGGAGAACGCGCTCCACAACGCGCTCTCGCGGTATCGGATGAACAAGATAAACCTCCGCAAGGAGTACTTCCGGATCGACCTCCCCACAATCGTCGACCTGGTGAAGCAGCATCACGGCGACGTTCAGCATGAGTCGGAGCCGGCGAAGTACCGAGACTACCTCGAGCAAGTTCAGAACCTGACGCCGGAGGACGCAGAGTTCTTCGAGGAAGTCCAAGATCGCCTTGAGGAGGACGAGGGTCCCGCAACCGACGAGGCATAGCCGAGCCCATCAAGGCTCGTTCTTCCGCGCCAGCGTCGTCCTCTGATCGTTGGCGAGTGCTCCGAGGATCTCCTCCCTCCTCCTCCGCAGCTCCGCGAGCCACGCCGCGAGCGGCCGGCCGCCGAAGGGCGGGGCGGTCATGCGCGTGTGCCCCAGTTCGCCGAAGGCGAGCTCGACGAGGTCGTGGACGAGCGAGTCGAACGGGCCGCGCCGCTCGTCGGCGGACGCGGCGGGGTGCTCGCGGAGGTAGAAGGGCCGCAGGAACGGCGAAAGCGCCCACTTCCATAGGTCGGTGATCCGCTGGTCGTCGGCGGGAATTCTAATTGTCGTTGTTCATCAGGAGCGCTCCGAGCTGCCGCCGCGTCGGCCGAGCCTCTGCGAGGAGCCGCGGCATGGGCAGGTCGCGCGGCGGGCCGAGGTGTCACGGCCGCTGGGGGAGTCCTGCATCTACTTCCCCCGGTGGGTGGCGCGCAGAAGTCCATCCGGCGCGTCGCAGGACGACGATGAGCGCCTCCTGGCCGGCGCGCATCGCGCGGTCGGTCACGTCCCCTGCGAACCACCTCGATCGGGGGCTCGCGAGGAGGATCTCGCACCTCAACCCATCCTCCACTCGGGTCGATCGCCCAGCGGCGGAGGTCGACGGAGCCCGGGTAGGCCAGTCTCGGCGCAGCGTGTGGGGTGACGACACCACACCCGATTGCGAGAATGACCGAACATGCCGTACTACATCGCGGCCAAAATAGAACGAGAGAGGAACCAAAACCGCGAAAACCAGTGCAAGTCTGGGGCGCGCTCCTATGCACTCCGGACTCTTGTCGAAGGAGGGCTCGCAATCGATCCGCTCTCGCACCACCCTCTTTCGACGTCGCCTCTCGAACGAGGCAAGGCCGGCAAGTACATCTACGCCGTTCGGAATGATACAATGCGCGTCGGCCCCGATGGTGACCGCAGCAAGAAGGATGTCGTGAAGCACGAGACCCTCTTCCGGAATCTCCCTGTTCAAGCGGCCGGCGAGATCCGCTTCCATGAAGGTGCTGTCATCGACATCAACGATCTCTCGGGAACCTACCTGACCGAGGACGAAATGGAAGAGGAGGAATTCCGTAGAGTTGTTGCCGAATCCCTGCGGGAGGCGGGAGTAGCCCTCTCGCAGGATGTGAGGAGGCGCATTCGCGTCTAGTGGGTCGGAGCTGCACGATGCCTGATGCGGCATTGAGACGGGTCCTTCACCAGGACGTAGATGATGTCATGTCCTGGGCGCAGTCTCTTGAGCCTTCCCGCCACGCCCAAGTCCTGACAAGTCTGCTCGACATCCTGCGGGATAGGGACGAGGACGATCTGACGAGGGTGAAGGTCTCCCGGGCAATCGTAGCACTGCTCTCCCGAAAGCTCGGCGTCAAGGTCCCTGCACTCCCCTCCCAGGAAGCCACAAGGGCCGCGTTCTGCGCCGTCGGAGAGACGCTCCGATCGGCATCGGACCCAGACGTGCTCTACGCCGCCCTGCGGGTGTACAAGGCGCTGCGCCGATACCCTGTGCCCGCCGACCTCACCCCCGATCTTCTCGAGGCCCTTCTCTCCATCGCGGATCGGAAGGAGATGTCCCCCGCGGTTGAGTTGTCGCGAATGCTCTTGCGCCCCCCGAGGGGAAAGGAGCTATCGACTACACCTGCGCGAAGGAGCTCCCTTCCGCAGATTCTCCCCTCGCTCGCCGAAATCGTTTTCCGCGCTGCACGGGAGCGACTCAGACGGGAGTCCCACGAGAGTGGAGGCCATGAGGCCCTGGTTCTCGAGCTTCGATACGTCAAGGACTCGTCATACCAGGAGATTGCTGACGCATTGGGTATCCCGACATCGTCCGTGAGTTCGATCTTGAATCGAGCGAAGAGACGTCTGCTGCAGAACATCCGGGATGTCCTCGCTTCTGTTGACTGGAATCCCCAAGAGATGCGAAAGCTGATCGCCGTTCTCCGGGAACGGACAGCGCAAGAGAAGGGTTCGGGCATTCCTCCGGAGTTGATTCGCACCATGGACAAGTAGCACGCGCGCAATTCCGCAGGGCACGCGCGTCGGACTTCACCTCCCGGACCTGCCCGCAACTCGCGTTTCTTCTCCCACCGCCCCGAGGATGCTCTCCCTCCTCCGCCGCAGCAACTCGACCCGCGCGCACGAGTCATGCCCGTCTCGCAGGCGAATCGGGGCGGGTCTGGTCGATATTCACATTGGCGACGCGAGGAAACCCGTGATGACGTTCGATGAGTTCCAGACCCGCAGCGTGGCCTTCGAGCGGGTCCTGCGGAAGGGACGAGGCATCGCCAGGGACGACGTCGATGCCCTCGTCCTCGGCGAAGCTGGCACCGGGAAGCTCACCCTCTGCCGCGCCATCCACGCCGAGAGCAACCGCAAGGAGGGACCCTTCGTCGTCGTCGAGGTCGGCCACGGCGAGAAGCAGGTCGAGGAGGCCATCCGCGCCTCCAGCGGAGGGACCCTCGTCGTCCGCGAACCCATCCTCCTCCCGCACCCCCTCCAGGAGCGCCTCGCGACGGCCAAGGACGTACGAGTCCTCGTCACGTCCACCCGCAAGTTCTCCGAGGTCGACGTGCAACAGGCGACATTCGACAGGCTCCGCGCCGGACTCCGCGCCCACGTTCTCGTCGTCACCCCCCTCCGCGCGCGCCTCCTCGACCTGCCCCTCCTCGTCGATGAGTTCGCTTTCGCACGCGCCAAGGCCCTCCAGCGCGAGTACCAGGGGCATGCGGATGACCTGATCGTCGCCCTCGCCGCGCGCACGTGGACCCGCAACCTCAACGAGCTGCGCCAGGTCGTCGAGAACGCCGTTCTCTTCGCGGACGGCCCACGCCTCACGGCCGCCGACCTCGTCAGGTCCTCTCTCTCCGTCCCCCTCGCAGGCCACGACACCCACATCGTCCCCCTCGAGGAAACCAAGCGCGTCCAGCGCGTACTCCTCACGCAGGTATTTGAAGAAGTTCTCCTGTCTCCATCGTGAGAACATCCGATACGCGACCTCGACGGCGGAGAGGTCCCGGCGTGAGGTCACTATCGGGGC
>Ga0082335_1004589_pt1 | contig 20425 bp, 16 predicted proteins | sample Subgrocontami58m_FD_72375 | JGI IMG/M metagenome (GOLD analysis project Ga0082335, IMG submission 72375) | Subsurface groundwater microbial communities from S. Glens Falls, New York, USA - GMW37 contaminated, 5.8 m (SPADES assembly) (version 2) ... | reverse complement strand
TAGCGATGAGATAAAGGGAAAGAGGCACAATGGCGAATTGTCAAAAAGCCATGCCGGACATGGCCAAGCCTATGGCCAGGCCTCTGTTGGCTGTGAACCAGTGCGTAATCACCGCCGTGGCCGTGACGTTCGAACCTCCCGTTACGCCCCAGGATACGAAAAAGCCATAAAGAATCGCCAGCTGCCATATCTGATTGGCCATCGCACAGGCCAGCAGGGAGATGCCGGTCAGGAACATGCTGGCCGTCAGGACCGCTCGGGCGCCGAAACGGTCGGTAAGCCTGCCGGTGAAAGGCTGGGCCATGGCGATGGTGATGAAGCTGAACAGGGAAATGGTCGTCACCGCGGTGCGGCTGCTGCCAAACTCGGCTTCCCAGGGCGTTATGTAACCGCCGAAAGAGATTCTAATGCCGAATAAGGCAAAGAGGCTGAGGAAACTGAAGCCAGCTACTACCCAGCCGTAAAAGAACGGCACGCGCCGGTAAATTCCTGACGATCCGATAAGCCACCCCTTTCTTGATTCTGCCCGAAACTCCGGGACTTTGACCCCTGCCGCACCATTGCACAGTGACGCTGCGACGTCAAGTGTTGCTGCGGTCAGTGGAAGGATGTTGTTGACAATCTGGCCCGGGCAGATAATATTAGTCGGAATTAGTGGGAATGGAGAAATTGATATGGCGAAATTCACGGCGATTATCGAAAAAAGTCTGGAGACGGGTGTGTATGTGGGCTATATTCCCGGATTTCCCGGTGCGCACACTCAGGCGGAGACCCTCGACGAACTCCACAAGAAACTCCATGACGTCATAGTAATGCTTCTTGAGGACGGGCCTCCAGCCCTGGAAGCAGAATTTATCGGCACACAAACCATTACAGTGAAATGATGGAAGATCGGTAAACGGGCGGGTTTCCATCATCGGCGACGTGGTTGCCTGCCGGCTTAATCAACGCTTTCTTATTCACTTGACACGAGAAAGCCTTTTTTCCTATACTTCGCCGTCGCAACAAGGGCGGATGATGGATGTCCCCTCAGGAATGTTTGGCGCTGATCCGATTTTTACGGGTGGACGCCTTTTCTTAAACTTACTTATCCCGTTTATCCGGGTTACGCTTATCATCATCATGGAGAAAGGATATTCATGGCTATCACAGGTACATTGCCGCTCATGGGTCCGGAAGCGGCCATTGAACTGATGCAGGTGGTACTGGGCCGGGCCAAGGCAGATCTCGTCATCATCAACGCGCGGTTGGCGAATGTTTATACCGGTGAGTTGTTGGATAATCATGCCATTGCCGTGAAAGGGAAATGGATTGCCTATGTGGGCAGGGAGCCCGAAGATAACATCGGGGTGGAAACGACCGTTATTGATGCGCAGGGAATGACGGTTATCCCCGGACTGATCGATGGCCACACCCATCTTGGCAATGCTTACAATGCCGCGGAGGTTCTTCGTTACGTCATGAAAGGCGGAACCACGACGCTCATCGCGGAGATGATGGATCCCTATCCTGTTGCCAGCTATGAAGGCGTTCTGGATTTCCTGGCGTCCTTTCAGGATCAGCCGGTCAAGGTCTTTGGGACGGTTCCGGCCAATGTTTCCATCAGTCAGGCCTGTAACGGCATTTCTTTGGAAACACTGCGGAAGCTCCTCCAACGCGACGACATTGTGGGTTTGGGAGAGTCTTACTGGCAAGCCCTGCTGCAGAATCCTGATCAGCTTCTGCCCCTCTATGAAGAAACCCTGCGCTGTGGAAAGACGGTGGAAGGCCATTCGGCCGGCGCCAGTCGCCGGAAGTTGATGGCCTACGCGGCGGCCGGTGTTTCCTCCTGCCATGAGCCCACGAATGCGGAAGAGGTACTGGAAAGGTTGCGTCTGGGGATTTATGTCATGGTCAGAGAGGGAAGCGTTCGGAGCGAATTGGACGATGTTTGCCGGTTGAAAGACATGGGTGTCGATCTCCGCCGATTGACCCTCGTGACGGACGGTACGGATCCCAAAGACCTTTACCGGCACGGTCACATGAATCGCATTGTCCAGAAAGCGATTGACGTGGGTTTTGAACCGATGGATGCCGTGAGAATGGCGACGCTCAATATTGCCGAGCATTTTTCCCTGGACGGGTTGCTGGGGGGCATAGCTCCCGGCAAGTATGCCGATATGCTCGTCATTCCGGATATCAAGACCATTGATGCCCGGTATGTCATCAGTATGGGAAAGGTAGTAGCTAAAGACGGAGAGGTGCTGATCGCGCCCCGGAAGCCCATTTATGCCATGAGCAGCCGCCAGACCGTGAACCTGCCTGGGGAGTTCAAACCGGAGGATTTCTTGATAGCCGTTGCCGGCGGCGTTTCCTCTTTAAAGGTTCGGGTCATCGATCAGGTGACGGAGCTGGTGACGAAGGAATTGCATCTGGACCTGCCCGTGCGGGACGGGGAAATAAAGGCAGATAGGTCAATCGACATCGTCAAGGTTGCCGCCATCGATCGGACGCATAATCCGGGCAAGAAATTTGTCGGTCTCCTGCGCGGCTGGCACATGCAGGCGGGCGCCTTCGCCACCAGTGGCGTCTGGGATGCATCGGATATCGTCTGCGTCGGCGTTGGCGATGCCGACATGGCGCTGGCCGTAAACAGGATCCGTGAACTGCAGGGTGGAATTGTAGTTGTCCAGGGGGGGAAGATTGTCGCGGAGATCCCGCTGCCGATTTTTGGCGTTATTTCAGACTTGCCCATGGAGTCCCTGGTGGACGGCATGGAGGCGATAGAGGCGGCGCTTAAAGTCCTGGGCGTCAAGCTCAGCAATCCTTGCCTCACCATCGTCACCCTCACTACCCCGGCGATTCCTTACCTGCGCATCTGCGAGGAAGGTCTGGTCAACCTGAAGGAGGGAAAGACCCTGGGACTCGTGGTGGAATAGCCTTATTTGGGGATCGGCGTGGAAGTGAGAAGATACTTCAGATCGTCGTCTTCAAAGCGAATCGAAAGCCCGACAAAGGGCGAGCTGTTACCCCGATTGCTGATAAAATCATCCCATCCGGCCATGAAATACAGGTGTTTGAAAAAGCGGTAATCGGCCCAGGATTTCAGGTGGGCACGCCGGTCGGTGGAGAAATCGAAGGCCTCAAAGGACAATTTGAGATTATCGTCCAAGGTCATGTAGTCGACCCCGAAGCCGCCCGTCGATTCAAAAAGACCGCCTCTCAGGGCGACGTTCTGAAACCGTTTGCCGATTTGCGCATTAAAAAGCAAGGCGTTTTTATCTGCTTCTTCGGTACGGGTAGTTACGCCGGCAGTGGTCGAATCGCGGGTGACAATCTTGCCCCGCGGATCGGTGGCAAGACCGAGGATATAAAACTTATCCACGGTGGGTTGGATTCGTAAGTCCAGGTAACTCTTCATGTTATTGTTATGGAAGAGGTATTCCCCCCGGTAGCTCAGAAAAGTCCGGAATTGCTCGGCTTTACTGAGATACCGATTGATCCCGGTGAGGCTTTCGTTGAGGTTATTCACCGTTTCCTCGTCATTGATCAGCTTGCCAATGGTACCTCGGCCTTGATTTATCTTGTCGGATACCTCCTGCAGCGAGGCCATGGTTTGATTCAGTTTGTCGGCGGTAGTCCTATCGTTAAGCAGTTGCCCCAAAGTACCATCGCCCCTCTTTATGCCTTCGGAAATATCATTGAGCGAGGCAAAAGCCTTTTGCATTTCCTGGCCGGCATTGCGAAACCCATCCAGCGTCTGGGTAATCTTCTCTCTATTGTCCGTCACCACATTGTTAAGATTGCCCGTTAAATTGCTGGTGTTTTCGAGTGCGGATCGTAGGACCGCATCGTTGTTCTTGACGAGTTGATTGAAGTTGTAGGTTAGCTGGCGGGTATTTTCTACGATGTCGCTGAGGGATTGCTCGCCCCTGGGACCCGCCAAGACCTTACTCATGGAGCCCGTCAGCTCCTTGATGTCTTCAGCTATCAGCGTAAATTGATTAAGAACCATGTCTATATCGGCAGTACGTTCCGAGCGGGCGATTTGGCCGCCCGGCTCGATATATCCCTGGGTCTTATCGCCGGGCGTGAGCTCTACGTATTTGTCGCCCAAAACGCCGTGCGTCTTAATGGCGGCCCTGACGTCTTTTTCCAATTTCACCTCCGGGAAAATACGGAGGGTGGCCAGGGCCTTTCCGTCCTGGAGCCTGATCGACTCTACATGTCCTACCTCGACACCGGCTATCTGCACGGAGGCCTCTTTGTTCAGTCCCGCCGCGTTGTCGAAGAGAACGTCATAGTTGTATCCCTTTTTCGTGCCGAATCCACGCTTCCCAATCTGCATGGACATGTATCCCAGGATGATAAAACCGGCCAGAACGAATAGGCCGACTTTTGCCTCCGTGCTGATGGCTGACATTTGCACCTCCGCAAACTGAAAAAATAATGTAACGAACCCCAAAAAATGTTCATTACATGATATTCATGGGTCCCACAAGGCTTCCGGAAAGAAACTGTACGGTAACGGGATTGACGGAGGATTTTATTTCCTCCGGGGTGCCGTATTCGATGATTTTCCCTTCATAAAGCATGGCAACTTTATGACCCATTTTGAAAATCGATCCCAGATCATGGCTGATTACTATGCAGGTCAGATGATAATTCCTTTGTGTATCCAGGATGAGCTGGTTTATGGCTTCTGTCAAAACGGGGTCGAGCCCCGTAGTTGGTTCATCAAAAAGCACTATCTCGGGCTGCAGGGCAATGGCCCTGGCCAAACCCACCCGTTTTCTCATTCCGCCGCTCAGTTGAGAGGGCAATCTATTTTCGATACCCTTAAGACCCACCGCTCCCAACCGGTCGGCAACAATCTTATTGATTTCGTCCTCCGATAGTTTTGTATGTTCCCGTAAGGGAAAGGCGACATTTTCGCCGACCGTCATGGAATCGAAAAGGGCCGCATCCTGGAAAAGCATCCCGAACTTCTTCCTGACTTCGTTCAAGTTGTGATCATTCAATGTCGTGATATCCACATCGTCGACGATCACCTGACCCTGGTCGGGCTTCACCAGACCGATAATGTGCTTCAGGAGCACACTTTTACCGCCGCCACTCTTGCCGATGATAACGGTAGTCATGCCATCTTCGATCTCCAGATTGACGCCTTTCAGCACCTGCTGCTTGCCGAAGGTTTTATGAATGTTGACTAATTTAATCATAAATGAAAGAGGCCTTAATTATCAAAGCATTATCGCCGTCAGAAAGTAGTCACTGACCAAAATCGAAATCGACGCCAGAACGACGGCTTCCGTGGTGGCCCGGCCGACACCCTCGGCCCCGCCACGGGCATTGAATCCCTTGTAACAGCCGACCAGGGTGAGAATGAGACCGAAGCATGCCGCCTTGATGAGGCCGTTTAAGATGTCGCTCTCTTTCACGTGGTCCGTCATATTTTTTACGAAGATGCCGGAATTGATATTCAGCAGAATCACACCGACAAAGTAACCGCCGAGAATTCCAACAAAATCGGAGATGACGGTTAACAAGGGCAGCATAGACACGCCCGCTATTACCCGGGGCACGATCAGGTGCTTAACGGGATTGGCGGCCATCACGTAAAGGGCATCTATCTGTTCCGTAACCTTCATGGTGCCGATTTCCGCTGCCATGGCGGAACCGGCTCTGGCCGTTACCATCAGTGCCGTAAGCACCGGTCCCAACTCTCTGGTCATTCCCAGGGCGACGGCGGAACTTACCATGCTCTCGGCGCCGAACAATCTAAAGCCGTGGTAGCTCTGCAGGGTCATTACCATGCCGGTAAAGCAGCCAGTCAGAACGACTACAACGATAGATCTTACCCCGACAAATTCCATCTGTTTGAAAATATTTCTCGCCTTCAGGGGAGGGCGGAACATCCAGAGGAGCACGGAAAAAAAAAGGATAATGATTTTTCCAATTTCCTCGACATAAGAGAGGACGAGCTTCCCCAATTGGTCGAGCAGCGTGATAATAGTTCTCATTTACAGGGGGCCTCGTTTGCCGGCGTGAGCCTCCAGGGCATGATTCATAATCCGTTCTATCAGCCCTGCCGGGGTTATCCCCGCTGCGGCCGCCTGGTGGAAGAGGACGGTAGAAGGGGTCAGGCCGGGCAGCGTATTGGGTTCTAGAACGACAATCTGCCCGCTTTCCCGGACAAACATATCGATTCGGGCATAGCCCATCAGCCCGAGGGAAGTGAAGGTTTTGATGGCCATTTCCCGGATGTTCTGAAGTATCGGTTCCGGCAGGCGGGCCGGCGTCTTGTTCTCGCCCTGACCATAGAGAAACTTGTCTTCCAGAGAGAGTATATCGTTGGTAGGGATGGTTTCCGAAGGGACGAGGGCCAGGGGTTCTCGATTGCCGATGACGCCGCAGGTTACTTCCGTCCCCCTGATGAACTCTTCGATGAGGACGGTATTGTCCCACAGAAAAGCCTCATCTACTGCCGTGGGAAGACCGGCGGCGGAAATAACTTTCTTTACGGCCGTGCTGCAACCTTCACGTGCCGGTTTGACAACGCAGGGGAAACCTGTTTGATCATGGATCATCTTCAGCTGAGTATCGCGCGCGTCGGTTTCCCACTTTTTTTTGTCCAGGGAAAAAGTGAGCGGTACGGCAATGTCGTCGGCAGCCAGTATTTTCCGGCAGGTGAATTTGTCCATCCCCAGGGCGGAGGAAAGGACGCCTGATCCCGTATAGGGGACTTTTAGCAGCTCCAGGAGGCCCTGGAAGCAGCCATCTTCCCCATACTTGCCATGGAGCCCGATAAAAACCAGGTCAATCCGCTCGGGCAAGGATTCGTAAGGCACAGGCCGGGCTTCTTCCGCAAGGTCCTCCTCTATGTCGCGGGTCGAGTTCCTCATCAGCATTTTGAGCGGTATGTCCCAGAGGCCCCCCCGGCTGTCCATGAAAATTGCGATCGGGTCGAACCTTTGGCGTGGCATCTTGCTGTAGATATTCCGGCCGCTTTCCAGCGATACCTCCCGTTCCGAGGACAGGCCGCCCATGACGATGCCGACGCGAATTTTTTGCATCACTGTTTCCAATGTTATTGCCGCCTCTTAAAAAGATACCGTCAGTGCGATATAAGGTCCGGCAATAGTGGGGGTGAAAAAAAGATCCTTATGATCGATGTGGATGCCGATGATTTTGTACCCGCCGTGCAGATCGATAAAAGGCAGGGGCGTCCAGGAAAGATCAGCCGAGGCGTCATAGAGGTAATTGCTGTTGTAAGCGATGCCGGTGAGTTCGGCCCGGGCTTCGAGGATGTTGGCCAGCAGGCCGACATGAGCCCCGGCACCGATCAGGGGAATCGGCAACCGGAATGATTCTGCGGCGCTGTTGGCGTTGGAGGAGATTTGGGCATCGCCTTCGATATGTTTAATCTTGCCGATAAGGCTGAAAGAGAAACCGGCGAGGATGTTTTTTATGGCCACAAGGTCGCGTTTGTAAGCGAGGTCGAGCATCTTAATTTTGAAGTTTGAATTAACAGCCGTCCCGGCGGGGAAGGTCGTGCCGTTAAAGATGATCTGGCGGGATAGTGTGGCCGAACCGGAGTAGTCGGCTTGGGTATACATGAGGCTGAGATGGTTTTTCCCCAGGCCGGCAAAGACTTCTATGGCCGGATAGGCCTCGGAACCCAGGGCCAGGGTATCGAGTAAATTAAACTCCGTTCCGCGAATTGTGCTGCCGTCAATGCGGATATCGCTTTGTATGGTGGGAAACCAATAATATCCCCTGGCCCCCAGCTCAAAGGCTTTTGCCGATGGTGAAAGAGCGATGACGATTACGATACCTGCCACCAGGGAAATCATCAACTTTGCCTGCCATTTTTTCATGTGTGCCTCCTTCTCAGAATCATTTTAACCACTACCATAACGTCTCTAAATCTCAAAGCCCGCACCCGGCAAAAGCGGCGCATCGCTGCTATAAATGGCAAATAATTCATCTAATAGCAAGAGAAATCAATGCTGACTTCGCCGTCCGTGGATCGTTTACAAGGGGCCGTTTTTCCCCCTGTGGATCTTGAGGGCATTTTCTATCAGCTTCCCTATGATCATCCCCGGTAGCAGTCCGGAAGTGGCCGCCTGTTCGAAGAAAAAGGATGAGGGAGCCATCCCGGAGGATGAATTGGGGTCCGTAATGAGAATGCCGCCATCCGCCGTTACGAAGCCGTCGATTCGCCCATAGGACCGGAAACCGAGGGCCGCAAAGGCGCGGATAACCTCCTGCTTTATTTTTTCCACCTTGGGTGCCGGAATATTCCTGGGTGGCGTAAACTTGCGGCACCTGCCGGGCATGTACTTGTCGTCGTAAGTATAATATCCGCTTTGGGGATGGATTTCCGTAACCCCTAAGCAATGTGTTTCGCCATCTTCTTCCAGAACAATGGCCGAGAATTCAATGCCGTCGATAAATTCTTCCACCAGCAGGGCTTTATCCCACCGCAGGGCTTCCAAAACTCCTTTTTCCAGAGACTCCGCATCCCGAATCAAGCTGACTCCCGTGCTGGACCCTTCGCGGGTCGGTTTGGTGAAAAAAGGCAGGGAAAATTTGTCCAGCAGCATTTTCTTGATGGATCCCCTGTTTTCCCGCCACTCCTCGTCGCGGACAAGGACGCTTGCGGGGACCCCCAGTCCGGCATCTTTGAGCATCTTCTGCTGCATATGCTTGTCCATCCCCAGGGCCGAGGCCAGTACTCCCGGACCCGTGTAAGGTATTTTCAGCAATTCCAGCAGCCCCTGGATACAGCCGTCGTCTCCATATTTGCCATGCAGGGTGATGAAGGCAAAATCGATCTCTGACTTCAGGTCTTCGTAATTTATCCTCTTCGCGCTGCTTTCCAGGTGTTCGGTTATGTCTACGGTCGTATTTTGCGAAATAAGCTGCCACGGGATAAGCCACATCTTGCCTTCATTGTCCATAAAGACGGGTACGCCCTGATAGGTTTCGCGGTCGAGATTATCGTACACATTGCGGCCGCTGTTCAAGGAGACTTCTCTTTCCGAGGACATACCACCCAAAATTATGCCTATTCTCATGATATCCATGGCCAAACTACATTCCTTTCAATAGTGCTTAGTCCCAAAAGAAGGTCACGCCGCTGGTGGGGAACACCCATTCATCATCAGCAACGTGCAAACTAATCTTCCCGCCATCTCTAACGATGGTAGGGTAGGGGTGTTTACCGGCAAAGAAGGGTACTTCTCTGACGTTCTTGACGTCCCTTCCCTGGTGATTGAAGGTTATATCCAAACCCCGGATCGGGTAGATGAGATAGACGGAAAAATCACGGCGCGTTCTGGATATTTTAGTCGCTACTTCAATGTCCACTTTAACTTCCTTGCCCCGCCAGTCGTTCAGACTTTCCCGGCCATACCACAGCTCGCGACCGCGCTTCGTTTCTGCCTCCCTGATGAGAGGAACTTCCTCGTCGTTGACGCGAACCTTGCGAATCGAAAAATCTCTGGCGGCACGCAAATCGCCGCGGCCGCCGCTCAAAAGCCACCGGTACTCGCAGTCCTGATCTTCCAAGAGGGCAGCCAATTGTTCGTCACTCTCGGCGCAGCCAATCATAAATACATTTGATTTTAGTATCTTATCGTATTGCACCCGGGTTGTCACATGGTAATAATCTGGCTGCGCCGGCTCATCTTTTTCTGTCGCGGATGCCGAAAATTCTTCCAGCGAAATATCATATCTAAAGTTGCTCCGCAGTTCCAGTTGCCTGTCCTCTTTGCCGAAGAGGGTTTCCAGGATCGTGTAATAGATGGCGTCCCCAAATTCCGCATCGTTGACCCGGGCATGCAAACAACGGCGAATGACATTATCAAGGCGCGACAGGGATTTCTCCTCATCAGGGATGAAAATTCTCCGCAATCGCGGCTCCAGTGCGTCATGCTGACCTCTTTGCATGAAGAGGCGGGGAGCGCGCTTTCCCAGGGCGCAGAGGACTTCATAGCTGATGGTCTGGGTTTGGGCGGCGATATCGTCGGGAGTGATCTCCTCCGTACCTTGGCGCCCCATCAGCACTACCTCTTCGCCGATCTCCAAAGAAGGCAGATCAGTGACGTCCAAGGTACACATGTCCATGGAAATGCGACCGGCCACCGGTACACGCCGGCCCCCGATCAGTGCTTCGCCCCGGTTGGAAAGCAGGAAACCGTACCCATCGCCGTATCCTACCGGGATGGTGGCGATTTTTGTCGGTCGGGTGGTTACAAAAGTACTGCCGTAGCCGATGCCGCAACCGGACGGAAAATCCTTTATCAGCAGAACCCTGGTTTTGAAGCTCATCACCGGCGCCAACTGGGCCTTGGTCAGGGTTTCCGGCGATGGATAAACGCCGTAGGTCATGAGGCCCGGTCGCACCATATCGAGATGAAAGAGGGGGTAATTCATGATGGCGCCACTATTGGCCATGTGCCGCAGGGGAATGGAAATACCGCGTTTCTGCAAGTCGTCGAGCAGTTCACGGAATAGCTGCCACTGGCGGTCATTGCCGGGCGACATAGCTTCGCTCTGGGCCAGGTGGGTAAAGAGACCTTCGGTGAGGAGATCGGGGAAGTCCCTGATTGCCTGGAGCAAAGTTAGGATATGATGATTCATTGTCCCCCCCCGGCCCATCCCGGTGTCGGCCTCCACATGGACGGAAGTTCTTTTTCCTGCTTTATGGGATCTGTCTTGCAGTTCCGTGGCAAAATGCAGGTCCGAGACGGAGGGGATGAGGTCGTACTTGATTATTTCCGGAATTTCGGAAATCGTGGAGGGACTGAGAATGATAATCGGGGCGGTGATGCCTCCCACCCTCAGTTGGATGCCTTCATCGGCGTTGGCAACTCCCAGGCAGGAGGCACCGTTTCTGACGGCAACGTGGGAGATCTCGATGGCCCCGTGACCATAGGCATCAGCCTTGACCACCTGAAGAATCTTGGCCTGCGGGCCGATAATCCTCCTGACTTCATTGAGGTTCCTGGTAAAATTATCGAGATCGATTTCCACCCAGTTGCGAAATTGTAGTTCATCTTGGAATGACATAGCTAAGCTTTAGTAAGTAAGAAGTTAATCTTGGCGTTTGTCCGGCAACAATAATTGGTTAACTTACTTATCCCGTTTATCAGGATTAAAGGGGAAAGACCATCACTTCCTCGTCATGGTGAAAACGCCGTCCCAGGGTTGGGGGGGGGGAGCTGCTTTCAGTTCCTGGCAGCGTGTTATATAGAGGTTGGATGGCGGATCGCCGGGCCGGAGGTCCAGCACCTTCCGGAAGGCAACGGCAGCTTCATCCCAGCGCGCCTGTTTGTACAACGACAGGCCCGTGTCAAATTGTTCGACAAAGGCCCGCTGATCTGCCGCGTCCTTCTTTTCACAAAGAAGTTCATATATCTTCACAGGCAACTTCTTGCCCTTGACCAGCACGGCGTCGAGTTCCCGGCAGAATAATTCCTCCTTCACAATAGCCAGGGTGAATTCGCTGATCACGATGTTTGTTCCGTACTCCTTGTTGATGCCTTCCAGACGGGAAGCGAGGTTTACACTATCGCCCATAACCGTATAGTCGAACCTCATCTGCGAACCCATGTTGCCGACGACCATGTCGCCGGTGTTGATTCCCACGCCGATGTTCAGGGGCGGCTTACCCTCGGCGGTCCATTTGGCCTGAAGCCTCTTGAGGGCCTGCAACATTTCCAGTGCTGTCCGGCAGGCGCGCAGGGCATGATCCGGTTGATCGAGCGGCGCACCGTATACAGCCATAATGGCGTCTCCCATGTATTTATCAAGGAGCCCATCGTATTTGAAGACGATGTCGGTCATCGCGGTGAGATATTCGTTTAGAAGGTGCACGAGCTCTTCCGGAAGCAACTGTTCCGAGATGGTGGTAAAACCACGGATATCGGAGAAAAGTACGGTCAGTTGCTTCTTGTCCCCTCCCAGCTTGAGCTTCGAAGGGTCTTTCAGCATTTCCGTGATTACTGAAGCAGTGAGGTAGTATTGGAAGGCGTTGCGCACCTTCTTTTTTTCTCGCTCTTCGGTAACGTAGCGATAGACGGTAATGCCGAGATAAACTGCCAGCATTGTAAGGACGGGATAAACCAGATTCAGCCAAAGGTTGTAGCGCGAAAAGAGAAAGATATTGACGGCCATTACAGCGCCGATAAAGAGGAGGCTGATTAACACTCCCTGCATGGCCTTCAGCCGCGGAATGACAAAACCCATGGCCAGACCGACAAAAATGATGGAAAGGGCGTCGAGAAACTTTGTCCACCAGGATTGTCGCAAAAAGTTCTGGTGCAGGATGTTGTCAACGACGGAGGCATGGATTTCCAAGCCGGGAAAAACGGTGCTAAAGGGGGTAACGCGCAGGTCATAGATACCGGTGGCGGTAGCGCCGACAATGACGATCTTTCCCTTGAATTTGTCCGGCGAGATGTGGCCGTTCACGATATCCGCTATGGAGTAGTGGGGAAAGGTCTTCGCCGGGCCAAGATAGTTGACGAGCATGCGACCCGTATCGTCGGTAGGAATCTCTACCTGGTCGATCTTGATTCCCTCAACGCCGAATTCGCCCAGCTTTAAAACGACCATGGGCCAGTCCAGGTACTGAGTGACCAGCGACAAGGCCAGCGAAGAGTAAAAGCCGTCACGAAACTTGATCACCAATGGCGCCCATCTGATGGCGCCGTCACTGTCGGGAAAGGCGTTGAAATAGCCGCTATTTTCGGCGGCAGCGGATAACTGTTTAAGATTCGGCGCCGCCGCATAGGCATGAATTATAGCACCTTCATTTACGTTATTTGCTGCTTTGATCATGGAAAACTTGGAACCGGAGATGTTTTCCTCGCCCGCCGCGATGTCTTTTTCGGCGAGGTGTCCCACTTCCTTTTTTGAGGTATGGAAAAAGTAACCCAGGGTGACGTTTTTGGCTTTTTCGAGAGCTCTGGCCAGGGTGGCATCCGTATCGGCTGCTTCCTTCTTCTCGGCCATCAGCGTCAGCAATTTCTGATCCGTAACACCCAATCTTTGTGCTTCCTGCGTCAGTTCGGTGATCGTTTTCAGGCTGGAATTATCGTCCGGTTCGGCAAAGACGATGTCAAAACCAATTGTTTTAACCCCATAAGACTTGAGGGTATCTACCAGCCGGGCCATAACAGACCTGGGCCAGGGCCAGCGCCCCAGTTCCGTCAAGCTTTTTTCGTCAATCGCCGCGATAACCGTTTCGCCGCCGGCAGGCAGCGGGCCGCGGGAAAGAATCCGCAGGTCGAGGGCTTTCAATTCCATAAAACGCAGGAACGGGGCATCGAGAAAGAAAAGGGCAAGGGCTATCAGGATAGTGAAAAGTGATATTTTCAAAGGTGAAATGGTAATAATTTTTTTTAATTGCTTATTCATTTCCGCCCCCTTGAAATTTCGGCGCATCATACCAGAGAACGAGATAAAGTCAAGACCAAGCACAGTTAAAGACTTGACAACCATACGCTAATCATATAGATACGACCTGCGGTTCAGCGATTAAACGCAACCAGCCGGAGTAACTCAGCAGGTAGAGTAGCTGATTCGTAATCAGCAAGTCAGGAGTTCGAATCTCCTCTCCGGCTCCATGGTATCAAGGGGTTTAGCATTCATTGCTTTACCCCTTTTTAATTAGTGTCCATCGGGAAAGGTTTTTTTCGCGTCCCTTGAGGAGGAATGATGAAGAAATCATTTTTTGTAGCGGCAGTCGTCATGGTTTGCCTTGCCCTGTTGCCTGCACCTGAAGCCCTTACTTGGTATGATGAAACGCATTTGGCGATCGCCAAAGCGGCGGGCGACAAGAAATGGTACAACGCCGCCGGAGCAGATATTGCCAAGGAAAAAGTGGATCTCGTGGAGCGACGCAATCACTATTACAACAATTACGGCAACGTGGAAGTCACGCCCGGGATGGTGCTGGAGCAGGTCAGCCGTTATAACAACCCTGATGATGAAGAGGGACATCTTTACGGCGCTATAATTGCATCACTGCGTGACTATGTCAACAGCAAGCGGTCAAAGAAATATTCCCTCTACCACGTCGCCTATTGCGCCCATTACATCGGCGACCTGTCGCAGCCGCAGCACAACACGCTACGGGATGAATTTAACAAAGCGTATCATGATGCCAATGAAGCGCTCGTTGAGAACAAGGTATTGGGCCGAATCGGCAAGATCGAGAAGTACATGTATCCGATCAAGCTGCGGGCGGATCATTTTGAAGAAGACCTGGCCAAGGAAATAGCCCGCATAGCCAATGTGTCGCGGGAGCTCGACAGGAAATTGCGGCAGGAAGAACGGCTGATGGATGCGGAAGAAGTTTATCGACAGTTGGGTCACAGTTCATCGCTTCTGGAGGCGGTACTGAATCATTTTAAGTTGTAGTTGCTTGACATTCCGGCTTGCCTCTTTTCCGGGAGCATTTCAGCTGTTAATTCATAAGTGCGAATTCGGCCCATCATCTATCAGCCGGCTATAACTCATGGGTGGCAATGCCGGTCCGGAATTTGTCAGAATTATCCTTGACACACAATAGCGATATTGATATGCAGTCAGGCGTCAGTTAGGTATGTATTTCAAGAACGCAGCAATCTTCCTTGCAAAAAGTGGAGGCACTATAAATCTTTAAAAAGGGGGGAGTGAAATGAACCGCAAGTCGATATTGTGGGGCCTTGTCTTAGTCAGCGTCTTTGGGAGTGTAGCAGTAACAGGGGCGGCGCAGAAAGAACAACCTAAGAAGGCTGAAGCAGCAGCAAAAGCGCCAGCGGCGCGCTGGGATGCGGTCCTGCAAGCGGCAAAAGGAGAAGGTTCACTCATTGTTTACTCGACCGCCAATCCTGCAACGAAACTGGCGCTCACTAAGGCCATGAAAGAGAAATACGGCATTGCCGTCGATTTTATCATCGGGCGAGGCGAGCAACTGGTACAGCGAATCTATATGGAAAACCAGGCCGGCATTTATCAGGGTGACGTGCTTTTGGTGGGCGGCACGACGCTGCAATTGACCTTGAAACCCGGCTATACATCCAACCTGGACTCGGTCCTCATCCTGCCCGAGGTTGCTGACCCGACGCGCTGGCGGGGCCAGAGAATCCCTTTTTTGGACAAAGACCACCAAATCATCGGTTTTGTCAATAAGAGCGGCAGCTACGTGGCTGTTAATACGGATGCCATTAAACCGGGTGAAATAAAGTCATTTCGTGATCTTACCGATCCGAAGTGGAAGGGCAAGATCATCATGGATGATCCCACAATCACCGGTGCCGCAGACGACTGGGCTCACTTGATGCTGGTCATCTTCGGTCACGAGAAGGGCAAGGAATATCTGCAGCAATTGGCCAAACAGGATCTCGTCGTCCTCAGGGACAAGCGGCTGGTCGTGGAGTGGCTGGCCAGGAACAAATACCCGATAGCCATCGGACCCGATGCCCAGACCTACAGCGAGTTCCGCTCTAACGGGGCTCCCATTGCCTACATTAAGATGAGCGAAGGCAGCGGCAGTACGTCCTCGGGGGGCTGTATCTCTATCCTGAAACGGGCGGCTCATCCCAACGCTTCGCTGGTTTTTCTGAACTGGCTCTTAACCAGGGAAGGGCAAACCATCTTTCAGAAATCCTTTGGTGCTCCGAGTGCGCGAGTGGATGTTGATCTGACCGGTATGGATCCGGGTTTCATACCTCAGGAAGGCGAAAAGCTTTTCTCGGCGATGAGTGCGGAATGGTATGCCAGCAAGGCCGCCGGTATGGAGGTGGTCAATCAGATCTTCAAACCTTTGATGAAATGACGAGGTCCACCCTGCGAAAACAGTGGCGGATAGCTGAAAGGGAGAGTAAATGGGTTACTATAAGGACTTGAGAGAATATATCGAAGTTTTGGCGGAAAAGGACAAACTGTTCAGGATCACCCGGGAAATCAACAAGGATGCTGATCTGGTACCCCTGGTGAGATGGCAATTCCAAGGTCTTCCAGAGAGCAAGAGGAAGGCATTCCTCTTTGATAATGTAATCGATGCCCGCGGAAGACGGTTTCCTGGCCCTGTACTCGTGGCCGCCTACGCCCCTTCCCGGGAAATTTATGCCTTGGGGATGAAGTGTCGTCCGGAGGAAATATCCGATATTTGGGCTAGGGGACAGGACCATCCCCTTGCCCCCCGGATGGTGGAAACGGGTCCAGCCCAGGAGGAAATACACATGGGCGAGGGACTCCTGGAACACGGCGGGTTAGACGAATTTCCCATGCCTGTCACCACGCCCGGCTTTGACAATGCCCCTTACTTGAGCGCTGCGAGCTGGGTGAGTAAAGACCCCGAGACCGGTATACGAAATGTGGGAGTTTACCGCGGCATGGTGAAGAGCAAGACAAGGCTGGGCATCAACTGTTTGGCACCCCAGCATCTCCGGACTCAGTGGGAGAAGTGCCGGGAGCGGGGGCTGACGCTACCGGCGGCGATTGTCATCGGTGGGCCGCCTTCCATCGGCTATGTGGGCGTGGGTAAATTTCCCTACGGTGTGGATGAGTATACGATCGCCGGCGGTATGGTGGGAGAGGCGGTCCCGTTGATAAAATGCCAGACCGTAGATCTGGAGGTGCCCGCGACCGCCGAGATCGTCATCGAAGGAGAACTGCCGACGGATTCACTGGAACGGGAGGGACCCCATGGCGAGCACACAGGGTACATAGGTTTAGGTCAGCTTAATCCCTACTTCAACGTCAAGTGCATCACGCACCGGAAAAACCCTGTATATGCGGTCTTCGTTGACCAGTTTCCCCCTAGTGAAGATAGTAAAATCAGGACGATAGGCTTTGAGGCAACCTACTATAAATTCCTCAGATATAGCTGCAATATTCCCGGAGTGCTCGAGGTGTTCATCCATGAGGAAAGCGGCGGCGCCCAACTCATCGTCGTAAAGATGAAGAAACGCTACACCGCTGAAGCCTGGCAAGTTCTTAACGGCGTGGCAACTTTCAACCCTCTTCATGGCAAATACATCATTGTCGTAGATGATGATATCGACCCCGGTGACATGAATGCGGTCCTCTGGGCCCTTTGTTACCGGGTACAACCGCACCGGGATATTCGCATCACTCCGGGCAAGACGGCGGCTCTCGATCCGTCGGCCATGACTTCCCAGGAAATGAGGGGCAGGACCGAGCGGGCTCCTACTTCCGCCATGCTGATCGATGCCACCCGCAAGTGGGCCTATCCACCGGTGGCCTTGCCGAAGAAGGAATTCATGGAAAGGGCGAAACGGATCTGGGAAGAGGAGGGGCTGCCCACCCTTGAAACAAAGGCTCTCTGGTTTGGTTATTCGCTGGGTGACTGGTCAAGAGAAGATGAGGAAGAGGCAGAGTTGGCAGTGCGTGGCGAACATTATGTAACTGGCGATAAATTGGCACGGGAAAGAATAAAGTCCGGTCCCGGGTGACTTTCTTTAATCTGATACTCAGATATTATTCCAGACCTTAACCCCGATAAACTGATAAGTGCGCTAACGAGATTATTTCCCGCCAAAGAAATGCAGAAAATAATCTCTAACTTACTAAGGAAAAAGAAAAATGACTGATCCTGTTGACTCTCAATCCAAGCCGCTTCCCTATTGGAAACGCACATTCTCGTCCTTACGGTACCGTAATTTTCGCCTGGTTTTGTTCGGCTCCTGCACTGAACATGTGGGTCAGCACATGGAGACCATGGCCATTGTGTGGTTGCTGAAGGAGCTTACGGAATCTCCTTATTACCTCGGTCTGCTGGCTGTCTGCCGGGTGGCCCCCCTGATTTTCTTCTCGCTCGTGGGGGGCGTGATGACGGACCGGGTGGATCGGCGCAAGTTGCTCGTTAACTGTCTTGCCGGCGGCGCCATCATATCGCTGGTGCTCATGGCGTTGGTCCAGACGGGCCTTATTGCTCCCTGGCACCTCCTCATGGCCGGCGTTTTCGGTGCCATTCTCACAGGCTTCAACCATCCGGCCCGCGCGGCCATTGTTCCGAATCTTACGCCTAAGGAAGAATGGATGAACGCCATAGCCATGGATACCATCTCCGTAAGGACCGCCAGTATCATCGCTTCTCCTATTGCCGGGTATCTCATATTTACCTTCGGTACTACGATGCTCTTCGGCGTGAGGGCCTTGGGAATGGGGCTCGCCATCTGGTGGCTGCTCATGGCTGAAGTGCCGCCCACGCCCGCCGGGGGGAAAAAGCACGGTAGCTGGCGTAATATGACCGATGGACTTGTCTATGCCGCCGCCAGCGGCCTGATCATGTCGCTGGTCCTGGTTTTTGCCCTGCGTGAGTTCCAGCACGAGATGAGCCAGGTCTTCCTCCCCTTTTTCGCCGACATTACCAAGAGTGGCGCCAAAGGTTACGGCTACCTCAATATGGCGACCGGCCTGGGATCCGTTGTCGGCCTGTTCGGCATTGCCACCCTGGGAAATTATCGATACAAGGGCCGGCTGATCATCGGGGCAGGATTAGCCCTCGGATTTTTTCTCACCCTTTTCCCGCTTTCCCAGTGGCTTTTTCTTTCTTTTGTGTTGCTCTTCTTAGTCAATGCCGCCGGCACCGTTTTTGAAAATGTCGGCCGTACGGCCCTTCAGACGATTGTGCCCGATGAGATGCGGGGCCGGATATCGAGTATGCGGGAATTGGTGCGCGGTCTTTTTGGTACCGCCGTCGCGTTCGGTCTGGGCTTGGGAGGTGAGTACTGGGGCGTAGTCACCTCCTCGGTCCTTTTGGGATTTTTTATCCTTGTTTCCGTTGCCCTGATGGCTGTTTTGCTGCCCTCTTTCCGCCGGTTATGATCTCGGAAACCTGATGATGATCGGACCTTATGTCCCGGCAAGGGACACCTTTGTAAGGCGCCCCTTGCCGGTTGGGAAATTATTTATAGACGTCTTCAATAATCTGTTTGGTTACCTTGGTAATTTCATTGGTAAAAAGTATCGATGTTTCGCTGGCCAGAAATACTTTTTCCTGAGGCTGCAGCAGAAAGGTCGGGTTAAATTGGGTAGAGGAAACGTCGGTGCGCAGACTGGGATTGCCGAAACTGGTGGCAAACACCGTTTGGCCTTCTTTGGAGAGCAGCCAGTTCAGGAATAGTTTGGTGGCATTGGGATGTACCAATTTGGTCGGAATGCCTATACAGCCCGCCGCCTGCGATACGAACACCCCTTCCTTGATTAAGATCGCTTCGACAGGCGCCCCCATTTTCAGATAGGAAGCAAGGGCGTCGGGGTCCGGACCGAGACCGATGGCATACTTGCCGCGGCTCACGCCCTCAACATGTTGTCGGTTGTCCCGTTCGATCACCGCTTCCTGCTGCTTGAGGAGTTGCGTCAAGTAGGTTTTCACTTCTTCCATGTTCCAGAGGTTGAGGGCCAGGTGCAGGAAAACCTCTTTTCCCGAACCGGAAACGCGGGGGTCATTAATCGTAATCTTTCCCTTGAATTGTGGCTTCAGGAGGTCCTTATAAGTATTGATCTCGCCTTTCTTGATGAGCGAAGTGTTGTAAATGATGTTTCTCTGCACGCTGGCGATCATGCCGACAGCGTTCTTGTCCTTGTCCAGGAAAGGAAACTTGCCGCCCCGCCAATACTTCCCGTCAATGACTTCGGGGTGAATGAGGAGAGGTTCTATCTCGCCGAGCAGCCCCGCTGGCTTCATGGAGGCCACGATCGTGCCGGCTCCGGCGCCGAAAACATCGGCCAGATAAAGGCCGGCTCTTTGTTCCGTATTGACTTTGGCAAGGAGCTCCGCGCCGCGGGCAAAAGGCGAGAATTCCAGGCTAATGCCGTATTTTTCCTTGAAGGCCTGGGCCAGGGAGATCCTGACTTGCGGCACCCAGGCGGTATTGTAAATAACCACCGTGCCTTCCTTTTTCGCATCATTGATCAGCGTGTTCCAGTTTTTTTCCGAGAAGGCCCCGGAACCGGATGCTTTGGTTGAAGGTGCCGCCGGCGCCGCTTGGGCATAGACCGTCATCATGATGCTTGCCATAAAACAGATTAAGATTGACCACCGAATTTTTTTCATCTTTTCCCCCCTATTCGAGAAATGTATTTTTACCGCAATCGTTTATCTTAACCCTTTGTTTAATGCAACTAAATTGTCCGCATTTGTCCTTGACACACCGGGGACCTTTTTCATATATTTGTAGACTCATTAAGCCATTAAAACCATTATCGTTAGTAATTGTCGACAGGAGGGATATGATGCAGCCGGAATTTACCTTTAGAAAGCTTACCGAAGTTCCCAGATTGTCTTTGGCTGAACGCGACAGGCGCTGGGCCGGCCTTAGCGAGGAGATGGCCTTGAGAGAGCTCGATGGCCTGCTCCTCTTCAGCGGCGGCGACGGCACAAGTTCGGCCAACTTACGTTACCTCACGGACGTTGCCG
>Ga0082335_1004588_pt1 | contig 20425 bp, 28 predicted proteins | sample Subgrocontami58m_FD_72375 | JGI IMG/M metagenome (GOLD analysis project Ga0082335, IMG submission 72375) | Subsurface groundwater microbial communities from S. Glens Falls, New York, USA - GMW37 contaminated, 5.8 m (SPADES assembly) (version 2) ... | reverse complement strand
TGCCATACTTCCAATGATGTTCCGATTATTGGCGTACGTGTTACTGAAAGATTAAAGAATGGTGGTTTAGCTGACGTTGCCCCGACGATTTTGGATATTTTAAAATTAAAGAAGCCGAAAGAAATGACTGGGGAGAGTTTGTTGAGAAACTAAAAAGAAATTAATATTTGGACAAATCTTTTTAAAGGATCATCCGTTTAAAGTTAAAATGATTTTTAAAAATAATAAACAAATGTTAAACAGTGTCTTATCGCTGGCAATGGTAGCAACTGGAAAACATAATTCTACGATTACCCCAGAACTTTCAAGGGCGACTTTAGAGCAGAATGTCGTACGGCTCTTTAATACTGCTGTTAATTGGAATGGTTGTGCACTTCAGATTACGACAGATGGATTTATTCTAACTGCAGATCACATCTTTAAATCTTTGAACAAAGATTGGAAAACGCGAATCAAAGATCAGCCGAAAAACGGGCGTTACGGCCCATGGTTAAACCAAATAAAAAAAGAATGTTACCTTCTTAACCAACACGGAGAAAGTTATCCTTTGGATATTACGGGATGGTATTCCTACGAGGGTTATGATTTAGCCTTACTTAAAGCAGTTATTCCTGTAAATCCAGAGCCATTGCCTTTTAGAATCTCTGAAGAGAAACCATCCCCCTCACAACCCCTCTCTTTGGTTACTCTTAATAATTACGGACATGAAAGAATTGTTCGTGATGGAAGAATAACATCTTCTTCTAATTGTACTATTGTTAGATATGATAACTTACCTCAGAGAGAGGTCTTTGATACTTTTGTGACTACTCATCCTGTTCGAAGCGGAGATAGTGGTAGTATTGTGTTATCCAATAAAGGTGAATTAACAGGAGTGACGATTTATTCGAATGATTCTTCCGATGACGATAAATGTAAAAGAGGTTATGCCGGTTGCGTAAGGATATATCCTTTTAAAGAACTCGTTGAATATGCTGTTGCTGATTTAGGAAGAAAAGTGCTAACCGGCAGTAGATGAGAATCACTTTTTCAGAACCATTATAAAGCAATTGTTTTTCGATTATAATATGAAAATAATAAATCCCGACAACCGTGATTATCATATGCACTCATTAAACTATTCTGACGGACTTAATACGATTGATGAACTTGTGCATTGGGCTGGAGTCTTTGGATTACAAGAAATAGCTATTACCGATCACTCTCAAGCTACACTTGATAAAAGTGGTTTTGCTAAGAAGGGATATCGCAGCATAATCAAACGCTGGCAAAATGTGCATGAAAATGGTGTCAATGTTATTTTTGGCGTCGAGGGAGATATTCTTAATGAAAACGGTGATATCTGTGATCACATTCAAGGAAAGAAAAGCGATTTTCTCATTCTCTCATTACATAAAGAGATCTATTCTGGCGACTTCAGCAAAGTAACTGACGCCTATTGTCACGCCATTGAACGATTTGGAAAAGAAATAAAAGTTCTGGGTCATCTTTGCATCAAAGCACCATATCAAAAACATCTTGATATCGAAGCCGTGACAGAGATGGCAAATACCCATAATATTCCATTAGAATTTAATTGCGCTAATTTCGTTAATGGAAAAACAGATTTAGAAAAATTAAAAAAAATGTTAGATCTTGCCGATCAGATTTATGTCAATAGCGATGCTCATACACTTCATGAATTGAAGACAGTACGTGCCGTTGGCTTTGACTATTTACAGAAGAATGGATATTTGAGTTAAATTCTTTTTTCACCATTTTCTTGATCAATATTTTTAAAGTACATCTCAAAAAGAGTATTTATGTATACTTATTCACACACACAAGGGTTAGAAAGTCTTCTTGCTCTCAATGCTGCCGTGCATGGAAATCATCCAGACTTAACTGCAGACCAATCTCAAAAGAATATCGAGGATAATATTGTTAGGCTTGGTAAAGTAAAATCTTTTGAAAAAACATCATTGAAGGGAGGAGCATTAACCTGGACAACTTTTGGAAGCGGCTTGCAAATCACAACCGATGGGTTCATCATCACTGCTGCTCACGTCATTGAAGATTGGTTAGATGATTGGAAGAGATTAGAACTTAATAAAAAAGATTATCCACAAGAAAGCGATTGGCTAAATTATATTCAAGATCAGTATGCTGTTGTTTATCCAGTAAACGGAGGGATTTTTAGATTCCCACTTGATGTTTCATTCCATCAGTATGATCATCACCATGATGTTGCTCTGGTAAAAATCATCAGTGGTAATTCTCCTCGACCGATTCTATTTAAACATGAAGAAGTTTCGGAAAATTATCTGTGGGTTTCAAAGAAAATTACTTCTTTAAACAGAAATAATTATGAACTATCTCTTGTTTCCGACAGTGGTCGTATCAGAAATGCCTCGATATCTGGAAAATGTTTTGATGATGATGGTAGAGAGTGGTATCGACAAGATGTCTTTAATACTTCTATAATCGCGGATGGCGGTGACAGCGGATGTCCAATTGTTAGCGAAAGTGGTTCTTTACTTGGTATTACTATTTCCGCAGAGAGAATTGAGCCTCCACCATCTAAGAAAGGCTATGCCGGCTGCGCTAAAATTAAGTATGCTTTTAATCTGGCAAAACGTGCCGTCGATGAAGAAACTAGAAAACTTCTTCAATATTAATCTCAAGAGTGAATATTTTTAAAGTAACTCTCTATTAATGTTCAAAATGACTCTAAAAGCAACATTTTCTCTGGACAGCCTTGTTCAATTCATAGTTGAACATGCTACGAACGATTACCTCGTCTCACCAGAAGAGTCAAGAAGAAACCTAGAACAGAATATTGTTGGAATTTATAATCTCGAGATAAGTCATTCAGTCGATGCTACTTTGGGTAGTCTGAACGTTGGTTCCGCTGGTTGTGGTTTACGTTTAACCACGGATGGATACATCCTTACGGCCTATCACGTCGTAGAAGAGGCATATAAGACATTACAGGGAGCAGTTGACGGACCAGATTTTGTCTTGATTCAAGACCCAAAGAAGAACAAATATTTTCTTGACCCTTCATTTACCGCCATTTATCCCGAGTATGATTTGGCGTTAGTAAAAGTATATGACCCACAAGTCGGTGAACCAATACGCTTCAATCTTAATTATGAAGGATTAGGATTTTTACAGAAAATCTCTGCCCTAGCTTTAGATCACAAGAGCCAAGAAGTTACCTCCGAAGAAGGAGTTGTTTATGGACTATTGAAAGACTATCCCACTTCAAATTCTGATGGGACAGCAGTAAGAGAAATTATTGAACTCTTTCTTACTTCTGTGCCAATACGGTCTGGTAACAGCGGAGGCATATTCATAACTGAAGACGGCTCTCTTGCTGGAACTATTTGTAGCAGAACTTCTCTTTTAAAAGAAGGAAATTCTCAAAACGTCGATGCGGGATGCGGTGTAGACATTTGCTACGCTATAGATCTAATCGGTCAGACATATACTTCCCTATTCGGCAAAAGATCGGCTTAACCCTCAGTGTCAATATTTTTTAAAAAGAATAATTCCCTCTCCCAGAATAAAATGGAACCAACATTCTCTTTGGACAGCCTTATTCAATTTGTTGCAGATCACGCTTATCAAGAAAATATCGTTTCAGAAAATGAATCTCGTACTAATCTAGAACAAAACCTCGTTGGAATTTATGATCTTCAAGAAATTGTCTCTCCTACTGGCGAAAGCTTTATCCAACCTCTCTCAGCTGGCTGCGGCTTACGTTTAACTACTGACGGTTATATTCTTACGGCCTATCACGTCATTGAAACAGCGCATCGTGTCATTCTTGGAGAAAATAGAGAACCAGGAAGACCAAATTATGTGGGCATTCAGGATCAACAGCGTTATATTTCTCCACTTGATCCTTCTTTTCTGGTAATTGATCGTGAACATGATGTCGCTTTAATAAAGACATATTGTCCGGAAGTCGGCGAACCAATACCATTTAATATTAATTGGGATGAACTCAGATTGTTTCAACAACTAATCTCTGTTAGATTTGATCATAACTCAGGAAAGAGTGAACAATCATCGGGGCGCATATTAAAGCGAACAAAGTCTGTCCACCCAATAAATGATGAACAAAAAAATATCACTGATCTCTTTGTTACTTCTGCACCAGTATATCAAGGAAACAGTGGTGGCATATTTATTGATGATCGCGGTTCTCTAGCTGGAACGATCAGCTGCGCTCGATTTCCTAAAAATAGAACAACGGGTGAATATTATCTCTCCTACGGCGCTAAAATAGAATATGGATTACGGTTGATTGGGATGACACTTGGTGCGATACTTGATATTGGTCTCGGTGAACAATCTTAAAAAACAGTCTGAAACTCCTTCTTTGTCTTCTTCTCTATAAAGAATTTCCGAATTACTAAAAATTCATCAATCTCTTTATTTATTTTCTTCAAAATATCCAACCCTTCTTCTGTAAAACGAATCATTCTATTCTCATACGTAATCAATCTTTTATTCTCCAGTGTTTCCAAATTCTTATACAATGCCCGTTCTTGTTTCGTCACAATTTCAGAATGTAACAGAAATGTGATGAACACTACTTTTGATGTACGTAATTGTAATGGCTTTTCTGTAAGAGGTTGATTTAGCTGATGATAGAATTCTCCTAACGCAAAAAGAATTTGCCGCTCTGTTTTCGTTAATTTCATGATTATGATTCAAAAAGAAATTCTACTATAAAAAGCTTGAGAAACAACCTCACTTAGAACCATTCAATACCTACTTTCGCGTGCTTTTTTAATACCAAACTTCGCCGCCAGTGTATCCAAATATTTTCCCTCAATAGTTCTCTCATAATGTTCACATCGTTCTCCTTCAAAATGCTTGGAGAAGCCGCCAAGATGAGTCCTCTTTCCATCATTGAACTCGAAATCTCCCACCCCTATTTGATCGCGGAGCGCAGTTAACCAACCAGAAATGCCCCCCACTTGATATCCTTGCTCAATCTGTCCATAGGAAACATTTTTTCGTGGTGTCAAGCGATTAGCCATCATCATTGCTAAATCTTGTCTCGTTTCAGAAGAAGCATTAGCCAACGCTCCATCTACGGCGTGGTCATCATTATCAATCAAGTCTGCTAATTCTAGTGGAGTATACTTTTTACCGCCGATTTGAAAACAGTCAATCCTATAGCTAGTAGCTAGCTCTTGATGCGATCGTAACGCCCGTCCGATGATTTGTCTTTCTTTTTTGTCGATTGCCATAGAAAAAGCCATTTCAATTTGTGCTTTAGTTAAAAAGGTTTCGATTTCCTAGTGACTGAAGAATATAGAAGAAATAAGAAACACTTAAAAACCCCAAAAGATTACTAACTAACAGTACATAAAAAGAAGGTGATATCATGAAATTAATTCTCACAAAAAAACCAAAGAATGTTACAATTATTGAAGGTTTCCCGGGTTTCGGCTTAATTGGCACAATTGCTACGGAATTCTTATTAGAACATCTTGATACCGAAAAAATTGGTATTGTCGAAATGGAAGAAATTCCAGCGATGATTGCCATTCATCAAAACAAAGTAATAGAACCAATTTCACTCCACTATAACAAGAAGTATAATATGGTTCTTGTGCACGCCATTAACGTCGGAAAAGACATGGCGTGGAAGTTAGCAGATGTCGTTCGGGAATTAGCTGAAACGCTTAGCGCTAAAGAGATTATTTCATTAGAGGGGGTCGGTTCTCCCAATGCCGAAGAGGAGGGCGGAAGAGTCTTTTATTATTCCACGAAAAATGGTGATTTAAAGAAACAATTATCCAACGTTGCCACACCATTAATGGAAGGGATTATCGTCGGTGTTACTGGTGCTTTATTAGCGAAACACGTCAAGACACCAATTATTGCTCTCTTTGCTGAAGCGCGAGCCGGTTTACCTGATAGTAAAGCTGCCGCACATATTATTGAAGCCTTAGATGCTTATGCCGGATTAGATGTTGATTCTAAACCATTACTCAAGCAAGCTGAAATGTTTGAAAAGAAACTGCGTGGTTTGATGCAGAAAGGCAAGAAAGCGGAAGAAGTCGAAGAGGAGAAACATTTGAGTTATGTTGGGTAGGAATAAAATGGCGGGGTGAACAAAAACAATGGGAGATATAGACTTTCAAAATTTAAACAGAAGATTAGATGATAGATTTTACCGCGTGGAGATTCGGTTTAATTCAATTGAAGCAAAGCTTAATTCAATTGAAGCAAACCAAAAGGGAAAATCACAAAATAAGTCTTAATGTTTTTATTTTCTTAAAGTAGATATTTCTAGACACTCATTCAATCAATATCTTTAAGAATAAATCTTTTAATCTTTAATTGATGAACCGCCACCCCCCAACTGAAAGGTTTAATAAACACTCAAAATCTATTTAATCAAAGTATTTATCCAAAAATCAAAACTATTTGAACAACAAAACCAAAACCTTTAATCATGTCTCAAAATATAAACTCCCTACTCGAATAAATTCCCCACTTTCTTCTTCAGTTCATCATCCATTTCAGTAATACTCTTCGTCCCATAGAGATCCATCGTCGTTTTATAAGAGAGATGTCCCAAGACTTTCTGGACAACCTCCAAACTAAGGCCTCGATCTTTCAAAATACGGGCGCAGCTGTGCCTCAATATGTGGGGGTTGATATTCTTCAAGCCGGGGATAGGATTGTGCAGCTGCGCTTGATTGCCGGCTTTAGCAACGATTCTATTGATCTCCGTCGTAGAGATATGCCCTTCAGTATTAAGACTTGACACTGCTGGAAAAAGATAGCCTTGTCGAGGATTACCCAGGACATACTGGATATAAAGTTTAAGATCTTCTATTAACTGATCTGAAAACAGCGTCGCCAAGCGATCAATACTCTTCTTCCCAAGAATCCTGATTTTCTTCGTTTCAAAGTTGATCTCTTCAACCTTAATTTTAGCTAATTCAAAACGTCGTAACCCGCAATAGGCCAGCAACTTGATAATCACCTTGTCACGCAACTTATCCGTATGCTTTATTAAAATCTTGATCTGTTCTTCGGAAAGATGGAACTGGCTCCGAGTATGCCCTTTCCTTACGCCTTTTGGTTCCATACCCCCCTAAAATGTAACAGATTATTTAAATGTTACGTTTTAAGCACATTTTATTACATTTTACGTAACGTTCTGTATAAAGTGTGACGTTTCTGCGGAGAGGAGGTTATTTTAACAAAAATAGTGGGTCTTTTGACAAAAATAAAGAGGCAGTTAACGGATGAAACCTTTTAGCGACACTTAAAATATGTGGAAACAAAGATTTGCGGTGTTTGCTTAAAAGTTTTAGAACCCATTAAACAGATAACTAACCCATTCAAAAAGGAATTATTATTTGACCCGTTAGCAGTAAATTAAATATTTCGATTTAGAGTTAATAGTTTTAAGTCACAATAATTTAATCTTAACTTATAATTAAAATAACTCCAAACACCAGGCAATAATTAACGCTTAAATCATACTGTTAATTAAATTTCGATTAACGATCAAAAGTTTTAGAATCAACCACGCACTTAAAATTGTCAATCCTTACTTCTTCAAAAATTCATTAACTTCAACCATCAATCTCTTCTCCGGCAGCAACAAAAAATTTCGATCATGTCTCGGCAAAGCACCATTACGATGAAGATGTTGACTAAACTTCTGTAAAAACATATTCCACTCTGGACCGTCCAAAGAATCTTTCCCATTCTTTAGCATCCAACGCTGTTTCATCACTTTTAATTTATCAGTGTCATGAGTTGTTTCCCATAACCCGTGTTGTTCAAAACTATCAATGTGACTCATTAACCGAGCAACATGCTTATTCTCGAGCAAATCAGAAGTATGTAATTGAGTTTTTAATCCATGAACCAAAGGGTAACTTTGTCTAAGCAATGCCTGGTTTCCTTCCCTTTCATGAACTTTTCTTAAACTATCAAGAGAAAGAGAACATAAAGAAGATAATTCATTTCCTGGGTACGAAAGTCGTTGTTCACTTAATCTTCTCTGAAAACGCTGCGCCGACGCAACAACCAAATGAAGATCAATCATAACACGTTCGTCAAATGCCACCATTAAGTTAAAAGAATACATTTAGAATTTATAAATGCTTCGTTAACACCTTTTGGACTATATTCTTCTCTTTAACAAAATATTTAAACAAGTTTTCAATTTGTAAAACCATGGACACAACAACACTTGATCAAAAATCTATTAGAGATGCGGAAATGGATGTTATTCGTGACTTTATCTACCGCTTCCGTGAACAACGAGGCACCATGATTACACCTTATCAGAAGACAAATTCATCTGGTGAACATTTTGGTGAAGGGGTTGTAACGTTATATGAAAGTTTAATCCCGGTAACAGAAGGCTATGGCGTTTGGAAATCATTAGAAGATGATGAAATTCGCCGCATGGTTTTAAAACAAGTGGTTAAGGATCAATATGTTTTGAGAAGATAATTTCGTTTATTTTTTATTAATATTTAATTTTTAAAAAAAAAGAAGAAAAATTCAGAAAAAAATCTATTTTAATCTCTTCTCAACAACTGACCAATCAACGGCATTAAAGAAAGCGCTAACATAATCTGCTCTTTTCAAACCATAATCGAGCATGAACGCATGTTCAAAAACATCCATAATCAACAACGGTTCTGTTCCCGCTAAATGACCGCCATCATGTTCACTAACCCACAGATTAAACAGTTTTTTACCAACGGGATCGTAAGCTAATACAGCCCAGCCAATACCGCGCATCGCACCAACGGCTTTAAATGCTGCTTCCCATTGTTCATATGAACCAAATTGTTCCGTCAACAACTTTGCCAGAGCAGAATTTTGATTTAGTTTTTTCCCGCCTTTTGACATATTGGCAAAATATAATTCATGCAGGCGCATCCCATTAAATTCCCAACCAAAGCGACGTTTCAATTCAGCAAATTCGGGAGTTGCTGCTTTGCCATCTTTTACCATTTGCATCATCGTATCAAAAAGCTTATTTGTATTTGTAACATAGCCTTGATATAATGTGAAATGATTCTTTAACAACTGCTCACTAAAACCAGCCGTACCAAGTAGGTGTTCAAAATTTTGTGCTGTATATGTCATGTTAATTTTCCTCCCTCTTTAAAAACATCAAATCTTCCCAACCAGATCTAATCCTGGTTTCAGTGTTTTCTTTCCAGGCTGCCAACTTGCAGGACAGACTTCACCAGCATGCTCACGGACAAATTGCGCTGCTTTAATCTTACGAATTAATTCAGTAGTACTTCGACCGATACTGTTGTCATGAATCTCTATTGCTTTCAAAACGCCATCAGGATCGATAATAAACGTTCCCCGCAAACTAATCCCCTCTTCCGGAATAATCGTACCGTAAGCCGTACAAATCTGTGCAGCAGGATCCGCGACCATTGGAAACTTCACTTTCGCAATCGTCGGAGAATGTGTCGCCCAGGCTGCATGAGTAAAAACTGTATCCGTACTGACACTTAACACTTCTACGTTCAATTTCTTTATCTCTTCATAATTGTCAGCTAATTCACCTAATTCCGTAGGACAGATGAATGTAAAATCTGCCGGGTAGAAGAATAAAACGACCCATTTCCCCTTGTAGTCAGTTAATTTTACAGTTTTGATTTCACCATTGTGAAATGCCTTTGCTTCAAACTTTGGTGCAGGTCTGCCAATTTCCAATTTATTTTCATCCATGGTAATTTCCTCCTAGTCTTAATTAATATTAATTTTATACATTTTATTTTAAATTTTCAACTTCTTTACGAATCAGAATTGATATAACAATTACTATAATTCACTACCCCTATATAAACATTTTGAAAGAGCAACGCATAATTCACGGAGAACACAAAAAATTACTTTTATATACTAGTTCTACCTAAGAACAACACATGGGACTATGGGATCGGATTAAAAGTGTTGTTAAAAGTGTTATTATTACAGAAAAACCACGTGGCGGTGAAATCATGAAACGTGATTTTGCAGAACGTGCCGCTGTCGCCAAGAGAAATGCGGAAGAACGAAATCAAAAAACAGCTCAACAGAGAAAAGTTCTGGAACGAGACCTCCGTCAATTAATTGGGGACGCATACCAGCAAGGATATGATTTTGTAATCCTGCTAGAAGATTTAATCCAAAAAATAGAAAAAACAGGGACACAATATAATGTTGATCTTTGGAAAGAAAGATTACAATCTCAAGTTTTTAAACGCCTTAATAGTTATTTTACACTTTTAGCGCAGCTAAAATTAAAAGAAAAAAGAGAAGCTCCCCTTAAGTTTGAAAACCCATTAGCGGATTTACAGAAATATGAACTCCATCGAGGAGCATTGATAGCGGAACGGCCAGCACAATTTGCAGAAAAAGCACTGCCCTTTCTAAAATCAGTCTTAATGGCAGTTAAGATACGTCAGGAAAAACTCATTGTAGGGTTGGCCGATATTGAAAAAATAAAACAGCTGAGAGAAGCAGCATAGTTTTTATATCATTTTCTGTTAAATATTTTCTTCAAACAGATTTAAATAAAAAGCATTATTTTTAGTCTCAATGTCACTTTTAGAAAATATTTCCAACACCAAAATTAAGCAATTTGGCGCAGACCGAGGACTTAGTTGCTTTATCCCGAAAGTAGAAGAATTAGACGAACCGATCTTTAAATTATATATTGTTCATGCAGATAAATTAGAAGCAGTTGGGTACGATTTATTTGGAGAGACTCACCCACAAGGCTCAAAAGAGCAAATGGAAATAAGGGCACTTGAAGAAGAAGCAAGAGGACACAACACATACCTCTTTGAAGTAGGTGGAAGAGCAGATGGCTATTTTAATAAAAGTTTTATCAAAGATAAATATCAAGCATTAGAAATACTCTTTCACGAAGGCTTTCACCGCAGACGACGACGGAAAGAACGCTCAATCCACTTATTTATTGAAGAATCTGCAGCAAAGGTAGTAGGATTAGAAGCGTCACTATCATTTTTCAAAGAATTTGGCGATGAAAAAGATTGCCATGCCGTGGAAAAGAGTATCCAATCTACGGTGAGAACTGCAACCCAGTTTGAACGGCAATTAAAACAAAGATTAGACGAATTGGCCGCAGGAAAGAGTTGTCCAACAATTCACCCCTATAACAACGCCAGAATATATGGTGAATATCCTTACTATGGCCACTTCAATGTATGCCATGAAGTCTTCAACAGAATGGGATCATTCCGCGGCTTTGTTGAATTAATGAGCGGGCTGCCAACCGATTTAGAAGAATCAAGAAAGATATTAAAAGCGATCCAAAAATATTAGACTATTAAAATCAGCGAAAGAATTTAATAATCATCGCTCTTTTTCTATACCATGTCCATCCGCTCAAAGAAAGATTTAGAAATTGTCCTCAGTAAACTCAAGAATTACGAGAAACCATCATTTCAACTGGAACAATATCCTACACCTTCTTCCATCGCTGCTGAATGGATTTGGACAATGGCCATGCGCGGCGAAGTTTCTGGAAGAACCATACTTGATGCTGCTTGTGGACCGGGCATTCTCGGCATTGGCCTGTTGTTAATGGGCGCAAGAAAAGTAATCTTCGTTGACAAAGATCGAGAAGTTATGCAAATTTGTCAAGACAATTTTAACAACATAAAAGAAGAATACGAAATTGCCGATGCCGAGTTCATCATCAGTGATATTCAATTAATCGACGTAGAGGCAAATGTAGTTGTACAAAATCCACCTTTTGGTACAAAGAATGAGCACATTGATAAACTATTTTTAGAGAAAGCCTTCTCCTGCGCGCCGCTCGTTTACAGCATGCACAAATATTCTACTCAAAAATTTGTTGAAGCAATTGCTAAAGATTTTAACTTCATCATCACCCATCTCTGGCGCTACGATTTCCCCATTAAGGCCACATTTGCCTTCCATGAGAAACCAGTGAAGAATGTTGATGTGGGATTGTGGAGAATGGAAAAACAATGAGAACGGCAGTGAGTTTTCCAATGGATGCTGCCACAATTGTTAGGACACTTGAAATCTTACAAAATAAAGAAAAAGCAAAAGTCTTAGCAGGATTTTTCAAAACCGGAGAAGGTGAATATGGAGAGGGAGATCAATTTCTTGGAGTTACCGTCCCAGAATCTCGAAAAATCGCTAAACAATACAAATCATTACCTCTTCCAGAGATTCTTCTTCTCTTACAAAATCCAGTCCATGAATGCCGTTTAGTTGCTCTTTTAATATTAGTGGAGAAGTTTCAAAATACAACTACTACTCAACAAAAAGAGATTGTTGATTTCTATTTAAAAAATACTGAATATATTAATAGTTGGGATCTCGTCGATCTTTCCGCAGACAAAATTATCGGTGCATATTTCTTCAACGAAGAAGAAAACAAAAGAAACAAAGTTCTTCTCAGTTTGACAAAATCAAATGATCTCTGGGAACGAAGAATTTCAATTATTTCTACGTTCTATTTTATTAAGAAAAATAGATTTGATGAAACATTGGAGATAGCAGAAATACTCTTACATGACAAGCACGATCTCATCCACAAAGCCGTTGGCTGGATGCTTCGAGAAATAGGAAAAAGGGATAAACTAGTTGAAGAAGACTTTCTAAAAAAACAGTTCAAAACAATGTCCAGAACAACGCTTCGCTATGCCATTGAACGCTTTCCTGAAGAAGAAAGAAAAAGATATTTGGATAAGAAGGCATAACCAGATAAAGCATAGAAAAGAACGTAGCTTTATATAGTATTACATCATCACTTTCATAATGCAAAAGAGTGATGATACGGTAGAGGGTGCTTTGAGAGTCGCGTTTAATGACCTAAAAGTGTACGAGAAAACAAAAACGGGCTGGAAAAACAGCAAAAGAAAATTCCCTGAATTGAAACAAGTGGTTAAACTTTTCAAAGCGGTGAGTAGACTAAGTATTTTACGCGATCCAAAAAATCAACGCTTCCTCAAAGGTCAGTTATCACCAGATGGTTTTTCTGAAGGTGCACGTATCCCATTTCTCCCAAACGGCGAAAAATTAGAAAAAGCATTCTCTTTATTTGCTCCCCACTTGCAAATTCACGATCAACTATCTCATGACCATTGGGATGTCCTCTACCAAAATAAAGGCGGAACTTGGTCCTATGTTTATACTATAAAAAAACGCCAATTTCATCAACAGCAAAAATATCAAAAAGTGGAAGAATTCGAAAAGAGATATGCTCGTCTTGTTTCCAATGTAAAGAAGAGTCTCTCAGATAAAGAGGATCAAATTGTCATCCCTGTTTACACTCTTCTTAATACCTACATGCGTGTCGGGAATCAGACCTACTACAAAGCACATGGACATGCCGGATTAACAACTCTCACGAAGAAAAATATTTCCATCAGAAATAACATCGTTACATTTGATTATATCGGTAAAGATGGTGTACCTGTAAAAATTAGCCAAGAATTCCCACCGCTTTATTGTCAAAGATTAAGATCAATCATCGCTGCAAAGAAAAAAGATGAATTTGTCTTCTCTAAAAATGGAACAGTACTCCATGAAAATGATTTCAAAGCAGCATTCTTAAAATATTGTGGAAAAGAATTCTATCCCCATATTGTTCGCTCGCATTACGCCACGCAGAAAGTGAAACGATTTCTTCTTCGACAGAAGACCGTAACAAAAGACAAAGTAGAACAATTATTCCTCTCACTCGCTCACGACCTCGGCCATCGAAAGTTTGACAAGAAGAAGCAGGAGTGGAAAGAACATTATGCTGTTACAATCCATAGTTATGTTCAGCCAGAGCTTCTTGAAAAAGTGGAGAAACTGATCAGGTAATACCTCTAAACACACTTAAAAGGTAATTTTACTCCACCAACCCATACCTATTCAACACATCTAAAATCTCTTCACGTGGTCTTTCTACCGTTGGTACACTCTTACCAATAATCTTCTCAACAATATTCCGGTACGTGCCAGAAACTTCCATAAATTGATCAACTGGAATACGTGTTGCTGCAGCCAGTGCTTTTCGTTCAGTCATTCTCTTAGAATCCAACAAAACATCTCGATCAAGAGTGGACAATAAATACTGACGGAAAGGTTCTTTTGAATTTTCCCTTATAATCCCCTGTTGATATAACTGCTTATCCCACAAGCGAGAGGAATCGGGCGTTGTCATCTCATCCATGAAGATTATTTCCAACATCCCCTCATTGTTTAAAACATAACCAAATTCCATTTTTGTATCAACCAACAACGAGTTCTTAGTATCAAAATCTCTTTCAATAGCCCCAAATCCTTCTTTTAACATTAACATGCAGATGCTAACATCGGCTGGTTCATAAAAGTTAAACGCAGCATAATGCTGACGAATTTGCGCCAGAGAAATCGGCGTGTCTTCTTCTTCAGCAACACTAGGAATACCACGTAGCGTTCCTTTTGTTGATGGAGTAATCATCAATTCCGATAATTTCTGATCCTTCTGTAGTCCATCTGGAAGTTGAATCCCACAAAATTCTCGTTCACCTTTTTCATACGCCCGCCACATACTCCCCGTAATATACTGCCGCGCAATTGCTTCCACTAACACTGGTCTGGCTTTTTGAACAATCCAAACTAACGGATGCGGCGTATCGAGTAAATGATTGTTTCCTACACCTTCTTCTTTAAGTCGTTTAAACGAATACTGCGAAACGGCATTTAATGCTGCCCCTTTTCCTGGAACACCAGTTAAACCATCCTCTGCCTGCCACTTACAGTCAAAAGCAGAAAGACTGTCGCTGGTGATCATCACACCTAAATCTGCTGAGCGAGGGACAGAATAATGGTGTTCAAGAATTAAACGCTGAGAATCCTCCGAGGTTAACCAATACACAGAACGCACTTTTCCGGAATGGACAGCACCTTGATGTCTGATCGTCAGATCATCAGTTTTTGTTAACGCAAGATGTTCGAGAGACATGGAAAAAAGAAAACAAAAAGAGTATTTATAGTTTGCTCACTACTTTCTAATACCAACTAAGACCACGGCATCACCGCGCTCTGCTTTAATCGTCTCAAAGAGTGAAGCAATCGATCGATCTGCTCTCGGTGTATCAGCCATTAATTCTCGCCCATAGATATTGTAACAGATCTGATCATTACTACAATTTGGCGCAAAAGCTTGGGCAACAGCTACTGATTCTCGACAAACAACGCCAGATATATCAGGAAACAAGCGAAAGCCTTGCTCTTCACAAAAACGTTTAAAACCAGCGTAGATACGTGGATTCTGTGTCCGTGTAGCAATAACGTTCATCGGAATTTCTGCGTATCTGGCATGATTAAATGGAACGTAGACCCCGCCGCGATGTTCTGGATGAACAAAACAGCTACTAAAGTAGTTGACGTCATGTCCTGCCAACTGCAGGTGATCATTGAAAGCGTAACCCACGACTGTTTCACGATGAAGCAAGAGTTGAACAACATCACTATGGATAAAACGTTCTTGCGTTTCAGCTAACGGCACATCTTTGCCGAAACAAAGAGCAGTCAAGTGATTAAGCTTTTCCACTACTTCTGGTGAGCTACCAGACTTTTCAATAGTTACAGCATCAAGTGTTTTAGTTATTGATTTTCGACGGAGTATTGTATACATAGTTTTTCACCAGATCCTAATAATCGCAGTTCGTAGATATATTCTCTCGTACAATATTCCAATAATAATCATAATATTTATAAAATCTTGAATATCCTACAAGTTATGAAGGACATTCGCCAGAAATTAATCGCTTTACTGAAAACAGATTATGCTACGCCGCAGATTGCGCGTATTGCAAAAAAAATCACTATACCATCTACCACAATCCATTATAACATCAAACGTCTCGAAGAAGAAAAAGCCATCCTCACCTACAAAGCCGTCTTCGATTACAAAAAAATTGGCGAAGGCTTCTGCAGCTTTGTTCTCGTTAGTCTTTCACCAGAAGAATATGCTGATCCAGAAAAAATTGCTCGCGATCTCGCTAAACAGCCGGAAATCGAAAGCGTCGATATTTGTACCGGAGACTGGGAAATCGTGCTTAAAGTCCGTACGAAAGATCAAGATGCTTATTACGATCTTGTTCGACGAGTATTATCACGTAAAGGAATAAGTAAGACAAAGACGTTGATGTCAATGAAGCAGGTCAAGACAGAGTTTGTTGGGTTAGAATGAAAAATCTTAAATAACCATTCATCTTCCCTACTTTAAAAGAGGCTCCGATGAAACTGACGATAGATACGCAGACTGATAAATTTGAAGACATTCAGAAAGTTCTCCATATTCTGACAAATATTATCGAAAAGAATGGAAGCGGTTCTTCCTTATCTTCCGGCAGTTCATCTTTAACTTCCAATTCATCATCTACCGACACAACCAACATGATGAGTATGTTTTCCGATGACAATTCTAGCCCATCAATGGCACAGAAAGAAATTGCCGATACACCGCCAGACTTCTCTTCTTTTTTAAATCTGACAAAGAATCAAACGAAGAGATCCGAGCCATTGACAAAGGTAGAGTTTTTCTGAGGAACATTTTTAAAGTAGCTCTCACAAAAAGGAGATATTAGTTCATTGGGAGGTTACTTATCATGAAACAAACAATTATTGGTTTAACCGCATTAGTTTTAGGTATTAGTGGCTGCCAAGATAATCCTGCGAAATCTAGTTCTCAAACAGAAATCGACAACTACGCCACGGTAAGACTACCTTCAGAATGTAAAGATGTAGTGGATGTACGTTTTATGACAAGTTATAGTAGAGATGATAAAGATCAAGTTCTCTGTAGAAATGACAAAGGAAATTTAGTTCTCTATATCAAATCTACAGGAAACGGTCATTGGACTGCTCGACAATATGTTCATTAGGAGGTACTTATCATGAGACAAACAATAGCAGGATTGGCATTATTGATGGGGTTGAGTGGATGTCGAGCTACATATGAAACAGAAGCTACGAATAAGTCTAAAGGATCGATAACAACCGTGGCTATTCCAGAAGGCTGCACCGAATTAATTGACGTTCGATACATCCCAAACTATAGATACTCTTCTTTAGATGAAGTCATCTGTTCAGATAAGGATGGAAATAGAATAATCTACATAAAACACGCAAATTCGGAAGTATGGTCAGTGCGACGCTACGAAACAGGTAAAACAAAAAACGTTATAGAATCACCAGAATAAAATATTTAAGAGGAAACTACCATGAGACAAACAATTATGGGATTAGCAGCATTGCTCGCTGTAACAAGCGGTTGTACTAAAGATGACACAAATGATCCAAATAGTATAGGAATAAATAAAACAGTAATAATCCCTCCTTCTTGTCAAAAGGTAATTGATGTACGATACCAGACAAATGGAAGCATGCAAATCCTTTGTGAAAATAGAGATGGAAAAGGAGCAACAGAACTTACACTCTATACAAAATGGGTAGATAGTGACCCTTGGTTAGCAATTCATTATCACAAATAATCTAATTCTTTATTTCTTTTCCTTTCTTTCCCGGAAAAACAACCACATTAGAACCCAACACCCCTTCAATAAGCAATTCATATCGCCGATCATGTGTCTCCATCCACCGATCGAGAACTTTCTTAAAACGACGGTTATCATTTTTTAATTCGGGAAGATGTAAATCACCAACAACAACAGAATAAGAATCAAATTGTTCTGCTACTTCTGGAAAGAGCTGCTGGCCTGTTAATGCAGCCAAGCCACCATATGCTGCTGCCCCCATGTCACTGTGAAAACGCACTTGACTAAGACCATTTCTGCGAACGTAATCATAACAAAAACCAACTAAGAATAGGCATTCCTCAGCCAAAGTCTGTAAAGCAACTGTTTTCTCTGCTAAACCTTTCTCCTCTAACGCTTCAAAGTGTTGGAATGTAATCGGCTTTAATCCGCGTACATTTTTACCCTGCAATTGATACTCTCGAAAAAGCCGAGTAGCATCAACATAACGCACTAGGAAATCAGTAAGATAAGCACGGCCATCTGATGAGAGAGCAAAACCATGACGAGAACTTGAATCCTCAATATTAGACCGTAAAAAATCACCTAATTCCGAATTTTGCATTAATAGTAGAAAACAGTATAACCATAAATAGATTACGATAATAGAGTATATACCTCACTCAGAGAAAATACAACAACACCATCCCCACCAACGTTAACATCAAGAAAAAGGAAAGAACAATCCTACCAAATTCTTTTCCACCCAGCCAATAAGCAATACCTCCTTTAGCTAAAATATTAGTCAGCATCCCGATTAAAATTCCATCATGGGCAACTTTTAGCGTAATCGTATTACCAACCAATTGCGCCAATGATAAAACAATCGCATCAACATCAGCAAAACCAGAAAAGAAACTAACCAGATAAATTCCCCGTGTAGAGAAGTAAACATTAGCTATTTTTGTTAAAGCAACGATTACCGCAAAAAAAGCACCAAATTTCAATGCCGGGCCAAGTCTTAACGGGGAACTAAGATGAACTTTTGCTTTTATCTTCTTTGCTTTCTTCCACAGAAAATAGGAAAAGATACTCGTTAATACAACCAAAATTGCCACAGAAGGCAAAATTTCCCAAAAAATCGAGACATTAACTGTAAAGACAAGAACAAGAACACGAGCAAACATCGCCAGATTAGCTAAAATAACACCTAACGCCAAAGCCCGAAAGATCTTTGTCTCTTTTTTACTCCTTTCGGAAAAACTAAGAGTTGTCGCCGTACTACTTGCAACACCACCTAAAAGGCCGGCGAGGGTAATTCCTTTTTCTCCTAACCATTTTAACGTAACATAACCTGCAAAACTAATTGCCGAAATAAACACAACCATCAACCAGACCTGATGGGGATTAAAAATACCAAATGGACCATAGCCTTTATCTGGAAGAAACGGAAGAATGACAAACGCAATCACCGCGAACTTCAATGTATCAACGAGTTCTTTCTTCTCCATCTTCCGCGCAAAATTATGTAAAATCGAACGGGCATAAAGAATAATCGTCATAATCACGGCTAACGTTGTTGCCAATAAAATCTCATTGTAATATGCTAAAACTCCCAGGAAGAACGTAATAAAGCCGGCAATCTCCGAAGTCGCACCGACATATTTGTGAACTTTCTCATTAACGGCAAAATAGGCGATGATAATAATTCCACCAACAAGGAATAAGCTCAGTAAAAGAATCCAGGGAGAGATGATGACTCCAAGATATGCTGCTAATGCCCCAAACAAGGCAATCAGCGGATATGTACGAATACCAGCATAACTTTGCGCTTTCTTTCTATAGCGAGCATATTCCCTTTCTAAACCGACTAGCGCGCCAAGCGCCAGAGCAATGAAGAAATTTTGAATGAGAGTAAAGTCAACCATCTATCACACCTATGACTAAAGAAAGAAATGGATTATATTAATCTTTCTTGTCTTTGGCTCTCTTCTCAACCGCCGAAAACAATTCTTGATTATTCGCCGAAAGTGAACAAATTGAACTCAATTCTTCATCAGTTACTGGAGAACCAATCGTTGCAATTCTAGGATAATCAATGATCAACGAATTCGCAGTATAAACATTAAAACCAAGATGGGACGCGCTCCCGGCAGTGTCATAAACACATTCCGATCGAAAAAGTCCCATCAACAGCAGATCAGTGCATTGTTTTTCCCGTAATCTTTCTTCCAGATCAGTTCTAAAGAATCCATCACGAAACCACTTTTTAACCGGTTTCTCTTTAAAATGTCTTCTCAAAAGAAGAGGTGTTCTACCTTGCATTTCCATTTCAACCCCAATCACAGGAACATTTTGTTTAGCATAGTAAGAAACGACTTCGTATTGATTTCTAATTAATGATAATCGTGTAACTTTACCCAACTGGACTAAATAGGGCGGCTGAACATCAATGACAAGAACAGCTAAACCAGAATATTCTTCTTCCATTAATTGCTTTTTTATAACATCTTTTAAAAAACTTTAGGTAAAATAAAATGAAAAACCCAACCGCCGCAAGCGGCGGGGTATCAAAGAGAAAGAATGGGTTTTTCGTTCAGAAAACATATCACCGATCTTCACCCAGCCACCCAAATGGGCGGGGTATGTTTTCTGAAATCAAAACTTTTCCAAACTCATCTGCTCCTCCAACTTCTTGGCTTTCATCTTGCGCATCATCTCATCATCTTTCTCCAACACACTCTGAATCTCCCGCGCGCGTGAAACTACACCTGCAGGCAGTCCCGCAATCTGCGCGACATGAATACCATAACTTTCATCCGTCCCACCCTGCACTAATTTGCGCAAGAAGAGAACCTCTCCTCCCCTTTCCCGGACGGCGAGATCATAATTTTTTATTCGCTGAAATTTCTCCGCCA
>Ga0082335_1004587_pt1 | contig 20434 bp, 20 predicted proteins | sample Subgrocontami58m_FD_72375 | JGI IMG/M metagenome (GOLD analysis project Ga0082335, IMG submission 72375) | Subsurface groundwater microbial communities from S. Glens Falls, New York, USA - GMW37 contaminated, 5.8 m (SPADES assembly) (version 2) ... | reverse complement strand
TCGCTCACCGTTTTCGAAAAGATGCCCCTGCAGCAAGCTTTTTCGGATAGCAACTACGATTTTGAGCATACGATGTCATCTAAGCAATTGAATTTATTCCCAGCTTAACGAGACGGGAGTGAAATCAGGTAAGTGGTCACGCCGATGCCGATCAGCGCGATGCATATGGTAAACACGCGCCCGCCGGGGGAATGGCTGAGATCGATGATTTCCCCATAGCCGATGGTGGCGACGGTGATGAAGGTCATGTACAGGCAGTCCAGCCATGACACTTGCGCGCCGCCGATGATCTTGTAGCCGACCATGCCGATGAGGTTGACGCTGACCAGGGCCAGCGCCGGGGCGGCGAAGCGCTGGTAGACGCGCTGCGCGATGGTATCAGCTTGCATGTTTGCTGCGTAAATGCCGGCGTTGGCGCCAAGCGCGGATCACGTAGGCGCGCCAGCCGATCTGCACGCAAGCGTAACCGAGAGCGGCGAGGATCAGCGCCAGGGCCAGCAGGCCGAAGGCGAGCGGCGCGCCCATGGACAGCACCCAGCCCAGGAAAGCGTCGAGCGACGCACCCAAGCGCGACCACTCCATTTCGGGCGGCGGGCTGAGCGGCGCGCCGTCACCGCCGATGATCAATCGGCCGATCAGGTAGGCGAGCAGGTACAGCGGGCCGATGGTGAAGGGATTGGTGTACAGCGTGGTGGCAAGCGCCACCGGCAGGTTGACCCGCAGCGGCACGGCGAGCAGCGCCGCGGCCAGCATCTGCAACGGGCCGGGGACCAGGCCGGAGAACATTCCCACCGCCACGCCGCCCGCCACCGAGTGGCGGTTCAGATGCCACAGGTTGGGGTGGCGCAGAAAACCGCCGAAGCGCGCGATGTGCCTGTTATTGCGCACGCTCTCGTGGCTGGGCAGATATTTTCTGAAGAACTTGCGTGGCATCGGAGCGGCAGTCGAAATCACTGTTTCCATGCTGCAATTGTAAGGCAATTCAACCGCAACCATGCTCGTTCGTTAAGCTTCGATGAGATTCAATATCATCAGTTTTGCCCTGGGGGTGTGCCTGTTGCAGCAACAGCCGCAACTGCCGCCGCTTGCGTGGGCTTTGCTGCTGGCGCCGATCCTGGTTTTGTGGTGGCGCTTGAGCCTGCGCGCAGCCGATGGCCGCGGCGGCCGCCTCCGATCTCCTGTCTTGGTTAGCGAATCGTCGCTGTCGGCGGCTGGCGGCAATCGCGGCCGGTCGCATCCCCGCTGCGCGAGGCCCCTGCTCCCTGCTCATGCCGCCGGGCTCGCCGCCATGCTGCTGGCGAACGCCATGTTCGCCGCGGCGGGATATTTTTATGCCGCGGCCTGGGCCCAGTGGCGCCTGGCCGATCGCCTGGCGCCGCAGTGGGAAGGCCCGGATCTCAGCGTAACGGGCGTGGTGGCGGGGTTGCCGCAGCCTTTCGAGCGCGGCGTGCGCTTCAATTTCGAGGTCGAACAAGTCGAACCGGCCGAGGCCCGGCTGCCGCGGCGCATTGCGCTGTCATGGTACGAAGGCAGCACCCGCGAAGAGTTCCAGGACGTCGCATTCATCCGCGCCGGCGAGCGCTGGCGTTTCCGCGTGCGCCTGCGGCGTCCGCACGGCAGTGCCAATCCGCACGGCTTCGATTACGAATCCTTGCTGATGCAACGTGCCATCGGTGCTACGGGCTATGTCCGTCCCGGAGGCACGGCGCGCCTGGACGACCTGGTGCTGCGGCCGGCATACCTGATCGAGCGTGCGCGCGAAATCCTGCGCGAGCGCCATTGGGATACGCTGCCCGGCTACCCCTATGCGGGCGTCGTGATCGCGCTGGCGATCGGCGACCAGAATGCCATCGATGCGAAGCAATGGCAGTTGTTCGCGCGTACCGGCGTATCGCACCTGATGTCCATCTCCGGCCTGCATGTCACCATGGTGGCCAGCCTGTTTGCGCTGCTCGTCCACTGGCTGTGGCGGCGCTCATCGGCTCTGATGTTGGCGCTGCCGGCGCGCAAGGCTTCGGCACTGGCCATGTTCTTAGCCGCGTTCTGCTACTGCCTGATCGCCGGTTTCGCTGTACCGGCGCAGCGCACGGTCTACATGGTGGGCGTGGTGGCCCTGGCGCTGTGGGCGAATCGCATCAGTTCGGTCTCGCGGGTGTTGTGCTTCGCTTTGCTGGTAGTGCTGCTGCTCGATCCATGGGCGGTGCTCGCGCCGGGTTTCTGGCTTTCTTTCGGCGCCGTCGCAGTCATCCTTTACGTGGTGACGGGCCGGCTGCGACCGGCGCATAGCCTGGTGCAATGGGGACGCATCCAGTGGGCGATCACGCTGGCGTTGGCGCCGCTGCTGCTCGTTTGGTTTCAGCAGATGTCCCTGGTGTCGCCGCTCGCCAATGCCGTGGCGATACCGCTGGTGAGTCTGGTGGTGACGCCGCTCGCGCTGGCGGGCAGCGTGCTGCCTTTCGATTTCATCCTGGAACTCGCCCATGCGGCGATGGCGCTTCAGATGTGGCTGCTCGAATGGTGTGCCGCGCTGCCCGCCGCGGTGTGGCAGCAGCACGCGCCCGTAGCCTGGACCGTGGCGCTGGCGTTGGGGGGATGCGCCTGGCTGCTGTTGCCGCGGGGGGTGCCGGCGCGCTGGCTGGGACTGCCGCTGATGCTGCCGATGTTTGCCGTGGCGCCACCGGCGCCCGCGCCCGGCGGCGCGTGGATCACCGTGCTCGACGTAGGCCAGGGGCTGGCGGTATTTGTGCAGACCGAGCGGCATGCCCTGCTCTACGATACCGGTCCCGCCTACGGTCCCGAGGCCGACAGCGGCACCCGTGTCATCCTGCCCTATCTGCGCGCCTCGGGCATCACTGGGCTGGACGCGATGGTCCTTACGCATGACGACAACGATCATGCGGGCGGTGCCGTCGCGGTGCTCTCGGGCTTGCCGGTCGGGGTCCTTTACTCCTCGTTGACCGCAAGCCATCCTGCACTGCTCATCGCACCCGCGTACAGGCTGCCGTGCGCGGCGGGGCAGGGCTGGGACTGGGATGGAGTGCGCTTCGACATGCTGCATCCGACCGCCGGCAGCTATGCCGTCGACAGGCTTAAATCCAACGACCGCAGTTGCGTGCTGAAAATCTCCGCCGCACGCGGTACGGCGCTCCTTACCGGCGACATCGAGGCGCGCTCGGAGGAGGAGTTGCTCGAGCGTGCGCCGGGCGAGCTGCGCGCGGACGTGCTGGTGGTGCCGCACCATGGCAGCCGTACTTCGTCCACGAATGAATTCATCGCCGCGGCGCAGCCGCGCTGGGCCGTTTTCCCGGTCGGCTACCGCAACCGCCTCGGCCACCCGAAGGAAGCGGTCGTTGCGCGCTATCGTGCCGCCGGCGCGCAACTGCTGCGCACCGACAGCTCTGGCGCGGTGCTGGTGCGGCTGGAAAGCGAGGGGATCAGCGTGGCGCCTTATCGCGGGCTGAGAAGGCGTTACTGGTATGCGGGGTGAAAGCTTGCGGGCCCGCCCGCCGAAGACAGCGCCGCCCAGATGGTGGCGCTTGGTTTCTCCATTCCCATGTTCGCACGCGCCGAAAAGAAAACGGGAAAACGGATTACGCCGTCTCCATCCAAAATCGGCGAGACGCTTGCTCGTGAAATAGGCGGGCGCCCGGGCAGGATCTTGCTCGGCGCAGCGCATTGCGACCGGATCAGGGCGCCAACGGAAACACCCGATTGGCGAATTCGGCGCCGTAGAATCGTTCGGTGATCCGGCGCTTGCGCTCGTACTCGCCCAAACCCGGCGGCAGGGTAGATTCGGCGAGGCTGCGCGCGGCGTCGAACATTTCGGTGCACAGCCTGACGCGCTCGCCCGGCGTGAGGCGCCGGTACTGCTCGTCGACGAATTCTTGAAACTCAGGGTTCGTATCCCGCATCCATGCTCTTTCGCAGAAGAACGTCGTCGCCAAGCTTGATGCTCCATTGACCAAGGTATGCTTCATCGACGCCCGAAGCAAGGAGTTTGCGCACATCGCGCAGCTGGAACGCGGACTCGGTGGACATTGCCCAGACAAGCTTGGAGAGAATCAGATCTTCCTTGCCGATCACCCATACAGAGCAGCCACCCAGCTCATGGCGCTGGCGCCGGGTGAACTGGTGGTGCTGGAACGCGTCGTCTTTATGCACAATCAAATCGACCTTGATCAGCTTGGCAAGATTGAATAGATTGAAAAAACTGCGCGCCGAGATCGCGGATCGGACGGCCTCATCAGAAACGTAGTAATCCGGCGAGAACAGTTCCACCACGCGCGGTGCATCGTGCGCGGCGAGTTGCACCACGATATCGATATCCCGCGTCATCCGTGGCTCCGCGTACACGCTCATCGCGACCGATCCCGTCAGCATGTACGGGATTGCGCCGCCTTCAAGGCGGGCAACGACATCGCGCAGTACCTCGAGTTCGCTATTCATTCATGCTGCCGATGGGGTACGAATGTTCCGTACATGGCGCTGGTTCGCGGGCAAGGATAGTCCTCTTCTCCCTTCGCCATTTTTTCGCGACTGTAGCTGCGCCCTCAGGTGACGGCAACGGAGAAGCGATAGGAGAATTAATACGCTGGGCAACCCTAAATTCGCGGGCCGATGCGTGCGCAATGAACCTGATTCGGCTCCGAAAGTGTGCATACCGGTATTATGTCACTCCAGACTCCTCCTTTACAGCCAAGGGCCAGGGTTTTTTGCGGTTATTGGTTAACTAAAAGGGGCCGTGCTCGCAATAACTAAAAGGGGCCGTGCTCGCATTGTCTTTAAGATGTCCGCGCCTCCTTTTCCCACGGTCAATGATTCTGCAATAACCCCGTGGTGTTCTGCGCCTGTTCCTCACCGGCAATACGTTTTCACCGTACTCAGTATGTTGCGGCCGATCTTTTCGCGCCGATGGTGTGTTCGTCGCGTTGCCCGCGATTCCACTAAACTCGCTCCGATCGCCCCCTTCGGGGGTGCATAGCGGAGCGAAATTAACATAATGTGCATGTGCGCGGTTCGGGGCGGCTTCAAGCACCGGATTGCGGCGCGCCGACCGGCCCTTCAGACTTCGCGCCCGGATTGATTCGCCTATTCCTTATGAGCGAGGAGCAGCACGTCAGCGTTCGTGTAGGTGCGCGCAAAGCTGGTGCGCGAGCCCCGGTAGCGCTTGATGAGTCGGCCTCGTTCACCGCCGCGTTTGACCAGCCGGGCGATTTGTTGGCGCGAATAGCCGCTGACCCGCTCCAGGAAGCGCAGCACCACGGCCTTCTCAGCGCGCTTCAGACGCGCGTAGCCGAAGCGCCGCACCGTACGCCCGATAAAGCCGTAGCGCTCTTGGGCAGCCACCGCAAAATCGAGCGCCACCGTCCCGTCCAGAAAAGCCCGAATCTGGGCCAGCGTGTGCAACTGTTCGTCGTTCATATCGATCACCATGCTCCGCATCATGATCGATCCCAGCTACCCGCTCAGACTCAAACCCCGTTGGAATCACGCCCCCCGTTCAGACTCAAACCCCATTGGACAATGCTGGTACTTGGACGCTTTTGTGGGCAGGAGTAAAATGATCATGCAACGCCATGAACAAGCGCAAAATCATGAACACGGCAGAGAAGATCTTCGAGGAGGTACAGACGCTTCCTGAGCCTCAGGCGCGAGAGGTGCTGGATTTTGTCAGCCGTCTGAAGGCCCAGCGCGACGCCGATCGCGAGGTCCGCCGTGCCGCTGCCTTGCAGACGCTCGCGAAATACCGCGGTCGATTCGATCCTGTGAAATTCAATCGCGACGAACTGCATGACAGAGAAAGTCTTCGCTGACACCAACGTCGTCATCTATGCTGAGTCGCGCCACGCGAAAAATTCACCGGCAGCGGTCGCGATTCTCGAAGCCAGCCCGGTCATCAGCACCCAGGTAGTCAACGAAACTGTCAGCGTCCTCACGCGCAAGCATGGATTCGCGCTCGCGGATGCCAACCAGGTTGCGCTCAGTCTGCTTGATCTATGCGAAGTCGTGCCGGTTGACGTGCAAACGGTGCGTGAAGCGATCCGTCTCGGCGAGCGCTACCAGCTTTCGATGTGGGATTCTCTGATTGTCGCGGCGGCACTACTCGCGGATTGTGAAACGCTTTATTCCGAAGACCTGCAGGACGGGCAGGTCTTCGATGAGCGCTTGAAGATCGTGAATCCATTCAAGTAGCGCCGCGGGTTCCCGTCCCGATCAAGGTCGCCGCGTTCGACCGACGTCACGTCGGCGGCGAGCGCGATGCGCAGGTCGGCGGCATGCAGAGCTGGTCCGGAGGCGAGCAGGAGGAGGGCAAGGCGGACTGTCGAGGCCATGACCGGGGTTTAATTGAAGCGGGCGAGGGGGTCTGCGTTCTCATCGAGGCGAGCATGAGCGTAGAATTCCCGAGGAAAATATAACTCCGCTCTTAATGCGGTACGTATACCGACAACCATCGTTCATCGGCTTGGGCCACCACTTTACTATTAGACTCGCTCCGATCGCCCCCTGCCGGGGGTGCGTAGCGGAGCGAAATTAATATAATGCACATGTGCGCGGGTCGGGGCCGCTTCAAGCACCGAATTGGGGCGAGCCGGCAAAGACCTTCCAGCTTCGCAGCCGGATTGATTTACCTATCCCTTTGATTTACCTATCCCTAGGCGCCGGCTAGCGCGTTGCATCGGCCGAAGCTTCTCGAGTGGCTCAAAGACCCGCGGAACGCGGTGGCTTACGTCGAAGCGGTACTTGACGAGGGGGAGCTCGAAGGGGCTGATGCAAGCCCTCCGCAACGTCGCAGAGGCACAGGGCGGTAGGGACCCAAAGATTCTTATTGACGCTTGAACTCCGCAGAAAACGCCTGGTTCCGGAACCCACCACCCCTGCCTCTGTCGCCAGTTCTGGTTCCTGGACCTCCCCACCTCCATCCACAACACGGTTCCGCAATCGTGAATCCGATCTGGATGCTCCTTCCGTCCGGACTGATCGTACCTGAGAAGGGTGAGCTGAAGACTCCCGCTCCTTCAAGTTCTCCAGAATAGTCGATGGTCACCGTTCCGGTCACGCTCAATGCATTCACGGTTCCCCGAAATCTATAGACGGATGTTTGCGGAGACGGTACTTGCCACCGTTCACTCGAACCGAGAATTTCGGTGATGGTCATTTCGAGGCTATTTCCCTGAACCGTTGCCGCGTAGCGGCTCGCGCCACCCCGATTCGATATCCTTAACTCCCAGGTCCCGGCGAGAGACCGGACAAAATCCTGGCTTTGCTGCTGCTCCTTCCTGACGCCCGCCTCCCTGCCGGCCCTCTCCTGCCTGACTTCGAGCGCGTAAATCCGGTCCTTGACCTTGTCGAGATCCGGACCTGCAGGAGCCGCTAGGACATAGAGTCTCAGGCTGCGGATCGCTTCGCTGAATTTCCCCGACTGCTCGAGCGCAACCGCATGATTGAAGTAGCCGTCGGCCCACCATGGCGCCACTCTCAGCGCGTTGGCGAACTCTTTCGCGGCCTCTTCGAAATCGGACTGGCTCTTTCCATCCTTGATCCAGGTGCGTCCACGAATCGCAAACCTTCTCGCCTCCTCAGGTATGGCGGGCGGAGGCTGGATCCTCAGCACCAGCTTGATTATCGTTTCCCGCAACCGCTGGTCGTCAGCGCTTCCCTCGGACGCCGCTTGCAGAGCAGCGATGTAATTCGTGAGCGCCTCTCGTGGCCTGCCAGACTGTTCCATGGCGCGGCCATCCGCTTCCCTATTGCTCTGGGAGAAAGAAAGTTCCCAGGCCCCAATCAGAATCAGGGAGAAAATAACGCAGAGGAAAAATCTTTTCATAGGATGCCTGCTAATTGTACTGTGTTATTAATGTTTATAACCTCTCAGGTAAGGTTTTGCGCAGCATGGACAAAGCGGTAGCTTTCGAGCGATGGCCCGAGCCAGACGAAAGCGTATGGTGGCGATCGACCAGGGGATGTGCCGTTGCATTGGGCCGAGCCCCGCGCGCGCGGAAGCCTTCGGGTAGGGGAGGCGCTTTGAGTCGAGCAGCGTTTTTTTTACTGCCGTGCAGGCGCTCGATCATGAGAAAAGCATAGGCAGCGATACACAAACTTGCATGATGATGAAAGCCACGCCAATTGCGTCCTTCGAAATGACCGAGCCCCACCTCCTGCTTGAGTTCCAGATAGTCACGCTCGATGCGCCAGCGCATCTTGACGGTGGCCACCAGTTCCTTGAACGAGATGTTCGCGGGCAGAGTGGACAGAAAATAGTGAGTCGGCTCGGTTTCGCCTTTTGGCCATTCGATGAGCAGCCATTCTTCCTCGCGGGGTCGATCAGCGTGCGCAGCGCGCACCCGTACCCGCGCAAAGCGCGAGCAGAGCGCTGCGTTGGTGCCTTCGCGCCAAGTCACGGTGCGGTAGCTGGCAGCGCCTGTGCGAGTTCGCCCACGCAGATCGGCTGGTGAGTTTCATCACGCAGAACACGCGTGCGGCGCCGACCACGGCCCTGCTTGAGCGGTACGCTCGCAGGTTGATAAGCATTCCACCAAACCGCGGTTCCCGGCCGTACCCCTACCGCGTAGATCAACCCCTCAGCGCTCAAATCATCACGCAACGCCGCTTCATCGCCATAAGCGGCATCCATGAGTACCGTGCCACGCGGTATCCCGGCGGCCAGCGCCGTCTTGATCTGCGCCCAGGCAATCTCGCCCTTGGTTGCAAAGACAATCTCCTTTGGCACACCCGCACGCTCGCGTCGTCTTTTGTCTTCGGCCCACTCCTTGGGCAGATACAACCGATAGTCCAGCGGCACGCTGCCATCGGCGGTGGCCAGCGACAGGCTCACCGCCACCTGGCAGTTCTCGGTCTTGCCCAGCTGCCCACAGTATTGGCGCGCCACACCGACCGAGTGCTCGCCATACTTGCGAACGCCCGTGTCATCGATAATCCAGAAGCACGGTACCTTCCCAGACTTGCTCAATACCGGCACCACTTCGCCGGCCACTGCCCCGAGCAATGCCGTATCGCTCCACTCGGAGTCGGCAACCAAGTGATGCATCGATTGGTGCGCCGAGCGCACGTCCTGCGGATGAACCCGCGCTGCCATCGGCTCAACGCTCTTGCGCTCACCGGGCAGCATCAGCCCGCGCAAATACCAGCGCGTCGGCGTCGCCCGATCTGCATGTCCCAGAGCTTCAACCATCACATCTGCGTAGCGTTCAAATCGCGATTCCAGACCGTTGCCCATAAGATACCTCCGCAGCCACATGAAGATATCGCGATAATACCATGATTATTAACACAGTACAACTAATTGGGCCGCATCAATGTAATCCATGAGGTCGATGTATTCATGACTTGACACGGGAACCGCATCTGGACGGGCTTTGCGTAAGTAATGCGAATTTCCTGGGCGTCCTGCCGAATCGTGCCGCTCATGTCGACATTATTTGAACAATTGGCACTGAACAGAAAAGAGCCGCGAATCTCGTTGCCGGTAACGCTGCCGCGGTAAACGGTGCGGTAAGGTCGCACCACATTAGCATTAAGGTCCTCAAACGGCCCCAAAATCTCGACATTGTCCCCGTTAACCTTGACTTCCCAGTCACATGTCTGGTGTATGTAACCGGCCTCGGCCTGCGCGTGCAAGCACCAACGACCGGCTACTCGCGAAGACGACTGCTCCTCCTTGACCTTAGCGGCGGTCCGTTGCTGAGATCGCTCTTGTAAGTACTGCAATTCGACGAGCTTGTCGCGGACCAGCACCGCGTCCTTTTCCGTGGGTTGCGTGGCAAGGTAGAACCGGTAGCTCCAGATCGCTTCCGGATAGTTTTCGGCCTTCTCATATACCAACGCGAGATTGAAATACGCTTCGCCTAGCCAGGGAGCGCTATTCACGGCAAGCCGGAATTCATTGATGGCATCTTTCATGTCGGCGGGTGATTTGGCGAGCTTGAAGGCCGCTCGACCGCGAATCATGCGATTGCGCGCCTCGTCCGGAATCAGAGGGCGCGGCGACATTCTTTGCGCTACGCGGATGATCGCTTCTCGCAGCCGCTGGTCATCCGCGCTTCCGGAAGCGAGCTTTTGCAAGGCCGACGTGTATTGCGTCAGTGCCTCGCCCAACCTGCCGGACTGTTCAGCGCTTCTTGCCGCGATTTCCTCGGGTGACTGCGCGTGCGCGTACGGGACGACGATGATCCCCCAGAGAATGCCGCAGAGGATCAAGCGTCTCATAATAGCCCGAGCTACTTGACGTTGGCGGCCACGCGGCCTTTGCTTTGCTGCTTGGCTTCCCGATCGCGCGCGTTCGTCGCAATGACGAGAAGGTCGCTGATTGCCGGATTCTTGGCATCAAGCGCCCGCGCCGCCTCGAGAATCGCGACGGCCCCGCTCCAGTCACCACGATGGATGGTGGCGAGACTCTCGCTCGCCAGATTCATCGCCCTTGCGCTCAAGCTGCGTTGACGGGTTTGTTCCTCTTCAGCGCCAATTTTCACCCCGGTCCGAATTCCAACCATGTATTCATATTCCTCGCGGTATCGACGATTTTCCGGTTCGAGGCGAACAGCCTCGCGCATGTGCTGAACCGCCGCATCGTAGTCTCCCTTAATCGCCGACATGAGCGACTCGTGGGATTCATCGGCCCCCGGGCTGCGCTGGAATTTTTTCTGATGGACTTTGAGCAGATCTTCCGCGAGAGCAAGGGCATTTCTTACCAGCACGTCATTGCCGAGTTGCGCTCGTGCGTTCTTGAAAAGAGATACCGCTAGCGAGTAATTCCCGGCGCGAATGGCATCAAATCCCTTTATGTAATTCTCGTTCGTGAGCGTTTTCTCGGACACCTGGATGCGCGGCTTACCTTGGACGGTGCGCGGATCGATCGGCTTGGTGGCATCGCGATCGCAGAGATCCACGACCGACGCGTCCTGGTTGGGAGAACATTTGCTTGCGGCTTGCGATTTGCTTCGTGAAGATGGCGCGTCGCGCAGCGTGCCAACGTCCGGGGTTTTCAGGCCCAGCTCGCCGCCACTGTCCAGACCCTTGATTGTGAGTTCCCCGGACGTCCCGCCTTTCAACAGGCCCAATGCCTGATCTCTGCTCCGCGCGAATTCCTCGCGCCGTTGGCGCTCGGCCTCGGCTTGCCTCGCTTCCTCTTCCTGCCGGCGGCGCTCTTCCTCGGCACGTCGTTGCTGTTCGTAGTCGATGCCTGGCTGCTGAGTTTGCTGTTGGGGCGCCGTATATCCACCGCCACGGTAACCCGATGGCGGCGCCGAAGTGGAAGATTGCGGGGCAGGCATGTCGACCCCGCTCGGCTGGCACGCGACCGTGTTCACGCCCCCGCCGCGGGCATTCATCGTGCTTTGCATGCTCGATCGCGTACTTTCGCAAGCTTCTCTCGAGCTGAACGGGCCATTGGTGCCCGTGGTGCGCGCCCCGATGCGGGCGCATCCAGAACAATACCAGTTGAAATGCCACTGGACAGCACCGGGCGCATCCGACGCCAACGCCAGACCGAGTACGCCGCTTAGAACGGCATAGCATGTCTTCCAATTCATAGGGCATCCTCCTTAGGCAGCACCCCACACGCGAAAATATACTCCATGCCTTCCGAAAGCGAAAGTCTGTTTTACCACTAAACTCGCTCCGATTGCCCCCTCCGGCGGGGCGCAGCGGAGTGAAATTAACATAAGATGCATGTGCGCGGTTCGGGGCGGCTTCAAGCACCGGATTGCGGCGCGCCGACCGGCCCTTCAGACTTCGCGCCCGGATTGATTCGCCTATTCCTCGGCAACCCAGCAATGAGCGGCCGGAATTTCTTCAACCCCCGACATTCGCGGTGGCCGCCAGATCGCGAAAATCACCTGCAATAACTAACCTTATGGGTTTATCTTCTGACGGCAATGGAAAAGCGCAAGCCACATTACGATCCGGCTGCCGTGAAGATCGCCGTGTAGCAGCGGGGCGTGGATGCTTTTACCGCTACCGCTTTGGTTGGCGCTCAAGCAATGGGCTTGGATTCAGAGCAGGCCATCAGCTAGGTGTGTGCGATGACACGAGCCGATTTTTACAAGAGCATGACTACTCATGTAGCGAGCCAAATATAGCAGGACGTGTATCACCGTGTAGCGCCGAATGGCAAAGTGGCTTACCTCAATAGAGGACAATCGAAATGTCGCAGGAATTCAGACAGCGCCAGGTGCAGTGCATCACTCCGAGCGGTCTGCATCAACTGGCTTACACCGAGTGGGGTGATCCGGCCGGGCGCAGGGTGCTGGTGTGCGTGCATGGTCTGTCGCGCTGCGGGCGCGATTTCGATTCCCTGGCGCGGGTCATGTCCAGCCATTACCGCGTGGTCTGTCCCGACGTGCCCGGCCGCGGCATGAGCGGCTGGCTGAAGAATCCGATGGAATACCAGGTGCAGACTTATGTCGCCGACATGGTGACGCTGCTCGCGCGCCTGGACGCCGACAGCGTGCACTGGGTCGGCACTTCGATGGGCGGGATGATAGGCATGGCGCTTGCCAGCCTGGCCGAGACGCCGGTGCAAAAGCTGGTGCTGAACGATGTCGGGCCGGTCATCACCGCCGTGTCGCTAGCGCGCATCGGCGAGTATTTGGGCAAGACGCCGCAGTTTCCCGATTTCGCCGCGGCGGTCCAGTACATCCGCGCGGTCAGCGCGCCCTCCGGGGCGCACAGCGACGCCGAATGGTCCATCCTCACCGAGCATGTAACACGCAGGCAAGCGGACGGCAGTTACCGCATGCACTACGATCCGGCCATCGCCGTGCCCGTCCGCGCAGCCAAGCCCGGCAAGGACATCGAACTGTGGGCCTATTACGATGCCATCCGTTGCCCGACATTGGTGATCCGCGGCGCTTTGTCCGACCTGCTCACGCGCGGGACCCTGCAGCAAATGGCCGGCCGCGGCCCGCGCGCGAAAACGGTGGAAATCCCGGAAGTCGGCCATGCGCCGACGCTGATGCACGCGGACCAGATCGCGATCGTGCGCGAGTTTCTGCTGGCGGCTTGAATCACACCCCCGTTGTTGCAGGGCTGCGACGTTGCGCGGACGAGAAGCCGTCCGCGCGGATCGTCGATTACGCGCGGATGAAAAGCACATCCGCGCGCAATCGACGATCTTGGATAAAAGCCACCCCAAACCGATTTTGGTTTTATTCATAACCGTGTTTTCCGTGCGGATGTGCTTTTCATCCGCGCGGAAAACACGGTTGGCGCGCGCAGCGCGCAAGGGCGCCGCTGCGTAACTACGCCTGAACCCGCGCAGCCGGATCCTGCTTGTAGAACAGCGCCAACTGGCCATAGAGTTCCGGATAAAGCGAACGCACTGTCCGCGGCGCGGTGAAAAAAGCTTCGGTGAGCACGGCGAAGAACTCCGCCGGCTGCTCGCTCGCATAGGGGTCGATCACGGTGTCGATGCCGCGGTCGACCTGGGCGCAGAATTCGTCGTAGGCCTCATCCCAGGCTGCCAGCCAGCGCTCGCGATCCATGCGCGCATGCGGCAGCGGAAAATCGTCCATGTCGCCGCCGCTCATATGCAGCTTGTGCGCGAATTCGTGGATCACCACGTTGTAGCCGGCCGCGCCCAGCTTAACGTCTTGCCAGGAAAGGATCACCGGCCCGCCGGGCCAGGCTTCGCCCGAGAGTTCATCGTCGTATTCGTGCACTACGCCGCTGGCGTCTGTTTCCTCGCGCCGCACCTTGAATTCGCCCGGATAGATCACGATGCCCACCCAGCCCTGGTAGGCGTCCAGGCCGAGGTTGAGGATGGGCAGGCAGGCCTGCACCGCGATCGAAAGGCGCACCGCATCGCTCAGGACGAAGCCGCGCGCGCCGTGCATTTCCTTCTCCTCCAGGAACAGCGCGGCGCATTCCTTCAAACGCTGCTCTTCCGCAGCCGTCAGGCCGCGCAGGAAAGGCAGGCTGCCGGCCACACGCTGCCACAGTGCCTGGTCCAGCCTTTTGTTTCGCAGCACGCGTTTTCTGCGCCAGGTTTTGAAGAATTCCAACATGAGGAGATTATCGTCGATTTGCGTTTGCTCACGGCGGACCACCCTATCGTGGCGAGTATAATTCAGCCATGGGCACCGCCGTGCAGAGCGCATACGTCGATTTGGCCGAGCCGGCGCTGGCTCCGATCGCCGCCGGCTTGCCCGAAGCCGATGCCGCCCGGCTGCGCCGCGCGTACGAACTCGCCCAGTCCATGTATGCGGACAAACTGCTGGGCACGGGAGAGCCGGCGCTGGGCCACGCGCTGGGCGCAGCCGCCTCCCTCGCCGCGCTGCGCCTGGACGCGGAGACGCGGATAGCCGGCCTCCTTTTCGCCGCGCCGCAGTATCTGGCCGACAGCCAGGACAAGCTCGCCGCCGATTTCGGACCCGCAGTCGCAGGCCTGGTGGCGGGCATCGCCAAGCTGAACCGCCTGCGCGTGGTCACGCGCACGCTGGCTGGGCAGGAAAGCGGCGCGGCGCACAGCTCGCAGGCAGAGGTGCTGCGCAAGATGCTGCTCGCCATGGTCGAGGACATCCGCGTGGTGCTGCTGCGGCTGGCGAGCCGCACCCAGACGCTGCGTTTCATGGCGCGCTCCTCCGATGTCCTGCGCCGGCCCTACGCGCAGGAGACGCTGGACATTTACGCGCCGCTCGCCAGCCGCCTGGGCATCTGGCAGCTCAAGTGGGAGCTGGAGGACTACGCCTTCCGCTACCTCGAGCCCGAGTTGTACAAGAAAATTGCATCCATGCTGGACGAAAAACGCGATGAACGCGAGAGCTTCATCGCCGCCGCGATGGCTGCGCTCGAGGCGGAATTGCGCGCCGCGGGCATCCGTACCGAAGTGCTGGGCCGGCCCAAGCACATTTACAGCATCTACAACAAGATGCGCGGCAAGAGCCTGGACTTCTCCGAACTCTACGATGTGCGCGCGTTGCGCGTGCTGGTGGATTCGGTGAAGGACTGCTACACCGCGCTTGGTGTCGTGCACAATCTGTGGACGCCGATTCCGAAAGAGTTCGACGATTACATCTCGCGCCCGAAAAGCAACGGCTACCGTTCGCTGCATACAGCAGTGGTCGGCCCGGACGGGCGCGCGCTGGAAGTGCAGATCCGCACCCACGACATGCACCGCCACGCCGAGCTGGGGGTGGCCGCGCACTGGCGCTACAAGGAGGCGGGCGCTGGGCGAGCGGCCTCCGTCTCCAGGCCGGACCCGTTCGACGAGAAAATCGCCTGGTTGCGGCAGGTGCTCGCCTGGCGCGACGACGTGGTCGAATCGGTCAACCGGGTCGAGCAGTTCAAGCAAACGGCGCCGGACGACACGGTCTACGTGTTCACGCCGCAGGGGCGGGTGCTGGATCTACCGCAGGGATCGACACCGGTGGATTTTGCCTATCATTTGCACACCGATCTCGGCCACCACTGCCGCGGCGCCAAGGTCGACGGCGTGATGGTGCCGCTCAATTACAAGCTCGCCAACGGCCAGCGGGTGGAGATTGTCGCCGCCAAGACCGGCGGGCCGAGCCGCGACTGGATGAATCCGGCACTGGGGTACATCCACAGTTCGCGCGCGCGCAGCAAGGTTAGGCAGTGGTTCAACGCGCAGGCGCTGGCCGAGACCGTCGCCCAGGGACGCGCGATCGTGGAGCGCGAGCTGCAGCGTGTAGGCATGAGCGGCGCCAATCTGGACCATCTCGCGCAACAGCTCGGCTACGCCAGGAGCGAAGACCTGTTCGCCGCCGCAGGACGCGAGGAAGTCGGAACGAAGCAGTTGCAGGATGCGTTGCGCGGCGCGATGCCGGCCGGGGCGGAGCCGGAATTCCTGTTGCCGGGGAAGATCCGGGCCGATGCGACAGGCAGCGGTATTCTCATCGTCGGCATGGACAAGCTGCTGACGCAACTGGCCAAGTGTTGCAGGCCTGCGCCGCCCGACGCCATCGCCGGCTTCGTCACCCGCGGCCGCGGGGTGTCGATTCACCGCCGCAACTGCCGCGACTTGCAACGCCTGGCCGAGCTTCAACCCGAACGCATGATCGAAGCCGCCTGGGGTCAGCAGAACGACGGCGTGTTTTCGGTCGACATCGTGGTGCAGGCGCAGGACCGCCAGGGGCTGCTGCGCGATATTTCGGAGGTGCTCTCGCGAGAAAGAATCAACGTCACCGGGGTCAACACGCAATCAAAGCAGCATATGGCCTACATGTCTTTCACCGTCGAAGTCTCCGATCTGGAGCAGTTGCAGCGAACCCTCGCTCTGGTGAGGGAAGTGCAGGGCGTGCTCACTGCGAGCAGAAGATAGTGGAAACCGAACTCAAGCTGTTGCTCGCGCCGCTGGATTTGCGCCGGCTGCGCCGCGATCCCCGGATCAAGGCGTTGCAGCAGGGGCGCGCGTCGACCCGCCGCGTTAACAGCGTCTATTACGACACGCCCGAGCGGGCTCTGCTACGCGCCGGGCTGGCGCTGCGCCTGCGCTCCGACGGCGGGCGCTGGCTGCAGACGCTGAAGACCGAAGGCCAGGCAGCGGCCGGGCTGCATGTGCGCGAAGAGTGGGAATGGCCTCTGGCGGGCGAGGCGCTGGATTTCGGCCTGCTCGCCGCGATGCCGGAGGGGAAGCTGTTTCGCTCCCCGAGTCTGCGGGCGAAGCTCGCGCCGGTTTTTGCGACCGAGTTCGAGCGCACCCGCCTGCGCCTTAGTTTCGCCGACGGCAGCCTGGCCGAGCTCTGCCTGGACAGCGGGGAGATCCGCTGCGGCCGGCGCGCGAGCGCGATCAGCGAGGCGGAAATAGAGCTGATCTCCGGCAGCCGGACTCGCCTGTTCGAGCTTGCGCTGGAACTGCTCGAACGCGTGCCGCTGCGCTTGGGCTGGGCGAGCAAGGCCGAGCGCGGCTATGCGCTCACGCGCAAGGAGCCGGCGTGTCCGGTCAAGGCGGCGCAACTCGAACTGGACGAGCGCGGCAGCGTGGCGGCGGGTTTCACCACCATCATGCACAGTTGCATGGCGCATGTGCAGGCGAACGAGACCGGTTTTCTCGCAGGCAAGGATCCGGAATACCTGCACCAAGTGCGTGTCGCCTTGCGGCGCTTGCGCGCCTGCTTTAGCTTGTTCAAGAACGTAATTCCGCAGGCCGCGTTCGCGCCGGTCATGGTCCAGCTCAAGGAGCAGGGCGCTGCACTGGGGAGGGCGCGCGACTGGGACGTGTTCGTGCACGAGACACTGCGCGCGCTGCGCGAGCAGCGCGCGGACGAATCCGCGGTGATCGCGTTCGAACGGCGCTGCGCCCGATTGGGACGAGCACACCTGCGCGCCGCGCAGGGCGTTGTCGCCTCGCCCGCGTGGCAGCGCCTGTGGCTGGAACTCGGACGGCTGCTGGCCGAGGGCGTATCGATGCCGGAGCATGCGGCGTTTTCCCTGCCGCTGGAGGGCTTCGCCGCAAACCTGTTGCAGCAGCGCGAAGCCACTTTGCAGAAGCGGGGCCAACGTCTGCAGGAGCTCGATGCCGCCGGGCGCCATCGCCTGCGCATCGCGGCCAAGAAACTGCGCTATGCGGCGGAATTTTTCGCCGCGTTGTTCCCGAAACGGCGCGTGCGGCCTTACGTCCAGTCGCTCGCCGGGATGCAGGAAGTGCTTGGCCGCCTGAACGACGCGGCGACCTTGCTGCGCTTGCTGCCGGAAGTGGCGGCGGGGGCGCGCGCACCCGCACCCGATGCGCGCGTTAGTGGCATGATACAAGGCTGGAGCGCAGCCAGTACGCACCTTCAACTCGACGCGCTTGGCCGCGCACAGGATCATTGGCAGAGGCGGAAGCCGTTCTGGAAATCGCCGCATGCAAATTCCGAAAGGGGGTAGTCATGTTTGAATCCGCAGAGCTAGGCCACAAGATCGCTAAACCTACCTACGCCAGACAGGAGCCCAAGTTGCGCGAGGCCCTGCTCAACGCGCAATTCGATCTGGCGCAGGCGAAAAAATTTCCCGTGCTGATCCTGATAGGCGGGGTGGACGGGGCCGGCAAGGGCGAAACCGTCAACCTGCTCAACGAATGGATGGATCCGCGCCACATCCAGACGCGCGCCTTCGGCGACCCCTCGGACGAGGAAGCGGAGCGGCCGCGGATGTGGCGCTTCTGGCGCGAACTGCCGCCGAAGGGAAAGATCGGCATCATGTTTGGTTCCTGGTATACCGCGCCGATCGTGAGCCGGGTGCTGGGGCAGTCCGACGATGCCGGCCTGAAGGGCAGCCTCGAGGAAATTGTGCGATTGGAGAAAATGCTCTGTGACGAGGGCGTGCTGCTGCTGAAGTTCTGGTTCCACCTCAGTAAGAAACAGCAAAAGAAACGCATGCGGGAGCTGGAGAAGGATCCGCTTACCCGCTGGCGGGTCACCAAGTTCGACTGGGACCGTTTCAAGATGTATGACGTTTTTCGCGAGGTGTCGGAGCGCGCGCTGCGTGAAACCAGCAATGCCAACGCCCCCTGGACCGTGATCGAAGGCGCGGATCCGCGCTATCGCAGCCTTACCGCCGGCAAGCTGCTGCTCGACGCGATGAAAAAGCGGCTGGAGAAAAGCAACTACAAGGAGCGGCGGGTGCAGGTGCCGCCGTTGCCGGAAATGGACAACCTCGGGCTGCTGCGCAAACTGGACATGACGCAGATGCTCGCCAAGGAAAAGTACGAAACGCAACTGGAAAAATGGCAGGGGCGGCTGAACCTGTTGTCGCGCGACAGGAAGTACTTCAAGAAGCACTCGCTGGTCCTGCTGTTCGAGGGTTCGGATGCGGCGGGCAAGGGCGGGGCGATCCGGCGCATCACCGGCGCAGTCGACGCGCGCCATTTCCAGGTGGTGCCGGTGGCGGCGCCGACCGAGGAGGAGCGCGCGCAGCCCTATTTGTGGCGTTTCTGGCGTCACGCGCCGCGGCGCGGGCGCATCACCATTTTCGACCGTTCCTGGTACGGGCGCGTGCTGGTGGAGCGCGTCGAAGGCTTTTGCGGCGTCGCCGACTGGATGCGCGCTTACAGCGAGATCAACGATTTCGAGGAGCAGATGGTGCGCGGCGGCGCGATCGTGTGCAAGTTCTGGCTGCAGATAACCGCGGAGGAACAGTTGAAGCGCTTCACCTTGCGCCAGAAGACCAGCTTCAAGCGCTTCAAGATCACCGAAGAGGACTGGCGCAACCGCAAGAAATGGAACGAATACGAACAGGCGGTGTGCGACATGATAGACCGCACCAGCACCGAGATCGCGCCCTGGACCGTGGTCGAGGCCGAGGACAAGTATTTCACGCGAGTCAAAATTCTCAAAACCATCGTCGAGCGGATGGAGCGCAATCTATAGTTGGCGCCGGCTCAGAACAGGAGTCGGAGCCCCACGGAGATCCAGTGATGCGCGCATCGTCAGTATTGAATGGGCGGGCGGCGAACGCGGGAATCGGGGCGAGTCCGAGAAGGAGGCTCAGGATTGCGAGGTGGCGGGAAGGAATCGGTACGGATTGACCAAACTCAAGACAGGGATGCTGGCGCCGCGTTATATTGGCATCGGATGGCGCTGGGCGCGCCGCCTCAACTTTGAATCGCAGGGTGAGCATAGCATGAGGAGAACGAGATGAGAGCAGCAGCAGGCATGCTGTTGTGCGCGGCGCTGCCGGTTTTTCCCGGCCAGGTTCTGGCCCAGGACGCAACTACCTATGCCACGCGCAATCTGACGCTCGAGACCGCGCTCAAGGCGGCGCAGGCGGCGCTGAAGAAATGCCGCGACAGCGGCTGGCAGGCCGCCGTGGCCGTGGTCGATCGCAGCGGCGTAGTGCAGGTGATCCTGCGCGATCGCTACGCCGGACCGCATACCCCGCGCACCGCGGGCGGCAAGGCCTGGACCGCGGTGAGTTTTCGCAGCAGCACCGGCGCGCTGGCCGATCTGACCCAGCCGGGCAAGGCGCAGAGCGGAGTGCGGCACCTGCCCCATGTCGTGGTCCTGGGCGGCGGCGTGATCATCGAGGGCGGCGGCCAGATGCTGGGCGCGATCGGCGTGTCCGGCGCCCCGGGCGGGGAGGCGGACGAGGCCTGCGCCAAGGCGGGCGTTGCCGCGATCCAGGAAAGCCTGGAGTTCTAGTCGCGGTTCAGAAGTTTCGCCGTCGCTGCGGCGCAGGTAACTCTGAATCTTCGGCAGTCGTGCACGGTTGCGTTCGGCGCGTCGCCGGAATGCATTGCGGAGGGGCGAGGTTTCCATGGCGCCTCGTCCCATGACGATTGGCTGCAGGCTGAGCGGGAAATCGATGCCATGATCGGGGTTGGGAAGTTTGCTGCGTGACCTCACATTCGTAGGGATGGCCGGATGAGGATTCACCAGCCTGCGGGGAATGCAATGCGAAAGAATAGGCAATTGCAGGTCGTCGATCCGTGGGACGAAGGGGCGTGCAAGGCCCTCATCGACCAGTTGTGGTCCCTGCG